>ENA-OZGX01000397-OZGX01000397.1-human-gut-metagenome-genome-assembly--contig:-NODE-397-length-21395-cov-17.101500_pt1 | contig 21395 bp, 16 predicted proteins | sample MGYA00244040_ERZ653674 | MGnify/ENA primary metagenome ERZ653674 (study PRJEB26926, sample SAMN06165232) | human gut metagenome | biome: ENVO:00009003; feature: ENVO:2100002; material: ENVO:00002003... | reverse complement strand
ATCTCTTGCTCTGAGGTGCGAGCAGTTCCGCGCCAACCGATTTTTGGCTGAGCAAGGAAGTCGGCGCCGCTAATACCCGCCCGTATTAGCAAGGCGAATGACGCGGTTCAGGCGGAAATCGGCGGCGCGGAACCTGGTTCGTATTATTCCTGTCTGGCATACAGGCAGAAAGTGTCGGAGGCTTTGCCTATGAAAAAGAGCATGTACAGTCTGATGCTGGCGGAGGACGTCATACGCGCGGTGGATAAGCTCGCGGCGGAGCAGGGGACCAACCGTTCCAACATGATCAACCAGATCCTTGCCGAGCACGTCTCGCTGGTGACGCCCGAGAAGCACGTCGGGCACATATTCGATGTCATCGAGGAACTGATGGGCGGCAGGGGGGACTATCGTCTCTATGCCGAGCCGAACAGTCTCACGATGTCCATCAAGAGCGTGCTGCGGTATCACTATCGTCCCACCATCCGCTATGAGGTGGAGATGGAGCGCACTCCCGCGCGGACGATAGGGCAGCTCAAGATCCTCTTCCGCACCACGTCGCCCGATCTTCTGCTGGGGCTGACGAGGTTTTTCAAGATATGGATGCAGCTTGAGAGCATCTATCTCAGGCAATTCTTCGGCGACAACGTGCCGCGATACGCGATGGAGGAGGGGAGGTTCCGCAGGACGTTCGCTTTGCCCGGCGAGGCGGTGTACGACGACGACGAGATAGGCAGAGCGATAGGGGACTATGTCTCCACCTTCGACGAGATGCTGAAGAGCTATCTCGCGGGGGAATATTCCTCGACGGAGGAGATCGAGAACAGGTATCTCGCCTATCTCAACAGCGGCGCGAGATTGATTTAAGGAGGTGAACGGAATGAACGCACAGAAATTTACCAAGAAGGCGCTGGAAGCCCTCGGCTCGGCGCAGAATATAGCCATAGAAAACCAAAACATGCAGGTGATGCCGGAGCATCTCCTCTATGCCCTTGTGGATCAGGACGGCGGGCTCATCCCCAACCTGCTCCGTAGGACGGGTACGGACACGGACAAGCTCCTTGCCATGCTGGACTCCGCCATAAGCAAGATGCCCGCGGTGAGCGGCAGCGGCAGAGAGCCCGACAAGATCTACATCTCGCCCGTCACGGACAAGATCCTGGCAGGCGCGGAGAGGCTCGCGGGCACACAGGGGGACGAATACGTCTCCGTGGAGCACGTCATGCTCTCCCTCTTCGACCATGCCACGGAGGAGATAAAGAACATCTTCCGCGCCCTCGGCGTGACCAAGCGGGCGTTTGAGGCGGAGCTCAAAAAGGTGAAGTCCGACAGGGTGACGTCCGACGAGCCGGAGAACACCTACGACGCGCTCGGGAAATACGGTTTCGACCTCGTAGAACGCGCAAAACAGCAGAAACTCGACCCCGTCATAGGGCGGGACAACGAGATCAGGAACGTCATCCGCATCCTTTCGCGCAAGACCAAGAACAATCCCGTCCTCATCGGCGAGCCGGGCGTGGGCAAGACCGCCGTCGTGGAGGGGCTGGCGCAGCGTATAGTGCGCGGCGACGTCCCCGAAGGGTTGAAGGATAAGACCATCTTTGCCCTGGATATGGGCGCGCTCATCGCGGGCGCGAAGTTCCGCGGTGAGTTCGAGGAGAGGCTGAAAGCCGTCCTCAACGAGGTCAAAAAGAGCGAGGGGCGCATCATCCTCTTCATCGACGAGCTGCACACCATAGTGGGCGCGGGCAAGTCCGACGGCGCGATGGACGCGGGCAATCTCTTGAAACCCATGCTCGCGCGCGGCGAACTCCATTGCATAGGCGCGACCACCCTCGACGAATACCGCAAATACATCGAGAAGGACGCGGCTTTGGAGCGCAGGTTCCAGCCCGTCATGGTGGACGAGCCCTCCGTCGAGGACACCATTTCCATCCTCCGCGGTCTCAAAGAGAGATATGAGGTCTATCACGGGGTGCAGATCCACGACGGCGCGCTCATTGCGGCGGCGACGCTCTCCCACCGCTACATCTCCGACCGCTTCCTCCCCGACAAAGCCATAGACCTCGTGGACGAGGCGTGCGCCACCATCCGCACGGAGATAGATTCCATGCCCTCCGAAATGGACGACATCGCCCGCAGGATCATGCAGCTCGAGATAGAGGAGATGGCGCTCTCCAAGGAGACGGACAATCTCTCCAAGGAACGCCTCGCTGACATCAAGACCGAGCTTGCGGAGCTCAATGACAAGTTCAACGAGATGAAGGCGCAATGGGAGCGCGAGAAGGCGAGCATACACGCCGTCTCCGACCTCAAGGCGGAGATGGAGAAAGTGAGCGGCGAGATAGAGGCGGCGCAGCGCGTCGGCGATTACGCCAAAGCCGCGCAACTCCAATACAGCCGTCTGCCCGAGCTCCAGAAACAGCTCGAAGAGGCGGGCGACGAGAGCAAAAAGAAGCACACTCTTCTCCGTGACACCGTGACGGAAGAGGAGATCGCGAGGGTGGTCTCGCGTTGGACGGGCATCCCGCTTGCCAAGCTCATGGAGGGCGAGCGCGAGAAGATCCTGCACCTCGACGATATCCTGCATGAGCGTGTCATCGGGCAGAACGAGGCGGTGGAGAAGGTCACGGAAGCCATCATCCGCTCCCGCGCAGGCATCGCCGACCCCGCTCGTCCCATAGGCTCCTTCCTCTTCCTCGGGCCCACGGGCGTGGGCAAGACGGAGCTCGCCAAGGCGCTTGCCGAGTCTCTCTTTGACGACGAGCACAACATCGTGAGGATAGATATGACGGAGTATATGGAGAAGTTCTCCGTCTCCCGTCTCATCGGCGCGCCTCCCGGATATGTCGGCTACGACGAGGGCGGGCAGCTCACCGAGGCGGTGCGCCGCAAGCCCTATTCCGTCGTCCTCTTCGACGAGATCGAAAAGGCGCATCCCGATGTCTTCAACATTCTGCTCCAGGTGCTGGACGACGGCAGGATCACGGACTCGCAGGGCAGGACGGTGGACTTCAAAAACACCATCATCATCCTCACGTCCAACCTCGGCTCCAACTTCCTCCTCGAAGGCATCGGCGAGGACGGCGAGATCAGCGAGGATGCAAAAGACAAGGTCTTCGCCCTCCTGAAACAGAGCTTCCGCCCCGAGTTCCTCAACCGTCTGGACGAGATCGTCTGCTTCAAGCCCCTCACCCGCGAGGACATCGGCAAGATCATAGACCTCCTCGTCAAAGGGCTCGCGGAAAGGCTCGCGGAGCGGCAGATCGGCTTCGAGATGACCCCCGCCGCAAAGGCGTTCGTCGCCGACAACGGCTACGACCCCGTCTACGGTGCCCGTCCCCTCAAACGCTACCTGCAAAGCAGAGTGGAGACCGCCGTCGCCCGCACCATGATCGCGGACGACATCGACACCGGCGACACCATCGTCGTCGGCGTGGAAAACGAAGCCTTCACCGTCAAGGTGAAAAAAGCCCGCGCTTAAAGCCGCCACGCGGCTTTCCGACCAAACGCAAAACGAATGCGGGCATTCGTTTTGGTCGGGATTCATCCATTCCTTGCCCCCGGCAGGGGCGCTGCCCCTGCACCCCGCGAGGGGCATTATGCCCCTCGACCCCTTGCTTTAATATAACAATGCGCCGAGTGTTGCGGCTTTGCCCGCAACACTCGGCGCACTTTTATTAAAGCATGAGCAAGTGTCCCCGAGCACTACGGCTCTCTTTCGAAGACGGAATTACGCGCCGCTCAGCCAAACTTGCACTGCGGGCGCTTGCGCTCGCTCTTGCAAGTCGCGGCGCGCTAAGTGAGTGCCGAGCGCTGGCGTAACATTAAGTAGGCACGGGCGTCGTGCGCGAGCGCCGAATTCCTCCGCCCGTGCCGGGTTTTCAGTAAGTGCAGTTCTCCGCTTGGTTATGTCGGTGCGATATTAAAAACTTTTGTAGAGATGCTAAGTCAGTCCCGCATGATGCGAGGACTGCACCCTAATCGGACACGGGGGAGGAAAGCCCGAAGGGAAGGAGGGGGATATCTAACTCCCCGCGAGACGTACAGAATATTCGGAGCGCCTCCGAGTACGACGAAGCCCCGTCCGAAGATGGGGCTTTTAAACAATTGGGGACGGGGCAAAATTGTTTAATTTTTTGACATTTTTGCCCCGTCCCCAATTGTTTAATTTTTCAAGATATAACGGCGATATTTGAATAAACTCTCTTTACAAGCCTGACGGCGTCATTTGGATGCAGAACGCGAAAGCGCCCCTTTTTCGGCGAGGCGCGTACTTAGTCGTACGTAACGAGCCGAAAAAGAGGCGCTGACAAAGTTGTGCGCCAAATGACACCGTCAGTCGTTATTCGGAGAATGCATAATAAATCGCTGCTATCGCCTTCTCATAGTCGAAGGTATCCACGCCCACGATTATGTTCATCTCCGAGGAGCCTTGGTCGATCATGCGGACGTTGATGTGGCTGTCGGCGAGGGCGGTGAAGATGGTCGCCGCGGTGCCGTGGCGGGAAGCCATGTTGTGCCCGACGGTGGCGATGAGGGAGAGCCCGCTGTGGATGTCGATGCTGTCGGCGCCGAGCGCGTCGCGGAGCTTGCCGACGAGTTTCTGCGCGTTGCCGCCGAGGCACTCGTCACGGATGACGAGAGAGAGGGTGTCGATGCCGGAGGGCATATGCTCAAAGGAGACGCCCTCGCATTCCAGCACGCTCAGCGCCTTGCGGCAGAAGCCTATCTCGCTGTTCATCATATCCTTCTCGATGTTGATGATGGTGAAGCCCTTTCTGCCGGCGATGCCTGTGACCACTCTGCCCGTGGCGCGCTGTTTGCCGTCCGCGACGATCATTGTGCCCTTTGCGGAGGGGTTGAAGGTGTTGCGGATGTTGATGGGGATGCCCGCGCTGCGCACCGGGAAGATGGACTCGGGGTGCAGCACTTCGGCGCCCATATAAGCAAGCTCCCTGAGCTCCTTATAGCTCAGGCAGTCGATGATGGCGGGGTGATCGATGATGCGGGGATCGGCGGTGAGGAAGCCGTCCACGTCCGTCCAGTTCTCATAGACGTCCGCGCCGACCGCACGCGCGACGATGGCGCCGGAGATGTCCGAGCCGCCCCTGCTGAACGTCCTGACCACGCCGTCCTTGTCCGAGCCGTAGAACCCGGGCAGCACCGCGCGCGGGATGTCCGCGAGCCTTGCGCGCAGAAGATCCAAAGAGATGTCAAGCAAAAGCTCCCCTTTGGTGCCGAACTTGATGAGGTCCTGCGTGTCGACGAACTCCACTCCGAGCTTCGCCGCGAGCACGCGCGCGCTGAGGTATTCGCCGCGGGAAGCGATGTAATCCACCCCCGCTCCGTCCTCTATCTTCGCCTTGATCGCCTTGAGCTCCTTCGCCATGCCGACGTTGATGCCGAGCTCTTTCTCGATGTCCAGAAAACGCTTTTCGATGACGGCGAACGCCTCGTCGCAGTTGCCCTTCTCATTCTTCTCGCGGGCGCACGCATAGAGCGCGTCCGTGACCTTGACGTCGCCGCCGTCCCTCTTGCCGGGCGCAGAGACCACGATGTAAGCGCGGCTCGCGTCGGACGAGACGATGTCCGCCACCTGCGTGATGGTGGCGCTGTTTGCCATTGATGTTCCGCCGAATTTGCAGACTTTCATGTTACCCTCTGTTGTAGATTATGTAAATTTTTCTTGTCGTGTTATCTGATCTTCTTCGCCTCGAAGTAGTAGCGTTTCTCCTCCGCTTCGCCCATGGAGAATGCCTTGCGGCAAAGGTTCCCGTGCTCGGCGACATAGCCGAAGAGCTCCGCCTTCTCGATGCAGGGCATCTGCACCGCGACGCCGTCGGAAGAGTCCGCGACGGAGTGCAGGTTCTCGAGCCCGTGGATGTAGTCCACGCTGGCGCCGGGATGAGATGAAACATAGGCGTCGATGGCGTCCTGCACCTCGGCGATCGCCTCGGTGTTGTTGGCGTTGACCGCGATGGAATACTCCATATTGGTGGTGAACATCTTCAGCCTGCTCTCCCCTTTGAGCACGGTGGACATGTACAGCACGAAGTCCGCGTCGTCCACGCCGAACACGAAGCGGTGGATGGGCTCGAAGACGATGCCGTCGCAATGCAGGTTCTCGATCTCCACCAGCGCGAAGCGGGCGGGATGGTTCTCCCTCTCCTCCGCGGAGAGCCCCTTGCGCACGTTTTTCCAATGCGCCTGCGCCGTCGCGAGGGAGTGGTTGCCGTCGCCGACGGCAAAGACGAAATCGGTGTCCACGCCGTAGAGACCGCGCACCTTTTTTGCATAAACATCGAGTTTAGCCATCACTTCGTGCGCGTCAAGTCTCCATCCGGTCAAATGACCGCCGTTCATGTTGAGGTCGAAGTCATAGAGTTTCTCCAGCTCGCCGCGCTTTTTATAGTACGGCTCGATGATGCTCTTGTCGCGGTCGTCGATGAGGAGCATGACGTGCGGGAGCTCTATCGGCGCGTTCTCGCGGATGGCGAGACGCGGGGGGATGCGGTTGGCGACGACGCCCTCCGTCGCGCGGATGGTCGCTTCCGTCGGATGCACGTAGGAATACTCCTCGAGGTCGACGGGCGCCACGATGCCGAGGCGGGTGTTGCCGTAAGCGGTCTCGCGCTTCACCAGGACGAAGCTGTCCTTCAGGGTGCGGAACACCCCTCCGTCGAGATAGCTCTGCATGGTCGCGTTGATGGCGGCGATACGCTCCTTCGCGTCGCCGTCCTCGAGATAGACCTCGGGGAAGATGAGTTTGAGCGCGCTGGGCGCGTCCCCCACTTCCGCCGCGAGCTTTTCCCAATAGTCGCGCTGTGAGGTGAACTGGTCGCAGGAGACGACGGCGAACTTTTCGGGCTCGGCGACGTCCGGCAGCAATATGTCGAAAGGTTTGAGTGTTTTCATCTGTTTCTCCCTATGTCTCGGGTGTTCACATTCTCCCGTGGTGTTTCTTGTCCTCTTTCGCCTGGCGCTTCGCGATGGCGTTGGGCGAGATGCCGAATGCCTCCTCGATCTCGTCCTTCAGTTTGTCCATGGTCATATAGCGTCTGATCTCGCCGCGCTTGACGACGGAGATGATGCCCGTCTCCTCGCTGACTACGATGGAGAGGACGTCCGTATCCTCCGTGATGCCGATCGCCGCGCGATGACGGGTGCCCATCTCCTTGTTGATGTTGCGCTGGGTGAGCGGGAGGAAGCAGCCCGCCGCCACCACCTTGTTGCCGCGCACTATGACCGCGCCGTCGTGAAGTGGCGCCTTGGTGTTGAAGATGCTCTCGAGCAGCGAAGCGGAGAGCTCCGCATTGAGGATGGTGCCGGAGCCCAGCACCGTATCGTTGATGCTGTTGTTGCTGTCGATGATGATGATGGCGCCGACGTCCTGCTTTGCCATATCCTGGCAGGCGCTGAGGATCTCCGCCGTAGTCTCTCTCAGTTCGTCGTCGCTGTTCTGCCCGTCGTTGAATACGGGGAGCCCGCGGGGGTTGGTGATGCGCTGGAAGAGGGCTTTGAGGTCGCTCTGATAGACGACGCAGCACATCACGATGAGCGCGATCATGACATAGTGAAGGATATAGCGCGACACCGTGAGTATCTCGTGGTCGCTCATGGAGGAAAGCACCATGACCAGCACCTCGAGCAGCGCGACGGAGAGCACTATGATCATCACGCGGACGTTGCGCCTGAACGCGAACAGCATCACGAGCAGGGCGAGCGCGGCGACCAGCACCACGCCGTCGATTATGGCGTAGTAGTCGATGTTGGTGGCATAACCCGCAAAATCGTACATACTCTTTCTCCTTCCGACGGATCACCCGTCGGCTCGTTTTCCCGTTTTATAGGTCGAACTCGTCAAAGACTTTCCCGCTGTCTCCGCTCTTGTCCGCGTCGCCGCCGACGGTGCCGTCGGCGCCGCCCGCATTCCCGCCGCCGTTGAACTCGTCAAAGGGAGAGGACGGCTGCCGGGGAGGAGCGAAGGGAGAGACCTGAGGCGCGGGAGGCACATAACTTTTCGCCTTCTTTTGCAGCATGAAAGCGACCACTCCCGCCGCCACGCACCACGCCGTCAGCAGACAGAGCGCGATTATGCCCGCTATGGCGTAATTTTCCGTGATGACGAGCTGCATGCCGTAATACGCTTCCATGATCTCCATGAGTTGCTCGTTGAACGCCTCGTCATAGAAGAGGATGATGTAGCTCACCGACGTCACCACCGTGAGCAAACCCTGCAGACCGAGGTAGAGGGACGCCCATGAGGAAAAGTTGTAATATTTCTGCCTGGGGTCCATCTTGGGAGCGAGCACGAGGAAGAACATCGCGCAGTACGCGCCCGTGAGCACCGTCATGTTGAGGAGCTGCGAGGTGTAGACGTACACCCCCGGGTCGAGGAAGCTGAAGCTCTCGATGATGCCCATGAGGAGATAGGCGCCCGAGGTGAACAGCATACAGAAATAGATGAAGTCATTGCGGCGGAGCGCCACCGCTCTCCTCCTTGCCGACATGGTGAAGAGGACGAGGGAGAAGACATAGCACACCACCATGGGCAGCGCGCCGTATTCCAGCAGGCAATAGATGACCTGCACGATGATCTCCGTAACGCCCGAGAGCCCCGCGAAGCTGTCCGCAAGCGGCACGACGTTGCGGATGAGACCCGCGACGAACATCACCGCCCAGATGAGACCGCCCCATTTGTCGGGGATGAGGGGCTTGAAGGTTTTCACTCTGACATTGACTTGCATATCACTCCTGACTCATGAGGGTGAGCACGGCTTCGTGCATCGCGCTCTCCTCCGATCTTTTGCCCGTGAGCACCGCGCATTGCAGCTCGTGGAGACGGTCCACGCACTTTTTCAGCTTGACCTGCGTGTATGCCCCGGACACCTTGCGCACGTGGTAGAGCGCACCGGGCTTCACTCCGAGCAGCGCCGCGACCGCGGTATCGGGCTCGTCCTTGTGCAGGAGAGCGTGCAGCATGCGGCGATAGTAGGAGTAAAGCAGATTGATCACGGTCATCGGGCGCAGTCCGTCGTCGAGGAGCGCGGTGAGCACTCTGAGCGCCCGCGGCTTGTCCTTCGCGCCCAGCGCGTCGGAAAGCTGAAAGATCTGATAATCGGGCTCGGCGGCGGTCATCGCGCAGACGTCCTCGCGGCGGATCTCCGAGTCGCAATACGCCTTGAGTTTCGCGACCTCGCAGGAGATGCGAGACATGTCCGCAAGCGTCCTCGTCACCAGCTCGCGAAGAGCGGCGGGCTCGATGGTGCGCTTCGGCTCCGCGTCCAGCATGCGCTGCACCAAAGCCGCGATCTCCCCTTCCGAAAGACGGGAACAGTCCACCTTTTCCGCGCCCTTGAAGTTCACCGCCTTTTCCGCGCCGTCGTCGCACTCGAAGACGAGCACCGCCTCGGGCGAGGGGGACGCGAGATAGTCCTCGAATGCCTTGGCGTCTGCGGCGGAGAACTTTTCCGTCACGTCCGTCACCGCCACCACGCGGCGCAGATCGAACACGGGGAAGGTGTTGAGGGTGAACACCGCCTCCTCCGCCCCGTCGGACGCAGGCATCGCTGTGAAATTGAAGCTCGCGTAATCCTCCTCCACGAGGGTGCGGAACATCGCCACCGCGGACTGCCTGAGCCAAGCGTCGTCCCCGAAGACGATATAACACGGTTTGGGTGCCGCCGCACCCGCCCTGACCGCATCGAGATGAGCTTTGAGCGCTGTATATTTCACGGCTGTGACTTGCGGTTTTCCTTTATGTTTATGTTTAATAATAACATTATGCGCGGATTATGTAAAGCGGCTTAAAATACAACTCCGCGCGTTCCTCGCCGAAAACCGTCTTTTTCTTCTCATTGACAGGGGCGGATCGCGGCGCCGCACCCGGAAACCCGCTGTTGACATCCCGTCCCGCGCCTGTTAACATGGACTTGCCGGGGTGCGCACACCCGTCCGCCCCGACCAAGGAGGAAACTATGTCCGAAAACATGAACACCGCACCCGCCGAGGCGAAAGACCTCGGCTACACCGAAAAGCTCCTGAAGCCCATGAGCGGCTATCTCATGCTCGCCGTCAATCTGCTCGTCATCGCGGGCTCCATCGTGATGATCGCAACGGGCGGAGTGTTCGACATCACCCCCGTGTTCGTCATCGGGTTCCTGCTCATCCCCGTCTGGCTCTTCCTGCTGTACGGCTATTGCGTGGTCGCGCCCAACGAGGCGGTGGTGCTCACCCTCTTCGGCAAATATAAAGGGACGATCAAGCAGGAAGGCTATTATTGGTACAGCCCCTTCTGCCGCAAGTTCAATCCCGCCGCGCCGCCGGTCGGAGCGCGCAGAAAGCACGTTTCCATGAAGGCGATGACCCTCAACAACGAGAAGCAGAAAGTCAACGACGCGGACGGCAACCCCATCGAGATAGGCGTCGTCGTCATATGGCGCATCCGCGACGCCGCAAAAGCGGTGTTCAACGTGGACAACTACGCCAACTTCATCGCGATCCAGAGCGACGCGGCGATCAGGAACATCGCGCGTCAGTATCCTTACGACGTCACCGATGACGACGAAAAGTCCCTCCGCGGCAGCGCGCAGGAGATCGCCGCCACCCTCTGCCTCGACCTTCAGCAACGCGTCGAGATCGCCGGCATAGAAGTCGTGGAAGCGCGCATCGCTCACCTTGCCTACGCGCAGGAGATCGCCGCCGCAATGCTCCAACGCCAGCAGGCAAAAGCCATCGTTGACGCCCGCACCACCATCGTGGAAGGCGCCGTCGGCATGGTGGAGCTCGCCCTCGCCAAACTCGGCGAAACGGGTCTCGTCTCCCTCGACGACGACCGCAAAGCGCAAATGGTCTCCAACCTGATGGTGGTGTTGTGTGCTAATAAGGACACTCAGCCCATAGTCAACAGCGGCACCGTCTGACCGCGCTATTTGGCGAATAGCTGCGTCAAAGGCACCCTTGCGGCGGGGCACGTACGCTCATGTACGCTAACCCCTTGCAAGGGTGCCATTTCCTTGCTCTTCATCCAAATATCGCGGTCAGCGAATTAACATATGTGCGGGCGACCTGCTTTGTCAAAGCCAAATTAAACAATTGGGGACGGGGCAAAAATGTCAAATTTTTAAACAATTTTGCCCCGTCCCCAATTGTTTAATTCTGCGCTGCGAAGCTCTACGCCGCCATCCGGAAAAACAATCTGTTCAAAGCCCGACGCCGTCATTCGGATGAGATGCGCGAAAAAGCCCCTTCCGCAAAAGGGAGCGTACTTTCTCGTACGTGACCGCATTGCGGAACGGGGCTTTGACAAAGCAGGTCGCCGAATGACGGCGTCGGTTGCTTAAAAAGGGGACTACCCTTATTTCTTCCTTGCCACCGCGCGCTTGGCGGCAGCGATGATATCCTCCACCGTCAGGTGGAACTTCTCGCTGAGATATGCCTGCTTGCCGACCTCGCCGAAGGAGTCGACGACGCCGATCATCTCGACGGGGGCGGGGCACTTCTCGACGACGACTTCGGAGACGGCGCTGCCCAGTCCGCCGAAGGTGCTGTGGTTCTCGCAGGTGACCAGGGCGCCCGTCTCTTTGACGGCGTCGACGATGGCGTCGGCGTCGATGGGCTTCCAGGTGTGCATGTTGACGACTGCGGCGGAGACGCCATCTGCTTGGAGCGCGTCGGCGGCTTTCAGAGCTCTGTCCACCATGATGCCGGAGGCGATGAGGGTGACGTCCTTGCCCGCGCGGACCTTGACGGCTTTGCCGAGCTTGAAGTCGAGGGACTCGTCAAAGATCTTCTCCGTCTTTTTGCGGAACATGCGGATGTAGACGGCGCCGGGATAGTCGATGATCTGAGGCAGAGCCTTTTGGAGCATGGTGGCATCCGTAGGTTCGAAACATACCATCTTGGGGATGGCGCGCATGAGGGACATATCCTCGAAGGGCATATGTGTGCCGCCGTTGGCTTCCGCCATGACGCCGGGATCGGAACCCACCATCTTGACGTTGAGCTTGCTGTACGCCACGGAGATGAAGATCTGGTCATAGCATCTTCTGGTGGCGAAGGGGGCGAAGCTGAATGTGAAGGGGATCTTGCCGAAGGCAGCCATGCCCGCGGCGACGCCGATCATGTTGGACTCGGCGATGCCGACGTTGATGAACCTGTCGGGGAAAGCCTCCTTGAAGCACTTTGTCGCGTGACAGCTCATGAGGTCGGCGTCCAGAACGACGATGCGGTCGTCCTTCTTTGCCGCCTCGACGAGACCTGCTGCCATAACTTGTCTGATCTCTTTTTCGTCGGTCATTATTCGTACCTCCCCGTTTCCTTTCTCCACACCTCTTCGGGCACGGACATGCTGTGGCAGTTGGCGACGCCTTCGGTGAAGGAGGCACCCTTGCCTTTGACGGTGCGCAGAACGATCATGGACGGCTTGTCATGCTGCGCCTTCGCCGCGTCGATGGCGTCGGAGATGGCGGCAAGATCGTGCCCGTCAACATCCTGCACGAAGAAGTTGAACGCTTTCCACTTGTCCACGATGGGTTCAAGCCCGTTGATGCTCTCCACGGGACCGTCAAGCTGCATACGGTTGCTGTCGAGGAGCACGATGAGGTTGTCGAGCTTGCGGGAACCCGCGAGCATGCTCGCCTCCCAGATCTGCCCTTCCTGGCTCTCGCCGTCGCCGATGAAGCAATAGATCGTCGCGGGGTTGTTGTCGATCTTCGCCGCGATCGCCATGCCGACCGCTGCCGAAAGCCCCTGCCCCAGCGAACCCGCCGTCATGTCGATGCCGGGGGTCTTGTTCATGTCGCAGTGCGAGGGAAGATTGGTGCCGTTGCGGTTGAGAGTGGTCATCCAATCCTTGGGGAAATAGCCCAGGTCGCACAATACGGCGTACATGGCGGGACCCGCATGACCTTTGGACATGATCACGCGGTCGCGGTCCTGCTTTTTGGGATCTTTGGGATCGACGTTTGCTTTGTCGTAATAAATGACTGTCAGAGCGTCCATGACGGACATGGTGCCGCCGATGTGACCGACGCCGAAGTGACCGATGATCTCGATGGCGTCGTCACGAAGCTTGCGCGCTTTGGCAGTCAAAAAATCGAGTTTTTCTTTCTGCATAGCATTCCTCCTTAACATTTCCGAGTATAACATCAAAATTCCCGCATTTCAATAGGGGTCGCGAAAAAAGTTCATAAATTAACGATTCCGTATGATTCCCGCCGCATTGCGCACACTGTGGAAAAAGCCGTCCGCACGCCCGCAGAGCGGGATCGCGGCGGCGAAAAGGAGAAATTATGATAAAACCGCTCATCGCAACAATAGCACTCGCGCTGCTCGCGCTGCCCTCCGCGGCGAATGCGGCGGAAGGGATCGCCGCGGCGGAACCTGTCGCCGCGGTCACGGAAACGCCCTCCCCCGTCGCCCCCGACGGGGCGGAGATCTCCCCTCCCGCGCCCGAAAGAAATGACGCGGACGCGCGCCCGCACAAAGGGCGCTGCCGTCACGGGGAGCACCGTCACGGGCACGGCGAACACCGTCACGGCTTTTGCCCGCACGGCAGCAACGATGAAAAGGACGGTGAGCACGGCCGCGCTCCTCACGGAAGAGAGGACGCCGTCACTCTGCCCTGCGGCATCGCGGACCTCGTCATCGACAGGCTGACCCCCGAAGTCATCGCGGTCTATGAGCGGCGCATCGCGGGCGCTCCCCTGCTCTCCGAAAAGAGCGAAGCGGAGCTCTCCCTCGCCGCGTCGGAGCTGAAACTGTCCGTCAAAAAATACGAAGCGCTGGTGCTGCTTGCCGACCTCATGGCGCGCACCTCGAAGCCCGTGCCCCTCTCCCTCCTCGCCTCCCTCGGCGACGGAGAACTGCTGCGCCTTGCGCGCCGCCACGCGAAACTCTTCGCCGACACCCTGACCGAGGAGGAACGCGACAGTCTGAAAGCGGAGTTCAAAGCCGCGCTGAAATGAACATATCGGCACAACAATACCGTTGAAAAGTCAAAACCCGCGCATAAAATGCGGGTTTTGTCATTATGCTTTCTGCTTCACGAGCCCATCCGGGCGCTCTTTTTCACAAGCCTATCCTGGTGCAGGGCACTGAGCCGTCCAGAAGTTCCTTTATGCCGTAGCGGCTGCTGCCGATGATGACGGTGGTGCCGTTCTTCAAAGGCTCTTTGATGTATTCCAGTTTCGCCCGCGCGCCGTGCGCTCCCTTTCTGGACGCGCCCGCGCAATGGGACTGCAGTTCCTCGACATTCTCGATGAGCTCGTAGATGTCCTTGCCGCCGACGCGCGTGACGAGGGTCTTCTCGTCGTCGGGGTCGGAATAGATGCCGTCCGTGGTGGTCATGATGAGCAGGGTCTTGCACTTGACGAGGCAGGCGATCTGGCTTGCGGTCTCGTCGTTGTCCACGCACTCGATGGCGTGTCCGCGCTCGGCGAGGATCCTGCCTATCTCGTGCTTGCGGTTCTCCTCATAGCTCACGGGGTCGTTGTAGTTGATGATGGGGATGGCGTTCTGCCCCGGACAGCGGCAGAGCATGTCGTAAAGGTGAGCGCGCTTCTCCTCGTCGTTGAAGTGCTGGTGCTCCACGAGGATCTGCCTCACGCTGAAACGGCTGTCGATGAACTGCCTGTAAGTCTGCATGAGGATGGACTGCCCTTGCGCGGAATAGTCCGTCTTGTTCTCCTCGTCGGTGCCGTGGAGTTCCCTGCCCGTGCGTTTGAGATAGTCCAGCCTGCCGATCTCGGTGGCGCCCGAGGTCACCCACACGAAGCCGGGGCGCAGCTCGCGCGAAAGCCTGGCTATGATGTTGTAGTTCATATCCTGATATTCGCGGTCGATGAGCGCCATTGAGCCTATCTTGCCTACGAGTTCGATGTCGAAATCCGCCATTTTCTTCTCCCTTAAAAGTTAAGGTAGTGAAATTATAATATACCCGCGCGAAAAAAGCAAAGATTTGAACGTTAAAAGCCCTCTCCCGCCGAGGGGAGAGGGCTTTATGCCTTGCGTCGTCAGGCGACGGCTCGGGCTTTCCTTGCTTGTTGCTTCTGTATGATGCGCACGATGAGCTTGTAGATCTCCACACACGGGATGACCGCAAACGCGAGCGCGATGGCGACGCCCCATTCCATGGCGTTGAGCCACTCGGTGCCGAACACGCTGCCAAAGCCCGGGATGAGCACGACCATGACGGTGAGCGCGACGCCGATGATGAAGCTCAGGTTGATATACTTGTTGGAGAACAGCTTGCCGTTGAGGATGCTGTGATCCTGCGAGCGCATGGAGTAGGCGTGGAAGAGCTGGATGAGCGCGAGGCTCACGAACGCCATGGTCATCGCCTCTCCGTGTCTTTCCGCCATGCCGCCATCGATGGCGAAGCAGCCTATGCAGAAGGATGCCATGACAAGCCCCGTCTGTATGATGCCCTGGAGGATGATGTCCACGCCCGTCCTGCCCGCGAAGAGGCTGGAATTGGACTTTCTCGGCGGCTTCTGCATGACGTCTTTCTCCGCCTCTTCCATGCCGAGAGAGAGCGCGGGAAGGCTGTCCGTGACGAGATTGATCCAAAGGATCATGAGCGGGGTGAGGAAGGTGGTGCCCCAGATGACCGTCGCGATGAACAGGCACAGCACCTCCGCGATGTTGGCGGAGAGGAGGAATTGGATCGCCTTCTTGATGTTGGAGAAGATCTTTCTGCCCTCTTCCACCGCGCCGATGATGGTGGCGAAGTTGTCGTCCGCGAGCACGAGATCCGCCGCGCCCTTGCTGACGTCCGTGCCCGTGATGCCCATGCCGATGCCGATGTCCGCGCGCTTGATGGAGGGCGCGTCGTTGACGCCGTCGCCCGTCATGGCGACCACCTTGCCCTTGCCCTGATAGGTGGTGACGATGCGCACCTTGTTTTCGGGGCTGACTCGTGCGAACACGGAGTACTGCTCTATGGTGTCGCGGAACTCATCGTCCGACATCTTGTCCAGATCCGCGCCGAGGATGACCTTGTCCCCTTCGCGCAGGATGCCGATGTCGGCGGCGATTGCGGACGCGGTGTCGATGTGGTCGCCCGTGATCATGATGGGACGCATGCCCGCGCCGATGCAGACTCTGACCGCCTCCTTCACTTCCGCTCTGGGCGGGTCGATCATGCCCACCAAACCCACGAAGGTGAGACCGTTCTCCAGCTCGCCGTGCTCCAGAGAGCCGAGCTTCACCGCGACGCCGAGGACGCGGAGCGCTTTCTTCGCCATACGGGAGTTCGCCTTCTTGATCTCCTCGACGTCCTTTTCGGTCATGGGACGGACTTCTTCGCCCACCATCACTTTGGTGCAGCGCGGGAGGAGCATGTCGGGCGCGCCCTTGACGTACGCCTCTTTCACGCCGTCGTGCTCGTTGACGGTGGTCATGAGCTTGCGCACGCTGTCGAAGGGGACTTCGTCCACGCGGGGATATTCCGCGGTGAGAGCGTGATAGTCATAGCCGCAGTCCTCCGCATAGGCGACGAGCGCGGTCTCGGTGGGATCGCCGCTGAGCCCTTCCGAGGTCTTTTCCGTGTCGTTGCAAAGCGCCATCGCACGCAGGAAAGTCTTGAAATCTTCCCCGTCGGAAGCGCCGTCTTCGTCCACGGATCTGAAACCGCAATCAGGCAGATAATAGCCTTTTACGGTCATCTGATTGAGGGTTAAAGTGCCTGTTTTGTCGGAACAGATGACTTCGCAGCATCCGAGCGTCTCGACGGAAGGCAGGTTTTTTACGATGGCGTTGCGCTTGGACATGCGCTGCACGCCGATGGCAAGCACGATGGTGACGACTGCGGGCAGACCTTCGGGGATGGCGGCGACCGCGATGGCGACTGCCGTCATGAAGGCTTCCATGATGTTGTCGGGCTCTCTCACCGCCTGCACGATGAAGATGACCGCGGCGATGGCGAGCACCAGGATGCTGAGGAGCTTTGCCGTCTTGCCGAGCTGCTTTTGCAGGGGGGAAGTCTGCTGCGAGCCGTCCGTGAGCATGGTGGCGATCTTGCCCACCTCCGTGCTCATGCCCGTGTGGGTGACCACGCCCGTGCCTCTGCCGTATGCGACGGTGCCGCCGGAATACGCCATGTCGGCGCGGTCGCCGAGGGGGGCGTCCGCCGCGACGACCTTTTCCGCGTCCTTTTCCGCGGGCACGCTCTCGCCCGTGAGCGCGGCTTCCTCGATCTTGAGAGACGCGGAAGAGATGAGGCGCATATCCGCGGGGACGATGTCGCCCGCTTCCAGCTTGACGATGTCGCCGGGGACGATCTCCTCACTTGCGAGATGTCTCCACTCGCCGTCGCGCAGCACCTTGGAAAATGCCTTGTTCATATTCTTCAAGGCTTCCATGGCGTTCTCCGCCTTGTTCTCCTGGATGACGCCGATGACCGCGTTCAGGATGACGATGAGCAGGATGACGCCGGCGTCGATGAGCTCGCTGTACTCTCCCTGCACGAGGGCGATGACCGCGGAGACTATCGCCGCCACGATGAGCACGATGATCATGACGTCCTTGAACTGCTCCAGGTACTTGACGATCAGGCTCTTTTTCTTCGCCTCTTTGAGCGCGTTCTTGCCGTACTCGGCGGCGCGCTTCTCCGCCTCTGCGGAGGAAAGACCCTCCTCCGTCGCGGAAAGTGCGGTGAGGACTTCGTCCGCGGACTTGTCGTGACAGACGAACTCGGGCTGAGCGTGTTCTGCCTCGTCAACGGCTGCGGACTTCTTTTTGAAGACTGACATATTCTCTCCTTATTCGGGCGGGATGTCCCGCTTTTTGTTGCCGTGCGTCTGCGCTTATATACGCGCATACGCTCCCACGCGCACGGGCGCGCGTCTTATAAAAAAGACTTTTGCGCAGGCAAAAGTCTTGTAACCCTGATCGGGCTGCCTTGCCAGGGCGTGAGCCCATGATGTTGACAATGGCATTAAACTACTCCCTTTCGTTGTTCGCATTATATGACGGAGCGGGAGGAGATGTCAAGCGTTTGAGAGCGCCCCTCTCACGCGCGCGGCTTCATGGTGGGGAACAGCAGCACCTCGCGGATGGAATAGCTGTCCGTGAGCAGCATGACCAGCCTGTCCACGCCCATGCCCATGCCGCCCGTGGGGGGCATGCCGTATTCGAGTGCGGTGACGAAATCCTCGTCATAGGGCTGCGCTTCCTCGTCGCCCTGCGCCTTTGCCGCCATCTGCGCCGCGAACCGCTCTCGCTGGTCGATGGGGTCGTTGAGCTCGCTGAATGCGTTGGCGATCTCCTTTGACGCGATGAACAGCTCGAAACGCTCGGTGAGACGGGGGTCGGACTTCTTCTTTTTGGCGAGCGGGCTCACCTCGACGGGATAGTCGATGACGAAGACGGGACCCGTGAGCTTCTCCTCCGCAAAATTGTCGAACACCTCGTAGAGCGCCTTGCCCCAGCTCGTGTCCGCGGCAAGTTCCAGCCCCTTGGCGTTCGCCTTCGCGATGAGGTCGCCGAGCTCCTCCGTGTCAAAGTCCATCCCGACATATCTTCTCACCGCTTCCACCATCGTCAGCCTCTCCCAGGGGCCCGCAAAGGAGAGCGCCTCTCCCTGGTAGGTAATGTCGAGAGTGCCGCACGCCTTCATCGCGCAATGGCGGATGAGGTTCTCGGTGAGGTCCATCATCGCGTTGTAATCGACATACGCCTGATAGACTTCCACGGTGGTGAACTCGGGGTTGTGCTTGGGGTCCATGCCCTCGTTGCGGAAGATCCTGCCCACCTCGTAAACCTTCTCGAACCCGCCGACGATGCAGCGTTTGAGATAGAGCTCGGTGGCGATGCGCAGATACATGTCCACATCGAGAGTGTTGTGATGGGTGACGAAGGGACGCGCGTTCGCGCCGCCCGCAAGGGTGTTGAGCACGGGGGTCTCCACTTCAAAGAAACCCTCTCCGTCCAGATATTCGCGGATGGCGGAGACGATCTTGCTGCGCTTGACGAAGATGTCCTTCACGCCGGGGTTGGCGATGAGGTCGACATAGCGCTGGCGATAGCGAAGCTCCGGATCCTTCAGCCCGTGGAACTTCTCGGGAAGAGGGAGCAGGGATTTCACGAGCAGGGTGTACTCCGCGACGTGCACGGTGACCTCCCCCGTCTTAGTCTTGAAGACGGTGCCCTTCACGCCGATGATGTCGCCGACGTCCAGCTTTTTGAACTCCTGATAGTTCTCCGCGCCCATGTCGTCGCGGCTGAAATAGAGCTGCAGCTCGCCGTCGCTGTCCGCGATGTGCCCGAAACTCGCCTTGCCCATCACGCGCTTGGACATCAACCTGCCCGCGACGGACACGCTCTTTCCTTCGTATGCGTCGTAGTCCGCGCGGATGGCGCCCGCCGTCGCGGTGCGCTCGTAGGTCGTGAGCTCAAAAGGATCCTTGCCCGCCTCTTCGAGAGCGGCGAGCTTGTCGAGCCTGACCTTGCGGACTTCGCTTATCTCCTGTTCGGGCGCAGCGGCGCCGATGGTTTCTCTTGCGTTGTCGCTCACTTGATCTCCTTGATCCTATACCGGATCTTCCTGCCGCCGGGGGCGTCCATCTCGACGACTTCCCCCTTCTTCCTGCCGATGAGCGCGGCGCCGAGAGGAGACTCGTTGCTGATGCGGTTGTCCTCGGCGTTCGCTTCCGTCGTGCCCACGATCTGATAGGTCTCCGGGTCGTCCTCCTCGCCTTCGAAGAGGAACGCGACCACCACCGTGCTGCCGATGGACACTATATCCTTGGAGAGAGACTCCTCGTCGATGACGACGGCGTTGTCGATCTTTTCCTCGAGCTCCTTGATCTCGCTCTCGACAAAGGACTGCTCTTCCTTGGCGGCGTCGTACTCCGCGTTCTCACTGAGGTCGCCGAACTCGCGGGCGATCTTGATCCTTTCCGCAACTTCCTTGCGCTTGACGACGACGAGATACTCGTGTCTCTTTTTCAGTTCTTCAAGCCCTTCTTTGGTGATGTGGACTTCGTTCATTTCGCGTCTTCGGCGGCAGGCTCTTCCTCCTCCGCCTCAACCTCCGTTGCCGTTTCTTCCTGATATTCCTCCGCCTCTGTCTCGGCAGGGGCTGCCGCCTCTTCGGCTTCTTCTTCCGCGCCGACGGCAGGGGCTGCCGCCTCTTCGTCAAGCTGCTCGGGCGCGGACGCGCTCTCCGCCGCCTCTTCCGCCGCGACGACGCTCTCCTCCGCCGCGCTCTCCGTCTCCGTGACGGGAGACACGGACGTCTCCACCATGTTGGGCAGCGCGGCGTAGTTCGCGGTGTGGCCGGCGACCTTCTCCGCCACCTCTTCCGCCACCTTCGCCTTGTCGGGCTTGAACTTCGCCTGCAAAGCCACGATCTTGAACTCGATGGTGTGGAACTTGAAGCCGAGCGCTCCCTTGAACACCTCTTCGAGCAGCGTCCTCATATAGGTCTCCGTCTCGAAAACGTCGCGGTCGGTGACGCGCACGGAGACTTTCAGCTTGACGCCGTACTCGTTGACGATGAGCGCGACTTTGCCCGTCTTGACGCCCTCCAAGCCGTAGAAGGTCTCCTTCACCAGCTTGCGGATGACGCCGAGCGTCGCCTTGCAGCTCCCGCCCTGCTCGCTGCGCAGAGTGATCTCCTTCACCGCGTCGTTGTTCATGAACAACATGACCAGCGAGCTTATCGCCAGCAGCAGATAGAGCACGCTGAGCGTGATGATGAGCCCCTTGACAAGCTGATTGTCGAACTCGCTCTGCTCGATGCCGCCGAACGCCGTCACCACCAGGATGATGATGAGCACCACAGCAATGATCAGCCCAGCGGACGCCAGGATTTTTTCGATGTTCTTTTTCATGATGCCTCCGTTCAGGACGTCGCCGTCCCGCCTATGCCGCCGAAACAGCGTCCTCGGATGCCTCCGAAGCCGCTGTCCCCGTGAATTACTATTATTTTTCATATAATATAAACGATACATCAAAATTAGTCAAGCGCCTATGCACTTTCCCGCGCGGGCATTTTAGTTACTGAAACGGGCGCCCGCCGTGACCGGCAAAATACCCCCGAGAAACGGCTTCTTCACGCGGTCGTACGGATGGTATGTGCAAACTCCGGGACAACGGGGACGGGGCAGAAATGTTCAGGCGCGAACACTTTTGTTCGCGCCTGAACATTTGCGCCTGCAAGAAGCTCAACCCCGTCCCCTTTTGTCCCAATGCGTTCCTGTTTCGGGCATGTTAACGAGCAGCATGATAAAGCGTGCTTGAGCACGATGTTTCTCTTTCGGAGACGGAATTACGCGCCGCTCAGCCGCATCGCGATCCGCGCGTATTCGTCGCCGTGCGCCGTTCCTCGGCGGGCGGCTCGCCTGTCGCGCGATCGCTCCTTATCACGTCGTGAAAATGCGAGACACTCGTTCGCTCCGCGTTTTCAA
>ENA-OZGX01000393-OZGX01000393.1-human-gut-metagenome-genome-assembly--contig:-NODE-393-length-21448-cov-6.017903_pt1 | contig 21448 bp, 15 predicted proteins | sample MGYA00244040_ERZ653674 | MGnify/ENA primary metagenome ERZ653674 (study PRJEB26926, sample SAMN06165232) | human gut metagenome | biome: ENVO:00009003; feature: ENVO:2100002; material: ENVO:00002003... | reverse complement strand
CGAGATGTCTTAGGGTCTCGTGGGCTCGGAGATGTGTATAAGAGACAGGGTGCAGAATACTCATGGTAAACCTCTTCACTGGTTGCAAAATTAATATCAAGATTGCTCGCCACCTCGATCTTGTCAAATTCATTGGTGCCAAGCAGAACCTGTCTTACTTCATTCTTTACTACAGTCTCCCACTGCGTTTTCACACCAAGCTGGGAGCTTGCTGTGCCGGAAGCGCTGTAGCTGTCATCTCCGGAAAAAAGCATATTTCCATCAGTATCCAGGATCACGACATTCTCATCAGTATCGTTCCCGACAGCCTTGGATACTGCCTTGGCAAGATAAGCCGCATTATCTGTGGTAAACTCGCCGTCAAGCTCCAGCAGGATCCACGCCGATGTATCCTTATTTTCTGCGATCAGGGTACCATCATCTGTCGGGATATTCAGATCCACCTTTGCGCTCTTGATGGCACTGAACATGGAAATAAAGTCATCCGCCAGTCTTGTTTCCAGATAAAGCTCATAACGCTTCTGTTTATCTGCTTCTGTCGTGCTGAAGCCGCCGCTCGTCACATTGTCAATGGTATAGGCTGCCGCCTGGATATCATTGGCTCCAAGCAGAAGATTTGCCTGTGACTGCTGTTTCCTGTTGATCTGGATCCGGTAGCCATCATCTGATACCTTATAATCCAGTCCCTGTTCGTCCAGAAGATCTGATACCTCAGAGGCTTCCTTTGTCGTGTCACACTGAAGCAGTAATACGTACTGTGGTCTTGTCAGGACAGAAGCGATCACTGCCACCGCTATGATCACGCCCGCCGCTGCTGCAACGATAAAGGTCTTCTGCTTCGTGGAAAACTTGTTCCACCAATCCAGTATGTTTTTCAGTATTTTCTGTAATCTTTCCTGCATGATTCACTCCTACTTTTCTGTCAGATCTGGATCTGCATGATTTCCTTGTATGCTTCAAGGAACTTGTCCCTCACAGCTACCGTGTAGGACAGCGCAGTAGAAGCCTTCTGCAGGGCATTGGTCAGATCATGGGTATTTTCTGTTTCTCCAAGTGCCCATTTTATTTTTTCATTCTCGGCATCAGAAAGATAGGCATTGGTGGTATTCAGGTTCTGTACCGCCTTGTCAAAAAGGCTTCCAAAAGCTTCATCCTCCTGTATGTCCTGTCCGTTCCTCAGCTCTGTCAGATATGTATCAGCAGCACTTTTTACTGCCCCTGAAGATATATTTCTTAATGACATAATATCCATTTTCTATGTATCCTTCCCTCTGTTTCTTAATACTACTGTCCCATCTCAAGACCCTTCATGGCTATGGTCTTACTGGCATTAAATGCAGTAGCATTCGCCTCATAGGAGCGGCTGGCATCGATCAGGTTGGTCATCTCCGTAACAATATTTACATTCGGATATGTCACATAACCATTCTCATCTGCATCCGGATGGGACGGATCATATGCCTTGATCATCTCTGTCCAGGTATCCTGTGACACCTTGCTTACCCGGACACCCTGTCCTTTATAGGCATCACTTGCCTTTCCAAAAACAGAGGAAAAGCTTCCCACCTTTTCCCCCTTCTGCTGAAAGGTAACCACCTTACGTCTGTAGGGTGTTCCATCTTCTGTCCTTGTCGTGTCTGCATTGGCCACATTCTCAGAGATCACGTCCATGCGGTAACGCTGGGCTGTCATTCCGGAAGCATTAATATCAAAGGATGTAAAAATACTCATGTGTGTTCTTCATTCCTTTCTGTATCCTCCTTCACCCACAGTGGGGTGAAAATATGGAAGCTCTTATTTCATCACCATTTTCAGGTTGGTAAATTCTTCATTCATGCTCTGTACCAGTCCATTGTACCTGATCTGGTTCTCAGCAAGCCTGGCTGTTTCTGTATCAATATCCACATTGTTGCCATCCAGTCTGTAAGAAAAACCGGAAGCATCCGTATAAACCCTTGTTTCCAGCTCTGTATCATTGATGGCACCCACCCTGGCATCCACACTTTTAAACCTTGTGCTCCTCATAGCCTGCTTCAGCTGTGATTCAAAATCCACATCCTGTCTCTTATAGCCGGGTGTATCCATATTAGCAATATTATTGGCAAGCACATCATTCCTTGTCCATGCTGCATCCGCCGCCTTGTTTAAAACATTCACATAATCAAACACATTGGTATTGATCATCAGGATTCCTCCTTTATCCCACACTCTCCCTATCCTATTTTATTATAAATTATTTATTGGAGAGCACAAGTAGAAATGTATATTTCATCTAGTAAAAAAGACCCACCCCGAGCCAGATATCCTAGCCAGCCGCAAGTCCTTTTACGAAAATATGTGACGTCCTGTCACTAATCTACTTCATGTTCTGTTCCTTTAATTTCTCGATCTCATCAAATACCATATCATTCAGGACCTTGATATAGGTACCCTTCATGCCGGATGATCTCGATTCAATGACACCTGCGCTTTCAAACTTGCGGAGTGCATTGACGATAACAGATCTGGTGATCCCTACTCTGTCTGCGATCTTGCTGGCCACCAGAATGCCTTCCATACCATCAAGCTCTTCAAAAATATGAACGATGGCTTCCATTTCAGAATAGGAAAGGGTTCCGATCGCTGATCTGATCACATTCAGCTTGCGTGTCTCCTCTGCATTTTCTTCATTGACTGCCCGGAGCATCTCCAGTCCCACGACTGTAGTTCCATATTCACAGAGAATGATATCATCAATATCATACTGCCTGTCACACTTGTAAATGAAGAGGGTTCCCAGTCTCTCTCCTGCGATCTCTATAGGTGTGATGATCGCCTGGAATTTCTTCACCTCTTCAGCGTCAAAGCCAAGTGTTTCCAGATTCACATTCTCCTTGGTGGAAAGAATGGCAAGAAGCCTCTCATTCAACAGGGCATCAATAAAGCCGCCCACCTGATCCACGATCAGCTCAGTGATGGAATCAACACCGGGTGCATCTCCTACACCAAGCACCTTTCCCTTTTTGCTGATCACCAGGACATTTGAACTCAGGATCTCGCATAACACCTTGCAGATATCATTAAAAACTACCTTACTCGAATTATTATTGTGAAGAAGCTTCCCAATCTTTCTGGTCTTGTCCAGTAACTGTACACTGCTCATGCTAAGTCCCTCCATCGGCAAAAAATACCGTCATCGCAAAAATTTCCTCTATACCGCATTGCTATCGTCATTTTAGCACATATGGCTTCGAGTTTCAATGCACTTCACAGGAATTATGCATAATTTCATGTACTTTTCCAATTTTTTATTTATTTTCTGACTATTGCGCTTCACCCTTAGGAACCGATGTGACAAATCCACAGGATTCATTGGAGCATACCAGCTTATTCCCCTTATACAGCATCAGGGAGCCACAGCGCTCACATTTCACATTGGAAGGCCGCTGCCACACCATAAAATCGCATTCCGGATTATCAATACAGCCATAATATTTCCTGCCCTTTTTGGTCTTCTTCAGGACAATATCCTTGCCGCATTTCGGACAGGCTACACCGATCTTCTCGTAGTAGGGCTTGGTATTGCGGCACTCCGGGAATCCCGGACATGCCAGGAATCTTCCATGGGGACCATATTTGATCACCATATTCCGTCCGCAGAGTTCACAGACCTCGTCTGATACTTCGTCCTGGATCTGTACCTCCTGCAACTCCTTCTCTGCCTTTTTCACTGCCTCATCCAGATCCGGATAGAAGTTGGAGATCACTGTTTTCCAGTTGACCTTTCCCTCCTCCACTCCATCCAGAAGAGCCTCCATATTGGCTGTGAAGTTTACATCCACAATACTCGGGAATGCCTCCTTCATCATGTTGTTAACCACTTCACCCAGCTCTGTTACATAAAGATTTTTGTTTTCCTTTACAATATATCTTCTTGCAAGGATCGTGGTGATCGTAGGAGCATAGGTACTCGGACGCCCGATCCCAAGTTCTTCCAGTGCACGTACCAGTGATGCTTCTGTATAATGGGGTGCCGGCTGTGTGAAGTGCTGCTTCGTCAGCAGCTCATCCAGTGTCAGCTTTGATGCTGTATCAATTCCCCTGATCAGGGTATTGCTTTCTTCCTTGTCATCTTCCTCTGTATAGACACTCATGAAGCCCTCAAATACGACCTTGGATGCTGCAACAGTAAAGCGGTGCTCTCCCGCATCAATCTTCACAGAGGTAGTTTCATACCTGGCCGGCGCCATACGGCTTGCGGTGAACCGTCTAAAGATCAGCTGATACAGTCTGAACTGATCTCTGGAAAGAGAATCCTTAAGCTGTGCAGGAGTTCTGTCAAGATCGGTAGGCCGGATTGCTTCATGTGCATCCTGGATCTTCTGTCCGCTATTCTTTCCTTCTGCCGGTGCAGATACATAATCCTTTCCGTAATTCTTTTCAATATATTTCTCCGCCATGACCTCTGCTTCTGCAGATACTCTGGTGGAATCGGTACGCAGATAGGTGATCACACCCACAGTACCGCTGCCCTTGATATCAATTCCTTCATAGAGCTGCTGTGCCAGGCGCATCGTCTTCTGTGTGGAAAAATTCAGCACCTTGCTGGCCTCCTGCTGCAGGGTAGATGTGGTAAAGGGAAGAGGCGCTTTCTTTATACGCTCTCCCTTTTTCACTTCGCTTACCTTAAACTCTGTATTCTTCAGCTCTGCCACGATCTTATCCAGCTCTTCTCTGGAGGTAAGGTTTACCTTACCGTCTTTCGTGCCATAGTATTTGGCGATCAGCGGCTTCTTTTCTCCTTCTACGAAAAGAGATGCATCCAGTGTCCAGTACTCTTCCGGAATAAAGTTGTTGATCTCATCCTCTCTGTCACAGATGATGCGCAGTGCCACTGACTGTACTCTCCCGGCACTTAAGCCCCTCTTTACCTTCGCCCAGAGCAGCGGTGAGATCCGGTAGCCAACCATCCGGTCCAGTGCTCTTCTTGCCTGCTGTGCGTCTACCAGATCCATATTGATCTCCCTGGCATTCTTCAAGGATTCCTTTACTGCGTTTTTAGTAATTTCGTTAAAGGTAATACGGTATACCTTTTTATTCTCCAGCTTCAATGCCATGTACAGATGCCAGGAAATAGCTTCCCCCTCACGGTCAGGGTCCGTTGCGAGATAGATCTTATCTGCTTTTTTCACTTCCTTGCGCAGATTTGCAAGGATATCCCCCTTACCACGGATAGTAATGTACTTTGGCTCGTAGTCATGTTCCACGTCAATCCCAAGCTGGCTCTTTGGCAGATCACGGACGTGTCCGTTGCTTGCCGTGACCGTATAATTCTCCCCCAGGAACTTCTTTATTGTCTTCACCTTCGCCGGTGATTCCACAATTACCAGATACTTTGCCATGAAATTCTTTTCCCCTTTATAGTTAAAAATGTTAACGTCAAAGACTATACACCCATTTTTCTGCGGTTGCAAGTAAAAAGTTTATAAACACGAGTAAAACAATACTTGAATACAAAAACCGGGAACTCCTTCAAATTCAGGAGTTCCCGGTATCACTGCACGGGTTTCTTCTTATTTAATAGTACTTATATATGGTGCTGAAGGTCAGTTGAGCATGAAGGATTCACGGACGATAAATCTTACCAGTACTGAATCCTGTTTTCCCTGTGAATCAGTTGCCCTGATAATATAATTCTTCGACGTTATCGCAGGATTTAATTCTCCATCCACAACAAAATCACCCTTTACATTACAGGAATAATCCATCTTATACTGTGGACTGTCGATATTTGCAGCAATCCCACCATCTTCTCTTTCCACCGTCAGAGATACCAGTGAATTAGGCTCTGATACTTCGATCGGGAGCCAGTTCACTCTGAAATCAATCTCAAAATCATCATCTACCAATGTACTGTATCCATCCAGATAATAATAGTAAGTTGTCAGAATATTACTGCTCTCCGGCACTCTGCTTCCATCCGCATTTGTCACTTCTATTACCGGTTCACTGCTTTCCTTACTATTTCTGTTGTGCAGGATCTTCCAGATATTCAGAGTCCTATTGAACTCATTAAATACCCCTGTACTGTAATTCGGTGCATACCACGTCCAGTCATCCTGTACATCCTTATCATAATACGTAATTCCTCCCAAAGGGAAGCTGTCACTCCATCCATTCAGATATCCCACAGTCCCCCAATCAAGATTTTTTCCCCAATCGTACTCTATAACTTTGAATATCCTGAAGAAATTCTCATCCCATCTAAAATAAGTTTCCGGCTCCAGTTCTTCTCCCGCATCACTGGCTCCTTTTTTCCATTCCAGATTGTATTTACCCATGTTAAATACATTATTATCATTCTTCTGTCTGTAAACTGTAATCTCAGCTGTTTCAGGGTTTATTGCCGAATAATCAGGATGAGCATCATGCTCCGGATACCCATCGATAAAATCAGCGAAATACTTTGGTTCTCCCAGAAGATCCAGCATCATGACCATTTTGCCGATATTCTTTTCTGCATACTTTCCATCACTGATATATCTGGATGCTATCATATCCATATCCAGCATGAGAGCTGTTGTCTGATCATGCATGCAATACTTGTAAATCGCCATCAATGCAGAAGCACTCAGATCATCCTGGTAATGCATATTCTGTTCCGGTGTCACAAACGGCTGCAGCTTACCCCCGCAGAAATGCTCATTGATATAATTCCATGCTGTACCATTATTATTAGACATGCCGGACACACCTTCCCGCTCCGAGAAGTAGATCAGGTCAGCTTCCTCTACTTCCTCTGCAGTCAGCTGCCCAGGCGTTCTCTGCACGATCTCTATCCGGTTTCTTTCATCAAAGCTGGCCAGCTCGTCCTTATATTTTTCCTTGATCTGCTTTGCAGTCAGGGATCCATTCCGGTAATCCTGCCAGGCAAGGGGTTCTGTCCCCGCATCATTTGTCATCAGGATCAGCAGCTTCAGCCACTCATTATTGGAGAAACGGTTGTGTGCATAATAGCAGTTCTTTCTGCTCTGATTATATACATATATCCGTTTGGCCGTTCCAAGATTATCTACCTTGGTCACACCATTTGACTCATCTGAAGATACTGCATGAAAGATCCAGCTTCCTCTTTCTGAATTTGAATCACTAAGTCCCATACTGACACCGGCCGAAGCCCCGGAATCAGAGGTTCTTCCATTTCCTGTCTTATCATAGGTAATCCCTTTACAGTCTATAGAAGTTACCAGCTTGGAATAGTCCCCTTTTCCGGCTACATACAAATCTTCCTTTTTGCTGACGCTGCTCGCAAGTGCATATCTGCCGCCATTAAAAATAATTTTGTCTATGGAAGCCGCATATCTTTTTCCAAGGTAGGTACTGCCACCTGCACCTGCCGGTGCATAAATAAAGGACACATCATAATTTCCTTTTCCTGCTCCCACATAATCAAACAGTATCTGGCTGTATGCACTTCCATTGGCAGCTCCTGCATCAATGACCTTCTTTACCCCTGCTGCTGAAAGGACATAGCTTCCACCTGATACAGCCTCCTGAAAGGTCACATCATAAAGAACCGTATCATCCGTAATGCTTGTTCTGTCTGTTACTGCATCATATAGTTTAAAATACCCGTTCTTTACTCCTGCTGCTCCATCTTTATTTTTACTGCTCTCCACCCGCAGATATTTACCGGCATAATTTGCTTCTCCCCAATCTCTGGCAGACTTTGCTGTGATATTGTCTGGCTTATAGTTTCCTCCGCTCTGGTACTCATAGCCATTATCCCAGCTTACCCCTTCTGCCAGATAGGCCTGATACTCATAAGCAAGAGAAGCATTGGTCGTACTTTTCCCTGTCACATGATTAATACGATAATCTGCACTCGTTGCTGACTTGCAGTCAAACTTCAGCAGATAATGATACCCGGTCCACTGTTTAATCTTAGAAGTATCCGGATTAGATGCCGGCATATAATCCTTTGCCACATAGCACACGGGATCCTGAACTGTATACTCTCCCTTTGGGTTCTCACTGCCTTTCCGATCCATAGCCGTCATTTCATAGCGGATACCATAATGTGCAGCATCTTCCTTCTCAACTACGGTACTGGTATCAATATCATACAGTCCCTTTCCGGCTCCCACATATTCAAAATAGCCGTTTACGTTCATAACGTTATTATCACTCTCGTAAATACGCCAGTATTTTGACTGCCACTCTCCCGTATAAGGTGAATCGCCATATGCATTATGAAATTCGACAGTATCATACCCAAAAAGCTCATACAGCTTTTCAGGACTGCCATCTCTTGTAATACGGTCTTTACTTCCACCAATATGTCCATCCAGGTTAGCAAACATGATATAACGCATACCTTCATAACCGACCATCAGATTTTCATTATAATCTTCTGCTGTCCCCCAATCCACCATATAGGGAAATGCTGAGCAAATCTGGTGTGGTACTACTTCAATTATTTTGGTAACCTTTCTGTTATCTTCAGAGCCTGACTTGATGATGGGTGCCATATTTTCAGTGTCTTCTATATAGGACACCTCTGCCGTAAGCTGCTCCTGCTCATTTCCTGTCTGCTTTCTGTCCTCCTGAAATACAGCAATATAGAAAAAGGCACATAACGAAAGGAGCATTACTGTTCCTATGCCTATCAGCACCTTTAATACTCCATTTTTCTTCTTACCCGTTTCTTTCTGCTTTGCCATATATCATCCTCTGTTATCTCATGGTATCATCATAATACGGCAGCATGCTGCCTCCCCTTCTCTGCAAATAGATACAGGGAATTCTGCTCCGTATGGATATATCATCATCCATTTCTCTTGTCAGTTCACGGCCTGCTTTATATTCCATTGCAAATTCCATATGCAAGGAAAGCACAATGGGACTTTGATAATAATAAACTGTCTGTGGAAGTCCCGGCTGATCCGGATCCGGTTTACTTCCAGGCTCCGGAAACTGATAATAATCGGCAGGCCGCAGGTCAAAGCTTGTCACATGTCTTGCCATCAGAAAAGGTTTTCTGTCTTCCACTGACAGATTTAACACCTGCTTCTTTATCTCCTCTACAGCAATCAACGCTGCCTCTGACTTTGACACCGCGCCGGATGCAGTCAGCGCTCCTTCCGTCATATTCTGATATGTCAGAAGATACATCTCTTCTTCCGCAGGATCCCATATAACAGCATCTCCCACAAAGGATACCGATTCGTAATCCGCATCACTGATCGTCAGCTTTCCAAGCAGAACGCATGCTGGTGTATTTCCCGTATCACCAGGTACTGGTACATGATCTGTTTCTATCATGCACAGCCCGCCCGCATCCATGATATTGTCGATCACCAGGTTCATCGCTGTCTGAGACTCATTTTGCAGTTCCACATTCACATTTGTCCTGCCAAATATATTCAGCACATTGATCATCAGATATGCCAGACCGGACAATACGATCGCACTCACCGCAAAGGCAACCAGTAATTCTACCAGACTCAGTCCTCTGTTATCGTTTTTGACTTTACTGTCTTTTTTCCCACTTTTAAAACTTCTACTCAACATCTGCTATCAGTTATACTCCACATAATGCTTTCCAGTATTTACAATCAACAGTACCGTAGCCGTTTTTCCATTCTGGTTTCTGGAAGAAATGCGAAGCATCTTTTCTGTATAATTACTCCCATCTACGGTAATGCTCTGTACCCGTCCATTGGACTTGTCAAAGGTAATAGCCGCCGTACCTGCATCTGTGATATCTGGGAAATAGATATCCACCTTTGCCGGCAGATCTTCCGTTTCACCTGCATCAGCAATCAAAACAGTATGTGCACTGCCATCTATGATTACTTCGAAGGTTCCCGCCTTGGACATGGCATACATTCTGCTGCTCTCCAAAGCGTCATTGATAATCTTTGCACTTTTTTCCGCATCCCGGCTCGTTGCCAGTGAGATACTCACCCCTGCTATGCCAACTGTAATGGCAAGAATCGCAACGACAACAAGTACTTCTATCAGCGTCATTCCCTTATTCTGTTGTTTTGTCCATTGCCTAAGTTCCATCATCTGTTTCCCGAAAATTTGATCAGTGTCTTTCTCCCTTTTGCCAGTTCTCATAATACATAAAATCCGTATACTCCGTACTGGTTATCCGCTGTGATGTATCATTATATTTATGGTTTTTATCGCTTACAAGGGTATCTTTTTCCTGTGCCTGCCTGAAGTAATAGCTTGCATAGCCTGCAAGAAAATCTCTGTCTACCTTATCCTCTTTGATCCCGGAAAGCTCTTTCTGCTCAGCCTCCAGAATCGCCTGTACAATTCCCCTGTTTGCCTTAATCGTTCCCGAAGTAGATACCGTGATCTTTCCACCGGCAATGACAAGACCCTCTACGCTGCCGTTAATGATAACATCACCTTTACAGATGATAATCCCTTTAACATTGCCATCAATTTTAGAAGGATCAGAACCATTAATTGTTCTAATTTTAATATCATATCCTTTCAATTTTCTGTCTTTATCATTCACGATATTATCAAATTTAATAAAATAACCTGCCGGTAATTCTGCTTCCGATAATCCTTTCGCTGAAATATCAGAATTCAGGCTATCCAGAACCAGCGTATCGTCTACCATCCCATACGCCTCTGCCGGATCCAGCCTTTTCGTGAAATATACAAAATGCTTTGCCATATTCAGGCTTTCTGTATATACTTCCGGTTTCGGAGCCGTATTATCTATAACACTTCCATCTGTTGTACTTGTCACTGCACCCTTAGTATAGATCTTGCAGCCACTGCCATCGATCTGAATGTCAGATTCAATTCCTGTTTTTTCTGCTCTTTTTAAAACACTCTGCTTTAATTCCCACTTCTGTCTTTCTTTTGTATATTCTGCCGAAGTTTCTACAGGCTCTGTAGCCTTCATGACCTCTTCCACATATTTGGCTTTATTTGATTCACTTTGGAAATTCAGGTAAAAATAAACATAATTCTTTCCATTCACCTTATATTCCACTGCCGTAACGGGATCAGCAGAATTGAGTTCTCCACTTCCAAACCATTCTGTCACCTTTGATTTTTCATTACCCACCGGCGGACAGACCTCTTTCACATTAATATAATCCGCTGCACCTGCGTTTTTCGTCTGTCCCTCCACCGGATTTGTTTCATACAGAATTTCCTGTGGTGCCAGATATAAAAGCTGATTATAGCGAAGCGCCAAGGATTCTCCCGTCTGATACTCATCCAGCTTATCTCCTGTGCCTTCTGTATCTGCATAGGAAGCTTCCGGATCTTTGAGATCCACATAAGCAAGCCCTGTAACAATAAGGCTGTCAAGTCCGGTCAGATCTAAGGTTGTATCATTGGCATTCAGTATAATAGATGAACTACTGGCATGCGCTGCACCATTGCCTTCTGAATCTCTCTTATATTGATCACGAATCTCACTTTTCCCTGATGTCTCATAAGCAGAATTCACACCACTGACAATTTTATTATTATTGTAACCATAATAATTGCCACGAAGAGATGCTGAGCTCCCTCTTGCATTCAGTTCCAGATCGTCAGCAAGATAGAAATTAGCATCTGCTGATAATGTACTTGTACTCGCAGGTGCATCTTTTCCTGTTACCAGTGCTCCGGGATGATTATTTTCAACTGTTCTGATATTTTCCGCCCACAGATTTGTAACCGCTTTTTTCCCACTTGGAGAAGATATCGTCAGATCTGACTCGCACAGGTTCAGATCTCCTTTCGTGATCACATAATTGGTATTTGCAAAGGTAATCTTACTTTGATAAAGGTTCATGCCATCATATACCTTGCCTTCAGAATAATGATATCCCTGATACGCAGCATTCTTATCTTTGGAATCCGTTCCGGCATAAACATTTCCTTCAATCCTTGCATCCGCATTTTTGAAGTAAATACCCTGATTTCCAATCAGAACATAATCAAGTACTCTGGAATAATCCTGAAAAAAGCTGATATAAGGCACCTCAACCACGATATCTGTCGTCACGGTTGCTTCAAACCCCGTTGTTGCATTACTTGCCACTTCCCGGTACCTGACTGTCACACCTTCAAAAGTATATCTTGCCATGCTGCCAGCAGCGTCATTTTCCACTTTCGTCTGTATATAATCCAATACCTCTGCCTGCTTTGCCGTACTGCCATCCGCATTCTGCCCTGTTGCAGCTACCGTCAGATAGCTTTGCAGAATAGCAAGGGTTTCGTCCCTGTGCTCCCCATCAGCTCCGAATTTACTTTCCAGCCTGCCCCCAAACAGCTTTACAAACTGCTGATAAGCTGCTGTCTGACTTCCATATTGTGAAGTCCCGTCTGCCATCGTTACCATAGCAAGGGTATCGTTATACGCCTTGGCCAGATATTCTGAAATATCTCTTCCAAGTCCGTTATACACATCATCCAGCACCTGTTCATCCTCATAAAAGTTTCTTTTATTCCGATACTCCAGCTGCTTCATCTTCAGATTGGAAAAGCTGACTGACAGAATAATTGATGCCAATACCACCATAAAGCTGACTCCAACCAGTACTGTGATCAATGTTGAGCCGTCATTTTTCCGGTACTTACCTTTACTTTTTTCTTTAACTATCACGCCATATCCCGACATTAACAATCCCCTTGTCTTTATCAGATTTCCTATTTCTTCTCTATCTTGGTAGACTCTACCCTGACTGCAGCTTTTCCATCCTCATCCAATAGTTCCACCGTTATCTTATAACAGCGTGCTTCATAATTCCCTTTGCCGATCAGCTTCTCCAATTCTGAAGACTCATCATCAATTTCCCCGCTTCTATCCCACAGATTGCTTTTGATATTAGTATAAAATGTGCCGACATCTCCATTTTCAACTTCGCCATTTTTATAATAAGATTCACTGCTGAAATAACTGATGCCAAATACTGTAATCTCATCAAAATTGTAATCCGTCTTGTTTTTACCATTTTTCGTATATCCTCTGATCAGGTATACATTTACGGGCATATTCTCCGTTCCGCCACCAGTAATTGTAATCGTATTTTTGCAATGCTCTGATGTTGTTGGTGTAATTCCCTCCGGCTGAAAAGCTCTGGCAAAAACAAATACATTCCCTCCGCTTCCTTCACCACATTCCTCTGAAATGGAAGAATCAGCATTCTTTTCACTTTTCGTCGGAGAATATGGATAGGTTCCCGTATATACTCTGTAATTCAGTTCTTCTCCGCCGCACCGGTACGTTACATCACAGTTCACACTGATCGTGGCACTGCCGGAATCATCTGTTTTAATTTCTATATTAACGTCTTTCTCAATCTGCCTGCTGATCTCATCTGCAGTCATGGAAATCCCTTTGGCAGACAATCGGTTCTGAAGATTCCTTACTACTGCACTGACTGAGCCGGAAGCAGCCTCATAGCTGTTGATTTCATCTGAGATCACAGGATATCTGGACGCATCTGCATCCGTCACGTTCACAAGTGCTGATACATTTATATCCGATGCCATTCCCGTTGCATTTTCCTGACTGTACACAGCAGGCTCAAAAATTGTCCTCATGGTGTACGTCCTGCCAGATATCGTCACATCATCCTTCTGGAAATAAAAGGGTGTAAAGAGTTCCTTCTGTTTCTCTGCATCAACTGTACCACTGAATACTGCCTTAATACTTTCCGCATTATTATAAACGTCCGGGAACAGATCTCCATTGACAATGTCTGTCCTTGCTACTCCATCCGCACTCATTTTGTCCGTGTACTGCTGAACTGTCAGTGCTTTGATCTTTTCGATTTCCTCCTGTGCATATGCAGTAGCCTTCTGAGTTTTATTTGCTTTGAAATTCAGTGTCGCTGCTGTTCTCATTCCCTGAAGAATGGGGATACTGATAATAGAAATAATAGCAACGCAAACAAGGACTTCAACCAAGCTAAAGCCCTCATTTGCGTTTTTACCATTTCTGCTGTTAAATTTCATTGCCTTCATGGAATCGCTTCCTTTTATCTCTTGCTACTTTGTAAAAATATCCCCCGTCTTTCCCTTGATCGTTACTCTGGGATTTTCTTCATCATCATTCTGTACAGAAAGATATACGATCGTATCTGTGTTGTTAACAATATCTACCTGAACAGATACCTTGTCCTTATCATCTGCCCTTTCAGAACTTAAAATTTCAAATCCGATCTGTCCATCTGCAGTAAAAGGAATTCCTTCTTTTACTGTTTTCTCTTTTCCCACGCTGTAATATGCTGTATACTCGCCATCCGTACCTTCAAATTCGATCGCAGCCTTCTGTAATTTGTTTTCATCATTTACAAGATAGGTTTCCTCTGCCACATCTGACATCTGCCCCATGATAAAGGCTTCATCATCTGCGTCCGGCTGATTCAGCATCAGGAAAAACTGGGCACTCTGATTAGTTTCCTCATTAAACACCCCGCTTGCCTGCGTAAATATATTATTTGTTCCCTGAATCATCTCCGGTTCCAAAAAGCTGACAGGATTCCGGTCTTCTCCCTTTAATGCATACTGGATCAGTGTAAAATTACCGTTTACCTGATTCATATCCATTGCATAGCTTGCTGTAAGTGAGGTAATGACCATTCTATCATTATAATTCTCTATATAATCCAGGAACTCTTTGAATTCCTCATATCCAGCCGTATATGAAAAATCTGTACTTGTTGATATTCCGGTAAGTCCCGACGTAACTGCTGTCTGGCTGGTTGTATCTGCATAGACAGAATCATCCGTCACATCCCCAGTATCTGCCTCTACCTGATCAATTGCTTCCTGCGTTGGCGCCGATGTCATCTGCATTGCTACATCTTCACCAAATCCCACCTGATATAATGAGATCGGTATTTTTTTCTCTGTATTATCCATAAAAAGCAGACTGGCTTCCTGCGGAATATCTGAAGGGAAACGGTTCATCAGCTCTTCTTTTTTCACTGTAATATTTTCGGCTTCCTCCTGATAAGTACTGCCTGCCGCTACAATCTGATCCAGGTAGCTTTTTCTGCTCTGCAGTTCACTGATCTCACGCGTAAGAGCTTCACATTTATTCATTGCCGGCTGTACCAGCAATACAAGAGGCAGACAAAAAGCTGCAATTACAGCAAGAATCAATAACAGGTTTTTATCCTTTTCCGTTAGTTTCATGACTCACTGTCCTCCCCTGTACTTTGTTCTGCATTCTCCTCTTCCGTCACTTCCTCACTATTTTCCTCAGGAAAATTCAATTGAAGGTTAAGATTAAAAGCAGATGTACTATTTCCAAATTCATCATACGTATCTGCTACATTTTCCACCCTTACATTGGATACATAGGAAAGCTTCTTCAGTTCAATCACAAACTTGCTCAGTGCGCTTTTCCCTCCTGCAACACCAGTAATATCTACCGCTCCATTTTCTGCAGTCAGGTTTGTAATTCCGACGCTTTCCGGCATCACCTCTTCCAGATCAAGAATCATCGTATACAACATCTCATTACTGTTCTTCGTACTGTCATAATATTCTTTTATCTGTGTATAATCCGACTGTGCGTTATTATATGCATTATAGACTGCCTCTGCCGGTTCTTCTGCTGCGATCTGTGTTTCCAGATTAGCCTTTACTTCCTTCATAGTAAAGTATTGCCAGATAAAGAATCCTGCCATGGCCGCATTGGCAAGCAGTGCAACTGCGATCAGCAGGTAAGCGATCCTATGCCAGTCCGTACCTTTCTTCTGTTCCCCTGCTTTTAAATTCAGAGACTGCGTCAGAGCACCAAGTAAGGGCAGATAGTCAGCCAGCAGCTCATAATTCAGTCCGTGCAGATTCTTCTTGGCAATCTTTACTCCATTCAGCTCCTTGATGGTCACTACCTCAAGTCCAAGCTCCTTGCCAAGGATCTCAGTAAAGCCGATCAGATTGATTCCGGTTCCCATCAGTCTGATCTGTTCGATCACAGTACCAGGATTCCTGCTGGTATGGAATTCTGCCATTCTTGTTACGGAAGATGAGAAATCGCGGATCACTTCACTGTATTCCTCCGGTGTCAGCTCCTGATCCAGTTTTCTTGGATCTGACAGGATCGCTTCTGCCTCTTCCTCGTCTATGCTCTTAAATTCAGCCAGGTTTCTGATAATAGTCTGCTTTCCATAAGGTATGGATCTTTTGAAAAGCTGCACCTTGTCCCGCATGATGCTGACCATGGTTGCATTTTCGTCCATCTGGATAGCCAGTACAACCCCCTGCGTCAGCTGCTTTCTCAGAAGCTGGTACAGAGAGTTATTATAATAATCGACTGTTTCCACCGGCATTTTCAGCATGGAAGCCAGGCGGTAATATTCCTCTACCATCTGCTTCTGCACCGCTGTTACCAGAATGTTATTATTCTTTCCTTCGGCATTCTCTACTGTTTCCAGCACCGTATGCCGGATAATATAATCTTCCAGATTATTCATCGGGAAGTAGTCTTCTATGTTAGCTTTGATCATTTCTTCAATCTTTGCTTCGTTCTTTACATAAGGAAGGGTTACTTCCTTATTTGCGATTTTTCTTGAAGTAATGACAAAAGCGATCTTTCCACGTTTAATGTTATTATTCTTCAGTGCAGCATACAGTACCTTTGCGACAGCTTCCACGTCTACAATAACACCATCATCTACTGTGCCGGATGGCAGCTCCACCTGAAAAGCATTTTTCACAGTGATCACAGCACCGCTTTTGGCAATTTCGCAGATCCTCATATCACTGTTTTCTATTAATACGGAGAGTATATTTCCCATGAATAACTCTTCTCCCTTCTTCTGTGTTTTGAGCTGTTTCTCCTACATATAAATATCTTTACGGGCATCCGGGCATTCAACCGTCCGTCATTTCCCGTCTTTGTTCTAAAAAAACAGACGTAAGTACCATGTTATTATAGCATTCCCGTATAACATTGCAAAGAAAATTCCCAGTGCAAGATATGGTCCAAATGCCAGCACTCTGTCTTTTTTCTGTACCTTCATCAATATCAAATGAATGACAGATCCCGCTACGGATCCGATCACCAGTGCAAGCAGGATCTCCTTCCACCCAAGCAGAAGTCCTGCTGCCGCCATCAGCTTGATATCACCGCCGCCGATTCCATTGCCTCTGGTGATCCAGTAAATAATCATAAAAATCCCACTGACAGTAAAAAAACCTATCACATAGTCGTACCAATGTGGCAGGTCTAATATAAGCCGGACAGCACCAAGAGCCAGAATAACCAGATTACATCCAAAAGGTATCTCGTAGGTTCTGAAATCGATCATGCTGATCACTATCAGAGTAGATGCACATGCACAAAACAGTACACTTTCCAGTCCAAAACCCTTTACAGCAAAGATCCAGATATAAATCAGTCCGTTTGCCAGTTCAATAAGAGGATACTGCATGGAAAGCTTTGTCTTGCAGCTTCTGCATTTCCCACCCTGTATCAGAAAGCTGATCACCGGGATCAGCTCATACCACTTCAAAACGTTCCCACAGCTCATGCAGTGGGAACGTTCTAAAACGATATCTTCTTTCCTTGGAATCCTGTATATACATACATTCAAAAAGCTTCCAATGGTGATCCCGAAAAGGAATACCATGAGAAATAAGATTAGGTTGATCATAATAGTTTATCGAGTACCTGCTTAAGGAGTTGCAGTTGTAGGCTCAGGAATCACAAGATTTCCTTCTGAACTTCCAGGATTAGCAGTTATCTTTACAGATACATTATTATTTGCATCTATTGAATATAAAATCTTCTGGCCTGTATATGCCTTAGACTTTAACTTCTTTGCTGCATTTGCTGTTGTATCTCCAAGAATCTCCTCTACCAATGTTCCAAATGCATTTGCATCTGATGTCTTTGCAATAGTAGCACTATCTGCATCAGTTACAGTTGTAGGAAGTGTTGTTGCTGTTACGCTAGGATCCAGCATTGCTGTCATAATAGCAGTTCTTACAGTATCAGCACTTACTCTACTCTTTTCAACATATTTCATCAGCTGGGGTGCCATAACACCAACCAAAATTGCCATAATGGCAATTACAATAATCAGCTCCACTAAGGAAAATCCCTTGTTTCCCATACTCTTTTGTTTCTTCATAACAACTATCTCTCCTTTTTCCTTTTTAGCAGAACATGTTATTTATCGCATAATTCCGCTTAATGCTTTTTTCATTCTATCACTTTATCGTCATAATGTACAGATTGATTTAGCATTTTCTTCGATTTTTTTACATTCTGCTGTATCATTTTTCCTATTCTGCTATTTTACAGGCATTTTCTTTCTCACCTCATCGATCGTTTTCTGTCTGCACTTCACTGCTGCCCTGATATCTTTATCCGTAAGTCGAGTAGACTTACACCTCACAATGTAAGCCCCTCACAGAACCGTACGTGCGGCTTTCCCGCATACGGCTCTTCATAATAATATTTACAGTCTCAAAACAAGCTGACATAAATCTTTGGCATTGCCAATGGATAATATTTCAGCATTTCAATGAATCCTTCTCTTGTATAACTCTTTCTGTCACTTCGTCTATTCAGCACCTTAAACAGAAGTTCTCTCACTTGTTGTTTGTAGTTTGAAATCATTCTGCCATTAAAACTTATGCCATAGTACCTATAATGACCTATTAGTTTCAGATTTAGCATACCAATTAGTTTCTTTAGCGATTGGTCTCTATTCGCATATAACCATACCTTGATGTCTCGAATTTTCTGTCTGAATTTCTTAGAACTTGTCTTTGGCATTATATATGGCATACCTTTGCGTGAACGCCCACAATAGAATGTGAATCCCAGAAAATCAAATGTTTGTAATCTGATACACTCACCGCTCTTTTTCTTTGCCCTTGCAATATAAGCACCGCTTTGTAAGAGACGACTTTTACTATCTTCTAATTGCAAACCGAACTTTTCCATTCGTTCTTTAAGAAGCTTGTAGTAATTCTCTGCTTCCCCTTTGTATTGAAATCCTGCAACAAAATCATCTGCATATACAATTAGAAAGTTATCTCCCTTGCATTCTTTGGTAATAATAAACTTATACCATAGTGTCAATACATTGTGCATATATATGTTTGCCAGGATTGGACTTATGATATTGCCTTGGGCTGAACCTTCTTCATTCACCATAAATTCACCATTATCCAGCACTCCCACTTTAAGATACTTCTTGACAAGACCAATTATGTTGGGGTCTTTAATATAAAGTTTGAGAAACTTGATAATCCATTCATGCTTCATATGGTCGAAGAATCCTTTGATGTCAGCATCCACAATATAGCAGATTTTCGTGTTGTTTAATCTCTTATACAGTTCTTTTATTGCGTTATGACATCCTCGATTTGGTCTGAATCCGTACATGCAGTTCAGAAATCTCGGTTCATAGATAGCTTCCAATATCTTCTTTAATGCTAATTGGACTATTTTGTCCTCATAGCACGCAATTCCTAATGGTCGAAGTTTTCCATTGCTTTTAGGGATATATACCCTAATTGATGGCTGTGGTTTGTATGATTTTCTTTTCAGTCTTTCTACCAAGTCATCTATGTTTTGTTCCAGATTCCTCTCGTATTCTCTCTTCGTAATCTCATCCATACCAACTGCCTTACTTCCGTCTAATTCTTTGTGACATTGCATAAGCATTTCTTTATTGATTAGATGATACAACGATGTGAACTCTGGTCTCGGCGAACTTGCCGATATTTCTGCTATTCTTTCTAATTTTGTTTCCATCAATACCCCCGTCCCTGAGTACGGTTGATGTGTCCTCAGAAAGACCATTATTATGTAGCTCCCTTCCCTCCATTGGCATTACCCAACTTCTTCAGTACTATGAAGCTATCCGACTGCCTACTATTCTTTTGGCATTCTCCTGTTTTGCAGTTGTTTGCCATACTTGCAATGGCAAGAAACAATAGGCTCTCCCCAGTTGACTGAATAGTCACAATGTAAAACATAAAGTGCTCTTTGACCCCGCAGAAGCAAACCATTTCTTACCATGACGATTTGGTTTGTGTTGCTTTCCGCTGGAATTAAAACGTCAGCCTTCTAGATGTCAAAATTTCGAGGCTCAATCACACTCTCTATTTTCTCGCTGTCTACGCTTAGCAACTACCATTACTGGCAGTCACCCAAGACTCGCTACTGGCGGTTGGTTAGACCTTACCAGACAGGCATTCCACCTGCTAGACTACTCGCCCTTGTCTGGGCGCACAATTCCGATTTGTTAATTTGTTTTATTATAACATATGTAAATCCCTTCACAATAAAAAGAGCAACCGCATTTTCTCGATCACTCTCTGTTCATTGCTTCCATGATAATAATATCATAGCTTCCTTTTAAAAAAAATCTCAATACCGTAGCCAAACCGCCACTTTCCAGTCATTACTTTTCATCCACCACCTGAAAAATGTAGAATTTCAAATAGTATGACTCATCTGCCGCCCAGAGGATCGGATGATCCGGAGCCTGTGTCCGGAATTCCACCTGGCGCAGTCTCTTGTGCACGTTACGGGCCGCCTGCCCGATCGTTTCTGTAAACAGCTCATAAGTCATGAAATGGGAGCAGGAACAGGTAGCAAGGAAGCCGCCGTCCTTTACCAGCTTCATGGCACGGAGATTGATCTCACGATAGCCCTTTATTGCATTCTTTACAGAATTACGGGACTTGGTGAAAGCTGGGGGATCCAGGATCACCACATCATACTTCTCTCCCTGCTTTTCAAGCTCCGGCAGCAGTTCAAATACATCCCTGCAGATGAACTTCGCTCTGTCCTGTACACCATTCAGCGCTGCATTCTTCGCAGCCTGTTCCACTGCCAGTTCCGATGCATCTACACCAGTAACCTCTTTTGCTCCAGCGATCGCCGCATTCAGGGCAAAGGAACCTGTATGGGTAAAGCAATCCAGAACTCTGGCATCCTTGCACAGCTTCTGGATCGCCAGACGGTTATATTTCTGATCCAGGAAAAATCCTGTCTTCTGTCCGTCCCTCACATCCACCAGATATTTCACACCATTCTCAACGATCTCAACATTGGTATCAAACTCTTCAGAAAGGAAGCCCTTCACCCGCTCCATGCCTTCATTCAGCCTTACCTTGGCATCACTTCTCTCGTAGACACCACGGATCCTTATGCCATCCTCCAGAAGCTCTTCCTTTAACAGCTCCACGATCTCCAGCTTGAAACGGTCAATGCCAAGCGCAAGGGATTCCACTACAAGCACATCCGAAAACTTGTCGATCACCAGCCCCGGCAGAAAATCTGCTTCTCCGAAAATCACCCGGCAGCTTCCCGTATCAACAGTCTTCTTGCGGTACTCCCATGCCATTCTGACACGGTCCCTTAAGAATTCGTGGTCAATTTCCTGATTTACATTTCTGGTCATCAGGCGGATCCTTATTTTGGAATTCTGGTTGATAAAGCCTCTTCCCATAGGAT
>ENA-OZGX01000381-OZGX01000381.1-human-gut-metagenome-genome-assembly--contig:-NODE-381-length-22032-cov-5.517405_pt1 | contig 22032 bp, 10 predicted proteins | sample MGYA00244040_ERZ653674 | MGnify/ENA primary metagenome ERZ653674 (study PRJEB26926, sample SAMN06165232) | human gut metagenome | biome: ENVO:00009003; feature: ENVO:2100002; material: ENVO:00002003... | reverse complement strand
TCTTAGGGTCTCGTGGGCTCGGAGATGTGTATAAGAGACAGAATATATCTTCGCATTTAATCTTTCCTTTAGTTTGTTCTTATATAAGAGCGATGTGGTATTTTATTATTAATCATTTCGTTAAATGAATTTAGGCTAAAGGGAATGATTCTTTTACGTGAAGGATATGAAAATCTTTCACCAAACCGAGACCCCAGCTCTCGTCTGATTTGATTCATATAATCAACATTTGGTCCTGTCTGTCCAAAAAGCCCATGGGATTCGAAATCATAATAATCCCGTCGGTTTCCTCCTATTTTAGTATGCCCAAGTTCGTGAAGAAATGTCATGCCATAGCCCATAGTCCGAGAATCCAAATCATTTGATGTCCCTCTAACAAAACATCCAATTTGGCTTCTATCCATCATTACAGTCATACCACTTTCCGGACCAATATTTTCATTGCGAGCCTGCGAACCTTCGAAAGTTGGAGTAACTGTAACTCTTTCCTCATGGTCTATTGCTCCAATCAACATATCCCGTGCAGTCGCACTGAAATTATCACTTATACTCACGGCGTTTCCATCTTCATTGCGACCATATACCAATTCACCGTCTTTGTAAGATAAATCTAATCCTGTGAAATCCCGCAAATCCATTATAATGGCGATCATTGCCATTGCAGACATCCCGCTGAAATCAATCTTTCTACCATCCGGATCAATAAACTTCACCGGATTCCCTGCGCAATAGGCATAAGGTGATAACGAACCATATTTTTCAGCCAGCGGGTCGGGAGTTATGAACCTTCCGCCCAGCGTCGGATCCATAAATCGAGCGCCGTAATCGTACAGATTCAGACCGCAGGTCGGGTCAAATTCTTTGCCGTTGTACTTATAGGGCTGGTCGGAATCTCCGATGCCTTCGGCAAAAGGTAGACCATAGGGATAATAATGGTTTGTCTGCAAAACAGTGCCGTCAGCCTTCGCTGTCACGCGCGTGTTGCCTAAGTGGTCGGTCAGGAAGAAGCAATATTGCCCGTCCTGAATATACCCGCCATCGACCAGAATGCGTTTCAAAGAACCGTTTTCATAGGTATAGCCGCCTGTAATGTTCATAATTGCATTAAGCAGATATCCAATTTCCCAAAGATAATTATTTTTCCAATGATTAAGGCGGCCTTTATCCGGCCGCCTTAATGATCTGTTGCTATTTACCATTATAAATATCCGTCATATATAAGATGTAATGAGTCGTTATTAATAATTTCATAAATACGCAACCAAGGTTCTGATGCTCCATTAAATTCACGGGGAATATCTTCGGGGGCAATCTTCTGAAGTCTAGTGGTGTCGATAAAATTATCGAAATATGGACCTCGATGCTTGTTTATCCCTATTATTTTGCTTTTATACCGGCAATATCCCGTAATAAACTGCTCCTGATACGTAAGACTATTTGTAATCCAGATGCAATTGTTACATTTTACCTCTCTCGCTGCAGGGTAAAATAAAACATTGATCACAGGCCATTTTTTATATCCGTCAGAGTCTGTATGACTGATAAAATCACCTACTTTCTGCAGTAATACAGAGGATAGACCTAGTATAGTACTGTCAATACACAAGTCGATTTCTTTTTTCTCCTGAACTGCATTTGTATTTGTCCTGAATATATTACATGCTACCAAAAGGATAACACAAAGATTAATAATAGTTTTTTCATGGGTTAAAATCCTAAATTCCGATATAAATCAGCACTGCGTCTTACTTTACCATGCATCCACCCAATATGCAACATAATTATCCCATATCGTGACGCCTGCGGTACTTCCATGCTCCCAATTCTTAGGTAATCCGGCTCGATCGATTCGCAACATTTTTTTATTCGGAGCCATTCCTTGAGTCCAGCTGAGATTATATATAATTGCTTCTGATTGATATTTTGAACCCCATATTCCATTTTGTAGAAAATCAAAATTTGGGATTGGATTTATATCCAGTGTATCCTTTATAGCTTTGAGATTTCGAAAATGTCGAATTTTATTAGCGTCATAATCCAAAATAAGAAGATATTGATCATTAAAGCTGTAGGTTATACTCGTCTCATAGGCAATTCTTAAAATACTATCCATTTTATCTTTCGGATATTCCATTAAAAGATGTATATAATTCGGTGTCTTTCCATCATGGCCTTCATGAGGAAGAGATACTTCAAACAATAATAGTTTCGCGGCGTTCAGGTTTGGCAAAAAATAAGTGCTTGATGCCGGAAATGCTAATTTAGCCTCTTCATATACTTGTTCCAAATTGCCATCGACCAAAATTCCCCTAGAACAACTAGAAAGGAAAACGGAGAGAATTAATATGCTGAAATATCTAAGGTTATTCAAATTCAAAATGGTCGTCATACCTACCCTACATCTAACCAATATACGCTCCATTACAACCTATTTAACGTTAATGATTATTCTTTATGCCAACGCAACGAAGGTTTGAAATTTACTATATCTTTTTTTACTACCTTATTGTCTTGGATAATAATCCTGGTCGCTGACATGAAATATTCTGCTCCTTCAAGCCCTCCAGATACCTTAATCATCTGAAGCAGTTTATCAATATCCCAAGAATATATCGTGTTGTAAAAAATGGAATCCGATTCTATGACACTTGGGTCGGTATGACCGTCATTCCGAATATCGGAGGATTTCATAACATATTCGCCAGATGTGTCTTTCACGAAATAAAATGGATCATTCCGCGCACCAACTTTGAATAATTCTGATACAGTTCCTCCGGGGATATAATATTGAGATGAAACATATAAGGTATCTGCTTTGTAATCAATCAATTTCAAGCTATCTATTATATGTCCCATTAGCACATAGTCGTTTCGTGTACTTCTCAAAGATTTTTTATGTTTAATCAATCGTTTTTCTACACCATTGAATGCACCATCTTTATAAGTTACATCCGTGACAAGTGTTTTCCCTTCGACAGGAGCGGAGGTCATTATGGAAGAAAATGCATTAGCATTTCGTTGGGCATAAGAACTGCCAACCAATAGAATACAAAAAAATGATAACAAAAAAGTTTTCATCGTCAATAAATATAAGGTACTGCTCTTCTCTTTAAAGGCTTGTAATTTGTGACTCCTTGTACGTTGTAATAACGACTGGCGCCGGTAGACGGAATAATAATTCGAGGACCGTAACCAGAGCCGGACTGATCCACGCCATAATATGTACGCAGTGGCAACCCATTTTCAGAGCGCAATTGATTTTCTCTATGAGTAGTATGAATTTCCGAGGTTGGTATATTCTTTTCTCCGTTTGCTGTCTGCATCGTAAACCATGTTGAACTCTGTTTACCGCTCCAATTGTATTCTACATGACCCAATTCATGCCCTAAGGTCATCAATGGATTATTGCTTATGCCAACTGTCGTAGGGACAGCTTCAAGGGTGCCGTCTTTCCTTACTCCGGTTGGATTCCAGCCTAATTGATTCTGATGGTCTGCGCCACTGTTAGAGGAATACATTAGTGTTACAACATTAGTGTTATTAGCCAGTCCGCTTACTAGTTCAAACCCGGCATCTCCTCTCATTAGCCCACTCAACGCATCTGATAGTTGAACGATAAATTGATCGTCCCCGGCATATAAAGTATTATTGCTATCGTAGAACCCCCAAGTGCCTTGATAATCTCGCCATTCATAAGCAATTCTCTGATCATTTGCATAATCATACACTTGAATCGTCCTCCCGTCTGGATCGATTCGATTAACCGGATTTCCTCCGCAATATGCATAGGGTGATAACGAACCATATTTTTCAGTCAGCGGGTCGGGAGTTATGAACCTTCCGCCCAGCGTCGGATCCATAAATCGAGCGCCGTAATCGTACAGATTCAGACCGCAGGTCGGGTCAAATTCTTTGCCGTTGTACTTATAGGGCTGGTCGGAATCTCCGATGCCTTCGGCAAAAGGTAGACCATAGGGATAATAATGGTTTGTCTGCAAAACAGTGCCGTCAGCCTTCGCTGTCACGCGCGTGTTGCCTAAGTGGTCGGTCAGGAAGAAGCAATATTGCCCGTCCTGAATATACCCGCCATCGACCAGAATGCGTTTCAAAGAACCGTTTTCGTAAATGTAGTTGCCGACATATTCGCGCTTGAGCGTATCACGCGGCGTCAGTACAGTCATCCTCAGTTTACGGCCGTCGGCCGAATACAGGTAGTGCTGCGTCGCAGAACCGTCGCTGTTCGAAATGCTCAACTTCGAAGGTAAATTTAATAAATTATATCGAATCGAACTAATTCCGCGGGATTTATCTTTCGTCAGATTGCCATTATTATCGTATTCAAACTGAGACATGAGAATTTCCTCTCCGATAATCGGTTCTGTGTTTTCTACCTGAAAATCGACCGTGCGGGATAAATGTTGCACCTCGGCCTGTTCTGTCAATGTCCGGAGGCGATTTCCCGTATAGGTCATATTCAGCCTGTCGAGTACTCCGAAAGTCTCCTGTCCGGTACGTCCGTGACGGTAAATTTTCGTCAGATTCGTATTCTTATCGTAAGAATATGAAGTAGCATAATGATTAGCAGACACATCATTCTCGAAATAGGCGGCACTTGTAAGTCGGGAAAGTGCGTCATAATCGAATGCATACGCCCTGTTGTCTACGCGATCACCCGCGACGGTCCACTTCATGGCGGAAATATTGCCGCTGTATGAAGGGGTATTGAAATGACTGCTTGTCTGCGTGCGGGCATAGTCATCCTGATAGTAGAGGGTTTGCGAGAACAAAGATCCGGAAAGCGATTTGGTCCACGAACGGATATTATAATCGTAATCTGTTCGCAGGTTCGGATTTCCGTTGCGCTTATTGGCACAAAGACGCCCCAGATGATCGTATTCGTTGTCTACGAGCGTGACTTGGGGGTTATCTTCACATCGGTGGGTGATGGTCAGCAAGCGGCCCCAGTCATCGTAAGTGTATGTAAAAAACTGTGTCGGATATTGGAAGACTTCCACCAACCCTTGCCCTGGATCTTTTCCAGAGATCAAGTCGTTGTTATCAAATTCTTTCGATACACCATCAGGCCAAACCAACTCTCCGGGATTGATTACATGAAATTTGATCCTATTTTCCAATCTGCTTTTCGTCGGTTGTCCGGTGTAATTATAGGCAATCATTTCGACATCCAACCTCCCTCTGAGATCGGTGGACCGGGTTTGAATTAGTCGGTCCCGCTGGTCGTAATACATGGCACAATAGTCATATCCGGTCGCGCCGGAGTCATCCAAACGGGCAGTAACGGTTCCCGTCAGCAATCCCCTGGCACTCGGATGACATGCTGCAAATCCGCTCGAAGTCTCGAATTTGAAAGGGTTTGAGAATCCGGCGTATGACTTTGGAAAAACGTTCGCATCGATAAAATGGTAATGGTCGTAAAAGTTTGCCGTATAAACTACAGGCGAAACAAGTTTAATTCTATTGACTGCATAGCCCATCAAATTTCCGCTATTCCCCATATAGGTGCAGTCTATATCGAAGACAAGCAAAGGTTGTTTCTCGTGGTTAAATGTATTTTTACAGGTTCCGGTTATACACTCCCGTCCCGATCTGTCCGTTAGATGAAAACTCCATTCATTACGGTTGCGTTGATTTCCGTCCTGCGAAAAAACGGCACGGCCACTGCGATCATAAAGGTAATAAACCCAGTCTGCATCGGGGAGTTTTTTTGCTGTTAAATAGTCTCCGACACCGTAGACATAAAGAAAGGCATAGTTTGAGATTTGCTCGTTATCAAGATATCCGGCTTTGATGGTGTCGGAAAGCTTCGGAGGGAGGACAGCCGTCAAATGTCCTAAATCATCATAGACATAATAGGTGTCGAAGAAATTCTTTCCAGTGTCGGAATATTCTATCAGACGGGAGAGTATAACACGGTCGTCAAAATCCTTGAATTCGAAAATGACGGCTCCGTCTTCATTTTTTGTCCGGGTAACCTGCAGGCGTCCTGTTGCATATTTATTCGCATAAAAAGATGTGGCACCTACGGTTTTGATATGCCAGCAATCCAATGTGTCGGCTCCTTCGATATTAGTCAGGTAATTCATGGTAATACCTTTTGAATGTGCGCGCCAATCGTCGCCCGGACCATATTGCGCGACGAGTCGGTTGAGGGACGAATGTTCGTATTTGAAATCAGAGTAACAAACAGTTTCTCCTCCGTATGTTCGTTGGCATTTCTCTTGAAAAACAGCGGCGCTAACAGGCGCACCTCCGTTTGTTTCGAGGACTGCAGGCAGCCACGAGCGGCTGATGTTGTCTCGAATATCGTATTCATTCAGGATTGCCAGATCTTTGCCGGGCATATAATTCCGCTGTACAGTCTGATCGGGCCGTCCGAAATCATCATAATAATTCACGGTCAGATTGCCTCCGGCCAAAATATTCGAATCTTCACCCGTATTACTGATAAAATCATAGACTGCATTCCGGCGAGTAGATTCAAGTTTTAGCGGTATGGGGTCAAAAGTTGTGTCGTAAACGGGAATTTCATCCGTTATGTTTAACGATGAATCATCTGCATTGGGCAAATAATGAGACGAAACCGTCACGGAAATATAACACGTCGGCGGTGGTAATACCGAAGTCAAAGGGATAATACCTATATTGCCCTCGCCTACAACAAGACCGCCACCTTCTGAGGCATCGCCCATAAATAGAACATCTGTCTCTATTCCTCCATTGAAGAAACAAGAGTATTCTCCTTCCGGCAGAGATATTTTGTCTTTTGCTTCCGGATTGACCAATTCCTGAGTATTGCTGTATACGGAACGTGTAAAACTGCCCAGAATCTTATCTGTCATTTTGTCGACGACGTCAAACTGGAGATTTACATATTTCAGGGTGAGTGGTTGTCCCCATCCCTTGACATACATATATTCGGAATATTGGAACGCAACCTCGGACGGTTCGATCACTTTAAAATCGAATCGGTTACGCTTCTGTTCCGTATCCAAGCAGACATGAGACAGGGCCAGCGTACTCACTGTTCCATCAAAAAGATCAATGTTTTCTATAGGAATCAGAGGCTCCAGAGGTTCTAACGGTTCAGACGGCTCTTCCGGAGAGCTTGTATTCATTTGTCCTGCGTACATACTCTGATTCTGTGCTGATGCTAAATAGAAGGAGCCTGCCAAAAGTATAAAAACTCCCAACAATGAATATATTTTCATGGCTTTGGTGCGTTATAGTGAATAATTATAATCATATCGATTCAGCAGACGTTTTTGCCAGCCGTTTTCCGTCCGCTCGGTGTAATAGCGTTCGATCAAACGCCCTAAGAAATCATAATTGAAGAATTCGGTCACACCGTTAGGATTGGCAATTGATTGCAATTTAAGCCTGTTGTCATATGTATATACGAAAAATTGTGACGAAGGCAGCTGTTGTCGTATACTCTCAATTTTTGCATAAGCCGACTCCCAATTATCCTCATAATCGAACGAGCCGAATCCGGGCAATTCATATAGCCGCTCTAACGACGCATTTACTATTTTCGCTATGATTCGCTGTCCGCCATAGCCCCATAGTAATAGAGATGTGACACCCTGCTCTTCAATCTCAACAGGTTTGCCATTATATCCGGCAGATTTGACTTTATATGTTGTCTGGGACGGATCGTTATTTATCGTGGTGGTAACCTCACTTAGATATGGGATACATTTTTCTCCGTAACCATATCCATATTCTTCTTGTCGTTTTTGATTGTTTTCCGTTGTCGTTTTTTTAGTAAGAAGGTTAAGTATATGCTTCAAGCCGGGCCATTGATAGGAGGGATTATCCGAATTGTATTCGTATTCCACGGTCCGAAGATTGCCTTGGCTGGTCGCAGTCGTAGTCTTTTTCAAAAGTTTACGGGCGGTGTACTCCATAGTCTGGATTTTCTCGATCGCGACATTTTCCAAATCAGTGTAAAGTGTCTCTGTAATCGTATCAGTCAAATAACTGTATAAATAAGTTTTTGTAAGATATCCTATTGCAAGGTCGGGGCACGAATTATTTTCTAAAAATAATGGAATCTGATGTCCTGTAATAAGATAAGATGAGTCTGTCTTCGTGTAATGGTAGGTTATCTTTTTCTTCAGTTTATTATATCGATCGAAATGTTCCTCTGAAAGTAATTTTCCCCGCTCCATAGATCGGCTGGTATACGGAGACGTGGAATTAAGTTCCGTTATCCCTGAATAATACCATGCCGGTTCATCCAAATGTGTTTGACCATAAATATCCTTATCATAATTAGTATAATGATATTTGACATACCCCAGAGAAACGTTATCGGCATTCAGTGTTTCTTCGATAACACATGAATATCCAACATTTGGTGAATTATGATTGGTTGTAGTTGCAAAATATCCGCCTACGGATGCCAACTCTATATAATTTTTGGGTGTAGTATAACGACACTTGCTAGTTGGTAAAATATTCAATATCCCACTGCATTGAGATATGCCGGTTGCATTGCGCATCTCTGAGTAATGATATTTCTTTATCTCGGTAACATTATCGTTCGAATCTATTTTTGTAATCTGTGCCACCCGCAATCCGCCTGCATATCCTCTCAAATTATCCAGCTTTTGGCGAGAAAAATTTTGGATCTTAGAATAAGAATGTCCCTCATAATCAAATACGACCTTACCTCCAGTGGGATATCGGATTTGCGCTAGGATATCGGATTTAGCTGCCGTAGCACTGACAATGGGTAATTCGAACATATCTGCACCAACATGAAAGATATCATTCTGGCCTCCGTTGTAATAACCCCACGAGTCTGCTTTGGGATCGATCAAACTAACAGGTAGTTTTCGGGGACCATATGTGAATAGGTACGTTCGAGTTTTCGGATCTAAAATATGGGCTTCATCAATCTCAATTAAATCCGAACCAGATGCATTTGTGAAAGGAGACAAAGAATTTGCATATTTTTCCTCGATAGATAATAATTTTCTCCGCTCATCGGGACTCTTTGTATATCTAAATTTGATTTCTTCATAAGCATTCCCATATTGGTTTTTTTTCACCGATATCGTATTTAATAATAAATTTCTCAGCTTATTACTTATCATTTGACAAAGTTCTTGATTATTAGTTTTATAGGCTTGATTTTCAAATCCTAAAAACACATGGAATTGATTGTGTGGTTGATTATCATCCCCCAAGGATTCGTATAGGTTAAAACGGCTTATATCCTCATTAGTGATGTTAGTCCAACCGAGATAACATTTTGAACGATAATAGAAACCTTGAGAAAAATACTTGTCCAGTATATAGGAAAACTCAATTACCTCATTGGGGGTAGTGATTTTTGAAAGATTTACAGGAAACATCAGATATCCGGTCATACCTGCGCGTCCGGTTGTCGGGTTGGGATTCGCGGCTGTTTGGATCCCGTTAATTATTCTTTGTTGAGGTACGTATTTGATTTCACAAACAATACTTGATGTGTCATAGATCAATTCGATTATTTTTTTATCGACTGTGATAATTTTGGTGAGCCGCCATGTAGTGGGAACTAGATCGCTTTTTTTCCGGTGAAAGTAAGGAGCGCTAAATTCTGTTGCATTAGGTCCCCCAAACTCATAATGGCATCCATCAGGTGTTACTAACGTAAATTTATTGAAGAATCTCTGATTATAATTTTTATGATCCCATTCGCTGCAGTCGATTCTTTTTACTTGCGTTAACAAATCAGGAGTAATAAATCCGTCCTCCTGAGGATCAAATAAGACTTTGATATCCTGATCGGAAACAACGGTCCAGCCGCCATCTTGGTTATAATAAAAATTACCCGTATAGCCGCAGAAATCGAATGCAAATTCATCTGCAGAAATCTCAAAAAATTTATCTTCTTCTTGATTTACGGCATATTTGTTAAGATTTTCAAATTCTTTAGTACTGATATTTTTTAACCTATATGCATTTGAATAATATCCTGGGGCTATAACTTTACCGTTGTTGACAGTGCAATATTTTTCATCAAGAATACCATTTACTTTTCTGGTGATGTATCCCCCTGCCATGAGATTCCATCCTAATCCCAAGCAGCCTGACGGACTGTTCGCCTTGACAGATGACGGATGATAACTTGCGGATATAGGTAATGAAAAGTTACCTACCTCGACTTTGTAGAGAGGAATGGAAATATTAGGTGTCCCCGTAAAAAGGCTAACCGGAACCTTGCCATATTCGCCTAACCCAGCAATTTCAGGACTAGGAACATTTCTAACGGGCTGAAGCTGTGCTTGTGCTGAACAGCATAGACCCGAAAGAAATAAGAACGAGATTAATAATTTCTTTTTCATAATTAAGAGGATTAGTGGTTGATTCGTATTTGATATTCCGCTTGATCTTGCAGTCATTATGGAAAGGAGGATAATCTGGTTGGGGCAGCAGGAAAAATGTACAGTATTCAGGTGTATAACAAAAATAATATGCGCAAAAAGATTTGCATTGGATTATTACAAAAAAGCAATCTTACATTTTATCGCATATATTATTGATTATGAGTATATTTGCATGTTTAAATCTTATCTTAGAATTTCTAGTCTAAAACTAATTGATTATTAGTGTGATGCATATTTGGATAAATTTATTTGACCGGAGTTTTTTTGCATATACTTCTTCTCAAGACAAAGATTGGAGTTTGATTCTGCCGACTTGTGAACCAGCCAATCATTGGTTTATGCGCTTTTCCTCCCCGGTTTTAGGGGGCTTCGGAGTAGCTGCAGGAATATTATAGAGAATTGCAGGTGATTTTTCGGATCGCTGTAAATATAAAACGGCCGCTCCCGAAAGAAGCGGCCGTTCTGTTTGCTGTCCGATCCCGTTTACTGAACGATCGAGATCGTGGGGTTGATATTGTTTTGTACGGATATGCGGTGCGTACCGCCGTTGGGTGCGGCTAAGGCTCCCTTTCCGCTGGCCTGCCAGTTGGCCATGCAACGGAGCCGGATCAGAATATCCCCGTTATTGATGGCATGCTCGAACGTCATGTTGCGGTCGATCAGGCAATGGTCCGTATTCATCATTTCGTAATTGTAAGAGAACGTCTGCGCCTGATCGCCCTCTCCGACGGTCGTCGTCTGCAAGGGCGCTCCGGGCTTCCATTCACCGCCGTCGTAGTACTCCAGCATCCAGTATTTCATACCGGTTCCGGATGCGCGTGCGTGGAACTTGGCGTTGATGACCGTTCCGGCCTTTATGGTCATTTCCGGAATGGTGAACAGCCACCAGTCGCCCGGCCATCCGCCCGTGATATAAGGCTCGCCGGCCGTATTGGCACGGGCTATCTTGTTGTTTACGTCGAGCGCCGGATCGCAGTTGCTGATATAGCTGATATAGCCCTTTCCGGTCGCTGACGGCATTTTGTTGTCCACCACGAACTCATCGACGTTGACGCCCTTTGTAAATACCCATTGCGCCGGCAGATTCGAAGGAATTTCCCGTACGATCGTCTTCTCGTAGACGCCGCCGAACGGATCCGTTACGACGACCTTGATCGTCGAGCCGGGAACCTGCGCTATGGCGGAGAACATATGGGCAGTGTAGCCCGTGAGGTAGGTGCTGTTGGGCGAGCCGGGGGCATGGGCCGGTTCCAGTACGTCTTTCTGCCATGTGTAGTGCGTCGGGTCCTTGCGGTATACGCGGGTCGCCGTGAGCGGCTGTCCGTTTTCGGTCACGGATACCGTCCAGTCCTCGTCCCAGTTCCATACATTGACCAGCACTTCGTTGGCCTTGGCGCCCACGGCGCTCTTGTAGTCGCTCTTCACGAAATTCATGTCGTATACGGCGAACTGCTCGTTGCGGGCCACCTCGATCCCCTTATAGTACCACTGCACGGCCGTTCCGTTGAATTTGAATACGCCGTAGCCCGTCGGGGAGCCGTCCTTGCACAAGTCGTAGTCGGCGCCTCCGTTGGCGCTTTTCACGTTGAACCACCACGTGCCGCATACGGCCGCTACGTTATGCTCGCGTACGCCTTCGGCGATCTTCGCGTGGTGATTGTTGTGCGTATGTCCGGTGAGGAATTCCACCTGATACCCCTGCAGCAGACCGAGCAGGTCGTTTCCGCCCGAAAGCGTCACGATCGGGTTTAGGCCGGCCGAGGTCATCGGGGCATGCATGGCGACCACGATCTTCTTGGACTTGTCCACGTATTTCAGGTCTTCGGCCACCCACGCCATCTGCCATTTTTGCGGGTCGGAGTCGCCGAGCAGCCCGATCCGCTCGATGCGGCTGCCGCCGTTGTAATTGTCGTACTGGTCGTTGTCCAGAACGATGTAGTGTACGTCGCCGATGTTGAACGAATAGTAGGTGGGGGCTATGTGCTGCTTGAAAGGTAGCTCCGTGAAGTAGTCTCCGACCACCTTCGGATCGTTGTCGTGGTTGCCGATCACGTTGAAAACCGGGCAGGGGAAGTTCTTCATCAAGTCCTTGTAGTTCGGCAGCTGGTAGCGTACCTCCACCATGTTCTCAGGACCCTGATTCATCGTTTTGTACCAGAACGCATCCCACGTGATGTCGCCCAGACAGAGCGCATACACGTTCGCATACTGCGCCATTTCGGCCGTGATGTCGGGCATGAACTTGTTCTTGTACTGGTCGATGTCGGCATATTTGCCTGCCGTGTTCGGGGTCTTGCTCGCCAGATGAAGGTCGGTGAATACCATCATCACATGGTTCGTGTTTCCGCCGGGGATCTCCGTAAGCGCGAAATCGTGCTGCTCGTTGTCTTCGTTGAGCAGCTGCTGGCTCATGGCCGGGAAGGCCGGATAACCCGCTTCGCTCTCGATGTTGTATCCGGAGGGGATGGAAACGAATACGTACCCCATCTTCTTCTCCGAGGGCAGGTAATAGACGCCGTCCTTGTCGGTCTTGGTGACGATGACTCCGTCGGACACCACCACGTCTGCGACCGCCTTTTTTCCGCAGTAGACGCGGCCCTTGACGGTCATGCCCGCCTGATCGGGAATCGCGGGGAAGTGCGCCTTGTAGATGGTCATCGGACCCAGCACCTGCTGCTTGTTGTAACGCTTCAGGATAAGCTCGTACGAGCGCAGGTCGATCGTCTTGGGAACGGTTATTATGACATAATCCTCGGCCACCTCGCTGATCTCGGCCTGAAAATATTTGGTCTCCTCGGCAGGGTCTTCCGACGTGGAGCGGAACAGGAATACGTCGTATTTGTCGAATCCGGTTCCTATGATCTTGATGGGGTCCTCCGGGATGAAGATCTCCTCCGCATCGGGCATCACGAGATCTTCGATGAAGATGGCGGGGATAATTTCCTCCTGTTCGGGCGTCGGTTTGGTCCATGTCGGATCTTCCGAACAGCTGATTCCGATGCACAACAGCAGAAATGCGGCTGCGAACAGATACGGTAATCTGAATTTTATCAATCGTTTCATTTTTCTCATTGTTTAGATTTTTGTCTAATCCTGCCGAATCGTTCCGGGAGGGGAGCGGTCCGGCAAGATTATCCTGCGTTACACCGGATTAATTGACTTTTTTCTTCAGGCTCGTATAGATCATGCGGTTCGTACCCGTCGCGCTGTTGGCGGCCTTGCCGTCCACGCGCTCGTCGGAATTGACGCGGAACCGCAGCCAGAGCGAAGACTGGTTCTTGCAACCGTCGGGCAGTTTGAAGGCGAAGTTCTTGGGACCGGGTATTACCTCCCAGTTTCCGGCCTTGTAGTCGGTTACGAAGGTCCACGGACCGGCCTCGGCCGCAGCCCACTCGATCGAGAAGGGACCGGGGCCCGACTGCGAGCTGGTGGTGCAGAAGCATACGTAAAGGTCATCCGAAATGCCTGCCGTCGAAGTCTCGAAGTACCATGCCTTCTGGGTCGGCGTATAGGTGTCGTTCGACTGGGCGCCCCAGCCGCCGCAGTTGGCGGAATAGTATCCCTTCTCGGTGCCGTTGACTGACGCATCGACGCGGACATAGGCGGCGCCGCTGTAAAGGCGGAAGGTGGTGCTCTGCGCGATGACGGCCTTGGGGGCGAAGTTCACGAACAGCTGTCCCGTGCCGACTTTGGGAACGAGTATCTCCTTGTCGGGAAGTGTTTCGGGCCAGTAGAATTCGGTGACGGGCACGTAACGCCGGGCTTCGGTCAGTTTGTCGCGGTCGTTGATGTTGCGCATGCGGATCGCCCATTCGTTTTCGACCTTGATCAGAATACCCGTTATATCCAGCATCGGATCGTCCGTCAGCAGTTCGTAATGCTTGAACATGGCGCCCGTCTCGACGCTCGTGCCGCCGTAGACGTAGTGGCTGATCGTGTTGCCGTCGCGGTCCAGAAGCAGCTGGGCGAGGTCGGTAGGACGTCCGCCGCTGTAAATGGAGCCTTCGTTGGCGTTGTAGTAGGTTCCGTGCGGGAATACGAACTGGAGATTTCGGATCGTTACCAGCGTACCGAGCATTTCGTCCGTCAGACCCTGCGTGCTTTCCATCACCTTCGGTTCGATCGGAGCGCCGCCCGTGGTGATGACGTCGCGGATGCGTTCCGTCGAAATGGTGATGTAGGGCTGTCCGTCGTCGTCGATCACCGACTGCGTATTCATGAGCGGTATGGTCACCAGCGAATTGAGCTGGAGCGAGTGCGAGCCTTCCTGAACGCGGAACTGAATGGCGCGTCCGCTGGCGTCCTGAACGAAGAACGCGGCGGGATTCGGGCAGTTGCCGGATACGCGGTCGCTGATCACGGTGCCCTGTATCTTGACGTTCTCACGAACGGTTCCCTGCAGGCCGCCCAGCTTCTCGTACACCTCGGCGATGGTCTTGAGTTCGGCGTTTTCGCCGATATCCAGCGGAATGCTCTGGTAGACGATCAGCTCTACCGTCGTCATACGCTCGGTGGTGGCGTTGAATTCGATACGTCCCGTGCGGGGCACCGTTCCCGCATATTTGGGTACGGAGAACTTGATTTCGTTGTCGCTGATCTCGTCGATCGTGATCCAGCCCTCGCCGGAGTCGCCGACCTTGGCCGTCCACTCCACGTTGCAGGTGACGCCGACCGAATATTTCTCCTCGCCGTTGCTGTTGATAACCACCTTGGGAGGCGTAGTGGTCACTCCGAGTTTGAGCGCCGGATCGACGTCCCGCTGCGAAATCGTGATTTCCTGAATGATGTTGTCGTGCTCGTGCTTGCCCACGACGCGGAAGCGGGCCTCCCGCAGTACGGGGTCCTTGGACGGCTGTTTGGATACCTTCACGGCGAAAACGCCGTCGTCGGAACCCTCCTTGGGCCAGATATTGACCCACGTCTGGGAGGTGTCCGCCATTTCGACCTTCCAGTCGATATTGGAATACACGGTGAAACTGTGCGTCTCTCCGGCTGCGTTATACAGGAAAGCGTCTTCCGACAGCGTGATATGGGGATCCCGGACAACGTCGGTCTCGTCGTCCTTGCAGGCGACGAATGCCGTTGCCGCCATCGCGCAGAGAGCGAGCGCCTTCAGGCCGGGCCATCTTCCGGAGATGAATTGTTTTATTTTCATATGAATTGTTTTTTCGTTATTTACGGGTTAAATTCAAAACTCGACCGGGATGCTGCGTTGCCTTTCCGGTTGCGATTCGTTTTACGGACACTCTTACCATTTGATGTCCGCATCCCATTTGTGGCCGGTGTAACCGAGGTTGTTGTCCTCCTCCGGATTCTCCAGCTTGACGGCCTTGCGGCTCCACCACACCGGCGTTTTCATGTTGTCTTCGCCCATTTTGGCCAGCTGGGCCGCATAGTTCTTGTTGGACGAACGCAGCACCAGCGGGTAGGGGAAACGGGTCGGATGCACGCCGTCGTTGCGGATGGCTTCGCCCATCACCAGCAGGGGATACCCCGTCCGGCGGTACTCGTGCCAAGACTCGTAGCCCACCGTGAACAGCGAAACGTATTTTTGGGTGATGATGATTTCGGTCGTAGCGTCGTAAGCTACGGCTCCGTTCTGCAGGAAGGTTTCGACGGCCGATTCTGAGATGTCGGGAATCCACTGCTTGAGCGACGCCGTAACCGCAGCATAGTAGGTCTCCGACGCTTCGCCGTCCATCATTCCGCGCTGAATGGCCTCGGCCTTGATGAACAGCACCTCCGAATAGGTCATGAACGTGTACGGGGAGGTGTACTGCCTGAAGGTCGTATTGTTGCTGTTGGACGCGCCGTCGGCCGACTGTTTGGAGATGACCGAAGCCGGGGCGCCGCTCGTGATTCCCACGTAACCGCCCGCGTTGGCTCCGGAGCTTACGCGGTTGCAGTAAACCGAGATGCGGGGGTCGCTTGAGTCCACCATGATGTTGATGAAACGTTCGCCCATCGCGCTGTCGTCGGTGGCGTTGTCGCCGAAATCATTGACGAACGGACGCGTGCCGCTGTATTTCAGCGTGGCGTTGTCGTCGTTGCTCTCGAATATGGGGTACTGCGAGGGGTTCTCGAATACGGTCTTGATGCGTTCCGCCGAATTCATGTCCCTGCGGTTGCTCACGCGCATCAGCAGGCGCAGATAGAGCGAGTTGGTGAATTTCCGCCATTTGGTCACGTCGCCGTTGTAGAGCAGGTCGCGCTTGGCGTCTATCGTGGAGGTCTTCGTGTAAAGCGTGTTGGCCCTTTCGAGGTCCATCAGCAGCGAGTCGTAGATGACTTTCTGATCGTCGAATTTCGGCTGCATGATATTCTCCTCGATTCCCTTGAACGCCTCCTTGAAGGGCATGTCGCCGAATAGGTCGGTCATGTTCGAAAGGTAGAGCGCCTTCATGGTCAGGGCGATGGCCTGCGCGTTGGTATTCTCCTCCTTCTCCGCGAGCTTGTACATCTCTATGGCATTGACGGCCCAGCGTCCGCAGAAGTTCCACGCGCCCTTGAATTCGCTGTCGGTGAGCACGAAGCGGTGCAGCTGATTCAGCGTGCTGGTCTCCACCGTATACTGCATGAACTCGTTGTTGTGGCGCCACGTGCGGTATTTCATGCTTCCGGCGCCCTCGAAAATCAGGTCTTCGAGCATCTGGGAGGAGTTGGCCTTGCCGACCTCCGCCCGGTTGGGGTCCTTGTTGTAATCGTCGAAATTGCTCGTACAGCCGCACAATCCCAAGATTATCACTCCCCCGGTCAATATATATGAATTGATTCGTTTCATCGTCTTATTAGAATTGAAGTTTAAGATTAACGCCATACGTGCGTGTCATCGGGAATGCCGCGGTTTCGAAACCCTTGGTGATTTCCGAACCGTTCATCGTCGCGATCTCCGGGTCGAACTGCGGCCAGTTGGTCCAGCAGAAGAGGTTCGTGGCGAAGAAGGCGATCGAAGCGCCCTGCAGCACCTTGGTCTTGGCCGCGATCTTCTTGGGAAGCGAATATTCGAGACGTATGTCCTTCATCTTCAGGAACGACGTGCTGAAGGTGTTGTTCACCACGTTGTCGCGGTTGAACACGCGCAGGTTGTAGTAGCTCTCGATGCTGGCCGTCACGGTCTTGTTGATCGAGTAGGTGCCGTCGGCGTTCTGGTTCACGCCCTTGTGGATCAGACCGTCGTAACGGCCGGGGAGCGTCGCCTTTATCTTACCCTGATAGCCCAGCATGGCGTTGGTGAAGGAGTAGGCCTGCCCGCCCCATTGCGCCGAGAACGAGAAGCTCAGGCGGAAATTCTTGTAGGAGATCGAGTTCATCCAGCCCGCCTTCCAGTCGGCCTGCGTGTTGCCGAGGTTCTCGAATTCCGAAGCCAGTACGGGATAACCGTCCGAATCGACGATGTCCCAGCCCGATACGTCGATCGTCGATCCGTCGTCGGCCGTGACGTAGGAACCCTTGGGGGCCTTCTCGTAGCCCGAACCGTACAGGTCGCCCAGCGATCCGCCCGGAACGGCGCGGATTTCGCCGCGGGGACCGGTTGCGATGGTCCAAGAATCCAGATTCGGAGCCAGCTCCACGACCTTGTTGCGGTTGCGCGACCACGTGAAGTTCATGTCCCAGCGGATGTTCTTGTTCCTCACGGGCTGTATGCGGGCCGATACCTCCCAGCCGCGGTTGTTGATTTCGCCCGCGTTCACGATCGTATTGTAGACGCCGGTGGTGATGTCTACGGGCACCGAAATGATCTGGTTCGTGGTGGTCGCGTTGTAGAACGCCACGTCGAACGTCAGACGGCTGTCGAAGAAGCGGCCCTCGACGCCGAACTCCCAGCTCTCGACGTTTTCGGGTTTGAGGTTGTAGTTCGCCTTGTTGGTCGGCATGTTGAAGCCGCCGGTGAAGGAGGAGTTGTTGTAGTAGTTGAGCAGCTGATAGGGCGACGTGTCGTTACCCACGTTGGCCCACGAAGCCCGCACCTTGAGGAAATTGACCATCGGGGTGTCGATGTGCAGCAGGTCGCTGAGAATGACGCTGCCGCTGACCGAAGGATAGAAATAGGAGTTGTTGCCCGGAGCCAGCGTACTCGACCAGTCGTTGCGGCCGGTGACGTCGAGGAATATCATGTTGCGCCAGCTGGCCGATATGAGTCCGTAGAAGCTGTTGATCGACTTCTGACGGCGTATGGAAGTCACTTTGGGACGGTCCACCGAGTTGCTCAGGCGGTAGTCGCGGTCCACGACCAGACTCTCGGCCAGCGAGGTGTTCGAACGGTAGGACTGCATCATGTTGTTGCCGCCGAACGATGCGCTCAGGTCGAAGTCGTTCAGTTTCTTGGTATAGCGCAGCAGGAAGTCGTTGTTCATCTCGTAGTCGAACACGGTCTGCTCCTTGTACATACCGTTGATGTAGGTCTTGGCGCCCTTGGGTTTCTGCTGGGTGCGGAAATCGTTGTTGAGGTCCATGCCGCATCGCAGGATCAGCGAAAGCTCTTCGGTGAAGTTGATCGTCGCTGCCAGATTGCCGAACACGCGGTCGCGGTCCAGTTTGTTGAGCTGCTCGTAAGCCGTGTAGTAGGGGTTGTTGCCGTTGGCCGATACGTGCTGGGTGCTCTTGCTCAGGTCGCCGCCTTCGCGCACCCACTTCTTGTAGTCCGCCTTGAACCACTGGGCGTCCACGTTGGGCGTATTCCACAGCAGCGGATACATGATCGACGAGCCGCCGTAACCGGTCATCGGCAGGTTGTCGCTGTCCTTGCGGTAGTAGTTCACCTTGGCGTCCAGCTTGATGTACTTGTTGATCTGCTGCGAGAGCGATATCGAGAAGGTCTGCTGTTTGTAACCGGTGTTGGGAACGATCCAGTCGTTGCGCACGTCGGTTACCGAAACCCGGACCGAGGTGCCTTTGCCGTTGTTGCCGCTGACTGAGATGTTGTTGTTCCACGTTACGCCGGTGTCGAAGAATCCTGCGAAGAAGTTGCGCGGACGCCACTCCATCATCGTATAGGTGCCGTCGTCGTTCAGCGAGGGCCACTCGTAGGTCAGATGGCCGTCGAACTTGTCGCCGAAGGCATAGGACGACCAGTTGCGCGACACGCCGTCTACGCTGTAGAACGAATAGGGGTTGCCGCCGAAGCGTCCTGCGCCGTATTCATACTGGAAATCGGGCCAGAATCCGGCTTTCTCGAACGAAACCGACGAGCTGAACGTAACGCCTATGCCTTTGGTGGTGCGACCCGACTTGGTCGTGATGATGATGGCGCCGTTTGCGGCGCGCGATCCGTACAATGCCGTTGCGGCGGGACCTTTCAGTACGGATACGTTCTCGATGTCTTCGGGGTTGATGTCGCCCGCGGCGTTACCGAAGTCGACGGCGCCGTCGGTCGAGTTGTATGCGCTTTCCGACGTGCTGGAGGTGGAACTGCTGGTGATGGGCACTCCGTCGACCACGAACAGGGCCGTGCCGCCGTTCATGTTGATGGATGTTTCGCCGCGGAGGGTCACGCGCATCGATCCTCCGGGACCCGTAGACGCCTGATCGAAGTTCAGACCGGCGACCTTGCCTGACAGGGCGTTCATCCAGTTGCTCGATACCGTGCTGGTGAGTACGTCGTTGTCCACCTTCGTAACGGCATAACCGAGCGCTTTTTCGTCTCGCTTGATACCGAGTGCGGTTACGACGACGCCTTCGATTTCCTGACTGTCGGCCTCCAGCGTGACGTCTATCCGCGTTTTAGGGCCTATTAATATCTTCTGGGTCTTATAACCCAGCGAAGAAAAAACGAGGGTCTGGTTTTCCCCCCCCCTTATTTTGTACTTGCCGTTGATGTCCGTGATAACACCTGTCGGCGTTCCCTCGATCGTTACGGCGCAGCCTACCGCCGGGGTAGTGCCGTCCGAATCGTAGACGGTTCCTGTGATATCCGCTTTCTTCTGGGCGTAGAGCATCGTCGATGCCAGCACCAGAAACAGGGATAACAAAAACCTCTTAACGTAGAATTTAAAATTCATAAGCATTTGTTTTTGGTTAGATGTTTAAGTTGTTTGAATGTTCCGGAATAAATATATATAGGTATAATCTCCCTGCGCGGTACGGAAAGCGCAGGGAGCGATCAGCGGATTCAGGATTCGATTCGGTTTTTTCCGGCAGGGAATGTTGCCGGTCCGGGGGAGGTGCAGTCCGAAACACCGTCTCCGACGGTTGCCGCAGGGCCGTGGCGGCGGCATTTCGCGGCGGGTGCATGTGCCGTCGCATCGGCGGCGGCCATCGCTGTTGTTCTTATTCCGGAGAGTTCCGGAATCCGGTTTGGCGGCAGTTTCGATTTCATGGTCAGTTGTTTAGGGTCCGGCTGATTTCTGCGTTCATTGCAATGTCCATTCTCCGTTCCCGAAGCCTCTTTTTAATTTCAATATGAAAATAATGCCTTTCGTTTCAAAACAAAAATACGAATTAGTTTTTACTATGCAAAATATTTCGTATTTTTTTTAGTTTACAAAACGAAAAATATCCTGTTGCGAAGGTTTCATGTAATAAGGGCGCCGAACCGGGTGGAAAAACGGAGACTTTTTTATTATTTACCCTGCTGAATTTCAAATATTTGTCAAATGTCGCCCCGCAGTTGACCGCCGCGGTCTTCCCGCGGCCTTCCCGCCGGCTCCCGCCGGTCCGAAGGAAACGGGACGAACGCAGGGACCGGACGGCGGTTTTTCCAAGGATCCGTTTTCACCGAACAGATCGAAAGTCGGTCTGCCGAACCGGGGCGGGAACGCTTTTGCCTAAAAGCTGGGCGGCGGATTCCGAACCGCAGCTATGAAGAATACGTTGCCGGGAGGGGACGAAAAAAGCCGGAAGCTGGGCTTCCGGCCGCTGCGGACACGCGGCCCGCTTCTGGTCGTTTATTTCGAAAGCACTTCCTGCATGTCGCCCGCATGCAGTTTCTTGTTTATTCGGTGGCATTTGACATATACCGAATTGAGGTTGTTCAACTCGAATATGATACATAGCTCCCGCGGTGAAAATCCCTCTTTATGAAGCATGTATAGCAATTGGTCGTTGCTGTTCACTTTCATTCTGGCGGAGAAAAGACGGTCGCATCGGTTGTCGATCACATGATAAGCCAGCAGTTTTTTGATCGACATCTCTTTTTGCAGGTGTTTTTGCAGCAGTTCCGGCTGGTGGGAATAGGTATATACGGTATCGATCAGGATACGGATATAATTCAGTCTGGCTTTTGCCTGCCCTGAAACGTATTGGATATGGTGGCGCAGGCGTCGATATATTATGAGGACAATGAATATGTCCATGACGAGAATCGTTATTATGAATTCCATATGGAGGTGGATTAATAGTTAATGCTTGAGATTTGGCGGAGTCGGTCTTCGTTAAGGCGAATGATTCTTTATGAGCATGCTGCAATCCCTTTTTTATATTAAGTTATTGCAGAACTCCCGGATTCGGATAACCGGCCTGATATGCATGTCGTTAGCAGTCAAATCGTTGGATTTTTGAAAGCCAAAGATAAGATTTTTAACGAATCTCCATGTTGATAATCAGTGCGGTAAGATTAAAATGTAATGTTGTTTTCTGTACAATATTTTCTGTCTCTTATACACATCTCCGAGCCCACGAGACCCTAAGACATCTC
>ENA-OZGX01000376-OZGX01000376.1-human-gut-metagenome-genome-assembly--contig:-NODE-376-length-22140-cov-25.654064_pt1 | contig 22140 bp, 18 predicted proteins | sample MGYA00244040_ERZ653674 | MGnify/ENA primary metagenome ERZ653674 (study PRJEB26926, sample SAMN06165232) | human gut metagenome | biome: ENVO:00009003; feature: ENVO:2100002; material: ENVO:00002003... | reverse complement strand
TAAAGTCTTTTATTCCACCGCTTCAAGCGGTGGTTTATTTTTGCTAAAGCTACAACTGAAACGCCCCGCAGAAGCGGGGCGTCATTATCGTTATTAAGCTGTCATCAAGAATAGTCCACAACGTCAAGCCATGTAAAGAGAAGATCCTTCTCCTCCTTGCTTGTAACACCCTTTGCGAGCGTTGATGCCGCCATAATGGGAAGCCATTCCTGAACATATGTCTTTGCCGTATTTGTCTTCTTGCAGAACAGGTTGAGATACTTCTCAGCTGTTTCTGTAGATGTAAGTGCAAGCTTCAGATATGTCTTGGCAACATCTGCACTGGCATTACCTGCCGAAGCGCCTATCCAGTCAACTATATAAACCTTGTTGTCGTCTGTTACAACTATGTTCTCAGGACCGAAGTTACCGTGGCACAGCTTAACGTGCTTGGGTGTGCTGTCAAGTCTTGTCAGAAGATCGTATCTCTTGATGTGGTCGATTACGTCAAGGCTCTCGATTTCTTCTCTCAGTTTATCCTTCAGCTTTGAAATACCTGTAACCTTCTTAGCGTGGATGCTGAGCTGAAGCTCAACCATATCGTCAAGATAGCCGTCGCAGTTCTCAGGCTCTTCCTGCATGATCTGTGCAAGCGTCTTGCCCTTGATAAGTTCTGTAGCAATTGCCCACTTGCCGTCGATAAGCTCAACTTCCTTTATCTTAGGAACGTTAAGTCCTGTTTCTTCAACCTTTGAATCCATGAAAGCCTCATAGAAAACTACTGTTTTGGGTGCATCGGGTTTGAATACCTTTACTGCAAGGTCGCCGCTCTCATATACGTCAACGGTTTTACCTTCGGAGATTTTTTTACCTAATTTTATTTCATTCATACTTAAGTCCTTTCCGGGAGCGCTGTGCTTTATGCTGCGGCGTTTCCTTTTAATGTGACTTGATTATAACACTTTTTCGCCCGTTTGTCTATAGTTTGATTGGAAATTTAACAAAAATGCAACAAAATATTTTTCTCAGTTGTGCATTTTGACTAAAATTGTAATGAGTTAATTTACAGTAATTTTTCACCATACTTATAATGAAAAGGCGCTGTAAGCGCACTGTAAAAAGCTTTGCACGCCGTTACACAACTTCAACCTGTAGAAAAAGTCTGTTTTATAAAAATAGAGCAGATTCTCTATCCCTATCCCCAAACCCCTTTCCCTTGGAAAGGGGCTATTTTACTGGGGCTACCGCCCCTAGTCCCTGTTGGGGGCTACGCCCCTCAACCCCATTTCAACAAACTGAAGCCGTTACACGGTGTTTCACATCAGCTCGTTGCTGTCAAGGATGACCGTGAACGGTCCGTCGTTCAGAAGCTCTACCTTCATATCCGCACCGAACCTTCCTGTCTGCACGTCGGCTATGCTTTCACACTTCCGGCATTGCTCGACGATATACTCATACAACTCGTTTGCCATATCGGGTGAGCCGGCGCTTGTAAAGGAGGGACGGTAGCCCTTGCGGCAATCTGCGTACAGCGTGAACTGTGAGATAAGAAGCAGGCTTCCGCCGACATCGGCAGGGGCAAGGTTTGTCTTTCCGTTCTCATCGTCAAAGATGCGAAGCCCCGTCATCTTGCGTATCAGCTTGTCTGCGATTTCCTTTGTATCGGTCTGCGAGATGCCGATAAGCACCAGAAATCCCTTGCCGATTTTTCCAATTACCTCGCCGTCTACGGTCACACTCGCACCTGTCACTCTTTGAATAACAAATTTCATTAAAAAATCCTTTCAGAAGCGCATAAATAATGCCGCCGTATAAACAGGCGGCATTGTAGCATCACTTGATGATTTATGCTGATTAATAAGCTCCGATATATCTCTTGAGATCGTCGGGGTTCTGGCAGCGGCTTCTTGCAACTTCTTCCGTAATTTTGCCTGTGCGGACAAGTCTTGCAAGATCCTGGTCGAGCGAAAACATACCGAGAGCCTTAGAGGTCTGGATGGAGTTCGGAATCTGGAATATCTTACCTTCACGGATAAGTGAGCTGATAGCGTCTGTACAGCTCATAAGCTCAAGAGCGGCGATACGACCCTTGCCGTCAGCCGTAGGAACGAGCGTCTGTGAAATAACGGCTACGAGGGAGTTTGCAAGCTGCGCTCTGATCTGACCCTGTGAGTGAGGGGGATAAACGTCTATGATACGGTCGATGGTTTCTGCGGCACCTGTCGTATGCAGTGTCGAAAGCACAAGGTGACCTGTTTCTGCGGCGGTTACTGCGGCATTGATAGTTTCAAAGTCACGCATTTCTCCGACAAGTATAACATCGGGGTCTTCACGGAGTGCGGCACGCAGTGAGCCTGCGAAGCTGTCTACATCGGCGCCGATCTCACGCTGGTTTACCATTGACTGCTTATGTGTGTGAAGATACTCGATAGGGTCTTCGACTGTAATAATATGACAGTTCTTGTTGCGGTTGATATGGTCAATCATAGCCGCAAGCGTTGTTGACTTACCTGAACCGGTAGGGCCTGTTACCAGCACAAGACCTCTCGGACGGAGTGCAAACTCGCCCATAAGTCCGGGAAGCATAAGATCCTGCAGTGTAGGAATATCGTTACGCAGAAGTCGCATTGCTATTGCGTGATATCCCCTCTGTCTGTACACGTTTACTCTGTGTCTGTGTCCGGATGCGGATACATACGAGAAGTCGGTGTCAAGGCCCTTCTGGATAGAAGCCTTGTGCTTCATTGAGGTTATCTGATTTATGATATTGACTATGATAGGCTCTGTGCAGTCGGGATAACCGCTGAGCTTTTTGATACTGCCGTGCAGACGTACAACGGGAGGAAGTCCCGCAGTAAAGTGTAAGTCCGAACATCCGAGCCTTCTTGCTTCGTCAAGTATTTTGTTAATATCCACCTTTTTATTCTCCTTTTAATTTAAAAAGATATATTGCTAACACCGCATCCGTATTATACGGAGTAGGTGGCTTTTACCAGTTCGTCAAGCGTTGTAGTGCCTGCAAGCACCATATCGGTAACGTTGCTTCTCAGCAGCTTTGTTCCGTTCTTTTCAGCCTGTGCGCCTATCTGCTCGGCTGTTGCGCCGCTTGAGATAAGCTCCTTGATATCGTTCGAGCTTACTATTATCTCGTGGATAGCGGTTCTGCCCTTATAGCCTGTATTATGGCATGAGCGGCATCCGCCGTAATGAGCCTTGCATATTTCAACCGGCTCTGTCTTTCCGACAAGTCTTAAGTCGGCAGGATCGGTAAGCATTACCTTCTCCTTGCACTCCGGACAAAGCAGCTTTACAAGTCGCTGGGCGATAACTCCGACAAGAGATGACGCAACCATGTAAGGTGCAACACCCATATCAACAAGACGGAGGATTGTACTTGCGGCATCGTTTGTATGAAGTGTCGAAAGAACCAAGTGACCTGTGATAGCGGCACGGATAGCGATGTCTGCCGTTTCACCGTCACGAATCTCACCGACCATTACTATATCAGGGTCCTGACGGAGAATAGAACGCAGAGCCGCCGCAAATGTAAGACCTGCCTTTGCGTTTATCTGTACCTGGTTTACACCGTCTATCTTCTTTTCGCAGGGGTCCTCAACGGTAACTATATTAACGTTGGGCTTTGAAAGCTCACCGAGCGTTGCGTACAGTGTTGTAGATTTACCCGAACCTGTAGGTCCCGTAACCAGCATAACTCCGTGCGGGCAACGTATGATCTGCTTGAACATTTCGTAGTTGTACAGCGTCATACCGAGGTCGGTTATCTTTCTTGTCTTTTCATCTGCCGTTGAAAGCAGACGGATAACGCACTTCTCACCGTAAACGGTAGGTATGGTAGATACACGGACGTCAAGGTTTACGCCGTCGATGGTCATACCGAAACGGCCGTCAAGAGGTATTCTCTTTTCGGCGATGTTCATACCGCCGAGTATCTTTATACGGGTTATAAGCGAGTTATGTGCGGCAGGCTTTACCTTCATCTGCTCGATAAGCTCGCCGTCTACTCTGAGCCTTATTCTTGTTCTGTCCTTGAAAGGCTCTATATGAATATCCGATGCATTCATTCTGAATGAGGTTTCGACTATTGTATTTACCAGCTTAACGATAGGTGCGTTATCAACACGCTCGCCTGATTCGGGGTCGTCCTGGATAACGGAGTCGGTATTACCCGTATACTCTTTATTAAGGTTATCCATAACGTTGCTTACGATCTGCTGTGAATATGCCTTGCTGATAGTTTCGTTGATAGCTGTACGGGTAGCTATCATTGCGTGTATCTCCATACCGGAGATAACCTTCAGTTCCTCAAATATGTAGAAGTTGATAGGATCGTCTGTAGCAACAGTAAGACGTGAGTCGGTCATCTGGAACGCTACACAGCAGTTCTTCTTTGCTATAGCCTCAGGTATCTTCTTGACCGCCTCTATATCAATCTTTGTGGTTGTGAGGTCGATGAACGGCACTTTAAGACGGATAGACAGCGCCTGTGCAAGCTGTGTTTCCGAAACATAGCCCAGCTCGAGCAATACGTCGCCGAGCTTTTTACCCGGCTCACTGCGCTGTTTTTCGAGGGCTTCTTCAAGCTGATCCTCTTTCAGAAATCCGTTCTCAACAAGAATCTGTCCTATCGGTATGTTCTTCATTAAACTGTTCCCCCTGTGATTAGTGGTATACTTGCCGCCTGTACTTGAAAAAGGCGGCGATATGTGGTAAAATATCCATACGCTGTTTTACAGCGTTCCAAAAAGGAAAGGATGGTTATATATATGACAGGTATACTATGGTATGATACCGTAATTTGCGTGCTTGTGTTTATCTTCGGCTCGGTCATTGGCAGTTTTCTGAATGTGGTAATCTACCGCACTCCCCTGCACATGTCGATCGTAAACGGCCCTTCTCACTGCTTTTCTTGCGGTGAACGTATAAAGCCGTATGACCTAGTGCCGATATTCAGCTGGATATTCTTAGGCGGCAAGTGCCGCAAGTGTAAGGCTCCTATCTCGGCACGTTACACTGTTGTCGAGGCTCTGACGGGAATAATGTTCCTGCTCGCCTACATAAGATTTTCGGCAAGTCTGCCGATGGTGGTCGCAATCGTATTCTTCTCACTGCTGATAGTCCTCAGCTGTATTGACATTGACCACATGGAAATCCCGTACTGGTGTACGATTTCGATTGCCGTACTCGGTATCGCCACGTTCTTCACCGAGCCTAATATGCCCTGGTGGGAGCATTTTGCAGGTGCGGCTGTTATCGCAGTTCCGTTTGCTATACTCGCTTTATTCGGCGGTATGGGCGGCGGCGATGTTCAGCTTATGGCGGCATCGGGTTTTGTACTTGGCTGGAAGATAGTTCCCTCAGCCGTTATAGGTGTTGTGGTGGGCGCTGTCTACGGGCTTATCGTGCTTTGCGTATCGTCACGGTTCACTAAGGAGCAATCCGCAAAAATCAGCGAAAAACTCACAGATTGGTGCGAGGGCAAGGCTGTCGACAACTCGAAGGATGTTATCATAGGTGAATTTGAACACGGAAAGTGCAAAATCGACCCTGAGCTTTTTGAAGAAAAAGCGTGGAATCTTTCAGGCGATGAGCTTAAAGCTGCAACAGAGTCGCTCAGCAGCGAACTGAACGAAGCAATGGGCGAGCTTCCCGACAGCAAGGAATATGTATTCCGTGCGAACGTGGAAAACGGCAAGATAACAAAGATAAAGCTGCGCCGCCGTATTGCTTTCGGTCCTGCACTGAGCGTAGGACTTGCAGTCGGTATGCTTTGCGGTGAAACCATTATCAAGGCTTATCTTTCGATGCTGTAAAATAAGCGTTATATTTCCCCCGCCGATTAAGGCGGGGGATATTTATTTATCCAAAAACCTGTATTCTGTAAAGAATAACTATATTCAAATCATCTGAGTAGTTGTAGTCGGTAAGCTCTGCCGCACTTGACGGTGTTATCTTCAAAAGCGACATATTAAGCAGTTTGAACATCTGCACACGCTCACTTACCTTAATTTCGCCTTTTTCATCATAGGTATTTACACCCATTCTGCACCACGAGCCTTTATCCGACGATGTGGTTTCAAAAGCAAATTTGTAATGTGAATTATTGTAGAATTCATCTTCAAAAACCGCATATTTCGAGTTGCTGATAGCGTCATTTACCTTTGTCAGATAATCGCTGACATTATTAATCTTGCCGAAGTCGTATAGCTTATAGCCCTTTGACGTCGTGCGGAGCATCATACAGTACATATTTTCGCCTGTATCCATATCGCCCTTCATCAGATTAACCCGCATTGCGACACCGTCGCTGTCATCCGAATTTTTCTTCAGATTATCGGTCGTATAGCCTGAGATATTATACGTTGTTGCCGTTTTTAGCTTATTTGAAACGTAATTTGTCAATGTATCGGTAACATTGTTTGTAACAATATCCTCATCCAATGAGCCGATAACGCTCTTGACCGGATTAAATACCGCCATTGCAGCCGCCACAAGTATTACCATAATACTCATTGATACAATCATCTCAATAAGGGTGAACGCTTTTTTCTTAAGCAATCTTTTAATCTTCATCACGGATTATCCTCCTTTATCGGAGTACCTGCGGGGTGATTATAGATGCCCGGCATTGCCTTGTCATCGAAAGTCTTGCTCTTGTCTTCAAGCTCGCTGTCAGGGTCAATGAAATATTTAGCAAAGCTCTTGTATTCTTTTTCAAATTCTTCCGCTCCGAGCGTGAACACAATATGCATTACATATGATGTATCCTTATCGTCTTTGTTTTTTGCGGAAAATCTTACATTCGTTCCCGAAACCATGTTGTATATCATTTTATCATCGGGAGTTACAACAATATTTTTTGCCGATGTCGGAAGCGCAACTTTCAGCGACTTGCTTTCCGAACCGTTGAGTACGCTGTCATTAGTGGAAACTTTAAAGTCAATTCGCATCGAATAAACATCACCGTTTAGTACGGCGCTGTTTTCTGCAACGTATACGCTGTCGATATTCTTAGTGCCGTAAATATGAATGTCATCGGTAACCATACCGCCGCTGTTTTTGTCCTTGTTACTGTTTCCGCCGTTATTTTTTATAGTGGCATCAATCTTGTTTATCTGCAATGCGCCATCGACACTTTCCGACGATCCGTTTTTAATCTTCATATCATTTATCGTGATATTATTAGTGCCGCCGGTACCGCTTACAAACTTCATAACAAGATTTGTCGTTTCCCTTTCGACAAGAGCATTTTCCTGCACAAGATCGCTTATCTGCGTGTCCATGTCCTTGTCAATGCTGTCATTACTTCTATACTGTGCTATAGCGATAGCAAGTATCTGCATAACGATAGATGCCATAAGAGCGAAAATAAGTATAGATATAAGACATTCTGTAAGCGTAAAGCCTTTTTTGCGTTTCAGCCGTTTTATCAGCTTCATACTATCCGCTCCTTTCATCAGTTATAACCGTACTTTCTCCATGACCTTGAGGCTGACGAGCCAAGCGTACCGATCTCGCCGCCGGAATTTGATATCAGCTTTTCCATATAGTCAAAGCGTGCATCGTCCTTTTCATCATCGCTCAGCGTGCTGTCGACAAATCTGTCGTAGTAGTCATAGGGGATAGTAGCCATATATACTCTTGATGTATTCGGCATCTCATAGTCGGATACGATAAGACCGCCGAGCATCGCAAAATGTCCTTCTGTTGACTTACCTGCACCGAACGTCATATAAGGTGCATATATAAATCCACAGAATGTATTATATGGCATATCAAAATTGACATCGCTGTTCTTATTTATCGCAACCACGAACAGGTTGTTATGAAGTCCTCCGCTTCCGTTATACTTATCAACGACATCCTGTTTAAATACTGTATGTAGCTTCGCATTCGCATCTGTTGTGCGCATTATTTTCTCTATTGCAGACTGACTGAAGTTATCCGTATTCGCAACCTTTCCGTCAGCCGATATTGAATTCGGCAGAATCTCTTTGAGCAGGTTGTAGTGACCCATAAAAAGACGTTGCTGTGCAAAATATGTAACGCCATCACCTACAACGAATATTACACTGCCTTTACCCTTTGTCAGAACACTGAACCAACCGGCAAAACTACCTGTGGGTTCATTATTCCAGCGGAAGCAGTTGAACTTGCTCTTGTCGGAATCCTTGCTTGAGAACTTGTATTGGTCTGTGCCTGTCTGCTCCATATAACAGTTTGCGGGGAGATATACATACATATCAATGTCCTTGCCGTCAGGCATTGTGGTATCGAATATTACGTTATATCCGTCCCAGTTTGCTTCAACGCTGGCATTGGGATCCCTCTTGCCCGCCGTTATACGCATATCACCCATTACAACGTACTGTCCGAACTTCTCAGCTGATACGATAAGCTGATTTTTATTGCTTCCCGTTCCTGCAAATCTTGCGTCCTGAAGCTCAGGGTCGGTGGCATTGTCGAAATTGTAGTTTATCGGATCTACAGTATATGTACCGTCGTCATTGATAAACTTCTTTGTCATATTCCAGTTGGTGTACTCGGGATTGCCGATCTTTTCGTTTATCTTCGCCTTGACATTTGTCAGGGATTCACAATCGACGCTGTCGGAAGGCCATACATACGAATATGCCTGTTCATTTGAGCCTCTCGCCTTATCCATATTTGCACGCAGTGCGTTGTATGCGCTGTCATTCTCGCCGTTTTTCGCTTCAAAACGTATTGAAGCATCGGAATAATTCTTTATTCTGCTATCGTCAATGCCGTGCGACATTATCCATTTCTTCTGTGCGCCGAAATAGCTTGAACCTGAGCAGAGGTAGACATTACCGCCGATTGTTATTCCGCCGGGGAACTTATCGCCCGTGTTTACTTCTTTGTCAATGTAAACATCACCGTTTACATAAACCTTGCCCTTATATGGTTCATTTCCGAAGAAAGCGGCATCGCCGTTTACATAAATCTCACAGTTGCTGTCATTACTGGGTCGTCCGCTTATGAAATCACCGACAACATAAACATCGGTATCGTTCTCATAGTTGAACGATGTACCCTGTATGAGATTGCCGCCGACTCTTATACGTCCGCCTTTCAGGTTCATTGCACCCTGACCGCCGTTAAAGGTCATAATAAGATTGTTGCCGACTGTTATATCAAACGTCTTGTCACCGTCTGCGTTGATAGGAGCATTGTTAATTGCCAATGTTCCCGCACTGATAACCTCAGCCTTGATATTTATTCCGGAGTTTCCTGACTGTAATGAACCTATCTGGCTGTACTCATTATCAAGATACATTGTGGAAGTTATCGTCATACCGGACATTACAACGTCATTAGGCGCATATCCCGTTGACGTGAAGAATCTGTCAAATGAGTACGGTTTTGAAACAAGCGTGAACTCACCTACAGATGTAACTGTTGATGACTCGCCGTCTACTATTACTTCCGTTTCGATTTTTACGGTATGCTTTTCATCGCTGCTGTCGCCTGAAATCTTTGTTACCGTTACCTTATAGTCGCCAAGACCCTCGGCAAGCTTTGCGAAGCTGTCTGTACCTGTTCCCTGTGTAGTAAGAGAACTTCCGGGTGCAAGAGCCAGAATAGCATCGACAAATGCATCTTCCGTCTTTGTGTTGAGATATTCGGTTACGAGGTCGTTTAACGATACGGCACTCTGATATGACTGCTCGTCGCCATATCTTATCTCGACCTGTTTTCTTGCCGAAACAGCCGAATAATATACCGCCGATGCCAGCACTATCATAACCGACATTATTGCGACAATGAAGAATAAAACGCTTCCTCTGCCGCATTTCAGCCGCAGTAACGCCCTTTTCATCATTAACGCTTTTCTGTTATGTTTGTTCATAGCGTTTCATCCTTTCATTCCTTACTGAGCAAAATTAAGGTTAATTTATTCCGCCTTTACCGCAAAGGGATCCGCAACGGGCTGAATACATAAGAAGCTTACCGAAAGATCCATTTCGAAGCCTTTTGTTGCAGCTGCCGATTCATCCGTGCTTGTGGTCTTCTCTTCCATCTGATAATCTACAGATGATAAATAGGTTGCCTTTGAGAGCGGTTTTCCGTCTGCACCTTTGATTTTATCGTTGTAAATTCCGTCATAGAGAAGATCGACGAAATCGTGCAGATTCTGGAGCTTGTCGGAGTGTGCTGTAAATGAAACCGTGATTGAACCGACAGTTACCTGGTCAGAAGCCGCAAGTAACGTAGCGGTTACCTGCTTAGCGTACATTACAAGCTCTCTTGTGCTCATAGATGATATATCCTTCTGCTCGCTTTCCTGCTCAACAACAGTATTGGCGAAGTCCTTAAGCGGATATGTAACCTCTGTAGGTGTAAATACCGATACGGAAAGTGCCTGTGTTGTGAAGTTGGATATTGTCAGTCCGTCAACTGTTATGTTCTTGCCTTTAGCAATAAACTGACGCATAATTTCATCTGCTTCGTATTCGGTAAGATCGTTGTAGAATGTTTCGGCGAGGTTCTTACCGTCCTCATAAGCCTGACTGATCTCGGTGTCGATTGTACTCTCGTGTTCAAGCTGAGTAAGTATATCCGAATACTCTTTCTTTACTGTCGCAAGCTGCTTATTGTTTGTGTCAATCATGTTGAAATTGGGCAACACGAAAATAAACACGCCAACACCGATAATTGCGGCAACTAAAAATACTACAATAAGGATACGTTCCTGTTTACTGATCTTCATATTCTGTATGTCCTTTCCCCTTTATTCTGCACTCGAAGAAGTATCAGATCCGTTTTCCCCTGCTGACGCATCTGATTCGCTTCCCTGGTTATTCAGGTTTTCAATTGCACTGTTTGCTTCGTCCTTATCCAGTTTCAAGTCGTTGCCGGCCTTGAGGAGCATAGTGAGCTTGAAAGTGATGCTTTCCTTCTTATCGGCATTTTCGCCTGTTGCTTTTTCAACACTGTAACCTGTATAGTTTATGTTTTCGAAATAGCCCTGATCGATAAGTGCTCTGACATACTGTGAAGGCTGTGACTGGTCGGTACAGCTGAATGATGCCGTAACCGTGTATCCGTTGATGCTGACTTTATCGGTCAGCTTCATTCCGTTCAGCTTCTTGCGGATGTCGTCTTTAGTAACGCTTTCGATGCCGTCCTGCTTTGCTGTGAACGGCTCTCTGAGCATTTTGTACACATCGGTCGTTCCCTTAGGCATATAATTGTACATTATCTCAGCGTTTGCGATTGACGATTTATAGCTCTGGAAGTTTGCAAGAACGCCTTCCTTCTGCTGTAAGGTTGTGAGCCTTGTCTGAAGCTCTGTATCATTTATCTGTGCCTGAACCTGCTTTATTTCACCCTTGATATTGTTATTGATTATGTCAACAACAACATTCGCACCGATTACAGAAACCACGCTGATAAGTGCCGCTGCACCAAGTCCGATGAAGAAGGTGTTAAGACCCTTGCTTTCCTTAGCCGCTGTGGTATCAAGAAGGTTGATATGCTCAAGCTCCTTGTTTACCTTGTAGAGTGCGCCGATAGCGTTTGCGTATACGGTAAACTCAAAGTCCGCTCTTGATGCTATAGTCGTGGGAGCGCTCAGGATATGACACGAAACATTGAAGCCCGATACGGTATTCGTAAGCGCTATAAAGTCACCTATCTCACCGTAGAACATCATTTCCTTGATAGGCTTCATATCCTTCCTTGACTGGAAGAACTGGAACATTCTGAACAGGTTGTCGTAAATAGCCTGATTTACATAGTCCTCCGCATTGTTGTAATCTGCGGGGTCAATCTTGAAATATCTTGAGAACGAAAGAACGTTGTCTTCGTAAAGGTTGATATTCAGGAACTCCTTGTCTATCTGAACAAGCAGGAGCGGCATATAGCCCGACATCTTGGGAGTGTTCTGGATAAGACGTGAAATAGCGTTGTTTGAAATGTTTACAGCCTTAAGTGAAAGACCCATATGTGTGAACAGCTTTACATAGCCGTCAACAAGACTCTGGGGGCAGGCCGTGGCAAGAACCTTGATAAGAGGATTCTTGTTCTCGTCTACGGTTTCACCAACGATTGTATACGAAATATTGTAATCGTTGGAAATACCCATATTACTTCCTATCATTGCCTCGATAGCGGCGGTGTTGGAAATCTTCTTGGGCTTGGGGAGCATAAGCTCCTTATAGAGTATCGAACTTGAACTGATTGATACGATAGTATCCTTTTCCTTGATTGCTCTTGTATTGATTATATCAATTATTTCAGCCGCAACCAGCGGAACATCTGCTATGTAGCCGTTTGAAACAAGACCCTTCTCGATCTCTCTGAAATCAACCTCGTCGATTTTGATTTTCGAACCCTGTGAGGTACCACGCACGAGTTTGATTTGTCTGTCGGTAATATCAATAGATAACATATCTCTAAATTTCCTTCCTGCTTATTTAAGTTGAGGTTTTCAAATTGATTATTATGAATTTCCTATGCCGTCCATACCTGAATAGAGGATCGGGAATACGCCCGCAAGCAGACATCCTACCATAATACCCATAAGTATGATCATAACAGGCTCCATAAGTCCTACCAGTCTTGAAACGGCTGAATCAGCTTCATCATCGTAATAATCGGACGACTTAGCAAGAATGGTATCCAGAGTGCCTGATTCCTCACCGACATAAACGATAGAAACGAACATACCGTCAAATACGTTTATTCTGCCCATCGCTACGGAAAGTGCCTCGCCTCGCTTAACATTCTCGACAACATCTTCAAACTGCTTTATGATATATGTATTGCCGAGCGTACTTACCGACTTTTCAATACAGTCTACCATCTGAAGACCGGATGAGAAAAGGTTAGACATTGTACGGGCAAAACGAGCCGTATAAATAGTGCGCAACAGTTTTCCGACCGTTGGGAGCTTTAGCAGCATCTCGTCCCATTTCAGCTTTGTTGACGGGGTTTTCAAAATAATTCTCAAGGTAATTACTATAGCTATTGCAACTATAACAAGTATGTACCACTGGTTTATCATAAAGTCACTTATTCCGAAAATAGCCGCAGACAGCGGAGGCATTTCGGTGTCGCCCGCAAGGTCACGGAACATAGGCATGATCATTGTGAACATCGCTATCATGATAACTAACAGGAGCACAAGCAGTACGATAGGGTATATCATAGCGCCCTTTATCTTGTTCTGCGTCTTACTGTCCTTTGCGTAATGCTCTGATACACGGTTCATGATTGTATCAAGGCTACCGGACGCTTCACCTGCACTTACCATGCTGACAAAAAGTGACGGAAATACGCCGGGCTTTGTCGCTATGGCTTCAGAGAAGCTGCGACCCTTCTGTACCTCCTCGTATATATCGAGAAGCACCTGCTTTTGCTTTTTGTTTTCACTTTGCGCCTGCAATATCTGAAGTGCCTTTACAAGACTTACACCCGATGTAAGCATTGCCGCAAGCTGTCGGCAGAAGAACGACAGATCCTTCGTCTTGAACTTATATTTGACATCTGCCGCCTTGTTCTTTGTCGCATCTTTATAGGATGTACAGAACAAGCCTTTTTGTCGGAGCTTATCAATAAGTTCAACGGAATCTTCCGCCATTTCGGTGCCTTTTACCTTTTTACCGTTAACGTCGGTAGCAACGTAAGTAAAAGTTGTCACTGGTTATCCCCCATTCATCATAACAGAATAAACAACCTCCATATTAAATGGAAATTATTATATAACAAAATTATACCATAAGTTTAAGCGAATAGCAAGAAAACTTTGATGACATATCAAACAATTTTCAAAGCGAAATTTTATGGAAAATTGCCTAAAAGCATTCTTGGTTTTCGTTGATTTAAGGCATTTTTTCATTGTTTTTTAGTTTTGACATATACATACAGCCATTCGAGGCATATTCTGACGATATGGCTTTATACTATTTAAATATAAATATAGAAAACAGCGGTTACGCATCAAGTGCGATAGTAATCATATCGGTAAGGGTCTTTTCACGTTCTTCGGGTGTGATGTCCTCCGTTCCTGTCAGAGGGTTGTTCGTAACGGTGCAGATGCACAGTGCCTTCTTGCCTGCCGCCGCCGCATTCATATAAAGTGCCGCCGCTTCCATTTCTACGGCAAGAACACCCATTTTCGACCACGCCGAAAGGCTGTTCGACGCATCGTAATACACCTCTCCCGTCAATACATTTCCGACGTGAGCCTTGATATTTTTCTCTGTCGCAAGCTCATATGCCCTTTTCACAAGTCCGAAGTCGGCTATGGGCGCATACGTTCCGGGCAGGCCGTACTGCCTGTCAACATTAGTATCGTGGCAAGCACCCTGCGCTATTATCACATCTCTGGGCTGAACCTGCGGTACAAGCGCACCTGCCGTTCCGATTCTTATAATCGTTTCGGCTTCATAGAAATTGAACAGCTCGTAGCTGTATATGCCTATGGATGAAACTCCCATTCCGCTTCCCATTACCGTTACCTTTGAGCCTTTGTAATTGCCAGTGAAGCCGAGCATATTTCTTGTGTCGTTAACGCAGACTGCGTCCGAAAGATAATTTTCGGCTATGAATTTTGCTCTTAACGGATCTCCCGGCATAAGAATTTTCTCTGCAATTTCTCCCATTTTTGCCTTTATGTGCGGTGTAGGTACGTTTGCCATACTATCATTTTCCTTTCTGAAACCATTTGAATTATGCTGATTTTACTTCTTTTTTCGGCACACGGCAAGAATTTTCATCCAGAACATACATATTATTGCATTTTTCATATTGCGAATCGGATAATAATATCCATATTCTGTATTTAAAGTTACAGCAGTGTAACAAATTCGGGTCTTTGCGTGTGCTTTGTTCACATATTATACACCATAACGAAAAAAATGTCCAGTTTCATTTAAACGATTACATTCTTTTTTGTCATTCTGAACGAAAATTAAGCCGATTAAACAAATTAAGGTAAAACCTACTTGACCGTAACGTAAAATTTATGTATAATTCATTTCAGCCAAGCAAAAGACTTGGTGTTATAGATCGATACAAACTTACTGTAAGGAGATTAAAGACATGAAAAAGATTTTAGCTTTAGTAGCAGTAGTAGCTATGGTAGCAGCTATGGCAACAGCTTGCGGCAACAACACAACATCATCAAGCGTTGGTAGCTCAACAAGCGTTTCTGAGTCTAAGTAATCAGAAATAACGAAAAATACCGGGAGTTCGTTTTTACGGACTCCCGGTTTTTTCTTTATATTTTCTGCACTCAGGCTAAAATGCGTTGTTGAATTCCTCACATATCTGCTGTGCCGACCTTCCGCTTTCTCTGTTATAGCGGTTTATCACTATCCTGCCGTTTCTGTTCATACTGCACGGCTGTTCACAGCAGGTCATAAACACGCTTATGCCCGCACTGCCGATTATCTCCGCACTCCCCTCACTCAGCGACCCGAAGGGATACGCAAAAGCGACCGGTCTTTTCCCTGTGACCTGCTGTAATTTATCCGACAGCCTTGCCACATCCTCATACAGCACCGTGCGGTACTGCTCGTCACTCTCGTTTTCTTTTCTCGCACAACCATTTCTTTCCCCGTTGTACGAGTGCATATTGTAGGTGTGATTTCCTATTTCGACATAACCGCTGTCCGACAGCGTTTTTATTTCATTCCAGGTAAGATAGGAATACGAAAGATGTTCCCCCTCGCCGCCGTTTTCGGAATATTCGTCCGTATAACTGCCGACAACATTTATGACCGCCTTCATCCCGTATTTTTTAAGCAGCGGCAGTACATAATAAAGTCCGGTTTCATAACCGTCGTCAAACGTGATTACAACCGTTTTTTCGGGCAGTCTGCCGCCCTGCTCACGAATTTTCACAAGCTGGGACGGAAGAACGGAAACATAACCGTTTTCGGACAGATACGCAAGATCACTCTCCAGCTCGTTTGGAGTAATTATATATTTTCCGGCTCTGCTTTCATCTTTTAGCACCTGATGATACATCAGCCCTATAAAGCTGTTGCCGCTTTCGTTTTCGGCATATATTGCGGCACTCAGTATCCCAAGCATCACCGCAATGCACACCACGCCTGCCGTGATTGCGGCAACGCATATTCTTACGCTTTTCAAGCTATCATCTCCGTTTGTTCTTTTTGTTTAATTATCAGCCTTTAAGCATATAATTATTCGTTAAACTGCCGTATTTTTTTGTTTTACAAACTTTTACACGTTTTTCCGATTGACTGCTATTTTTTTTAGTTGTATAATTTTCGTAGTAGAATTTGTTTATATCCCCGATATACCATAGTCCGAGTTTTCTATCTGCAGCTATTTTCTATTCAGGAGAGGTTTATATGAACACAGATAATATGCGAGAGCGTGCGGTCGCCGTAAGTGTTGTCGTTCCCGTATACAACGTTGAAAAATACATTGAACGTTGTCTTGATTCGCTTGTCCGTCAGGAGTTCGGATACAAATACGAAATAATCATTGTGAATGACGGAACGAAAGATAATTCCATGACGATAGCGGACAGGTTTGCAAGCAAGTATGATTTCATAAGAATAATCACTCAGCAAAACGCAGGCCTTTCAGCCGCAAGAAACACAGGTCTTGCAAACGCAAGAGGCGAATATATCGCCTTTGTTGACAGCGACGACTTTGTATCGCCCTTTTACATTTCCGAAATGTACACGCTCGCCGTAAAAAACAACGCAGACATAGTACAGTGCAGATACTGCAATTACTTTGAAAAATCCGACCGCAGTATAAATGTGCTTCTTTCCCACCGTAACGGCGTAATCGGCGGAAAAAAGGCGTTTGAAAAGCTGATTTCCGACGTTTCGGTAAGAAATTACGCATGGAACAAGCTGTACAGACGTTCGCTCTTCTCTGACAACAATATATCCTACCCTGTCGGAAAGTGCTTTGAGGACGTAATTACAACACCCCGCCTGTTTGCCTGTGCGGAAAATGTCGCCTTTACACGAAAGGTGCTTTACAGCTATGCCCACCGTCCCGACAGCATAACGGGTCTTGCAGGAAGAAAAATGGTAGACAGCTATCTTGAGGCATATCTCATCTTGTCGGAATATCTTGCGGAAAACGGCATCTATTACAGCTGTCGCACAAGGATTTCCGTTATGACCTTAAAGGTGCTTATAACGCTGTACGGAATGATAGCAAGACAGTATATGGCCGGCAAAGGAAACGGCGGCAGCTATATTTCCGACTGCCGTGAGGTGAGAAACACCGTAAAAAAACAACTGCGTCTGCTTTCTCCTGCGTATCTTAAAAGAGCGCAGAAAAAACAGCTTTCAAAAACAAACTGACATATTTCCCCGAAAAGCATTTTCGTTTTTCGGGGAATTTTCTTTGCTTTACAGGCTTAAAAACCGTTTATTTCGCTTAATTTTCACATTTTCCCTGTTGCAATCAGATAAAAACCGTGTTATAATTAGTGTATATGTAAATTGGAGAAGAAAAGATATGAGTATTGCAGTAGCTATAGACGGCCCTGTAGGAGCGGGCAAAAGCTCCATCGCCAAAGAATGCGCAAAGCGTTTAGGCTTTATATACGTTGACACGGGTGCTATGTACCGTTGCATAGGTCTTTTCTGCGACCGCAACGGCGTTGATATGGACGACCCCGTGAGAGTAAGTGCGGCACTTTCGCATATTTCTCTTGACGTAAAGATAAAAGACGGCACACAGCACATATATCTTAACGGCTATGACGTTTCCGATGAGATTCGCTTACCCGAAATAAGCATGGCGGCCTCCAAGGTTTCCGCTATCCCGGCTGTAAGAGCATTCCTCCTTCAGCTTCAGCGTGATATGGCAGAAAGCCGTGACGTGATAATGGACGGCAGGGATATAGGAACTGTCGTACTTCCTAACGCAACAGTGAAGATATATCTTACGGCAGATGCCGAGGTGCGTGCAAAGCGCCGTTATGACGAGCTTATCGCAAAGGGTACGGCTGTATCTTACGAGAGCGTGCTTATGGATCTTAAACAGCGTGACCACAACGATATGACAAGAGAAATTGCACCGCTGAAGCAGGCCGATGACGCAGTGCTTGCGGATACGACAGAGCTTGATTTTGAAGGCTCGTGCGACCTGCTTGTCAGAATAATCAAAGAAAAGGCAGAAATCAGATAATGTATGAATTTTTCAGGAAGATAGTATGTCTTTCAATGCACATAAAATACAGGATCAAGGTAATCGGCGGTGACAACAGACCTTATAAGAACGGCATAAAGGGCGGCTATATAATCGCCTGCAATCACCAGGATTACGGCGATCCTCCGCTGATAGCGGCTGTGAACAAGGCGCATTTTTCGTTTATGGCGAAGATTGAGCTGTTCGAGAAAAATAAATTCTTCGCCTGGCTTATTACCAAGTGCGGAGCGTTCCCCGTTGTAAGAGGAGCAGGTGACGGCAGTGCTATTGACCACGCTATAGCCGACCTTGAGAAGAACAGAGCTTTCGTAATATTTCCCGAAGGCACACGTTCTAAGGACGGCAATATCGGCAGAGCAAAATCGGGTATTGCGGTTATCGCAGGCAAGACAAATGCCCCCGTTCTTCCGATGTGCATAAAGTACGGAAAAAAAGGCTTCCGCAGAAAAGTATGGATCTCGGTAGGCGAGATGATTCCTGCCGAGCATATCGCACTGAACAGCGACGACAGAACAGAGCTAAGACGTGTTTCAAATCTTATTATGGATAACATAAAGATGCTGATGGACGGTATGAGCGAATACGGCGATCCGCTCCCGAAGCAGTATAACCCGAAGCCCGAAAAGCAGACGGAAGAGGAAAGCAAGTGAGCCGTTACAATATTGAAACGGCAAAGAGCGCAGGCTTCTGTTTCGGTGTTAAGCGTGCTGTCGAAATTGCGGAAAAAGCCGCAGAAGAAAACGGCAGCTGCTATACGCTCGGAGAACTGATACACAACGGCAGTGAGATAGCAAGACTTCAGAAGCTGGGAGTATATCCCATAGATTCACCGGACGATCTGCCGCAGGGCAGGACGCTTATAATCCGCTCTCACGGCGTTGCAAAATCGGTAACGGATTATATACACGACAAGGGCATAAGCTGTATTGATGCTACCTGCCCGTTTGTCGCAAAGATACACAACATTGTTTCAAAGTCGGAATGCCCCGTTATCATAGCGGGCGACCCCGATCACCCTGAGGTCATCGGGATAGTCGGGCATTGCAGGAATCCGGATGAAGTATCAGTGGTGCGTGACTCGGACGAGCTGGAAAAAATGGCAGAATTGCAGAAATTTCCTCGTCAAAATGCACTAATCATGGTTGCTCAGACGACGTTTAATTCGTCAAAATGGCAATCTTGCGTTCAAGTTGCAAAAAAACACTATACAAATATCACGATTTTTGATACAATATGTAGTGCGACGGCTGAAAGACAAAAGGAAACCGAGGAGCTTGCACAGCGCTCGGCGCTTATGGTCACGGTCGGCGGAAAAAATTCCAGCAACACCGCAAAGCTGGCACAGATAAGTCAAAAACACTGCCCCGTAATATTTACGCAGGACGGCAGTGATATTGATAAAGCCGCAGTATCGGAACTGCTCCCTTTGCAGGGCGGTACGGTCGGTATAACGGCAGGAGCTTCGACACCTGCCTATATAATAAAGGAGGTTCATAGAATTATGAGCGAAATTCTCAACAATGAAGAAGGATTCGACTTCATGGCGGAGGTTGACAAGACCTTCAAAAAAGTATATATAGGGAACAGGGTCAAGGCTTTAGTAGTAGCTGTAAACAAGAACGAAGCTGTTGTAGACTTAGGCACAAAGCACTCGGGCTACATTCCTGCAAGCGAGCTTTCGCAGGATCCCAATGCAGCTCCCTCAGATGTTGTCAAGGTTGGCGATGAGATCGAAGCCATCGTTACAGCTGTAAATGACGCAGAAGGTACAGTTACACTTTCCAAGAAGAAGGTTGACAGCGTTCTCGGCGTAGAAAAGCTCGCAGCCGCTATGGAAAATAATGAAACGCTCGAAGGTGAAGTATCATCGGTAGTTAAGGGCGGCGTTATCATTATCTCCAACGGTACAAGAGTATTCATCCCTGCTTCACAGACAGGCGTTCCCAAGGACGGCAAGCTTGAAGAGCTTCTCAAGAAGACAGTTCCTTTCAAGGTTATCGAAGTAACAGAGGCAAGAGGCAGAGTTGTTGGTTCTATCCGTCAGGCTAAGAAGGAAGCAAACGATGCCGCTAAGGCTAAGTTCTGGGAGAACATTGAAGTAGGTCAGAAGTTCACAGGTGAAGTTAAGTCTATCGAAAGCTACGGCGTATTCGTTGATCTCGGCGGAGTTGACGGTATGGTTCACTCAAGCGAGCTTACCTGGAACAGAATCAAGCACCCCAGAGAGATCGTTAAGATCGGCGACAAGCTCGATGTATATGTAAAGAGCTTCGACCCCGAGAAGAAGAGAGTATCACTCGGCTGCAAGAAGGAAGAGGACAACCCCTGGAACAAGTTTGTTGCAGAGTACAGCGAAGGCGATGTTGTTGATGTTACTATCGTAAGCATCACTCCCTTCGGCGCATTCGCACAGATTATCCCCGGCGTTGACGGTCTTATCCACATCAGCCAGATCTCTACAGAGCGTATCAACAATGTAGCTCAGGTTCTTTCCATCGGCGATGAAGTTAAGGCAAAGATCATCGAAATCAACGAGGAACAGAACAGAGTAAGCCTCTCTATCCGTGCACTCAAGGAAGAAATGCCTGAGGACGAGGAAGAAGAAGCTGAAGACGCTGAATAATCGTCAATAAAGAAAATATTGAGCCACCGGTCACGGTGGCTCATTTTATGCCAAAAAACGGAGAGAAAATGAAAAAACTGAAATCAATAATACCGGGAACAGCCGTATGTGCCGTCATTGCCGCTGCGGCAACGCTGACAGGCGGGATAAGCATAGGCGGCTTTTCCTTTGAGCTTATCGGAGCGCCTGTAATAGCAATACTTCTCGGTATGATACTGACGCTTGTATTTCCGAAGCTCGCAAGCCTTACATCGCTGTCGGGCGGAATAAAGTTCACATCAAAGAAGATTCTGCAGTGGGCAGTGGTAATTCTCGGCTTTTCGCTGAATTTAAGCACTATAGCACAGGTCGGCGCAAAGAGCCTGCCCGTTATAGTCGGCACTATCTCTATATCGCTGATAGTTGCGTTTATAATGATGAAGCTAATGAAGGCGGACCCTAAGACCGCCTGCCTTATAGGCGTAGGCTCGTCTATCTGCGGCGGCTCGGCTATAGCGGCTACAGCGCCCGTTATAGATGCGGATGATGAAGACGTTGCACGTTCAATATCGGTAATATTCCTGTTCAATGTGCTTGCCGCACTTATATTCCCGACGCTCGGACACGCTATAGGACTTGGCACGGAAGGGTTTGCGGTATTTGCCGGAACTGCGGTCAACGACACCTCGTCGGTCACTGCGGCGGCATCGACAGCGGAGGGCATTTACGGATACAGCGGAATACTTTCAGCCGCCGTAACGGTAAAGCTGACAAGAACGCTTGCCATTATCCCGATAACGCTCGTGCTTGCACTCTACCGCACAGCAAAAGCCAAAAAAAGCGGCGGCAGTAAAACTGATTTCTCGATTAAGAAGATATTCCCGTGGTTTATCCTTTTCTTTGTCGGTGCGTCACTTATAACAACAGTCTGTAGCTTACTGCCTGAAAACAGCGTCACGCTGTTCTACTCATCGCAGTTTGTGCCGTTTGCAAAATGGCTGGCTAAATTCTTTATAGCAATGGCTATGGGCGCTATAGGACTTAACACAAATATAGTAAAGCTGATACGCAACGGCGGAAAGCCGATACTTCTCGGACTGTGCTGTTGGGTATCTATCACCGCCGTTTCGCTCGGTGTACAAAGCGTTACGGGACTTTTCACAAGCAATCTCTGATAATATAAAACCCGATTATTATTAATGCTGTTCAGTAAAACGCATCACCGACACCGCCGAAAACACTTTCCGCATTGACAAGGTATTAATATTTTCGTGAGTGTATCGGTGCAACTGCTCTAACATTGACTCTTCAAAAAAACGCCACTAACCTGAGATATATGTACTAACCTGCGGACGTGTAGC
>ENA-OZGX01000366-OZGX01000366.1-human-gut-metagenome-genome-assembly--contig:-NODE-366-length-22468-cov-16.823585_pt1 | contig 22468 bp, 14 predicted proteins | sample MGYA00244040_ERZ653674 | MGnify/ENA primary metagenome ERZ653674 (study PRJEB26926, sample SAMN06165232) | human gut metagenome | biome: ENVO:00009003; feature: ENVO:2100002; material: ENVO:00002003... | reverse complement strand
TGTCTTAGGGTCTCGTGGGCTCGGAGATGTGTATAAGAGACAGATGGAGGACAGTGCGATCCGGGAAGGCTTTCAGAAGCTCCGACCGGGAACAGAATATGATGCCTTATATGAGGCGGCTTTATGCCGGGAGCGTGCCGACTGGATTGTCGGAATCAACGCAACCCGGCTTTTTTCATGCCTGTATGGGCAGACCCTGAATGTGGGGCGCGTGATGACACCAACGCTTGCGATGGTGGTCATGCGGGATGCAGCAATCCGGGCTTTCAAGCCGGAGCCGTTCTACTCGGCAGAATTAAAATTTCGGGATTTTCAAGCGGGCGGTGAGCGAATGAAAGAAAAAGCAGAAGCAGAAAAACTGGTGGCAGAGTGTTGCCAGGCAGGAAGTGCCATCATTACCAAGGTAGAGCAGAAAGAAAAATCAGAGAAGCCCCCGGCCTTGTTTGATCTGACATCGCTTCAGAGAGAAGCAAATCGGCAGCTGGGATTCACTGCCCAGCAGACCCTGGATTACACACAGGCTCTGTACGAGAAGAAACTCGTGACATATCCCCGTACCGACAGCCGGTATCTGACGGATGATATGGCACCGCTGGTGCTGGAACTTGTTTCTGTGATCCAGCAGAGCTTTCAGATTCAGGCAGATGTACCGGCACCGGTGAATGCAGCGCAGGTCATCAATTCTAAGAAAGTCACCGATCACCATGCCATTATCCCTACAAAAACAGCGGTGGGTTATGACATTTCCTCGCTTCCCAGTGGAGAACAAGCGATTCTTACTCTGCTGGCGGTGCGGCTGATTTGTGCGGTCGGAACACCCTGCCACTATGCAGAAACCATAGTAGAAGCGGAGTGTGCCGGTCAGAAGTTCCGCACGAAAGGCAAAACAGTCACGGATATGGGCTGGAGGCAATATGCAGGAAAGCCGGTTGAAGATGCTGAGAAGAATGCGGAGGCGGGTGATCTTCCGGAGCTTTCGGAAGGCATGACACTGGAACTTGCCGGTGTCGATCTGAAAGAGGGCAAGACCAGCCCGCCTAAGAGATTTACCGAAGATCTTCTGCTTTCAGCGATGGAGAGTGCCAGCTCGGATGAATTTCCGGCTGGTGTAGAGCGAAAAGGCATCGGCACACCAGCTACACGCGCTGCCATCATCGAAAAACTGGTGCAGAAAGGCTTTATCGAGCGTAGGGGTGATAAGAAAACGAGATACCTTTGCTCTACGGACAAGGGAAATGCGCTGGTGACGGTGGTGCCGGAACAGATTCAGTCTCCATCCATGACGGCAGACTGGGAGGAAAAACTGCTGAAAATAGAACACGGCGAGTATGACAGCGATGCCTTTATGGGCGAAATCAGCAGCATGGTCAGCGGACTTGTTAAAACCTACGAGGCTGTAAAAGGAGCCGATGTGCTGATGCAGCCGGAACGCAAGGTCATTGGTTCCTGTCCCGCCTGCGGCAGTGATGTCTGCGAAACGGCAAAAGGATGGTTTTGCAGGGATAAGAGCTGTAAATTTGCGCTCTGGAAGGAAAACAGGTTTTTTCAGACACTGGGAAAGCAGATGACAGAGGAACTGGCAAAGCAACTGGTAAATCGTGGAAAAGCACGGCTTACCCATTGCTATTCCAGGAAGTCCAATCGTTACTATGACACAACCGTTCATGTAGAGACCGGCGAGGACGGTGCAGCAGCATTTAAGCTGGAGTTTGGAGGTAAAAAATGAGCATGAAAATGATGAATGCAGCTTATCTGGTGGATAATGTCGCTCTGCTTTCCTTGCAGGAAAAGCAGGACGGCGTGGAATTCCATTGTTTTGATATGGACAGCAAGGTGCAGACCACCGAGGGACACATTGGCTGGGATGTGTTGGATAAACAGCCGTCTTCTACGTTGGAAGAAAGCGCAAGGGTGGTAGTACTTCAGAAGATTCCCCAGCTTGACGGTCTTGCCGTTGCGCCGGTAGCTCCGGAGATGCTGGAGCAGGTACGCGGCGGCAGAAAGGTTCTCTGGCAGATGAAAAAGGCTGATCCTGAGCTGGAGAATGCAAAAAATATCCGGTTTATCACCAGCAACTACGAGGATCGGTTCAAAATTCCGGATGGCAGTGCAGTGGAGATCGAGTATCCGAACCGGAAGTTCTCAGCTCGCTGCGAATATATGGACGAATATCATCTGCGCCTGGGGTATGATGTTCTGCACATCTGTCAGCTGGCAGAAATGCTGGAACGCGGCGGTGGTACATGCCGCCCGGAGCCGCTGATTACGGAAGAACGCAGTGCATGGGATTTGGGAAGCAAGGGCTTTCTTGCCATTCAGACCTGTGAGGACGGTTACGACTATACCTTATATCATAAGGACTTTACGGAAATTGACGGTGGACAGATTGACAACACGGAAATCAGCATGAATGCAGCCAGAGACCAGATTCTTTCGGATTATGGGTTCGGTGGCCGTACCATGACGCGGATTGACTATGATGAACTTTGTGATCGTGCAGAGAATGCAGAAAACAGCAGACGGGAATCTGTGCTGGGTAAACTCTCGGATTTATCGTCCAAAACGGATACGCCGGTGAAAGCTGCCAAGGCGAAGGAGGCGGAGCGATGAAGTACAAGCTTACGAAGGCGGAGCAGGAAACCGTCATCAATTTTGACAATGAACTGGATACCGCCAGTATTTACACCCATGACAGCCGCCTGATTAAGAAGCTTCGGGAACTGCGAAAACAGTATCCGGAGCAGTTTATTTTGGAGCACCGGGAGCATGGGTCGGTCACTTATACGATTCCGAAACGCTGTGTTGGTATCCGACCGCCGTACAGTGAAAAGCGGCGGGAACAGCAGCGACAGGAAGCAAAGGAAAACGGCCTGCCGTTTATGGAGAAGGGAGAAATGAACGATGGCAAGAATTGAAAAATGGGATGAAGTGCATGGAAATCAGGCACCGGACGAAAGAATGATGGCATTTCTCGACAGTGCTACCGACCAGTATGCGATTTTGCAGCTTCGCCGCATCGAGGATACGGTATATGAACGCTTTTCGTCTATGCGCGAACTGGAACGGATGGGGCTGGAACCGGATATTGACCATTATGAGGTGGTGTATACGGCTCCGCTTCTTCCCTACAAGGATCAGAATACGATGTTGGAGGAACTGTATGCGAAATTCAATGTTTCCCGCCCTGATGATTTTACTGGGCATAGTCTTTCTGTGTCTGACATCGTGGCTTTACGGCAGAATGGTGTTGTAAGCTGTCACTATGTGGATTCCATCGGCTTCCAGGAACTGCCCGGATTTTTGAAACCGGAGAATTACCTGAAAGCCACAGAAATGGCAATGGAAGACGATTACGGCATGATTGACGGCGTGATCAATAACGGAAAGAAGGAAGAACCGGTGGAAAAAGCATCAGTTCTGGATCAGCTGAAGGAAAAGCAGGAGGCTGTGCCGCCTGCGCCGCCTCGCAGGTGCTGCGAAGAAAAGGAGTTATAAATGCGTTTTACGGATGACGAATGGATGCTCATGATGCTTTACAGCCCTGGCACACGGACAGGGCTGATTGCAGAGCTTCAGATGATGCAGAAAAGTCTGACCGGCAGAGATAGAAACCTGTGCAGGTGGACGGCCTCGCTGCTTGCGAAACTGGCAGAGATGACGGATGCAGAATATGAGGCACTGGATTTGTATCCAGACGAATAAAGGAGAGGAGGAAAAAATAGATGATGACGAAAACGGCTTATTATATGCAGATGGCGCAGGAAGCTGCGGCACAGATCACTGGTAGCAAAGAGCAGTGGACAGCGTTTCTGACCACATCCGCACGGCTTTATAAGTATCCTTTTGCGGAGCAGCTGATGATCTATAAGCAGAGACCAGAAGCGACGGCCTGTGCAGAGTACGATCTCTGGAAAGATCGGATGAACCGCTATGTGAAGCGTGGCTCCAAGGGCATTGCTCTTTTGGACATGCGCGGCGAGCAGCCGAAACTGCGGTATGTATTTGATGTGGCAGATACCGGAGAACGGAAGAATTCCCGACCGGTACAGCTCTGGAAAATGAATGCGGAGCATGAGCAGCCAATCATTCGCGCACTGGATGCAGCATTTGATGTTCCTGCCGGTGCTGGGTCTCTGGAAAATCATATCATGGAAGCGGCAGAACGCCTTGCAAGGGATTACTGGGAGGAAAACCGCAGGCAGATCAGTGACATCGTTGCAGATTCCTATCTGGAAGGATATGATGAACTCAACATCGGAGCTTCCTTTAAGAGAGCTGCCGCTGTCAGCATCGCATATTCCGTCTTTACCCGGACGGTAGGCAATGCAGATGACTATTTTGAACACGAGGATTTTCTGGACATCTTTGATTTTAATACGCAGGCTGCCGCCAATGTGCTGGGAACTGCGGTCAGCGAAATGTCCAGCCAGATCTTCCGGGAAATTGAACGCACGATCCGAACCTATGAAAGAGAAAAGCAGGCAGAAAGGAGCCAAAACTATGATGGAGCTGAATTACACGAAGAACGGCGATTACCTGATTCCGGACATCCAGTTGTCGGTGCAGGAACAGAAGCCGCTGGGCAAGTACGGGAGGATGCGCAGAGCGTTCCTGCAGGAGAACAACACGCTGCTGTACAATCACCTGATCCTGACCGAGAAGCTGTACCCGCACCTGTGGGAGATTCAAGAGACCGCGACCGCACGGATGGAGCAGATGATGGCGGAGCTTCTGAAAGCGAATCCGGCACCGGACAAGAAATCGAACCAGATGGCCTGGGTGCAGCACATGAACATGCTGAAAGCGCAGGCAGAGGAAGTTATTCTGACGGAACTTATCAACAGTTAAACTTTATGAGCCTGTTTCAGTCCGAAGCAGAGCAGATTCAGAAAATTGATGCGGCGGCAGAAAATGCAGCCAAAGAAGCGGAGAGCGAAAAGCCCTCCGCTTTTGTCATTTCTGAGGATGAAATCGACCGGATGCTGCGGACAGGCTCCAATTTTGAAGGCGGAAAGATCCGTATTTATGCGCTGTATCAGCAGCAAGGGGACGCAAAAGAACGAGCTGCATTCTTGAAAGCGGAATACGGTCTCGGTGGCCACAGCTATACCTTTATGGATGGCAGTCGCGGTTTTGCCGATTATAACGGAAGAGGTATTCTGCTTCGCAATTATGACCATGACCGGGAAGTGCGACTCACATGGTCGGCGGTGGATAAGCGGTTAGACCGGCTTGTGGAAAATGATCAGTACCTGACCGCGCTGGAAATGGAAGAGTATCGGAAGCTGGAGCAGGAATACGGCGCGCCGCTTCCTATGCCAACTGCTGCCCATGTATTTCCGCCAACACCACCGGAACACTACGATACCGGAAATGAGCATGTGGACAACATGCTGAATACGGCTGCGGATGTCTATGCCCGGAGTGAACTGGCGGCACCCCAGCGTTTTACCGTGATGGAGACAGACGATGGCTATGCGGTCTGGGATGATATTCAGGACGGCATTCATGTGGAACCGGATGGTGTTAGCGAAGAGTTTACCAGTGAATGGGAGGTAGAGACTTACCGCCAGCAACTGATTAAAAAAGTTCAGGAACGAGAAGCAAAAGACTGGCTCTATGTTGAGCAGAGCAAGCAGAATTTGCAGCAGGACATTCCATTCCCGGATGTGGAATCCGAAGAAGCACAGGAACCGGCTCAAGCAGAGACAGATCCTCTGGTACTGGAAATGCAGGAACACGCCAGAGAACTTGCCAGAGAGTCTGGCTATGCACCGGATGAACGATTTGTAGTCACGATGACCGGCGATAATTTCCCGGATTCTAAGGATGCGTTTGCCATCTGGGATTATGTCAAAGAAGAGTATTACGGATATTCGGACGGAAAAGTGCAGACATTTGCCGATTATGTGAGTGCGTCAGAGGCAATGCAGGAGATTCGCAGCAGAGCTATGGAGGCTGAAAAAGAGCCTGCAACTGTGCAGCCAAAACCCGCAGCTCCGGTGCAGCCGGATTATCGTGTTGGCGATACGCTGTATCTGGACGGAAAGGCATTTACGATTGAAAAAGTCGGGCTTTTCGATGTGGAGCTTCGGGACCCGGATTCCGTGTATCCGATCTTCCGCTCGGAAAGCAAAGAAAATCTGGCAAGACTTTTGGGACATGAGGAAAATGTTCACCTGCACAATCTGGTGGTTGATCTGAATCCTGGAAAAGAAGAAGCGTTCCGGGCAGGGCATGAAGCAAAACATGCGGAGAACTACCGCATCAACAGCTTTCACCTCGGCGAAGGCAGTCCTAAACAGAAATTCCGTGCCAACATGGATGCCATCTACACGCTGAAAACTTTGGAAAATCAGAACAGGGATGCGACACCGGAGGAACAGGAAACGCTGGCCAATTATGTCGGCTGGGGTGGACTGGCAGATGCCTTTGATGCAGAGAAAACTGCTTGGGCAGGCGAATATAAGGAATTGAAGGCAGCTCTTACGGAAGAAGAATATGCCGCAGCCAGGGCTTCGACTCTGAATGCGCATTACACCAGTCCTACCGTGATTCGTGCAATCTATGAAGCATTGGATGGTATGGGATTTGAGAAAGGCAATATTCTGGAACCGTCGATGGGTGTCGGTAACTTCTTCGGTATGCTGCCGGATTCCATGATGGGAAGCAGGTTGTATGGCGTGGAACTTGATTCCATCACCGGGCGCATTGCGCAGAAATTGTATCCGCAGGCAGAAATCAAGGTGGCAGGCTTTGAAACCACCGACCGGCGCGACTTCTATGATCTGGCCGTGGGCAATGTGCCATTTGGCAACTACCGTGTCAGCGATAAGCCCTATGACAAACTCGGTTTTTCTATCCACAACTATTTCTTTGCCAAGGCATTGGATCAGGTTCGTCCCGGTGGCATCGTGGCCTTTGTTACCAGCCGCTATACGATGGATTCCAAGAATCCGGACGCGCGAAAGTATCTGGCGCAGCGGGCAGAACTGCTGGGAGCCATTCGACTTCCTAACAACGCATTCCGTGCCAATGCCGGTACAGATGTGGTTTCGGATATCATTTTCCTGCAAAAGAGAGACCATCCCATTGATATCGAACCGGATTGGGTGCATCTGGGGCTGACATCGGAGGGGATTACCCTCAACAGCTACTTTGTTGACCACCCGGAAATGGTGCTGGGTGAGATTACAACGGAAAGTACCCAGTACGGCAAGGAAGAATGTACGGTCATTCCGATTCCAGATGCGGATCTGGGAGACCAGCTGCATGAGGTGGTGCAGCACATCGGCGGTCATTATGAAGCACAGGAGCTGGCACCGGAGGAAGAGTTGTCCTTGCAGGGCGAAACTATTCCGGCAGACCCAAATGTAAAGAACTTCTCCTATGCGGTGGTGGACGGGGATGTTTATTTCCGCGAGAACAGTATCATGCGGAAAGCTGACCTTTCTGCGACAGCCACCGGCAGGATCAATGGCATGGTGGAGCTTCGCACCATCGTGCAGGAATTGATCGACTACCAGCTGAACGATTATCCGGAGGACGCGATTGCCCAGAAACAGCGGGAACTGAATGTAGCCTATGACCGATTCTCCGATCAGTATGGACTTATCAATTCCCGTGCAAATGCACAGGCTTTTTCGGAAGATTCGTCTTATTATCTGCTCTGCTCTCTGGAAAATGTGGATGAAAACGGCAGGCTGGAATCCAAGGCGGATATGTTCACCAAACGGACGATTCGACCGGAACGGGCTGTTACCAGCGTAGATACTCCGGCAGAGGCTCTGGCAATCTCCATCGGAGAGCGCGGCAGAGTGGATTTGCCCTATATGTCGGAGCTTTTAGGTACACCGGGGGAATATGAAAAAATCCAGCAGGAACTGCATGGTGTCATTTTCAAAGACCCGATGACGCAGGGCAGTGAAGAAACAGGCTGGGTGACGGCTGATGAATATCTGTCCGGCAATGTCCGGGAAAAGCTCCGCGTGGCAGAACTGGCTGCGGCTTCTGACCCTGCTTTTTCGGTGAACATGGAGTATCTGAGAAAGGCGCAGCCGAAAGACCTGGATGCATCGGAGATTGATGTGCGCCTTGGTGCCACATGGGTCAATCGGGATTATATCCAGCAGTTTATGGAAGAAACCTTTGAACCGCCGTTCTATCTGCGCAGAAATATTGAAGTGAAATTCTCTCCCATGACGGCAGAGTGGCAGATTACCGGCAAGAGTACACCGAGCCGGAATGATGTTCATGCCTATATGACCTACGGCACCAGCCGTGCCAATGCCTACCGAATTCTGGAGGATACGCTGAATCTGCGGGATATTCGTATTTACGATACCGTGGAGGATGCAGACGGCAAGCAGAAGCGGGTTCTGAATAAAAAGGAGACCACCCTTGCCCAGCAGAAACAGCAGGCCATTAAGGATGCGTTCCAGAACTGGGTGTGGAAAGACCCTTATCGCCGCGCGGAACTTGTGGAAAAGTATAACGAGCTGTTCAACAGCACTCGTCCCCGTGAGTACGATGGTTCTCATATCCGCTTTGGCGGCATGAATCCGGAAATCCGGCTGCGGGAACATCAGCAGAATGCCATTGCTCATGTGCTGTACGGCGGCAATACGCTGCTGGCCCACGAAGTGGGTGCCGGCAAGACTTTCGAGATGGCCGCTTCTGCTATGGAGGCAAAACGGCTGGGGTTGTGCCAGAAATCCATGTTTGTTGTTCCGAATCACTTAACCCTTCAGTGGGCAAATGAGTTCCTGCGCCTGTATCCGAGTGCAAAACTGCTGGTGGCAAGCAAAAAGGACTTTGAAACTGCCCGCAGAAAGAAGTTCTGCGCACGAATTGCCACTGGCGATTACGATGCAGTCATCATTGGGCATTCCCAGTTTGAGAAAATCCCGGTGTCCGCAGAACGGCAGGAGCGGATTTTGACTGCCCAGATTGATGAAATTGAAAACGCCATTGCTGAGATGAAATCCCAGAATGGCGAACGTTTTTCCATCAAACAGATGGAAAAGACCCGGAAAGGATTGGAGGCGAGATTGGAGAAACTTCGGGCAACCGACCGAAAAGACGATGTGATTACCTTTGAGCAGCTGGGCGTAGACCGACTGTTTGTAGACGAAGCACATGCCTTTAAGAATCTGTTCCTCTACACAAAAATGCGCAATGTTGCAGGCTTGTCCACATCGGAAGCGCAGAAATCTTCGGATATGTTTATGAAGTGCCAATATATGGACGAGTTGACAGGCGGGCGCGGCATCATTTTTGCGACCGGCACCCCGGTCAGCAACAGCATGACGGAGCTTTACACCATGATGCGGTATCTCCAGTACGGCACGTTGCAGCAGAAAGGGCTGACCCATTTCGACAGCTGGGCTTCTACCTTTGGTGAGACCACCACAGCCATTGAGCTGGCACCGGAAGGAACCGGATACCGGGCAAGAACAAGATTTGCAAAATTCTTCAACCTGCCGGAGCTGATGAATATGTTCAAGGAAGTGGCAGATATCAAGACTTCCGATCAGCTACATCTGCCGGTGCCGGAGGCAAAATTTGAAACCGTGGTGGTGCAGCCTTCGGAGCATCAGCAGGCGATGGTGGCGGAGCTTTCGGAACGGGCGGCGGCTGTGCATTCCGGTGTGGTAGACCCGTCGGTCGATAACATGCTGAAAATCACATCGGATGGCAGAAAGCTGGGACTGGATCAGCGATTGATGAATCCGCTCCTGCCGGATGACCCAAATAGCAAGCTCAACGCCTGTGTGCGGAATGTGCTTCGGATTTATGAGGAAGGACAGTCGGATAAGCTGACCCAGTTGCTGTTCTGCGACCTCAGCACGCCGAAGAACGATGGAACCTTCAATGTCTATGAGGATATCCGCGCCAAACTAATTCAGTCCGGTGTGCCGGAAGAAGAAATCGCATTTATTCATGATGCCGATACTGAGGCAAAAAAGAAAGATTTGTTTGCCAAAGTGCGTACCGGACAGGTACGGGTATTGTTAGGTTCGACACAGAAGATGGGCGCAGGCACGAACGTGCAGGACAGGCTGGTGGCTGTGCATCATCTGGATGTGGGCTGGCGGCCTGCGGACATGACCCAGAGAAATGGTCGTATTATCCGTCAGGGAAACCGAAACAAAGATGTGCAGGTTTATCAGTATGTGACGGAAGGAACTTTTGATGCCTACCTCTATCAAACACTGGAGAATAAGCAGAAGTTTATCAGTCAGATTATGACCAGCAAATCTCCGGTACGTTCCTGTGACGATGTGGATGAGCAGGCACTTTCCTATGCGGAGATCAAGGCACTTTGTGCAGGAGACCCGCAGATCAAGGAAAAGATGGATTTGGATGTAGATGTTGCAAGACTGAAAGTGCTGAAAGCAGACCATCAGAGCCAGCAGTACCGATTGGAGGATAAGCTGATGAAATATTTCCCTGCGGAGATTGAGAAAACGCAGGGGTTTATCAAGGGCTTTCAGTCGGATATTCGGACGGTGGCGGCACATCCGCTGCCGGAAGAAGGGTTCTGCGGCATGGAGGTAAATGGCACATGCTTTACTGAAAAAGCCGAGGCCGGTGAAGCAATCCTCGCGGTCTGTAAAGCCAATCAGAGTTTGGAGCCGGTGCCGCTTGGCAGCTACCGTGGTTTCAAGATGGAGCTGACGTTTGACAGCTTCCAGAAAGAGTATCAGGTGCTGCTGAAAGGTGAGATGACCCACCGAGTGCCCATCGGCACCAGTGCTGCTGGCAATATCCAGCGTCTGGACAATGCTCTTGCCGGGATTCCTGCAAGGCTGGAAAAGGCGGAACAGCAGTTGGACAATCTTAGGAGCCAGCAGGAAGCGGCGCAGGCCGAGCTTGGAAAGCCATTTCCCCAGGAGGCAGAACTGGCAGAAAAGAGTGCAAGACTGGCAGAACTGGACGCACTGCTGAATATGGATGACCGTGGAAATGATGATCCTGTCCATGAGAAAACAACGGAAAAACCGTCTGTCCTGGCAGAGCTGCGTGACCGTGCCGGTCGCATTCCGCCGATGGCACATCGAGATGATGAGGAGGTGGCACTATGAGTGTTCGGGAACACTGGATCAATGTCCGGGTAAATCCGGAAGAGCTGGCGAGGATTCGTGAAAAGCAGAAAGAATTAGGCATCCGCAATACCGGTGCCTATATGAGAAAGATGGCGATGGACGGGTACTGCGTAAATCTTGATTTGTCGGATGTGGCGCAGGTATCCACCCTTCTTCGCCGATGCAGCAACAACCTGAACCAGTACGCAAAACGAGCCAATGAATCCGGAAGCATCTATGCGGAGGATATCCGGGATTTGCAGAAGCGGCTGGATGAACTCTGGGAGATGCAGAAGCTGATCCTGAAGAGGCTTTCCGGTATTCGCTGACGGCGCAAACGTGCGGGATTTCTACAGCACATGGCACAGATGAAACTGTCTGTGCCGTTACATATTTTTGTGGTCTTCCTATTGACATCGTGGTGTTTGACAAGCGGGTAGGGTAAAATGAAGATGAAAAGAAAAACGAAGGGGTGAAATCCATGAAGATTGTAAGTTTTTTGTTGAAGCTGGTGCTGAGAATTTTGTTGCTTCCGGTTGCATTTCTGCTGCGATTTCTATGCTTTATCTGGAATCTGCTGATGCAGCTATCCTTGTGGGTGCTTTCGCCGGTTATGCTTTTCGTTCTTGGCTGCGGCATCTATTCGGTGGTTCGGGCGAGCTGGACGGATGTGTTCCTGCTGACCCTAATTGAGATGGGACTGTTTGCAGCTGCGGTTGGTGCGGGCGGCATCATGGAACTGATGGAACGGCTGTGTGAGTGCGTAGAAGATGTTTTGACAATTTGAGTGGAGGTATTTAGATGGATGTTCAGTTTATGAAGGATTATTATGATTTACGGTACGAGGAAACAGATGGAGAGAATCATTTTGTGGAAGAGACAGCTTATCAGGAAAAACAGTCTGAGCAATCGAAGATGGAAGACCAGCTGATGGAAATGGTGGGAGGCAGCGAATCTAATGTGTGGAAGCTGTATGAAAGCATCATGTGCGTCTATTTCGATATGGAAGAAATCATCAAGCAGGCCGTTTATTTGCAGGGAGCTTATGACCGGGAACGGATGTTAAAATGAGAATAGTAGATTGGTAAGAGCTGCCTTCGGGTAGCTCTTTTTAGATGGAGGAATATGAAAATGGCGACTACAAGACTAATTGCGCTGCATATCAATAAAGGAAAGACGATAGCGCAGTGTCTCGCTGACCGTACTGATTATTCTGAGAATGCAGCAAAGACGGAAGATGGAAAATACATCAGCGCGTATGCCTGTGATGCAAAGACCTGTGATGAAGAATTTCTGCTTTCCAAACGGCAGTATGAGCATATCACGGGAAGAACCCAGGCGCATGATGTGATCGCATATCAGATTCGGCAATCCTTTAAGCCCGGAGAAATCACGCCGGAGGAGGCGAACAAGGTTGGGTATGAGACAGCCATGCGATTCACAAAGGGAAAACACGCGTTTATCGTGGCTACCCATGTTGATCGTGCGCACATTCATAACCATATAATTTTTAATTCGACTACATTAGACTGCACCAGAAAATTCCGAGATTTTCGCCTGTCCGGTCTTGCACTGGCGAGGCTCAGTGATATCGTCTGTCTGGAACATCGGTTGTCGGTTATTATCCGGAAGCCCTATGGGGAGCGGCAGAAGAGAACGGAATACCCGGAGAAAAAATCGCAGCGGGATGAAATCTGCGAGGCCATTGATGCAGCATTGGCAAGTAAACCGAAAGACTTCCGGGAACTGATTGGAATTTTGCAAGAGGCAGGATACGAGTATAAAGATGGAAAACAGCCTGCCCTGCGGGGGAAAGGTCACGCCAGATTTGCTCGTTTCCGATCTCTTGGCAAAGGATATTCGGTTGAAGAACTCTGTGAAGTGATTGCCGGGAATGCAGTTCATAAAAGCAAATTTGCAGAGAAAACCCGCACAAGCGCACGGTCTGCGCAGGTGCATCAGAAGTCGGAGCTGTCGTTCCTTATCGTCCGTGCTAAAATGCAGGCGGGCAAAGGCGCAGGGTATGCGCGCTGGGCGAAAGTCTTTAATCTGAAGCAAATGGCGAAAGCCATGATGTTCATGGAAGAGCATGGAATCAAGAGCTATGCAGAGCTGAAAAAAAAGGCAGATGGAATTTCTGAAAAATGCGATGCGCTGCTGGAATCTGTAAAGGTAGATGAGGCACGAATGTCGGAAGTGTCGGTACTGAGGAAGCATCTAATCAATTATGCCAAGACAAAAGATGTTTTCGCTGCGTATAAAGCATCCGGCTACAATCGGGAATTCTATGAAGCCCACCGGGATACGCTGGCCTTGCGCAGCGCAGCGAAAAAGGCGTTTGATACTTATAAGAAAGAGAACGGATCTGACAAAAAGCTCCCGCGCATCAGCGAGCTGAACGCAGAGTATACGATGCTCCTGGAACGAAAGAAAAGCTCCTATGCAGAGTACCGCAAGACCAAATCGGAAATGCAGGATTGGCTTGTGGCGCAGAAGATTGTGCAGGAAATCCTGAAAGAGGACGAACAGAAGAAAGAGCAGCTGCATGAGCAGGAAGTTCGGCAGGAAGAAGAAAATAGACAAAGCAGTCGATGATGGATTGTCCGGCGCAGTGTGGGCGTTATGCTCATGCTGCACCGGGCTTTTTTCTTTGGCAGGAACTGCCGTTAAAGCATCCGGAACGGATGCGCAGCCCGATGCCGCAGGCAGCGTTCTAAGGGGATTGGGGAGTTCCCCAACAAGCAGAAAATCGCTTTCGTGTCACGAAAGCCCTGCTTGCAGAAGAGTGGGTTCTAAAAAAATCGTTCAAAATTTGGAAGAACTTTCGATTGATTTTGTTCGTTTCTTGGAGTAGAATATAAATGAGAAATTTTAACTTGCTGCGAGTGACTTTAGACATCGAAAAAGAGGTTCCGTATGGATTTCATGACGATTAAGCAGGCTTCTGAAAAATGGGGAATCTGCACAAGGAGAGTACAGACATTATGCACAGAAGGGCGAATTGATGGTGCCGAGCGTTTAGGCCATCAGTGGGTCATTCCTATTAACGCCGAAAAGCCGAAGGATGCCAGAATCAAAAGCGGCAGATACATTAAAACAAAATCCGGAAATGGAGAGAACGAAGATGGAAAGAAAACCGTATAGTGCCGGAGCCGTGAAATTTTCGTTCTGGTTCATGGAATTTCGGAAAACCGTGCAGCTTTTGAGTGAGGGTAAGAGCTTTGCAGACATTAAAAAGTTGAATGAAGAGACAAACATTTATGGCGCACCGACAAAACTACGAGCGCAGCAGATTTATTCTACCGTAACAGCCCGTATCAAGACATTAGATGAAAGCTTTTACCCAATCTTTCTGAGCAGTGATCTTGCTACACAAAAATTATTTGTGCTGACTGCGGCTCTTTTGCATGACACGCTGTTCTTTGATTTTGTGTATGAAGTAGTGCGGGAAAAAATGATTCTTGGTTCCGACGAGCTGACGGATGCAGATATCCGGATATTCTTCAAAAATAAGCAGGAACAGAGTGAGAAAGTGGCTTCTCTTCAAGACTATACGCTGCACCGCCTCGGCTCCTGCTATAAAACGCAGCTTTATGAAGCTGGGCTTTTAGAAAGCAACCGGGCAAACAGCACAAGAAAAATACTGAAGCCAATTCTTGATATTGCATTTGAGCATTGGCTTTATGACCATGACCTTGGCATCATGGTAAAAACACTGACGGGGGTAAGATGAAATGGATTTAAGCCAAAGACTGGATGAGATGGAGCTTGCAATCCATAAGCCGTCTTTCCGAAAAGGAACAGGCCGCGCAAATGAGGTCAACTATTGGGTGTTTGATTATCCACCGGAAAAGGAACTGGAAGTTCGGGAGCGTGTAGAGTATCTGAAAAATAAAAACGACCGGGGCGATGATGATTTTGAGCTTGTGGTCTTTGACCTGTATGATATCATCATTGACTTTTTGGAAAAGAAAAACTTCATGGAAAAGTGCTATGACTTTGAAAAAAAACGAGGAATCGAGCGTATCGTCAAGGCAGTGACCAACTCCATGAAGGTAAATGACGATGACAGCCTGATCGTGCAATATATCAAAGAACATACGCCGGAGAATGCAGTCGTGTTCCTGACCGGTATCGGCAAGTGCTATCCGATTTTGCGCTCCCACAAGGTGCTTAACAACTTGCACCAGGCGTTTGTGCGCTGCCCGGTCGTGATGTTCTTTCCGGGGACCTATAATGAGCAGGAGCTGATTCTGTTCAATGAGATTAAAGACGATAACTATTACCGGGCATTCCGACTGGTAAAGTAATGGATGGAGGAAACTGTTATGCAGATCAAGGACATGTTCCGAAAGAAAATTGACCGTGAGATACAGGGCGTTATCATTGTCGGTCAGGGTGAAGAGACAAATGTGGCGCAGGAGCTGGAAGAGTATGTTGTGACCCGTGAGCTTCAGCGTCATTTTGCGGATTTCTTTGCAGCATATAAAAAAGGTATTCAGGGAACCACACCGAAAATGGGTGTCTGGATTTCCGGCTTCTTTGGAAGTGGTAAATCTCATTTCCTGAAAATTCTGTCCTATCTGCTTCAGAATAAACAGGTCGGAGACAAACATGCCATCGACTACTTTATCGAAGATCAGAAGATTACCAATCAGATGGTGCTGGCAGATATGCAGCTGGCAGCAAACACCCCATCAGATGTGATTCTTTTCAACATTGATTCCAAAAGCGATTCTAATGGCAAAGAAAATAAAGATGCCATTGTGAACGTATTCCTGAAAGTTTTCAATGAGATGCAGGGCTTCTGCGGTTCCATGCCGCACCTTGCTGACCTGGAGCGCAGGCTTTCCGAGGAAGGTCGTTTTGAAGAGTTTAAGGAAAAGTTTGAAGAAGAGTATGGCGATCCGTGGGAAAGCTCTCGTCAGGACTTCGATTTCATTCAGGATTCCGTTGTCGATGTTCTTTCTGACATGGATTTCATGAGCAAATCAGCTGCCCGTAACTGGTGCGAGAAAGCAACCGAGAGCTACCAGATCAGCATTGAGGATTTTGCTAAGCGTGTAAAATCTTATATTGATAAAAAAGGCAATAACCACCATGTTGTTTTCCTTGTGGATGAGATCGGTCAGTACATTGGTGATGATTCCAAGCTGATGCTGAACCTGCAGACAGTGACGGAAGAACTGGGCAAGGAGTGCATGGGCAAGGCTTGGGTAATCGTAACGAGCCAGCAGGATATCGACTCCATTACCAAGGTGAAGGGTAACGACTTCTCCAAGATTCAGGGACGTTTTGATACACGCCTTTCTCTATCCTCTGCCAATGTAGACGCTGTTATCAAAAAGCGTATTCTGGATAAGACTGAGACCGCAGCACAGAGCCTGCGTCTGCTCTATGACCAGAAAGCAACTATCATCAAAAATCTGATTGTCTTCAACGACGGCGTGGAGAAAAAACTGTACGCTAACGCAGAAGACTTTGCAGAGGTTTATCCTTTTGTCCCGTACCAGTTTAATTTGCTTGCAAGTGTACTGACCAGCATCCGTACCCACGGTGCATCCGGCAAGCACCTGTCCGAGGGTGAACGTTCCATGCTGGCTCTGTTCAAAGAGTCTGCCATGCAGCTGATGGACGATGAGATGGGGGCAATCGTGCCGTTCTATCGGTTCTATGATGCATTGGAGAACTTCCTCGACCACAGCCACAGCAGCGTGATTATCCGCGCTTATGATAACAGCTATATCAACCCGGAAAAGAAGGAAAAAGATGTCTTTGCGATCAATGTGTTGAAGACCCTTTTCCTGATTAAATATGTTCTGGAGATCGAAGCCAACGTGGACAACATCGTCAGCCTGATGATTACCAGCATTGACGATGATCGCATCTCTTTGAAGGCGCAGGTGGAGGATGCACTGAAAGTGCTGATGCGCCAGATGCTGATCCAGAAGAATGGCTCCATCTATGTATTCCTGACCGATGAGGAACAGGAAATCAACAACGAAATCGAAAAAGAAAATGTGGAGATGCCGGAGGTCATCACGAAGATCGCGGAGATGATCTATGAGGACATTTTCTCCAGCAAGAAGTATCAGTACCCCAGCTTTGGTGGGCGGTATGCGTTCTCCTTCAATCAGACAGTGGATGACCGCCCCTATAAGGCAAACCAGAATTACGATATCGGCCTCCGTGTGCTGACCCCATGGTATGAGGGCGGCACCGATGATGGTACGCTGCGCCTGCTCTCCGGCCAGGGCAAGGAAGTCCTTGTGGTTCTGCCGAACGATGATGCGTTCCTGACGGAAATGCGGGCATACTTGAAAATTGAGCGGTTCCTGCGCAAGAATACTTCTGTGCAGCTTGCCAAGTATGAGACCATTAAGGAAGCAAAGCGCGTAGAGATGCGGGAACGCAACGGGAACGCCAAGCTTTATCTGACGGAAGCTCTGAAAGAGGCTACCATCTATGTCAATGGCGATGTGCTGCACACTTCCGGCAAGGAAGTGACCAGCCGCATCAACGAGGCTATCGGAAGATTGGTGCAGACAGTTTACCACAAGCTGTCCTACATCGACGCAGCGATGGGCGAAGCAGACATCCGGAAGATGTTCAAGATCAGCAATCAGATGTCGCTGGCACTGGGAGATAACGGAGAATCCAATGTCCACGCACTGGATGACGTGCTGCAATTTGTGGCAGGTAACTCCCGGATGCACATGAAAACTTCTATGAAAACCATCAAGGATCGCTTTATGAAAGCACCCTATGGCTTTGTAGAAGATGATATCCATTGGCTGGTGGCACGGCTCTTTAAGCGTGGAGATCTGTCCTTTACGGTCAACGGTGAGAGTGTCAATCTGAACAACCGCTCCGAAGAGGAAATCATCGGCTACATCACGAAGAAGCAGTTCGTGGATAAGCTGCTGACGGAAGTGCGCGTCCGTGTGCCGGAAAACCAGAAAAAGGCTGTCCGCACCGTGATGAAAGAGTTGTTCAAGGTGGCACCGCCTGCCGATGACGAAGATACCATCATGAAGAACTTCCAGCACTACTGCGAGAATCGGATCACCGAGATTGAGCGTCTGGAACCCAAATATGAGAATTACGCCTATCCTGGGAAAGAACTTTTGGAAAAGGGTAAGAAGCGGCTTTCCGCACTGGTGCAGATTCAGGCACCGCTGGAATTCTTTAAGACTGTATTTGACGAGCAGGATGATCTGATGGATTTTGGCGAAGACTATGAGCCTATCCGTGATTTCTTTGGCAGTGAGCAGCTGACCATCTTCACTCGTGCGCTGGATATGCTGAATATTTACGAGGACAGCAAGACCTACATCGTGGATGCAGAACTGGAAGATGTGGTGGCTAAGATGCGTACCATCGTCCGGATGGTGAAGCCCTACAAGGAAATTCCGAAGCTGCCGGAGCTGCGCGAGAAGTTTATGAACTGCTATATGCGCATTCTGGAAGAGCAGGCAGAGCCGGTCAAGGATTCCATCAATCAGGATCGGAACCGTGTCTTTGAAGTGCTGAACACCAAGCCCTATAAGGATGCAAAGTTCAACCGTTATCTGGAACAGTTTAAGGAGATCATGGACGGTGCGGAGCACTGCAACAATGTCTCCACTCTGCGCAGCTATGCAGATAAGGCAGAAGCACTGAAGCTGCGCCTGCTCAATGAGATGAACGCAGAGGACATTCGCCTTGCGAAGGAAGCAGCGGCAAAGGCCGAGGCAGAGCGCAAGCGTCAGGAAGAAGAGGCAGAAAAGCGCGGCGAGACCGTGAAACCGGCAGAAAAGGTGGCAGAACCGCAGCCGGTATATAAGGTGCGCACTACGAAGAATGTCTCCATCAAAACGGTTGCCAAGACTGCATCGTGGCGGCTGGAGAGCAAGGACGACATTGATAAATACCTTGCCGCATTACGTGAAAATCTGCTGAAAGAGATGGACGAAGATACAATCGTCAACATTGAACTATAAATGACAGGAGGATTGGCTCCATGAACAAGACAGCCATAAAGAATTTTGCGATCTGGGCGCGGAATAAGCTGATTGCAGATGTTAGCTATGATGCCCGCCTGATCGGTATTACGGAGGACGGCATTGCAAAGCCGCTGCCGCAGAGCTTCGGCGGCACTCAGTTCTTCGATATCGGCACCGCAGAACCGTATTCGATTTCCGGCGAGGCCGTGCGGCAGCGTGACAAGCTGATAGAGGTCATCCAGCAGAAGGAAAAGGATACCGACTACAAAACCGCATATCAGTATGTGATCGAGGAGGTTGCCTATACATGGTTCAACCGCCTGATTGCGATACGTTTCATGGAGGTCAACGACTATCTGCCTTCCCATATCCGGGTTCTTTCTTCCGAGAGCGGAAAGCTGGAGCCGGATCTGGTCACAACTCCGTTTGACGCAGAGCTTCCCTTCACTGCGGAGGAAGAGGCTCAGATTTTCCAGTTGAAGCAGGACAACAAGCTGGACGAAGTGTTCCGTATCCTGTTCCTGAAACAGTGCAACGCTCTGAACGAGATTCTGCCCGCTCTGTTTGAAAAGACAAAGAACTACACCGAGCTGCTGCTCAGCCTGTCCGTTATTGACCAGGACGGCGTAGTCTATCATCTGATTCACGATATTCCGGAGGATGACTTCAACATCGAGCGCGGTGGTCAGGTGGAAATCATCGGCTGGTTGTACCAGTATTACAACACTGAGCCGAAGGCCGCTGCCTTTGCCAAGAACGGAAAGATTACCAAAGAGGAAATCCCTGCCGTAACCCAGCTGTTCACCCCGGACTGGATCGTTCGTTACATGGTGGAAAACAGCCTTGGCCGTCTGTGGGTGGAAGGACACCCGGACTGCGACCTGAAAGAAAACTGGAAATACTATCTGGAAGAGGCACAGCAGGAGCCGGAGGTGCAGGCAAAACTCTCGGAAATTCGTAAAGAGTACGCCGCTCTGAACCCGGAAGACATCAAGCTCATCGACCCCTGCATGGGTTCCGGCCATATCCTCGTATACGCCTTTGATGTGCTGATGCAGATTTACGAGAGTGCTGGTTACAGCCAGCGTGATGCTGCAAAGAGCATTCTGGAACATAACATCTACGGTTTGGACATTGATGACCGTGCCTATCAGCTGGCGTATTTTGCCGTGATGATGAAAGCACGGCAGTACAACCGTCGTATCCTCAACGGTGAGAACACCTGCCATGTCTATGCCATTCAGGAGAGCAACAGCATCAACCGTGCGCACCTGAAATATTTTGGTGCGGGCATGGACGATATTGAGAAGAACGCCGCCAAGATGCAGCTGGAAGGTTTGCTGGACACTCTGACCGATGCCAAGGAGTATGGCTCTATCCTGAATGTGGAGAGCTATAACTGGGATTTGCTGCGTCGGTTTGTGGCAGCAGAAGATACCGCAGGTCAGATCAGCATGGATAGCGTGGGCGTGGAAGATACTGCCGAGCAGCTGAATCGGCTTGTTGACATTGGTGAGACGATGGCACGGAAATATTGGGTGACCATTACGAATCCACCGTATGCAGCTATAAGTAATTTAAGCCCTAAAGTGAATGACTTTGTTAAAGCAAATTATCCTGATAGTAAAGTAGATCTCTTTGCTGTCTTTATTGAACGATGTGGTTTGATGACGCGAGTGAGTGGTTATCAAGCGATGATAACACAACATGCATGGATGTTTCTTGCAAGCTATGAGAATTTACGCGATAAACTATTAAACAAAGAACTGATAAATTTGGCACATTTAGGACCACATGCATTTGATGAGATAAATGGGGAAGTTGTTCAGACAAGCAGCTTTGTGTTCTGCAATGACTTTTTCTCAAATTATAATAGCACCTTTGTTCAATTAGTTGGCGGAAAAAATGAAGCAGCAAAAGCTGCTATGTTTATTTCTGGTGAACACCGTTTTAATAAAACAAATGAACAACTAAGAGAAATTCAAGGGACACCTTATACTGCATACTGGGCGTCAGATGTTGTTTTGTCGGCATTTAAAAAGTCACATTTAGTTGGTGATGTTTCGGAACCTCGCGTTGGTATGGCAACCGCAAATAATGATAGATTCATTCGACTTTGGTTTGAGGTGAACCGTAACAAATTTGGAATTAATATCTCGTCAAGAAAAGAAGCTGTTGAGAGCCGAAAGAAATGGTTCCCGTTTGCTAAGGGAGGGGAACAGAGAAAATGGTACGGCAATAATGATACAGTAGTAAACTGGGAAAATGATGGGTTTGAAATTCAGAATTTCAAAGATGAAAAGACGGGTAGGATACGTTCACATAACTATAATCTGGATTATATATTCAGTTCTGCATTGACTTGGACTGTTATTGGAACAGAGAAGACCTCATTTAGATTTTGCCCGGTAGGATTTTTGTATTCTAACAGTGGATATGGACTGTTTTGCAATAATGAAAAGACAAAATACTATTTACTTGGATTTATGAACTCCAAAATAGCCGCTTCACTGTTAAAGATTCTCTCACCTTCGATGGGATTTGAATCTGGATATCTTAGAAAGTTGCCACTGATAGAGTCGGATTCTTTGGATAGTATAGTAGAGCGTGTTAAACATTGCATTGATGGCAGTAACGCAGAGTGGGACTCTTTTGAGATTTCTTGGGACTTTAAGAAACATCCCTTACTCCGTAACGTTTCCACGATTTCGGAGGCCTTTACCCAGTGGCAGTCAGAATGTGATGACCGTTTTAACCAGCTGAAAGCCAACGAGGAAGAACTGAACCGCATTTTTATTGACATTTACGGTTTGCAGGATGAACTGACCCCGGAAGTGGAAGATAAAGATGTGACGGTGCGTAAGGCTGACTTGCAGCGGGACATCAAGAGTTTGCTCAGCTACGCTGTGGGCTGCATGTTTGGCCGCTACTCTCTGGATGTGGAAGGATTGGCCTATGCAGGCGGCGAGTGGGATAGCAGCAAATACCAGAGCTATATTCCGGATGCTGACAATGTTATCCCCATCACCGATGAAGAATATCTGGACGATGATATTGTATCGCGCCTGTGTGCATGGCTGAAAGCAGTGTACGGTGCTGATACGCTGGAAGCAAACCTTGATTATATCGCAAAAGCCCTCGGCAATAAGGGCAGCACCAGCCGGGAGATTATCCGCAACTACTTCTTGAACGATTTCTTCAAGGATCACTGCCAGACTTACTCTGTCACTGGCTCCGGCAAGCGTCCGATCTACTGGCTGTTTGACAGCGGCAAGCAGAACGGCTTTAAGGCACTGGTCTACCTGCACCGCTACACGCCGGATACCATCGGAAACCTGCGCATCGACTACCTGCACAAGATGCAGCGCGTATATGAATCCGAGATCAACCGGATGC
>ENA-OZGX01000360-OZGX01000360.1-human-gut-metagenome-genome-assembly--contig:-NODE-360-length-22588-cov-17.117250_pt1 | contig 22588 bp, 16 predicted proteins | sample MGYA00244040_ERZ653674 | MGnify/ENA primary metagenome ERZ653674 (study PRJEB26926, sample SAMN06165232) | human gut metagenome | biome: ENVO:00009003; feature: ENVO:2100002; material: ENVO:00002003... | reverse complement strand
TCCAAAGCGTGGCGTTATTCTTATGCGACCACTTCGGAGAGTATTTGGACGACGTCCTGTATATCTCCAAAAAAGGCAAGCCGATAACGATAAAAATAGAATGCTATCGCATTGTCACGAGAATGCTGGCAAGAGGCCACAGAGCCTTTTGCAGATGTCAATGCCTTGAATTCACGAAAGAAGAACCTGAACTCGTATATGAACAGCCGGCCGACGAAGAACAGGACTACTCACACGCAGATGAGATCACGGCGTCCCTTAACCTTACGGAAAACATGGGTCTTGCGCTTGATTACCGCATGTCGGGCATGAGCTATCCCGAGATAGCGAAACAGCTTTCCAGAGCGGTAAGCACAGTATACGAATACTTCGAAAAAATGCGCGCGAGGTATTCCGCCATATACGGATAACAGCGTAAAAGTCCCATGTCCTATCTGTGCATAACTTTTTCAAAAATCTTTTCAAATAGGAAAATAGCCTTCCTATTTGACGGGTACCATGTGGAAAAACAAACGAAAAACTTTTTCAAAGTGGCAAGAAACCTTGCCTCTTTGGAGTGTACCCTCTCCACGAAAGGAGAAAGCGAGGGTCAACCTGTCGGAAATTCCGACAAGTACAACCTATCCGCAAAAGGAGGAAACAGCCATGCAAAAATCGCTTAAATATCTGCCTTGCACGGGCTTCACATAGGCAAAGCGATAATCTAACAAACAACCGTAACAAAGAATGAGAAACGAATAAGAACCGGTGCGTTCTTATTCCGACAGCAAGACTGCGTTTTTCATTCCCGACAAAGCAATTTGAAAGGAGTTAAAAATGCAATCGAACTGTTCGAGAAAAGAAAGGATAACCGTCCGTGAGGAACTCATAGACGGCAAAAGATATATCGTTGTCAGTCATTATGCAGGCAATAAGGATTTCAAAAAAATCATCTGCGATCACGCTTTCAGACAAACGCTTGCAGAAACCGATCACCCGACAGACTGACCACACGGGCGGCTTGATGTTTTGTGTGTTTTGCCGTATAATAAAAACACACCGAATAAAAAGCCGCTTCGATTCAGAGGAGTAAAAGAAATGACATCGAAGCAAAACAACAAAAACTACATCGTCGGCATGTATGTAAGACTTTCCCGCGACGACGAACGCACGGGCGAATCGCTGTCCATCGAGAACCAGAAGGCGATCCTGAACGAATACATAGAAAAGCAAGGCTTCACGCTTTACGATATCTATGTGGACGACGGCATTTCGGGCACGACATTCGACCGTCCCGGCGTAAAACGGCTCTTGGACGACGCCAAGCAGGGCGTCATCAACACCGTGCTTGTAAAGGACATGAGCCGCTTCGGCAGGAACTATATTATGGTCGGACAGTATCTCGATTATGTGTTCCCCGCTTTTGGCATCCGGTTTATCGCCTTATCAGACAACATCGACACCGAGAACAAAGACACTGCCGCCATGGATATGATGCCCATCACAAACGTATTCAATGAATGGTGGGCTGCCGCCACAAGCAAGAAACTTCGTGCCGTGCGCATCCAAAACGCCAAGAAGGGCAAAAACGGAATGTCTCATGCCCCATACGGTTACATACTCGGAACGGACGAGAAACGCACCTTGCAAGTAAACGAAGAAGTCGCGCCGGTCGTAAAGCGGATATTTGAAATGCGGGCGCAAGGATTGACGCCGAGAAAGATCGCGGATGCCCTGAACGCCGAAAAGGTCTTGACGCCGAACGATTACAGACTGTCTAAGACTGGCGTTACGAGCGTACCCGCTTCGCTGCACCTATGGAACACTTCCGTTCTCCGCACGCTCTTGGATAATCCGGCTTATATCGGTACTCTGGCACAGCACAGGACTACCACCGTTTCCTACAAGAATCATAAGTGGCAGCGGCGGCCGAAAGAAGATTGGATCGTCATCGAAAACGCGCATGAGCCGATCATATCCAAAGAGCTATGGGACAGAGTGAAAGAGGTAGAGTCTTCCGTCAGTCACGGCAAACATACAAAACGCGGCTATATGCATCCGCTTTCGGGGCTGCTGTACTGCGCAGACTGCGGCGCAAAAATGCGGTTGGGTTGGAATATGCCGAAAGACATTCCCTATTTCAACTTCAACTGCGGAACACGTTCGCGCTGCGGCTCGTCCGCCTGCTTCAGTCATTTCATCACCGTTCCGGTATTGGAAAAGATCGTTTTGAACGATGTGAGAGACAAAGCGCAAAAAATCGTTGCCGAGGAACGGGAATTCAGGCGGAAGTTTCTGGAACATACCACAAGGCTCGCGGACAAAAACCAAGCCGACGTCAAAAGAGAACTCAAGCGAACGGAACGGCGCGTTGCGGAACTCGATAAGCTCATAAGCGCGGCGTTCGAAGAAAAGGTCGCAGGCAAGATCCCCGAAAACGTGTGCTTGCAGCTGATCGACAAGTACACCGCCGAGCAAACGGAACTGAAAGAACGGATTTCTTATCTTACGCAAGGACTTGAAGAAAAGCAGCGAGCGGCAACCGACGTGGACGAGTTTATACGGCGAATGAAAAAACACATCAACGCGCCCGAACTGACAAGAGAACTCTGTCTGGAGCTATTCGAGAAACTTGTCATTGGCGGCAAAGAAACAGTCACGGGCAAACCGCAAGAAGTCCATATCTATTACAAGATCGACATCGATAGCATTTTGTAGCCCTTACACACAACAACCCCTCCGAACAACTTTATGTCCATTTTGTTGTTTGGAAGGTTAAAATTGTTTTTACACAATTTCATATGTGTAAATATTTGATTGAAGGCATGAATTTTCATGCCTTCAATCAAATATTATGCCTGAAATATTCACTGTACCGACATTGGATCCGGCCAATATTAAACTTCCTTTGCTGCAAGTGTTTGTACAGGGGAGGCGACAGTTCCGGTCTTTAGTGCGATTTGCATCGATATATCGGACCATTACGCCGTTACATTCCTCCGCCGCAGACGAGATAGGCCGTGAGAGTCGCGCCGCCGAGGTTTTCGACGGAAAAGGCGGCGCTTATCGCGCCCGCGGACACGACGAGGGACAACAGGGCGACTTTGATGACGGCGACCACCGCCGCGAAAATGAGCGTCGCCCCCGCCACGGTGCCGACGGCGGGCAACATTACGGTGCTCGACAGCAGATTGCGGCGAGCCGTATCCTTTTTGTCCTTGGAAGCGCGGGAGGAGGTCGACGACGACTGCGCAGACTCGGCTGCAGAATTTATTTCGGCGGCGCGGAAACTCTCGGAAGCGACGTAGTCCTCTTCCGTGCGGTTGTATTCTTCGGAACGGTAAGTCTCGGAGTAGCGCCGATTTTCGCTCGTCCTGAAAAATTCGTCCATCCGTATCCCCTGCGTTTGGTTTTCCCCGAAACGATTATACCACCTGCGCCGCCATAATAAAAGACCCTAAAATTCAGCGCCGCCGCGCGCCCCCCGCAAAGGTCGACTTCCGTATTGTGTTCGCGCGGGAACGAGTGTATAATGAAAGCGGCGGTTGCGCACAAACAAAGGTTGTGCGCGGCATTTCGACCGCACAAGGAGGCTTTTATGACGCTCAAAGAAGCAATGCTGGTACGCCATTGCGTGAGAGAATACACAGACAGACCCATACCCGACGACATAGTGGCGAAACTGCGCGACACCGTGGACGAGTGCAACCGCGAGAGCAGTCTCTCCATTCAGCTCGTCATCGACGAACCCAAGGCCTTCGACGGAATCATGGCGCATTACGGCAAGTTCTCGGGAGTCAGAAATTATGTCGCCCTCATCGGCAGAAAATCCCCCGACCTCAGCGAAAAATGCGGCTATTACGGCGAGAAAATCGTGTTGACGGCGCAGACTCTCGGGCTGAATTCCTGCTGGGTCGGGCTGACCTACTCCAAGGTCAAGGGCGCATACACGGTGGGCAAGGACGAAAAGCTGGTGCTGGTCATCGCTCTCGGTTACGGCAAGACGCAGGGACTTCCCCGCCAAACAGAGTCGCGTTTGAACCCGCGGCTCTGTTATTTTTGTATCAAGGGTGTTGCCGACATCATGATCGAGATCAAAATTTCTGTTTGGCGGCATGGTCTTGCATTTATAGGCGGGGGCTTTTATGTCGAGCAGATATATCGCTAAGACAGTAGCACCCCTATTATAAAATATGTTCGCTGACGCTGTCATTAGGATGAGATGCGCGAAAGCCCCGCCGGGCAGGACTCGCGGTGTACTTGTTGTACATAAGAGGTCTGCACGGTGGGGCTGACACAACAATTCGCAAAACGGAGGCATTCAGGACTGACGGCGATATTTTAGCGTCAGACAAGGAAAAGCCCCCGTCGGGAGGCGGAGCGTACACGAACGTACGTGAGCATCCACGACGGGGGCTTTGACGCAGTATCACGCAAAATAGCACGGTTTAGTTGTCGAGGGCTTCCAGGCGGATCTGCCTTTTTTCCTCCTTGGTGAGTTTTTTGCCTTTGCCGACGGGGCGGCTGTCGCCGTGTTTGACGAACGCCATGAGGATGATGGAGAGGGCGATGAAGATGGCGCTGTAGATGAAGAGCCCTTTGTCTTCGAAGGCGTCCATGACCATACCGGCGAACATGGGGGTGACAGCCTGGGCGGACATGGTGGCGACGTAGTAGTAGCCGGTGTACTGTCCGACGGTGGCGTCGGTGGAGAGCTCGACGACCATGGGCAGGGTGTTGACGTTGATGATGATGAGCCCGAAGCCGGAGATGAGATAGAACAGCGCGAAGAGCGCGGCGGGCACGAGGGCGTTGGAGTCCGGCTTGACGAAGGCGAAGATGAGCAGGAAGCTGACGATCGCCATCGCGAGACCGATCATGATGGTCTTTCTTCTGCCGAGCTTTGCCGCCATGTAGCCCACGGGTATGAAGGCTATCGCGCTGATGCCCATGGAGACGCCGGAGATGATGGACGCGACGCCCGCGTCGAGGTTCAGCGCCTTGGTGGTGTAGACGGAGAGGTTGGAAGACACGGCGTTATAGCCCATGAACCACATGAAGATGGAGGCAAGGATGAGCAGGAAGCTGATGAACTTCGCCTGTTCGGACTTGGGCTTTGCCTCCCACCATTCCTTGGGGGAACGGAGCTTGCGGGTCTTGGCTTTCGCCATCTCGAGCACTTCTGGAGAGACCTCGGTCTCGCCGCTCTGCTCTGCCGCGGCGTTCTCGTCCGCGAGGACGTTCCCGCCTGCCGCAGCCTCGTCTTCTGCGCGTTCCGCAGCGGCTTCGTCCTCATCGGTGATGCCGTACTCTTTGCATATCTCGTGGCAGCGGTCCACCATCTTCTTCTCACGCACGAAGGCGAGGAAGCCAGCGAGCAGCAGGAGCATACCGCCCGCCACCGAGGCGAAGATTATGACATAGTTTTCAAGCCGTTCGCCGAAGAGGACGACGGTGTAGATGAGGAAGGCTATCGCGCCGCCCACGCCGCCGCAGAGGTTGATGACCGCATTGCCCTGCGAGCGCAGAGGCTTGGGCGTGACGTCGGGCATGAGCGCGACCGCAGGAGAACGGAATGTCGCCATCGCGATGAGGACGAGGAGCAGGATGACCATATAGATGGCGATGCTCTTGTGTCCTTCCGCGGTGTTGGTCGCCTGGTCGTAGATCTGATCGCTGATCCAGGTGTTCATGCCGGTGGCGGCGAACTTCTCGTAATTCTCGTTGCTTATCCTGATGTCGTCATAGGTGAGAGCGCCGTCGCCGTTCCAGTCCGCGAGCTTGTAGCCGAGATCCGCGGGCACGCTGTCGTCGAGGGAGACTTCCTCGCCGTTATACTTATAGGTGGTGGCGCCGAGCATACCGAGGAAGGCTTTGGTGGCGGTGAAATCCGCGTCATAGCGGATGGCAAGGAACTGCTCCTTGTCGATGTGGTTCATCGCCATATAGTCGCGGTCGGCGTAGTTGCCGCCCTCCTCCCAGAACGCGGTGAGGCGCTCGGTCATGAAGGCGTCCTCGTCGAGCTGCGCGAGATAGCCGTTCTCGATGTCCATCGCCTTCTCCTGCTGTCCGAGTGTGGAGACGGGGACAAAGACCATCAGGATGACGGAAGCGATGGTGCCTATGACGATGAAAGGCGTCCTTCTGCCGAACTTCTTGACCAGCTTGCCCTTGGCGTTGTCCGAGAGCTTGCCGAAGAGGGGGAGCATGAAAAGGGAGAGCAGGTTGTCAAGACCCATGATGAGACCGCGGACGGTGTTGGAAAGACCGTAAGCGTGCTCGAGGAGCAGCGGCACGACGAAGTCGTACGCCGTCCAGAAAATCATAATGATTGCGAAAGCAAAACCGACTTTGAAAGTCTGGGCGTAATCCAGCTTGAGCGGCTTTTTGGGCTCGCCGTCCTCCCCGTCCGTCCGATCGTCCGAGACCTTTGCGGTCTCCTCGACGGCGTCGGGAGCGATGGCGTCCTCGGCGGCGACAGACGCGCCGTTGATGTTGTCGTCCATAGTATCCTCCTTACCTTGTCCTCGAAAGCGCGCATGCGCGATCCGTTTCAAGTAAGGATATTATAACTTGAATGCACGCCTCGTGTAAAGAGCTGTTTTTTCGACATTAGCAATTTTTATGTAATAAGCGGCACTTCAAGACGACAAGGCGGAGTGAACGCCGCAGACCGAGACCGGGACGCGCGGACGGCAAAGCGCCTGCGGCGGGTGAAAGTAAGAGGAACGAAAACAGACGAAACCGCCCCCGTATCCGGAGGCGGTTTTGACAAAAACGAATGTTTATCGCATCAATATGACACCACAGACGCGGAAAGCGGCGGGATGCAGAGCGTCTCGATGTGTTCACCCGTAAAGGCGTCCGCGGCGTTCACCTCGCGGCGGACGGCGTGGAAGCAGGGGTTATAGTAGGTGCGGAGCACATCCCTGCCGTCCTCCGAGACGCGCTCGAAGACGGTGAGTTCGCCGTCGTCGAGGAAACGCAGTTTGCCGCGGAGGGCGTTCGCGTTCCTGCGGCGAAGTTCTCCGAGGGCGCGGTAGTGCCCGAGAAGGTCGTCGTCCTGCCTGCCCCAGGGATAGGTGGCGCGGTTCAGCGGATCCTCAAAGCCCTGCACCCCCGCCTCGTCGCCGTAATAGACGCAGGGGACGCCGGGAAGGGTGTATTGCAGGATCGCCGCCGCTTTCAGGCGCAGTTTGGCAAAGGCGTAATATTCCTCCGAGAGGCGGAAAGTGCGGCGTTCCGCCTTGGAATAGGGCGCTTCCGCCCCCGAGAGCGCGGTGAGAGCGCGCACGGTATCGTGAGAGCCTACGAGGGTGAAGCACACGTCCATGCTCTCCTTCGGATAATGCTCCGCAATGAGGGTGACCGCGTCGCGGAACTTCTCTCTGTCCCCCTTCATGATGAGCTCGAAGATGGCGCGGCGGAAGGGATAGTTCATCACACCGTCCAGCTCGTCGCCCATGAAATAGGGACGCCATGTGCCGTAGCTGACCTTGTCCGAAGCGTCCTCCCACACCTCGCCGATGATGAGGGCGTCCTTTTTCGCTTTGCGGATGGCGGCGCAGAGCGCGTCCGCGAAATCGGTGGGGAGCTCGTCCACGACGTCCAGCCGCCAGCCGTCCGCGCCCGCTTTGGTCCACTTGTCGATGACGCCGCCCTTGCCGAGGACGAGCTTGCGGAAGCCCTCCGCGCTCTTGTCGACGGTGGGGACGACGGTGGAGCCCCACCAGCAATGATAGCTGTCCGGGTGCTCGTAGAAGGTGTACCAGCCGTAATAGGGAGAGTCCTCCCCCTGATAAGCGCCCTTGCCGGGGAAGGTGCCGAACTTGTTGAAATATACGCTGTCCGCGCCCGTATGGTTGAACACGCCGTCGAGGATGACCCTGATCCCCTTCTTTTTCGCCGCGGCGCAGAGCGCTTTCACCCCCTCGTCGCCGCCGAAGAGATCATCCGCCCGCATATAGTCCGCGGTGTCATAGCGGTGGTTGCTGGAGGAGAGGAAGACGGGGGAAAGATAGATGACCGTGACCCCAAGGCTTTTAAGATAGTCCAGCCTCTCGATGACGCCCTGCGCGTTGCCGCCGAAGAAGTCGTCCGCGCGGTATTCCCCGCCCTCGTCCGCGATGTCGGGGAGGTCGTACCAATCCGCGTGCAGCCTGCCCTTCTTTGCGAACTTCACCTCGCCCGCCCTTGCGAAGCGGTCTGCGAAGATCTGATAGACAACGCCTTCTTTTGCCCAATCCTGGGTTTTATAGGTGCGTTTCGACACGGTGAGCTGCCATTCCGGCAGCCACTCCCCAGAGACGGCGCATCCGCCCGAGCCTCTGCCGTAATAGGTGACTCTGCCGCCCGCGACGCTCTCGAAGCGGTAGTACCACAGTCCCGCGACGGGCAGGGTGACGGAGCCGGAATAAACGGAAGCGTCACCGTCGAAGCGGGCAAATTTCAGCTCCGCACGCCTCTCGTCCGAGCCCATCCTGACGATGACGGTGACCTTGTCCGCGCGCTCGCCCGCGGGCATCGTGAACTCGAACACGGTGGGCTCGCCCACGGCGGATGCGCCGTAAGGCGTCTTGTTCCTCAACGGATCGTAATACATCCCTTCCTCCTTTGCGGGCGCGATCCCGCCTTTGCCGATGCCGCTCCTTTTGCGGAGACACCCTTACGGGCAAAAAAAGCGCGCCGCTTTTGCGGCGCGCCGTGAGCTCATTTGATCCTCTGCACGCCCCAGATCCTGTCGGCGTATTCCCTGACAGCGCGGTCGGCTGCGAAGAAGCCCGCCTTGGCGATGTTGATGAGGGACATGCGGTTCCACCTCTCGGCGTCGCGGTAGACCTCGTCCACCTTGCGCTGGATGTCGCAGTAGGACGCGAAGTCCGCAAGCACCATATAGCCGTCCGGAGTGCCGCCCCTCCCGATGGTGAGGCTGTCCGCGATCTCGGAGAAATTCACCCCGCCGATGCCGTGGCGGAGAGCGTCGATGACGCGCTTGATGCGGGCGTCCGTCTGATAATAGTGCGTGGGGTTATATCCTCTCTTCCAAAGCTCCTGCACCTCGTCGGCGTGCAGACCGAAGAGGAAGATGTTCTCGTCGCCCACTTCCTCGTGGATCTCCACATTGGCGCCGTCCAGCGTGCCCACGGTGAGGGCGCCGTTGATCATGAACTTCATGTTGCCGGTGCCGCTCGCCTCCTTGCCGGCGACGGAGATCTGCTCGCTGACTTCCGCGGCGGGCATGATGAGCTCCGCAAGGGTGACGCGGTAGTTCTCGAGGAAGACCACCTTCAGCTTGCCGTTGACGTCGGGGTCGTTGTTGATGACCTTGCCGAGGGTGCAGATGAAGCGGATGATCTGCTTCGCCATATAATAGGCGGAAGCCGCCTTCGCCCCGAAGATGAAAGTGCGGGGTTTGATGTCGAGAGCGGGGTTCTCTTTCAGGCGGAAATAGAGGTCGAGGATGTGCAGCGCGTTCAGGAGCTGACGCTTGTACTCATGCAGCCTCTTGACCTGCACGTCGAAGACGGAGTCCGGGTCGACGGCGACGCCGTTCGCCTCATTGATGTACGCCGCGAGCCTCTCCTTGTTGCCGCGCTTGATGTCGGCGAGCTTCATGAGGACGTCGCGGTCGCCCATATAGCGCATGAGATCCTGCAATTTGTCCGCGTCCGTGAGCCAGCCGTCTCCGATGAGGTCGGTGATGAGCGCGGCGAGCTCCGGGTTCGCCTCCGCCACCCAGCGGCGGTGAGTGATGCCGTTGGTCACGTTGGTGAACTTCTCGGGGTGCATCGCGTAGTAGTCGCGGAAGACGTCGTGCTTCAGGATGTCGGAGTGCAGCGCGCTGACGCCGTTTATCGTGTGCGAGGTGACGAGGCAGAGGTTCGCCATCTTGATCTGCCCTTCCGAGAGCACCGCATTCCTCGTGACGGCGTCCCAGTTGGAGGGATAGAACTGCCACAGCTCGCCCACGAAGCGCTGATTGATCTCGTGCACGATCTGATAGATGCGGGGGAGCAGAGTCTGAAAGAGATCCTGCGGCCACTTTTCGAGCGCCTCCGCCATGATGGTGTGGTTGGTGTAGGAGATGCAGCCCGTGGTGATGTCCCACGCCTTCTCCCAACTCATGCCGTACTCGTCGAGGAGGATGCGCATGAGCTCCGGTATGCAGAGGGTGGGATGGGTGTCGTTGATGTGGATGGCGACGCAGTCCGCGAGGTTGTCAAGCGTGGGATTGGTCTTGAGGTGCCGCGCGATGATGCTCTGTATGGACGCGGACACGAAGAAATATTGTTGTTTGAGCCTGAGAGACTTGCCCTCGATGTGGTCGTCGGCGGGATAAAGCACCTTGGAGATGGACTCCGCCATCGCCTTTGCCGCCATCGCCTTGACGTACTCCCCTCTCGAAAACATGGACATGTCGAAGTCCACCGGCGCCTTGCTCGACCACAGTCTGATGCGGTTGACGGTGTCGGTGTGATAGCCGGAGATGTTCATGTCATAGGGCACGGCGAGCACCGTCGTATAGTCGCGCTGACGGACGGTGAGCCTGCCGTTGTCCCAATTTTCGTCCACCACGCCGCCGAACTTGACCTCATAGGTCTCCTCGGGACGGGGGGAGAGCCACACGCCGCCCATCTTGACCCATTCGTCGGGCTGCTCGAGCTGCCATCCGTCCACGATGACCTGCTTGAAGATGCCGTAGTCGTACATGATGGAGAAACCGCTGGCGGCATAGCCCTCGGAAGTGAGGGAGTCCATATACGCCGCGGCGAGCCTGCCGAGACCGCCGTTGCCCAGCCCCGCGTCGGGCTCGAAGGCGTACAGCTCGTCGAGGTCGGCGCCGAGTGCCTTCACCGCCTTTGCGACCTCGTCGGTGATGCCCATGTTGAAGAGATGGTTCCTGAGCGACCTGCCGAGCAGGAACTCCATGGACATATAGTAGACCTGTTTGGCGTTCTGTTCGCGCACGCGCTTTTTGAAGTTGACGCGCGTCTGCGTCAGGATGTCGCGCACGGCGATGCAGACGGCGCGGTAAAGCTGCGCCTTGCTTGCATCCTCCGGCTTGACGCCGAAAAGCCTCGCGAGCAGGGAAACGATCTGAGACTTGAACTCTTTTGCTGTGATGTCGTAAGATGCCATTTGACCACCCTTTTTCTCCCGTTTCCCCCGTCGAGAGTTTCTTTCTTTTTCTTTTATTTTCGCTCATGCTTCCGGAGCCCCGTCCGCATGTTCCGTTCGTCATTCAAGACCGTGCGCGGCGGCGCCGTCGCGCGGTCAGTTTTGTCGCTTTCGTGCGCGGCGGCGCGAGGAGTGCCCTCGCGCACGCCGCCGTTTTCTCCCGAATGCGCCCGAAACATCCGCGCGCTCCCCTCTCGGCAGAGCGCGCCGGGCGCACCTCGGACACACGCCGCAACGCCGCGGCATATGCCCGTCACGGCACTCAGATGCCGTTGTAGATGTCGATATACTTCTTTGCGGACGTCTCCCAGCCGAAGTCGGACTTCATGCCGTTTGAGACCACCGCCTTCCAGTTCTCCTTGTCGAAGAAGGTGCCGTACGCCCTCCACACCGCGTCCAGCATATCGTACGCATTGTAGGTCTTGAAGGTGAAGCCCACCCCCGTCTTCTCCATGGGATTGTAGGGCTCGACGGTGTCCTTGAGCCCGCCCGTCTCGCGCACCACGGGGACGGAGCCGTAACGCATGGCGATCATCTGGCTCAGCCCGCAGGGCTCGAACTTGGAGGGCATCAGGAAGATGTCGCTCGCGGCATAGAGCTTGCTCGCAAGATCGGAGGAGAATTGCAGTATGGCGCGGAACTTGGTGGGATATTGATCCTCCACGCGCTTGATCATGTTCTCATACTTCCAGTCCCCCGTGCCGAGGACGACCATCTGGACGTCCGCGCGCATGATCTCGTCGATGACCGCCGCCACGAGGTCCATGCCCTTCTGCTCCGTGAGGCGGGTGACCATCGCGATCATGGGACGGTTCTCGTCATAGCCGAGGTCGATCATCTCGCAGAGCGCCTTCTTGTTCAGCTTCTTCTTGTTGTAAGTGCGGAGGGTGTAGTTCTCAAAGAGCGCGCCGTCCGTCTTGGGGTCGTACATGGCGGTGTCGATGCCGTTGACCACGCCGTGCAGCTTATACCTGCGCTCGGAGAGGATGCTCTCCAGACCGTAGGAATAGTAGGGATCGAGGATCTCCGTAGCATAGGTCTCGCTGACCGTCGTCACCGCGGCGGAGGACTCGATGCCCCCCTTCATATAGTTGACGCATCCGCCGTACATCACGAGGGAGTGCGCCCACTCGGGGAGCCCCATGACGTCCGCGAGCAGCTCGGTGCCGTACTTGCCCTGGAACTCGATGTTGTGGATGGTGAACACCGTCTTTATGTTGCGGTATTCCTCCGAGAAGCGGTAGTAGACGTCGAGATAGACGGGAGTCAGCGCCGTGTGCCAGTCGTTGCAGTGCAGGATGTCCGGGAAGAAGCCGATGAGGGGGAGCACCTCGGGCACCGCTTTGGAGAAATAGGCGAACCTCTCTCCGTCGTCGAAGTGTCCGTAAAGCCCCCTGCGCTTGAAGTAGAACTCGTTGTCGATGAAGTAGTACGTCACGCCGTCATAGACCGCCTCGTACACCCCGACATACTGCCTGCGCCAGCTCAGATCCACATAGGTGGAGCCGAGGAAGCGCATCCCGTTGCGGAAATTCTCCTTGATCTCTTCCTTGTAAAACGGTATGATGACGCGCGCGTCGTGCCCCAGCTTGTTGAACGCCTTGGGGAGCGCGCCCGCCACGTCGCCGAGACCTCCCGACCTCACGAAAGGCGCGGCTTCGGATGCGACGAATAGGATCTTCATGCTTAGTCCTCCTTATTGTTCGCGCGTGCCATGCGTCGGCATCGCACGGGTGGGGTGCGGCGAGCCGCACCGGTCAGATGATCTTGTTCTTGACGACGACCATAGGATAGCTCTCATAGCCCGCGAGACGCCTCCCGGACTGTATGATGCAGGACTTGTCCGTGATGACGTAGTCGAGCTGCGCGTTCTCCATCACGATGCCGTTCTCCATCACGATGGAGTTGCGCACGACCGCGCCCTTGCCCACCTTCACGCTTCTGAAGAGGATGCTGTTCTCCACCGTGCCGTCTATCTCGCAGCCGTCCGCGATGATGGAATTGTGCACGTTGGCGCCCTCTTTATACTTGGTCGGCACGCTGTCCTTGACCTTGGTGAGGATGGTGGAGTGCCCGTAGAAGAGATCCTCCCTCACCTCCGGGTCGAGCAGATCCATGCTGCGCTTGAAGTAGGTGGGGATGCGGTCGATGACCGCGACGTAGTTGTCTATCTCATAACTCATGACATACAGGTCTTCCAGGCTCGCACGCACGATGTCCTTCTCGAAATCGTAGGCGCCGTGCGCGTAGGCGTTGTCGATGAGGGAGATGAGCAGATCCTTCTTGACGTAATAGATGTTGAGGTTGCAAAGCTGTTTGCCCGCGTCCGTCGCGACGGGGAAATGCAGATCCTTGATGCGCTTGTTCTTGTCCGCGGTGACCACCAGCTTGCGGGGGGTGACGTCCTCCGTCGAATAGGTGAGCATGGTGATGTCCGCGCCCTTCTCCTGATGGAACTTCGCCACCTCGTCGAAGTCGATGTTGAAGGCGATGTTGGTGTTGCTGATGACGACGTAGTCCTCCGCGGATTTGAGCATGAAGCCGCGCAGCATATACAGCGCCTCTATCTTCCCCTTGTACACCTCGTGAGCGGAGTTGAACACGAAGGGAGGATAGATGGAGATGCCGCTGTTCTTGCGGTTGAGGTCCCAGTCGCGCCCCTGACGGATGTGGTCCATCAGGCTGTTGTAGTTGTTCTTGGTGATGATGCCGATCTTGGTGATGTTGGCATGGACGAGGTTGGAGAGCACGAAGTCGATGAGACGGTATCTGCCCGCATACGGCAGCGACGCCGTCGTACGGTGTATCGTCAGATCGTTGAGATGGCTGTCTTCGTCGGATGCAAACAATACGGCGAGTGCGTTGTTTTTCATGTTCTCCTCCTTATCCTATCATTTCGTCCGCGCCCACGACGGTGCCTTCCGGCAGCTCGTAGCCCGGTGCGATGACGCTGATCTTCCACTCTCCGGGACGGCAGTCCGAAAGAGTCTCGCCCACCATGCAGCCCTTGCCGACCACGGCGTCCCAGCCCACGATGGAATAGCGGATGTCCGCCCCCTCGCCGATGACCGCGCCCGGCATGATGATGGAGCCCTCTATGTAGGCGTTCTTGCCTATGGTCACGGAGTGCGAGATGATGCTGTCCTTCGCGGTGCCGTGCACCACGGTGCCCTCGGAGATGAGGCAGTTCTGCACCCTGCCCGTGGGAGAGATGAAGTGGGGAGGCTCCGCCATGTTCCTGGCATAGATCTTCCACCCCTCGTCGTCGAGGTCGAGATCCTCCGCCGCGGAACCGCCTTTCAGCACGTCCATGTTCGCCTCCCAGAGGGAAGAGATGGTGCCGACGTCCTTCCAGTAGCCGTCGAACTGATAGGCGAACATCCTCATGCCGTCCCCTATCATCTTGGGGATGATGTTCTTGCCGAAGTCGTTGTCGGAGTCCTTGTTCGCCTCGTCCTCGACGAGATATTTCCTCAGCACGCTCCACGTGAAGACGTAGATGCCCATGGACGCCTTGTTGCTCTTGGGCTGCTTGGGCTTTTCTTCGAACTCGTATATCTCCCCGTTCTTTTTGAGGTTCATGATGCCGAAGCGGCTCGCCTCCTCGATGGGGACGTCACGGACGGCGATGGTGCAGTCCGCACGGTTCTTTTTGTGGGACGCGAGCATCTCGGCGTAATCCATTTTGTAGATGTGGTCGCCCGACAGAATCAGGACATAATCGGGGTTATAGTCGTCGATAAACTCTATGTTCTGATAAATGGCGTTCGCCGTGCCCTTATACCACTCGCCGGATTTCGCGCGCATGAAAGGGGGCAGGACGAAGATGCCGCCGGACAGCCTGTCCAGATCCCAGGGCTGACCGTTGCCGATGTATTGGTTGAGCTCGAAGGGCTGATACTGCGTCAGCACCCCCACCGTGTCGATGCCGCTGTTGATGCAGTTGGAGAGGGGAAAGTCGATGATGCGGTACTTCGCCGCAAACGGCACGGCGGGTTTTGCCACATCCTTGGTGAGCACCCCCAGCCTCGTCCCCTGCCCGCCCGCAAGCAGCATGGCGATGCATTCCTTCTTGACGGATTTTTTCATTTCTTTTCCTCCTTATTTACCGCTCTCAGGAACATGACCGAATTTGCCGGTATGTTCAGTTTGACGGAGAAGGGATAGCCGTGCGACGGTTTCCCCACGGCGCGGAAAGACGGACGCCTCTCCTCCGCCCCGCCGTATTTCTTCAAAGCGGAAGTGAGCTCCGCCTTGTAGATCCTGTTTTCGGGCACGCCCATGACATACTTCTTCCTCTCCACGGGCGAGAAGTTGACCACGCAGATCACATAGTCCCCGTCCGCGTCGCGGCGGATGAAAGAGACGATGTTCTGCCTGTTGTCGTCCACCACTATCCACTTGAAGCCGTCCATGCTGCAATCGAGCTGCCACATGCACTTGTTCTCGAGATAGAATGCGTTGAGGTCCTGTATGAATTTGCGGAAAGTGCGATGACGGGGATAGTCCAAGAGGAACCAATCCAGCTCCTGCGCGAAGTTCCACTCTATGAACTGCGCGAACTCGTTGCCCATGAAGTTGAGCTTCTTGCCCGGGTGCCCCATCATGAAACCGTAGAACGCTTTCAGCCCCTCGAACTTCTGGTCGTAGTCGCCGGGGACTTTGCCGATCATGCTCCCCTTGCCGTGCACCACCTCGTCGTGGGAGATGGGGAGGATGTAGTTCTCCGAATAAGCGTAAGTGATGGCGAAGGTGAGGTCGTTGTGATTGTCCTTTCTGAAGAAGGGATCGAGCGCAAGATAATGCAGGCTGTCGTTCATCCAGCCCATGTTCCACTTGAAGTTGAAGCCCAAGCCCCCCTGATAGGCGGGCAGCGTCACCATCGGGAAGGCTGTGGACTCCTCCGCGATCGTGAGAGCGCCGCGGTGCTTGCTGAGGATGGCGGTGTTCATCTTCTGCAAAAACTCTTTCGCCTCGAGATTGTAGTTGCCGCCGTAGACGTTGGGGGTCCACTCCCCGTCCTTTCTGCCGTAGTCGAGATAGAGCATGCTCGCCACCGCATCGCAGCGGATGCCGTCGATGTGATATTCGTCGAACCAGAACATCGCGGCGGAGATGAGGAAGCTCTTCACCTCGTTTTTGCCGAAGTCGTAGACCTTGGTGCCCCACTCCTTGTGCTCCCCTTTGCGTGGGTCGGCATACTCATAGAGCGGGGTGCCGTCAAACATCGCCAGACCGTGCTCGTCGCGGGGGAAGTGCGCGAGCACCCAGTCCAGGATGACGCCTATCCCGGAACGATGACAGCGGTCGACGAACTCCATGAAGTCGTGCGGAGTGCCGTAGCGCGAGGTGGGGGCGAACATCCCCGTCACCTGATAGCCCCAGCTGCCGTCGTAGGGATATTCCGTCACGGGCATGAGCTCCACGTGCGTGTATCCCATCTTTTTGAGGTAGGGGATGAGCTGATCCGCAAGCGCGGCATAGCTTAACAGATTGCCGTCCTGATATCTGCGCCAGCTGCCCGCATGCACCTCGTAGATGTTCATCGGAGAGCCGTAGGGGTTGTAGTCCTGCCTCTCCTTCATCCACTTGCGGTCCTTCCAGCGATAGCCCGAGATGTCGTAGAGTTTGGAGGCGTTGGCGGGCGCCGTCTCGAAATGCAGCCCGTAGGGGTCGCACTTGAACACCGTCCTGCCCTTCTTGTCCGTGACGGCGTACTTATAGGTGTCGTACTGCCTGAGCCCCGGGATGAACAGCGACCATATGCCGCCCTCCTCCTTCATGGGGTGCGCCGTTTTGTCCCAGCCGTTGAACTCGCCCACGACGGAGACCGCCGCCGCGTTGGGCGCCCATACGGCAAAATTCCACCCCTCCGCGCCGTTCTCGACGGCGGGCACGGGCGAAAACATCTTGTGCGCCTGATAGTTGGTGCCCTCATGAAAAAGATAAGTTGCGTAGCTGTCCGGCGTTGAGGACATGAGCAGATCTCCGAAATGTATTTGCGGTTTTGCAATATTATTATAACAAACTATATGCGCACACACAAGAGGGAAAACGGGAAAAATTGACAAATCTGCCCTTCGGGATGTGAGCGGATGTCGCAAATTGTGCTTTTTGCGGAAGTTTTGCGCAAATGGTGACTTTAATTTCCGTCGTATGCCGGCAAGGTGCGCACTCTCACCCGTCTGAGTCCTTCCGTCGCGGCGAAGAGCCTCGCGCACTCCTCCCCGCTCTCCGGGAAGGCGCACACGGCGCTGCCGCTCCCCGTCATGACGACGTTCCGCGCGCCTGCGGCGCGCAGGATGTCATACGCCTCGCCCACTTTCGCGTTCAGTCGCACCGCGGGTGCGAACAGATCGTTGAAAAACTCCCCCGTCCTCTTGGGCAGCTCTCCCGCCGCTCTCATGCGGTCGTACTCCGCGTATGCCTTCGCGGTGTCCACCTCGCCCTCGGGGAAGAGGATGAGCACCTCGCGCCCGCAGAATGGCAGCGCCTGCACGCGCTCGCCCACGCCAGTGACCCGCGCGTCGCCGCCGCGGTACATATACGGCACGTCGGAACCGAGAGAGAGGAGCAGATCCTCGCTCGGCACGGCGCCGCTCTCCGCCGCCCACAGCCTCGTCATGCACACGGCGAGCGCGGAGGAGCCGCCAAGCCCCGCCCCCGAAGGGATGCCCTTCTCCAATGCAAAACGAGGGCTTCCGCCGAACGCCGCCCGCAATTTCGCGTAGACATCTTCGAGACGGGGGAGGAATCTCTCCTTCTCGAACCCGTCGGGCACGGAGCGGAAGACGAAGCGCTCCCCCTCGCCCGAAAGAAGTTCCGCGCCGTCGAAAAGGGAGACCGTGCACACCCGCATGTCCAGCGTGTGCAGCCCCTCCCGCCTGCCCGTGACCGCAAGGGAGAGGTTGACTTTTGCGCCCGTTTTTGTCTTCATACCGTGATTTTAGCACCCCGCGCGGGATTTTTCAACCTCTCGCACTCCCCCGTCGCAGCCAAGGTGCGGCGCCCCGCCTCACAGCGCCTCCCGAAGCTCGGATGTCGACCTTCCGAGGCAAAAGGAAGCCCGCTCGGATGAGCGGGCTCTCGCGGATGTCTGCCGCGACCGCCTTACGCGCCCTCCACTCTCTCGGTGAGAGTGAGATTGAGCTTGACAAAGTCCACCATCGCGTTGAGCGTCTGCCTGCCATACTCGTCCTCGTAGAGGGAGAATGTGAGGTAGGACTGCGTGTCGGGGTCGGAGGGAGTGAGACAGACGGCGGTGTAGGTCGTGCCGTCGGGGTAGGTGACTTCCTTCAGCGTATAGGTGCTCTCGATGACCAGCCCGAGACCCGCCGGGATCGCGAGATCGGTGACGGACGCGCTGCCCGTCTCGGGATAGACCGCGCTCTTCAGCAGCGCCGCGAGACCTTCGAGGAAGGCGTTGAGTTCCGCCTCGGGAACATCCGCGACGAATTTCACGCCGAGAGCAGCCTCGGCAAGCTCCAGGGACGCGAGGATGTCGTCAAAATCGAAGCCCGGCATGATGGGCGTAAGATAAGTGTCCAGGAAGGTGAGGTCCAACCCACCGATAAGGCCTGCCAGCCCGCCGTAGTTGCTGAGGAAACCGCTTACCATAGAGCCCAATTTGAGCTCAACGCTGATCGTCCCGTTGGCTCTGAGCGTCACTCCGGATGTAGTGGACGAAATAGCCATAGGCAACAAGGAGTCGATACCTTCCGGCAATACCCCGATGGAAGTATTCGCCCAATCTATCTTGAAGCTGATGTCGCTGTCCACGGCGCGGGTGTCGCGGGAGGCGAAGTCGCCGTTTATCTCGGAATAGTCGGGAGTGACGCCGCGCGTCGCGTCAAAGAACACTTCGGTGACGGCGGCACAGTCCGCCGCGCCGTCGATGGCGGCGGAAGCCGCCGCGGTGTCGACGGAAGTCCCCGCGAAATAGTCGGTCAAAAGATCCTTGCGCATGGTCTTGTACGCCTGCAGGGCGGAATCCTTGTCCGCAAGCCCGCGCTCCTCAAGGATGCCCTGGGTGAGGTCGGCGAGCACGGCGTGCCCCTCGTTGGAGGGATGGATGCCGTCGGGATAGATGAGATCTTTCGCGCGGGAGTGGTCGGCATCGGCATTGTAGACCGCGTTGAATGCCGCGTGTCCGTCGGCGATGACGAACGCATCCGCATAGCCGTCCATGGCGAGCACGGCGTCAAGCACGCTGTTCAGTCTCTCGATGAGCAGATCGCCGAGACGATGCAGGCTGTCGAGAGTGATCTCGAACCCCGCCGCCTCAAGAGCGTCGCGCGTCCCCTGCTTGATGAGAGGGGTGTCAACGTCCATGATGGGGTTGTAGACGGACTGGAAGATGATGAGCGCGTCGGGGTTGAGCCTTCTCAGAGCGTCCACGATCGCCTTGATGTTTTCCACAGACCCCGCGGTGGTCACTCCGCCCACGGTATCCCCGTTCAGAACGCGGTCGATGGAGGTGTATTCGTCTTTCGCAGCTTCCAGGATGATGTTGTGCATGGTGACCGGCTCCGTCTCGAACGCGCCGTCCATCCTGTCCTGCAACACGTCGTTGCCGAGGATGGAAATGTGGATGACGTCCGCCTCGCTGACGTGAAGAAGCAGCCCGCGCGCCCTGTCGTAGTCGAGGTCTTCATTCTCAAGAATGGCTCTGAGATCCTTTGTCAGATGCCCGGAAACGGAATGGTTGTAATAGGTATAATCGTTCCTTCTGCCGATGACGTTGGCATAGGCGTACTCATGCCTGAGCCCGAGGGGGGACGCCCCGAGGATGCCCTCCGCGATGGAGTCGCCGAGATAGACGATCTCCGTCTTGCGCTCCCCTTCATTCTTGTTGCAGGCGGCGAGCGCCGCTACGCAACAAGCCAACAGCGCGATGACGAGCAACGCGGCAATGACCTTCTTTTTCATATATCCTCCTTATCTTATGACGGCAAAACGCTCCCTCTTCCGGGGGAAAGCTGTCCGCCGACACGCCTTCGGTGAAGGCTGAAAATATTATACAACCCTGCGCGTAGGAATACAATAGTCAAATTGACGCGAGCGCTTTTTTAAGCCCGGACGCGCGGAAATACAGCCTGCGCGAGCGAGTCGATCATCATGCGCGTCAAAGAGCCTGTTCCGTCACCTCGCCCCAGCCCACTCTGAGCAAGCCATCTGCCGTCTCGACAAGGAGAGCGCCGTCCTCGTCGACGTCCGCCGCAACGCCCGTGCAGAGCGCTCCGTCCGCCCCCGAAAATGACACCCTCCGTCCGAGGGTGGCAAGGGACGCTTTGTAATCGGGCAAGAGATCTTCCCCCGCCCGTTCGAGATCCGCCGCACGGGAGAGCAGCTCCGTGAGCCTGACCGCGGCGTCTTGCAAAAACGCGCGCTTGTCTTGCATGAAACCGAGCTTTAACTCCTCGTTTTTGCAGCATAAACTCGCTGATGTGGCAATATCTTTGAGCGCGCCGAAATCCTCTTCCTTCTCGAAGAGGTTGACGCCTATGCCCGTGACCACCTTGCGCTCGCCCGCTGCGGTGACAATGCTCTCGGGGAGGATGCCCGCGATCTTTTTGCCCGCCGCGAGGACGTCGTTGGGCCATTTGAAGGCGACGGGGATGCGGAAATATTCGTAAAGCAGTTCCTTCACCGCAAGTGCGGCGAGCACTCCGAAGCGGGTGAAACGCTCCCCCGCCTCCGAGACAAATGAGAGATAAAGTCCGCAGTCCGCGGGAGAAAAGAATGTGCGGGTCATCCTGCCCCGTCCCGCGGTCTGCTCCGCCGCCGCGACGGAAAAGCGCATGCCGCTCCCCTCCTCTCTTGCAAGGCGTTTCGCCTCGTCGTTGGTGGAAGGGAGAGATGCATGGAAAAAGCAAGGCAGTCGCCTGCCTTGCTTTGTGTAGAGTGTGATCTTGCCGTCCACCGCTCAGACCATGGGGGCGAACACCGCCATGAAGAAGCCCGCGGCGACAGCCGAACCGATGACGCCCGCGACGTTGGGTCCCATCGCATGCATGAGAAGATAGTTCCCGGGCTTTGCCCTGAGCCCTTCCAGGTTGGACACCCTCGCCGCCATAGGCACCGCGGAGACGCCCGCCGAGCCGATGAGAGGATTGATCTTGCCCTTGGTCGCCCAGCACATGATCTTGCCGATGCCGAGTCCGCCCACGGTCGCGAACGCAAAGGCGACGAGCCCGAGCACGACGATGAGCAGGGTCTTGGTGGTGAGGAAGGTGGTGTAATGCGCCGTCGCACCCACGGAGACGGAAAGGCAGATGGTGACGATGTTCATGAGCGCGTTCTGCGCGGTGTCGCTGAGACGCGCGGTCACACCGCATTCCCTGAGCAGATTGCCCAGCATCAGACAGCCGAGCAGCGGCGCCACGGAGGGCAGGAAGAGGCAGGTCGCGATGATGATTATGATGGGGAAGAGGATCTTCTCCTGCTTGGTGACCTTGCGGGTGGGCTTCATGACGATGGCGCGCTCCTTCTTGGTGGTCATGAGCCTCATGATGGGAGGCTGGATGACGGGGATGAGCGCCATATAGGAGTACGCCGCGATGGCGATCGCCGCGAGCAGATCGGGAGCGAGCGCCTTGGTGAGCCAGATCGCCGTAGGACCGTCCGCGCCGCCGACGATGCCGATGGACGCCGCCTCGGGACCGGTGAAGCCGAAGCAAACCGCGAGGAAGAACGCGACATAGATGCCGAACTGCGCCGCCGCGCCCAGAATGAGGGATTTCGGGTTGGAAAGCAGGGGCTCGAAGTCCGTCATCGCGCCCACGCCCAGGAAGATGAGGCAGGGGTAGACGCTGGTCTTGACGCCGATGTAGAGGATGTCGATGAGCCCGCCCTCGTTGAGGACTTTGGCGTAATCGACGCCGTTCACCGCGACGCTCTCACTCACCCAAAGTTCGGGGTGATAGATCCAATCGGAGATGGGGCCCGGGATGTTGCTGAGGAGCATACCGAACGCGATGCCGACGAGCAGCAGCGGCTCGAACTTGAACTTGATGGCGAGGAAGAGGAAGAAGCACGCGATGAGGATCATCACCACATTGCCCCAGTCGAGGTTGAGAAACCCCGTGGACTGCATCAACCCCTCAAAGGTCTCGCCGTAGTCCACGTTGCTCCCCGCCGCGCCTATGAGATGAGATGTAAGCGAGAAGTTCATTGCCGCCTCCTTACTCTACGTCAAAGAGAGGATCGCCCGTGTTGACGACTGCGCCCTTCTGAACATAGAGCTTCGTGATGGTGCCCGCCTTGGGAGAGACAATCTCGTTCTCCATCTTCATGGCCTCGAGGATGATGACGACGTCGCCCGCCTTGACGGACTGCCCCACCGAGAAATTGACGGCGTTGATGTTGCCGGGGAGGGGGGACGGGACGGCGTTTGCGCCCTGTCTCTTATACACATCTCCGAGCCCACGAG
>ENA-OZGX01000356-OZGX01000356.1-human-gut-metagenome-genome-assembly--contig:-NODE-356-length-22786-cov-5.500022_pt1 | contig 22786 bp, 17 predicted proteins | sample MGYA00244040_ERZ653674 | MGnify/ENA primary metagenome ERZ653674 (study PRJEB26926, sample SAMN06165232) | human gut metagenome | biome: ENVO:00009003; feature: ENVO:2100002; material: ENVO:00002003... | reverse complement strand
GCATACCAAAGGGTATGCCCCCGCCTTGCCGTTTCAGGCGCGGCCAATTTGCCCAGATCGGGGAACGCCTATCCGGGGCCGGCCCATAAACCGGCCCCGTGCCATCGGCGGCTGGGGGCTCAGCCCTTATCCGCTTCCGCCTGGGCGGCCTCTTCCTCCAGGGTGGCCACCGCCACCCGTACCGCTTCTACCACAAAGGCGGTAAAGGTGCAGTCTTTGCCCTGGATCTGTTGTTCCACCGCTTCGATTAGGTCGTTGGGGAAGCGGATGCTCTTGCTAGTGGTCTGGGGTACGGTAGGTATTTTGAACTTAGCCATGCAGAACCTCTTGCATAAAAATAAATTTGCCCATATCATAGGCAATCTGTGACGGGGCAGTGGAAAAAACCAAAAAACTGGAAATATTTTGTTCCAGAAAAAATTTTTTTGGGAGGTGAAAATCAAAAGAACCCCCTATTTCAGTGTACTTCAAAAGCGAAATACGATATGCATTACAAAATGAAATACAAACGAGTGGCAACATATTTTCGGGATATGTAATAAAATGACCGGTACCTAAAAAGCCATATATACTTTTTGCCAAAGGGCGCGGTTTTTGCTGGTTTTAGCAGAAAGGATGGATATTTAATGAATCCAGACCGACTTCTGGGACGATTTATGCGATATGTACAATGCGATAGTGAGTCCGGCCATGAACAGGCATTTTGCCATCTTCTTGAGGAAGAATGGACTAAGCTAGGCATAACATTCTGGCGGGATCCCGTAGGGGAGAAGGCCGGATCGGACGGCTGGAACCTGGGAGCCAGTATCCCGGGAACCGGAGTCCCTGTGCTATTTAGTTGCCATATGGATACGGTTGTACCTGGCCGGGGGATCCGGCCCGTGGTAGAGGATGGCGTTATTCGCTCCAGCGGGGATACGGTGTTGGGGGCGGACGACAAGAGCGGCATCGCTGCGGTGATGGAGGCCCTGGAGCGCATTTTAGAGTCGGACAGGCCCCACCGCCCGGTGGAAATCCTGTTTTCCGTGTGTGAGGAGGTGGGCCTTAAGGGGGCCAAATATGCTGACTACAGCCGGTTTTACAGCAAGGAAGCCTTGGTGCTGGATACCGGCACCCCAGGTCTGATCCATCACCGGGCCCCTGCCAATGTGCACCTGCATATCCAGATCAGCGGCCGGGCGGCCCATGCGGCGGTGGCCCATGGGGAGGGCATCCATGCCCTAAAGGCGGCGGCTGCCGCCATCGCCCAAATCCCCTGCGGCGCGCCGGATGACGAGACGGTGATGAACGTTGCCAACTTCCTGGCCCCCGGCCCCACCAACGTGGTGCCTGCCCAAGCTAGCTTTGATATGGAGATTCGTTCCTTTGTGGAGGAAAAGCTCCAAGGCTATATCCGGCAGGTGCGGCAGACATTGGATGCTGCCTGCGCCCAGTATGGCGCCAGCTATACCCTGGACATAGAGCGCCACAGCGATGTACTGGACGTGCCGCTGGATTCGCCCCTGCTCCAGCAGATTCAGGGGATCTACCGGCAGATGGGGGTGGAGACCCGGGCGGAAAGCGCCTTTGGCGGCTGTGACGCCACCTGGTTATGCGCCAACGGGATCCGCGCTCTGAATACCGGCACAGGCATGCAGAACGTACATGGTACCGGGGAGTACATCGCCATAAAGGATTTGGAGGCCACCGCCCGTATGTTAGAGGCCCTGATGTCCATTACCGACGGATAGCTTTCCCTGCGCAAATGCGCGTGGAAATAAAAAAATCAGGAGGGAATCAAAACATGAAGAAACTGCTTTGTCTGGCCCTGGCTCTGATGATGGCGCTGACCCTTTGGGGTTGCCGCGCAGAGACCGCCGCCACCGAGGCCCCCGCCGAAGAAGCTCCCGCGGAAGCCCCCGCTGAAGAAGCGACGGAAGCCCCTGCGGAAGGCGAGGCGGAAGCCGTCGTAGAGCCCTATAAGATCGGCATCATCACCGGTACCGTGTCCCAGGGCGAGGAGGAGTTCCAGGCTGCCCAGAAGATGGCTGCCACTTATGACAACATCGTGACCGCCACCTATCCCGACAACTTCTCCACCGAAACCGAGACCACCATTGCCAACGTGGTGTCCCTGGCTTCCGACCCTGAGGTGAAGGCCATCGTGTTTGTGCAGGCCGTCCCCGGCGCTGCCGCTGCCATTGACAAGGTGCGGGAGACCCGGCCTGACATGCTGTTCATCTGCGGCGTTGTGGCCGAGGATCCGGCTGTTATGGCCTCCAAGGCGGACATCTGCTTCCTGGCGGATGAGCTGACCATGGGCGACTCCATCCCCGCGCTGGCCAACGTGATGGGCGCTAAGACCTTCATCCATTATTCCTTCGCTCGTCACCTGTCCTATGCCACTATCTCCGCCCGGCGCGAAAAGATGATCGCTGCCTGCGAAGCATTGGGCATCGAGTTTGTAGACGTGACCGCACCCGATCCCACCGGCGATGCTGGCGTTTCCGGCGCCCAGCAGTTCATCTTGGAGGATGTGCCCCGGCAGGTTGCTACCTATGGCAAGGACACCGCCTTCTTCTCCACCAACTGCTCCATGCAGGAGCCTTTGATCGTCTCCGTGCTGGAGCAGGGCGCCATCTATCCCCAGCAGTGCTGCCCCAGCCCCTATCACGGCTATCCCGCAGCCCTGGGTATCGATGTGACCGGCCATGAAGGCGATGTAGACTTCATGTTGGGCGCCATCAAGGAAAAGTTGGATGAGAAGGGTATGGCTGGCCGGTTCTCCACCTGGACCACCCCCGTCAATATGGCCATGGTGGAAGCGGGCGTACGCTATGCCATCGAGTTCTGCGAAGGCCGCACCAACGGCGCCTTTGATATGGAAGTGCTGGAGCCCATCTTCAAGGAGATCGCCGGCGAAGGCTGCCGCCTGACCCCCTACTCCGATGCCAACGGCACCCTGGATAACTTCCTGATGGTCATGGGCGAATACTACGACTTCGTCAACGAGACTCCCTATCAGCTGGAGTACTAATCCCATCTATCCAAATCTGACGGCTTAAAAGCCATAGGCCGCCGGCTTGCTCGGCAAACCGGCGGCCTCTTTTCTAAGCACACCAACCAAAGGATAACGCAGCGCCGCAGACTTCATCCGGCAAAAACGGAAGGAGGCTGCGAAGCATATTGTATTTAGGAGGAACGAATTTGGAAACTCCATATGTCCTTAGAATGGACAATATTTCCAAAGAATATTATGGCAACCGGGTCCTCAAAAACGTGAATTTGGATGTGAAGGCAGGGGAGATCCATGCGCTGATGGGCGAGAACGGCGCAGGGAAATCCACCCTGATGAACATCCTGTTTGGCATGCCCGTCATTCATAGCACGGGCGGTTTTGAAGGCACGGTGGAAATAGACGGACAGCCAGCCGTCATCGATGCGCCCCAGAATGCGATGAACTTTGGCATCGGCATGGTGCATCAGGAATTTATGCTCATCCCAGGTTTTACCATTACGGAAAACATCAAGGTGGGCCGGGAGATCAGCCATCCTTCCGTCTTGAGCCGGATCTTTGGCAAGAACCTGGAGACCTTGGATATGAAGCGGATGGCGGCAGACGCCCGCAAGGCCCTGGATGATATTGGTATGGATATCAGCGAATACGCCAAGGTGGCGGGCCTGCCCATCGGTTATATGCAATTTGTGGAGATCGCCCGGGAGATCGATAAGACCGGAATTAAGCTGCTGGTGTTCGATGAGCCTACCGCTGTGCTGACGGAAAGCGAAGCAGAGCGGCTGCTGGCCATCATGCGGCAGATCGCCGACCGGGGGATTGCCATTATTTTTATCACACACCGGCTGGACGAGGTGATGGCAGTGGCGGATAGCCTGACCGTGTTGCGGGACGGCGAGTTTGTAGCCCGCCGGGAAGTGAAGGACACCAACGTGGTGGAGATCGCCGAGCTGATGATTGGCCGCAAGGTGGAAAAGCTGGTGGATGCCAGCGAGGACACCCGTAAGCTGGCCGATGACGACATCGCCCTTTCCTTGCGGGATTTCCATGTGGATATGCAGGGAGAACGGGTGAAGGGCATTGATCTGGATATCCGCAAGGGCGAAATCTTTGGCATCGGCGGCCTGGCCGGCCAGGGGAAGATCGGCATCCCCAACGGGATCATGGGACTGTATCCTGCCCAGGGCGAGGTGCGTGCTTTTGGAGAGAAGCTGAACCTGGACAAGCTGGGAGAGGCCCTTTCCCATGGCATCGCCTTCGTATCCGAAGACCGGCGGGGCGTGGGGCTACTGTTGGGGGAATCCATCGAGCAGAATATCGTGTTTTCTGCCCTGCAGATCAAGGGGGATTTTCTTGGGCCCCTGAAGCTGCTCAACCAGCATAAGGCCAAGCAGCACGCCCTGGATATGATCAAGCTCTTGGATATACGCTGCACCGGCCCCCATCAAGCGGCAGGTAGCCTTTCCGGCGGCAACCAGCAAAAGGTGTGCCTAGCCCGGGCCTTGACCATCAATCCCAAAATCCTCATCGTATCCGAACCAACCCGGGGTATTGACATTGGGGCCAAAAAGTTGGTGCTGGAACATCTGGTGAAGATTAACCGGGAGCAGGGGATCACCATTGTGATGGTGAGCTCTGAGCTGGTGGAATTACGGTCCCTGTGCGACCGGATCGCCATCGTTTCCGACGGCAAGCTGGCCCGGATCATGCGGCCCGATGATTCTGATGCGGAATTCGGCCTAGCCATGGCCGGCTCCAGAAAGGCGGGTGCGTAAGCATGAAAGAAAAGCTGAAAAAAACCTATGAAGCGGTAGGCTTGCCCCGGCTGCTCATCATCTGCTTCTTCCTGGTGCTGCTGATCTCCTCCGGTTCCCTGGATCTGTCTATCCCCAGCTTGCTGGGGGATACGGTGCGCCGGTGGGTCATGTATGGCATATTGGTGCTGGCCATGGTACCGGCGGTACAGTGCGGCATCGGCCTGAACTTCGGTGTGAGCCTGGGCATCGTGGGCGGCCTGTTGGGCGCCACCATCGCCATCGAGCTAGAGTTTGCCAACCCTTGGATCAGCTTGCTGGTGGCTATGGTGGTGGGTACAGCCATCGCCACCGTGTTCGGCGTGGGCTATGGATTCCTGCTGAATCGGGTCAAAGGCTCAGAGATGACGGTATCCACCTATGTGGGCTTTTCCACCATCGCCTTTATGAACATCGTATGGCTATCCCTGCCCTATAAAAACGGCGAAATGATCTGGCCATTGGGCGGCGCGGGCCTTCGAAATACCATCAACCTGAACTCCAGCTTCGGCGAAGTGCTCAGCAACACCCCCCTCTCCATTAACATCAGCCAACAGGGCATTACCTTTGGCGCGGAGGCAGCGGAGCTGAACGCGGCGGCCGTTGGGTTCTATATCCCCACGGCGGCTCTGCTGTTCTTCCTGGCTTTCTGCCTGCTGATGTGGCTGTTTATGCGCAGCAAGGTGGGCTTGGCCATGAGCGCGGCGGGGGCTAACCCCAAATTTGCCCAGGCAACCGGCATCAACGTGAACAACATGCGCATCCTGGGCACCACCATTTCCACCGCCTTGGGCGGGGCGGGTATTGTACTGTACGCCCAAAGCTATGGCTTCCTGCAGCTGTATAACGCGCCATTGATGATGAGCTTCCACTGTGTGGCAGCGATCCTCATCGGCGGCGCATCCATTGCCCGGGCCCGGATTTCCCATGTGCTTCTGGGTACGTTCCTGTTCCAGGGCTTGCTGGCCGTGGCGCTGCCAGTGGTGAATAAGGTATTGCCAGAGGGCAACCTTTCGGATATCATCCGGATTATCATCTCTTACGGCATCATCCTTTACGCCCTATCCAAGACCAAGCAAGGAGGGAAAGGCGATGCGTGATCTGAAACAATCCATGAAAAAATGGGCCGGCAATAATACGGTGGTTATGCTGTTTGTGCTGTTGTGCATCGGCGCCATCTATGCCTCCAAAAATCCGCTCACCTTCGTTGCCAGCGAGCTTTTCACCCGAATCGGCCGTAACGGCTTTATGGTGCTTTCCCTGCTAATCCCGGTGCTGGCGGGCATGGGCCTGAACTTCAGCATCGTCATCGGGGCCATTGCTGCCCAGATCGCTGTGTTCTGGGTGGTATACTGGGGCTTTAGCGGCATAGAGGGCTTCCTGCTCTGCGTGCTGATGAGCACCCCACTGGCCCTGCTGTTCGGCATGCTGGTGGGCAAGCTATTCAACCGGATGAAGGGCGCGGAAATGATTGCTGGCCTGGTGCTGGGCTATTTTGCAGACGGCCTATACCAACTCTTCTTCCTGTATATCATAGGCGGCGTGATCCCCATGGGAGAATCCAGCCTGCTGATCAGCGGCGGCATCGGGGTAAAGAATACGGTGGACCTGGCAAACAACATCAAATATGCTTTGGATACCGTATCCATGCTCACCGCATTGGAGGTGGCCTTCTACGCCCTGGTAGCCATCACCCTCATTAAAGTGCTGCTCCGGCTGATCAAGAAGGAAAAGGCCGGACTGGGCGGCAGCCTGAAGCGGGATCTAATCGTATTGGCCATCGGGGTGGCGATATACGCCCTGAGCTATATCCCCTTTGTGGAGACCTTCCTTGCTTCCGACCGGCTGCTGCTGCTGGATGCGGCTACCATCCTGGCGGTGGGGACTATCATCTACCAGGCGGTAAAGCTGGTCTTCCACAAATGGATTCGCAAGACGGAAGGCTATGATGTGCGAAAACCCCTGCTGCTGATCCTGCTGATGGCCATCCTCTATGCCCTAACCTACATTAAGGCCATCGAGGAGATCCTTATGTATGTCCGGATCCCTGTGACTACATATCTGTGCATTGCGGCTCTGTGCGGCTTCAACAACCTGCTGCTGAACACCCGCCTGGGCCAGAACATGCGCACCGTGGGCCAGAGCCGCACCGTGGCCAACGCGGCGGGCATCAACGTGGACCGGACCCGGGTCATCGCTATGGTACTCTCCACGATGTTGGCCTGCTGGGGCCAGCTAATCTACCTGCAAAACATCGGCACCTTCTCCACCTATGGCGCTCATACCCAGGTGGGCCAGTTCGCCATCGCGGCCCTGCTGGTGGGCGGCGCCAGCGTGCAAAAGGCCAATAACAAGCAGGCCATCATCGGTGTAATTCTGTTCCATACTCTGTTCATCGTGGCGCCTCAGGCGGGCAAGGAGCTGTTTGGCAACGCCCAGCTGGGCGAATACTTCCGGGTATTCGTGGCCTATGGCGTTATTGCCGTATCTTTGGCCATGCATGCTTGGAAGAAAGCGGCCCCGGCCAAGGAAGAGCTCAAGGCTGCGGTGGCTACGGCAGAGCAGAAGAAGTAAGGCCCGTTTGGCCAAGTCCCTATATATAACCACAGGCCCCGGCGGATAACCACCGGGGCCTTTTCAGGAGCGCCGCATCAGCTATGGTACAGAAGAATGCTAGCCAAGCTGAGGAAAAGCTGCAGGCCAAACAGGGCGTAGCAGATATCCCGGCGAAGCTGGTCCTTCCGCCGTTTGAAGATCTCCACGCCGATCAAGGGCACCACTGGGATGATGCCCGCATACAGGACAAAGGGCAGGTTCATGGAGGTCGCTTCCTTTCTGGGGTTACAAGGTATATATGCATGGTACCATGGAAAAAGGCAGCTTTTCCATAGTGGGTTGCTGGAAAAAACAGTCGGGGGGGCGGCGTTTGGCGGGCCTGCTGCCCGCCAAATCAAAGCCCGGCCGGGGCCAAAGGCCCCAGCCGGGCTTTGTGCGCGCTGCGCGCGCCCGCCGCCCCCGAGGGGACCCAATGTCATACCGCCTAATTAGACCAGGCACAGCCAAGAAGACGGTGAAGGGCAGATTGCCCGGCTTTTATGGGCTAGCCCTGCGTACGCGGGGGGGCGGCGGTTCCAGGGCCGCATACGGGGCCCTGGAACTTCCCCGGCGCCCGCACCGCCGGGCAGGCGCGCTGCGCGCGCCCGCCGCCCCCCGGAGGCCCAGCGTTTCACCAGCCAGTCTGCCGGGAAACCCGCCTCCAACGCGGGGTTTTAGCAATAAGAAAAGCCGTTGTGTTTTTGATGGAATGTGATACACTATAGAATGAGTGAATAGGCGAAAGGAGCAATACAAACCATGATCAAACACATCGTTTGCCACAAATATACAGATCGGAGCCAAGCTCCTGTGATTGCCCAAAAGCTGCGGGATCTGGTAGGCCAGGTACCCGGGCTGATCAGCATGGAGGCGGGCGCGGATTTTATGGGCAGCCCCCGCAGCTTTGACCTGGCCCTGGTGGCGACCCTGGAGGACCGGGCTGCCCTGGACGTATATGCGGATCATCCCGCCCATGTGGCGGTGAAGGAATACCTCCATCCGTTCCTGGAAAAGGGTATTTCCGTGGATTTCGAGGTAGAATAAGCGCCCATGAACCAGTTTCGGGTGGTATCCCCCTTCACCCCCCAGGGGGATCAGCCCCAGGCCATCGACACCCTGGCCAAAGGGGTGGAGCGGGGGGACCGGCTCCAGGTATTGTTGGGAGTGACGGGCAGCGGCAAGACCTTCACCATGGCCAAGGTGATCGAGCGGGTGCAGCGGCCTACCCTGGTCATCGCCCATAACAAGACCCTGGCCGCCCAGCTGTGCGGGGAGCTGAAGGGCTTTTTCCCGGACAGCGCGGTGGAGTATTTCGTCTCCTATTACGACTATTATCAGCCGGAGGCCTATATCGCCGCATCGGACACCTACATCGAAAAGGTGGCCACGGTGAACGATGAGATCGATAAGCTGCGCCACAGCGCCACCTGCGCCTTGAACGAGCGGCGGGATGTGATCATCGTGGCGTCGGTGAGCTGCATCTATGCCCTGGGGGACCCGGAGGAATATTTGAAGCTGTCCATTTCCCTGCGCAAGGGCATGGAGATCGACCGGAACGACGTAATGCGCCGGCTGGTGGACATCCAGTACCAGCGCAACGAATACGATTTTGCCCGGGGTACCTTCCGGGCCAAAGGGGATGTGCTGGATATCTTTCCGGCCAATTGGTCGGACAAGGCACTCCGGGTGGAATTTTTTGGCGATGAGATCGACCGGATCAGCGAGGTAAACGTGCTCACCGGCGAGGTGCTGGTGGATCGGACCCACGTGGCCATTTTCCCGGCTAGCCATTATGCCACCGGCCGGGAAAAGATGGAGGCGGCCCTTAAGGAGATCGAAAAGGATATGGAAGCCCGGGTGGCGGAGCTGAAGGCTGCGGACCGGCTGGTGGAAGCCCAGCGGCTGGAGCAGCGGACCCGCTACGACATGGAGATGATGCAGGAGATCGGCTATTGCCAGGGCATCGAGAACTATTCCCGGTATTTTGACGGCCGGGCTCCTGGCCAGCCGCCCTTTACCCTGCTGGACTATTTCCCAAAGGATTTCCTGCTGATGATCGATGAAAGCCATGTAACCATCCCCCAGATCCGGGCCATGTACCGGGGGGACCTGGCCCGCAAGACCGAGCTGGTGGAATATGGGTTCCGGATCCCCAGCGCCTTTGATAACCGGCCCTTGCGGTTTGAGGAGTTTCAGGAGCGGGTCAACCAGGTGATCTGCGTATCCGCCACCCCGGCCGAATATGAATTGCAGCATGCCACCCAGGTGGCGGAGCAAATCATCCGGCCCACGGGCCTGTTGGACCCGGAGGTAGAGGTGCGCAAGGTAGAAGGCCAGGTGGACGATCTGTTGGGGGAGATTCGGGGCCAGGTGGAAAAGGGGTTCCGCACCCTGGTAACCACCCTCACCAAGCGCATGGCGGAAAGCCTGACGGAATATCTGGACTCCATGGGGGTCCGGGTGCGGTATATGCACAGCGACATCGAGACCATCGAGCGGATGGAGATCATCCGGGATCTAAGGCTGGGGGAATTCGACGTGCTGGTGGGCATCAACCTGCTGCGGGAGGGCTTGGACCTGCCGGAGGTGGGGCTGGTGGCCATTTTGGACGCGGACAAGGAAGGGTTTTTGCGTTCGGAGACCTCCCTGATCCAGACCATCGGCCGGGCAGCCCGAAACAGCCAGGGCAAGGTGATCATGTATGGGGATACCATCACCCCCAGCATGGAGCGGGCCATCGGGGAGACCAACCGCCGCCGGGAAAAGCAGCAGGCCTTTAACCAGGCCCACGGCATCGTACCAAAGAGCGTCACCAAGGAGGTCCACGGCATCCTGGAGATCAGCAGCCGGCCCAAGGGAGAAACCCTGGGGGCTGCCGACCGGGAAGCAAAGGCGGAGATTTTGCAGCAGCAGATGCGCCAGGCTGCGGCGGAGCTGGATTTCGAGACCGCGGCCAGGCTGCGGGACCAGTTCTTTGCCCTTACGGGCCAAACCCAGGAGAAGAAGATCGCCCCCGGTATGCCGGGCAGCCGGCGCAAAGCCAGGGGCCGCACCAGGAAATAACCATCGCCCGGCAAGAAAGGACCATACCGGCATAACCATATGAAAGAAGAACTGCGCATACAAGGCGCCCGCGAACATAACCTAAAGAACGTAGACCTGACCCTGCCCCGGAATAAGCTGATCGTATTCACCGGCCTTTCCGGCAGCGGCAAATCCTCCCTGGCCTTCGATACCATTTACGCCGAGGGCCAGCGGCGGTATGTGGAATCCCTGTCCTCCTATGCCCGGCAGTTTTTGGGCCAGATGGAAAAGCCGGACGTGGACTATATCGAGGGGCTTTCTCCGGCCATCAGCATCGACCAGAAAAGCACCTCCAACAACCCCCGCTCCACCGTGGGCACGGTGACGGAGATCCACGATTATCTGCGCCTGCTCTATGCCCGCATCGGCAAGCCCCATTGCCCAAAGTGCGGCAAGCCCATCGAGCGGCAGACGGTGGACCAGGTGGTGGATCAAATCATGGCCTTGGGGGCCGGCCGGATCCAGGTGATCGCCCCGGCGGTACGGGGCCGGAAGGGGGAGCATGAAAAGCTGCTGGAGCGCATCCGCAAGGACGGCTATGTGCGGGTGCGCATCGATGGGGAGGTCTATGACATCAACGACCTGCCCAAGCTGAATAAGAACCAGAAGCACACCATCGACGTGGTGGTGGACCGGCTTTCCATCAAGCCGGGGGTACAGAGCCGGCTGGCGGAATCCCTGGAGACCGCCTTTGCCTTTGGGGAAGGGTTGGCCAAGGTGGATGTGATCGGGGGGGAGGAATTGCTCTTTTCCCAGAATTACGCTTGCCCAGATTGCGGCATCAGCGTGGAAGAACTAAGCCCCCGGATGTTTTCCTTCAATAACCCCTATGGAGCCTGTCCCCACTGCGGCGGCCTGGGCATCCTGATGAAAATGGATGAGGCCCTGGTGGTGCCGGATCCCACCCTGAGCCTGCGGGAAGGGGCCATTGGAGTCAGCGGCTGGCAAAGCGGGGCGGAAAACAGCATTGCCGGCATGTACTTTGGCGCCATGGCGGAGCACTATGGCTTTTCCCTGGATACGCCCTTTCAAGAGCTGCCGGAGCAGGCCCGCCACGCCATCCTGTACGGCACGGGGAGCGACCGGCTGCATATCGCCTACCAGCGGGAATTTGGGGCGGGCACCTTCGACGCGCCCTTTGAGGGGATCATCCCCAACCTGGAACGCCGCTATAAGGAGACCCAGTCCGACGGGGTGAAGCAGGAGCTGGAAAGCTACATGTCCAGCGTGGCCTGCCCGGCCTGCGGCGGCAAGCGGCTCAAGCCGGAAAGCCTGGCGGTGACCGTAGGAGGGCTGTCCATCGCGGCCCTGAGCGACCTGACGGTGCGCAAGGCCCAGGCCTTTCTCCAGGGGCTGGAGCTGAACGAGACCGAACGGCGCATCGGGGAACAGATCTTCAAGGAGCTCCATGCCCGGCTGGGATTTTTGGTGGACGTGGGCTTGGATTACCTGACCCTGTCCCGTTCCGCCGGCACCCTTTCCGGAGGCGAGGCCCAGCGGATCCGCCTGGCAACCCAGATCGGCTCCGGGCTGGTGGGGGTGCTGTATATCCTGGATGAGCCCAGCATCGGCCTGCACCAGCGGGATAACGCCCGGCTGCTCTCCACCTTGAAGGGCATGCGGGATCTGGGCAATACCCTCATCGTGGTGGAACACGATGAGGAGACCATGCTCTCGGCGGATTATATCGTGGATATTGGCCCGGGAGCAGGGGAGCACGGCGGCCATGTGGTGGCCCAGGGCACCCCGGAGGAGATCATGGCTAATCCGGATTCCATCACCGGCCAGTTCCTGTCCGGCCGGCGGTGTATCCCCGTACCGGCGCAACGGCGGCAAAGCGACCGGTTTTTGCGGGTGCGGGGGGCCAGGGCCAACAACCTGAAGGGCATCGACGTGGACATCCCCCTGGGGGTATTCACCTGCGTCACCGGGGTATCCGGCAGCGGCAAGAGCAGCCTGGTGAACGAGGTGGTCAAAAAGACCCTGCTGCGGGAGCTAAACCGGGCCAAGGTGCGCAACCCCGGGGCCTGCGAGGCCCTGGAGGGGCTGGAGCAGCTGGACAAGATCATCGACATCGACCAATCCCCCATCGGCCGCACCCCTCGGAGCAATCCCGCCACCTATACGGGCCTATTTGACCTGATCCGGGAGGTGTTCGCCATGACCCCGGACGCCAAGCTGCGGGGCTATAACAACGGCCGCTTTAGCTTCAATGTGAAGGGGGGCCGGTGCGAAGCCTGCCGGGGGGACGGCATCATCAAGATCGAGATGCACTTCCTGCCGGATATCTATGTGCCCTGCCAGGTGTGCAAGGGCAAGCGGTACAACCGGGAGACCCTGGAGGTCAAATACAAGGGAAAGACCATTGCGGACGTGCTGGATATGACTGTGGAGGAGGCTCTCTCCTTCTTTGGCCCCCTGCCCCGGCTCCAGCGCAAGCTCCAGACCCTGTATGACGTGGGCCTGGGGTATGTGAAGCTGGGCCAGCCCTCCACCACCCTGTCCGGGGGCGAAGCCCAGCGGGTGAAGCTGGCCACGGAGCTGTCCCGGCGGGATACGGGCCGCACCATGTACGTGCTGGACGAGCCCACCACCGGCCTACACGTGGCGGATGTGGAGCGGCTGCTGGGGATTCTTCAGCGGCTGGCGGAGGGGGGCAGTACGGTGCTGGTGATCGAGCACAACCTGGACGTGATCAAAACCGCGGACTATATCATCGACCTGGGCCCTGAAGGGGGCGACCAGGGGGGGCAGATCGTGGCCCAGGGCACGCCGGAGGAAGTGGCGGCCTGCCCAGAAAGCTATACGGGACAGTATCTAAAAAAACTCTTGGGGGTATAGGGCAATGGCATACAACATGGAACGGTGGTACAGTGCGGTGCAGGCCAGGTTTTCCGTTCGGCGTTACGCAGGTCCCCCTGCGGCGGAGGATCTGGCAGCCTTGGCCCAGGCGGCGGAGCGGATTGGCGGCGGGGGCGTACGGATCTTGTTAGGCCAGGGCGAGGACATATTCAAGCCCCTGTTTCTCAATTATGGGCGCATCACCGGCGCTACCCACTTTGCAGCCTTTGTGGCTGGGCCCGAGGCCCAGGACCATACCGTAGGCTATATGGGGGAGGCCTTCATCCTGGAGGCCACGGCCCTAGGCTTGGGTACCTGTTGGGTAGGTGGAAGCTTTCGCAAAAGCCGCACCGCTTCCCTGTTGCCCCTGGGGGAAGGGGAGCGCATCGTGGCCATTACCCCTCTGGGCGTACCCGGGGAAAGCTACGTGGGACGGCCCCGCAAAAGCTTGGAAGTCCTGACTGGCTTGGGACAGGAAGCCCTGCAAGCCCTGCCGGAATGGCAGCAAAGCGCCATCTCCTGCGCCCGGCTGGCTCCCAGCGCGGTGAACCGGCAGCCCTGGCGGTTTATACCGGAGGGAAATGGGATCCGGCTGATCAAGACCAGCGGAAATTTTGGCTTTGGCGGGGTGGATCTGGGCATCGCCATGCTCCATGTTGAGCTGGGGGCCGCCCATTGTTCGGTGAGCGGCGTGTGGCAAGAGACGGGGGATCGGCCGTTATTTCAGCCGGAAGGTGAAAATCAATAACCGCTATCGTCAACGTGTATATTGCATAAGGATAGGGAAAAAGCTATAATAAACATGATATGGTCGCAGCTTTGGCCCAATATGGAAGGCGGAGGCGGCGGCCCGCAGAAAAACGGGAGGCAATCATGATCGTTCGCAAGGTATCCGAGGCCGTCATTAGGCGGCTGCCCAAGTATTACCGGCAGCTTATTGCCCTGCAAGCCGCTGGGGTGGAAAGGATATCCTCTGGCAAGCTCGCCCAGCAGATGCGGCTCAACGCGTCCCAGGTGCGGCAGGATTTTAACTGCTTTGGCGGTTTTGGGCAACAGGGCTATGGCTATAACGTACAGCATCTTTTAGAGGAGATCCGCAATATTTTGGCCCTGGACCGGGCCTATCCCGCCATCGTGGTGGGGGCAGGCCGCATCGGCACGGCTCTGGCTAATTTCGATGGCTTTGGTCGGGATAACATCCAGATCCAGGCTCTTTTTGACATCAAGCCCGAGTTGGTGGGACAAACCATACACGAGAAGCCAGTGCTGCATATGGATGAGATGGAAGGCTATATTCGCGCCAAAGGGATCCGCATTGGCATCATCGCCGCCCGGCGTAGCACAGCCCAGGACATTGCAAACCGGATGCAGGCCGCCGGGATTGAAGGCATTTGGAATTTTGCCCCTGTGGATGTAAATGTGCCGGGCATTCCCGTGGAGAACCTGCATATGACCGATAGCCTGCTGTGCCTTTGCTATCGAATCGGACACCAGATGCCGGAAATGGAATAGGCTATAGCTAAATGAAGCCCTTTGCTTTCAGCCCATTACTGGGGAGGCAAAGGGCCTTTTTCTTGCATTGGGGGCAGGATGGCTGTCAGCTGGCAGTCATGACCAGCCCACGGATAGAGCGATATTTATCTTCCGTCACCTGTTGTGTTTCCACAAGCTGGCCCTGGGCGTCGTAATAATCCTTATAGGTGACGGCGATGCAGCCTCGCCGGCTCTTCCGCACCTCCAGGACCTCCCCGGGAGCTAGGGTTGGATCTACCTGATACTCCGTGCCAAGATCCTCTAGCGTGGCGGTTTTTTCCGACCGGATGCGAATGCTGATCCCCTCTGGTAGAGGCGCTCCGTAGATGCCCACCGTGATGGTTTTTTCCTCCGAATCCACATGGGCGGATAGGGTGACAGGCAGATCGCTGGTATTGAGGAATCGGAAGTTAGGCCCGTCCGTGCTAATGGTGGCGTCCCGTCCTGCGTCGATATAGCCCAAGGGCCAGGAATGGTGATGTCGTTCCGTCACCTCCAGATCCGCCATGAGTACCGCGTTATAAAGGGTGGAAGATACCTGGCAGACCCCGCCGCCATATTCCTGCACATAGGTGCCGTCCCGGATCCCTGCGGCTTCTTTCCAGCCGTTTTCCTGGTTTCGGTCTCCTAAGGTCTCGTTCATGTCAAACTCCTGCCCCGGCTTGACCTCTACCCCGTCGATCAGTTCCGCCGCCTTTTGGATGTTATGCACCCGGTTTTTTTTGCCGTAAGTGCTGCCTGCAAAGGAGGTGGAAAACTGGCAGATCAGCTGATGTTCTGCCTGGGCCTGCTCCAGGGTATAGGCTGGGGCCTGCTCCTGAAAGGAGATCTGGATGGGATCTCGGCTGCCGGACTGGATGGCGGCCTGTAGGGCTTGGGCCAGAGCGGGCACATCTACCTTACGGCCCACTGTGTCCTGGGTGAAAACGAAGGTCCCGCTTTCCCCATCATAGATGGCCGTGGCATCCTGGGCAGGTTGGTTCAGGGACGTAACGGCTGTATCGAGGGCCGCCCGCAGGGCGGCAAGCTCCACCTGGGGTGAACAGGAAAGGCTGCGGATCTCGCCTACCGGCGCATAGGACGGTAGGGCCAGGGCTTGGGTAAGGGCGGCCTCTACGTCGAAGCGGATGGGCAGGCTATCGGCGGATAGGGTAAAGGTTTCATCTCCAGCTATCAGCTGGTATTCCCAGGCGGCCAGGGCATCGGCATGGGTTTTGGCCAGGACGTCTTGGGCTTCCTGGATGGTCATGTCGGATACTAGCACGCCGTCTATATAGATCTGCCGGCCTAAAGTGACGCCCTGGGCCTGGGCTTCCTGCAAGCTATCGGGGCCTGGGCTTGCACAGGCGCCTGCCAACAGCAACAAAATCAGCATGTATTGGATCAATATGGTGGGTTTCATGGCTACTCCCTCCCTGGGTGATATGTATCAGTATGCACGGTCTTAATCTTTTTCTTGCATCCTGGAATGGGTTGGACTACAATAGTAATACCAGGAGCCAACGGCAGGAGTTAAAGCAATGTTTTTTGACATGAGCGACAAGCAGTCCCTGACAACAAAAGTTTATAATCACATTCGGGATGGTATCCTGGATGGTACCTATCCTATAGGCGGCTATTTGGTAGAGACCCGGCTAGCAGATGAGATGGAAGTGAGCCGCACGCCGGTGCGGGAAGCCCTTAAGCAACTGGAGTTGGAAGGACTTGTGGACAGCATCCCCAATCGGGGTATGCGGGTACAGGGCATCACCGACGGAGATTTGGACGATATCCATACCATCCGCCTGTTGTTGGAAGGCCAGGCGGGTTGGTGGGCTGCCCAGCGGATTGACCAGGAGCATTTGGACCGGCTGGCGGAAATATTGGAATTGCTGGAACTATATACGCGCCGGAACGACGTGGGACAGTTGGCCAAATTGGATAGCGCCTTTCATGACGTGATCTATGACGCGGCAAAGAGCCGTATGCTTAAGCATGTGCTCACATCCCTTCATCAAAATGCCAGAAGGGCCCGCCGCAGCAGCCTGACGGCGCCCAGCCGGCCAAACATATCCTTTCAGGAGCATCAGGCTATCTTTCGTGCGCTGGAAAAGCACTGCCCGGAGGAAGCAAAGGCTGCCATGGAACAGCATATCGCAAACGCAAACGCAAAAGAAGAAACGGAATGATATTTGCTCCGCCGCGGTCTGTGGCGGGGTTTTTTAACGAATTACAAAAAACGAAACATGCACAATGATGCTCGTATGCCTTGACACGTTGCGTTCAGGGTGTATATGGCGTCCCCATAAAATGGGCCGGGAACGGGAGAAGGAGGAGACGGCATGCGCATGATCCCCTGTGCGGGCGAACGGTTTACGGTGGAGCGAGGCGGCAGGTTTTTGCTGTCCCGGATCCAGGATGCGGCGCAAGACCTCCTGGATAATTATGCGCAACAAGTACAGCTGATCTACCTGGATCCGCCCTTTGGCACCGGCGGTAGTTTTTCCGCAAAGGTCTCTTCTGGCCAGGCCCAGATGCAGGTGCCGGCTTATGCGGACGATATGGAGCCCAAGGCCTATCTTTCCATGATGGAGGATACCCTACGGCTGTGCCATGCCCTGCTGTCCCCTACGGGTGTTATCTATGTGCATATCGATCACCGAATGAGCGCATATATACGGCTGCTTCTGGACGACGTCTTTGGGGCTGGGAATTTTGTCAACGAGATCATCTGGGCCTATCGCAGCGGCGGTAGAGCCACCCGATACTTTTCCCGCAAGCATGATAACATCCTACTGTATCGCAAGAGCAGCCATATGTATTTTAATATTCGGGCGGTGGGGACACCCCGAGGTCCGGAACGGCGCAATCACATGAAGCGAACCGTGGATGAACAAGGCCGGGTAGCGTATTCCATCCGTTCCGGCGGCCGGGAATATATCTACCGGGAGGATGCCCTGCTGTATCCGGGGGATGTTTGGGACGATATTGGGCATTTGCACCAGCGGGATCCGGAGCGTACTGGTTATAGCACGCAAAAGCCCCTGGCACTATTGGAGCGCATCATAAAAGCGTCCAGCCGCCCAGGGGATTTGGTGATGGATCTGTTCTGTGGCAGCGGCACTACAGCGGCGGCGGCATCTCAGCTGGGCCGGCGTTGGGTGGCGGTGGATGCGTCGCCTGTGGCCATGCTGGTTCTGCGCAAACGCTTGCTAAAGGCCATGGGTCAACCCGATCTGTTCCTCCAGCCGGAAGAATTGAAACTGGATTATCATAACAGCCCGGTGGGCTGGGAACCGCCTTCCCTACATTGGGAGCAGGATGGCTCCAGGCTAACCTTTGTACCAGATCAGACGCTGGCCTATCTGGCATTTGGAAACATGCAGGACGGACACTTCCTCCCCCTGTTTTTTGACCTGAATCCTGGAAAACGATCTGCCATTCCCGTGCCGGTACAGGTGACGGCTATTCAGGTGGCGGACGCCTTTGGCCGAAACGGCATATGGCACCTGCCACAGACAGGGAAAATCTGTATGGCAACATAAAGGATCGCCACATCAGCATTCGCTCTTTCCAAAAATCCAGGACATTTTTCCATAGGATATGCCAGATCCCAGGAGAATAAAACGGAAAAAGTGGCCAGTCGGCCACTTTTTCCGTTTCAGCAGATCGTGATCAACGGGCGTTATACTGGGCAATGCCCATCTTTAGAAGATCCATAGCCCGTTCCAAATCCTTGCAGTTTAGCACATAGGCAAACCGCACCTGATTCTTCCCCTGGGCAGGATCCAAGAAAAAGCCGCTGCCGGGGGCATACATGATGGTTTCGTTGTTGTCCTGGAATTCCGTTAGCAACCAGGTCTGAAACGCGTCGGCATCTTCCACCGGAAGCTTGGCCATCACATAGAAGGCGCCGCTGGGCTTCTTGCACACTACGCCGGGGATTTCTTGCAATTTTTGATAAATGGTGTCCCGGCGGCGCTTGTATTCCGCTCGCACGCTATCGAAATAATGGGGGTCCACCTGGTAAAGGGAGGCGGAGGCCACCTGATCCAGGGTGGACACGGACAGCCTGGCCTGACAAATTTTCAACGCGTTTTGTTGTAATTCCCGGTTGCGGGTGATCAGCACACCGATCCGGGCGCCACAGGCACTGAAACGTTTAGATACGGAATCTATGACGATAAGGTTCTCGTCCATATCCCGGAAGGAACCAATGCTTTGCAACGGCTCCCCTCCATACACAAATTCCCGGTATACCTCGTCCCCAATAAGGAACAGACCGTGCTCCTTAGCGATATCCGCGATTAGGCGCAGCTCCTCGGGGGTAAGCACGACACCGGTGGGGTTGCCAGGGTTGCTGATCAGGATAGCCCGGGTCCTGGGCGTGATCAAAGGCTCAATCCGTTCCCGGTCGGCATAGTGGTACCCTTCTTCCGGGGTGGTGGGGATAGGAACGATCTTGCCACCGACACAGTTGACAAAGGTGTTGTAGTTGGGATAGAAGGGCTCCGGGATTAGGATCTCGTCATCCGCATCCAGGATACAGCTCAAGGCGATCTGTAGGGCTTCGCTGCCCCCGGTGGTAACCAGAATGTCGCCGGTCTCATAGGCTACCCCAATGCCAGCATAGTATGCCTGTACAGCTTGGATTAATTGGGGGATACCGGGGCTTGGGGCATAAGCCAGGACGGGCTGGGAAAAATCCCGTATGGCGTCAAAGTATACAGGTGGAGTCTGTATATCGGGCTGGCCGATGTTTAGGTGGTAAATCTTGATCCCCTTTTTGTTGCATTCCACCTGATACGGGTAGAACTTTCGAATAGGGGAAAGGTGGGATCTTTCGATCCTGGAAGAAAGCTTCATAGAGTACAAACCTCCTGTTAAAGATCATAAATAGAGCGCGGGCCATAGGCGGCCCGCATGGGGATGGCATGGGAGCGGCTTGCACCCCCTCGGGAGGGGGAAAGGCTGCCAGCTTATTCCTCCTGGGGAACCGGCAAGGAAGGATCCCCGGTGCCCCGGGTGATCTTCTGATTTACTGCCCGGTACTTATCCGTGTACAAAAGCTCCCGGGAGATAAGGGTATCATCTTGATAAATGTTCATGTATACCTCGGCCACATAGCCTGTCCTACCTTTGGCATCTTCCCGTTCATAGCCGGTAGGCCAGTTGGGGTTGTCCGTATATTCGGTTTCGCCCGGCTCCAACTCCTCCACAGTAACGCCTTCCGGCTCATAGCGGAGCCCATCTGGCAGGGGCTGTCCATAGATATAGATGTTCATTTTATAATTTTCCTGGTCGCAGTATGCGAAGATATATAGGGGCGTATTCATCTGATTGATGAATACCAGGTTTTTGCCCCCGGTGGATACGGTGGCGTCCAGCCCCCTGTCCGCATAGGCGCTGGGCCAGGAATGCTTATTCCGCTCGGTAATGTTAATGGGTGCCTCTAGGGCTTCCTGGGCGGTATCTTCCACATCGCTACGCATGGCTCCCGCCTTGAGCAGGGCGATGTACAGCGTTGTGGACACCTGGCAGATGCCGCCGCCCGGCTGCATTTCATACCGGTCGCCGTTTACAATGCCCGGGGCCAGGGGCCAGCCGCCGGATTCATACCGGGGGCCGATGAATTCGTTAAAGTCCAGGGTCTCGCCGGGGAGGATCTCCGCACCGTTCAGGATGGTGGTAGCCTTTTGAATATTCCCCACCCGGTTGGTATCCCGGGCGCTACGGCTGGAAAAGTCCGTTTGGAAGGAAGAGCGCAGCTGGGTATTGGCTTGTACCTGTTCCAGGGTGGTGGAGGGCTGGGTCAAATCCAGTTCTGGGGTTAGGATGGCCTGGTGATCCCCAGAAGCCAAACATGTGAGGATTTCTTGGGCTAGAGCGGCTTCGTCCAGCATATAGCCGTCCTTACCCTCCGTATAGGAAAAGGAGGGCATATCGCCAGCAGCGGCGTCCCAAAAGAGATTGGGGGTGGCAAAGGGCTCCACCGGCAAGGTGTCAATGGCTTTACCAATGGCCGCTACGCGCTCCGAAAGCAGGGACCTATCCGCCGTAAAACCAGAATAATAGGCCTTTCCATTGTCCGCAAGATCCTTGCGGGCTTTTTTATTTTCCGCAGGGGTATCTCCCCGCCCAAGCAGAATGGCCTCCGCCAGCACCTGATCCAGATCGCTCTGGGCGCCCAGGTCCACGGCGGTAAACAGCCAAAGGCTAGTATTATAGCGTACGCCAATGTTAATGGCATCGGCAGCGGCTTCCACGCCTGGTAAAAGAGCCTGCCGTGCCTCATCTAGGGTCATGCCGGACACGTTTACGTCGTCAATGCGGATGCCGTTGAGGAAAGTACCCTCGGCAAGGTATTTTTGCAGCTTCTTTTCACTGGGCTGCACAAAGAAATAACTCCGCACCCAAAGACCTGCCCCGAAAAGCACCACCATCACCAGGAGAATGCGGGCCAGGAGAGTAATCACATGGGGCAGCCGGGAGCGCCGGCGTTTTTGCGCATGCGGGGCGCGGACCGCGGCCGGCGCCTGCCGAGGCCGGGTCTTGCCAGCAGGGCGGGAAGCGGGATCATAGGGCATTGTTTATAACCGTTCTCCTTATCGTATCAGGATCCGTCCTCCAAAAAGACTTGGTTTCATTATATCGCAAGGGACAGCAGGGTTCAACACAAACGTAGCCGGATATTTGGACAAACCGTGAACAAATTCCATTCCTGTTGGGGCTAGCGGTTCGGGCTAAAGGGGCGGAGATTAAGGGTGGCGATATAAGAAAACATGGGCCACTTTTGTCCAAATTTGTCCTGGCGCTGTGTTAGTTGGCTGTGCAAGGGGGTTCCACTCTGCCTGCGGCGGGGCCACCTTGCGCCAAAACAAATGCGGCTTAAAACTGTCTCTGCCATCCCAAAGGGAAAATTTTGTGGCAGATGGGCGAAAGCCAAGGGGATATACCCGCTGTGGTATCTCCTCGGCCTATGATAGGGCAGCTGCTCTTTTTTGCTGTTTTTGGGGGTGCGCGCTTTGCAAAAGCGTTTGCTAATGCGAGACAAAGTCTGGGAAAAAGAAGACAAGCTGGTCGGGGTATCAAAAAGAAACCATGGGAATAGGTTAATAGAGAGGCTATTTTTTTAAGGAGGAAATAACGGACATGAAACGATTTAGCATATGCATATTGGCGTTCCTTTTGCTGGGGGCGATCCCTTTAACGGCCCTAGCAATGCCCCAGGAGCCAATCCCTCAGTGCCCTAGCCTGGATATTCCAGTACAAAAAACATGGGACCATGGAGAGAATCCCCAGGAAAACCAGCCTACCCAGGTGATCATCCGGCTGCTGGCGGACGGACAGGGCACAGGCAAGCAGCTGATTTTGACGGCAGAAAGCAATTGGTCTGGCATATTTGAAGACCTGCCCCAATGCAACCAAGACGGAACAGCGATTGTATATACGGTGACGGAAGATCCGGTGTCCAATTATGCCGTCAGCTATACACAACCGCAGGTGGAAAGCTTGGCTGTTTCCCAATGGGGAGAAAAGGTCACACCTGCCAGCAATAGCGAATACCCTATTTCTGGCAACCTGGTGGTAGCAAAGAAAGGGGGCAGCTATGACGTTTGGACCGATACATCCCTAACGGCCCAGCAAAAGGAACAACTGCTGGCTGCGATAAATGGAGCCAATCTGGAAGGTTTAGGTAAGGACCTTGCCCTGCTCAACACGGATTTTAAAGCGGGCCTGCCCGCTGAATTTACTGGCAAAATGGGCGAGACCATTCGGCTGGAAGAAAGCCAGACAGGCGGCACGAAAATCATCTTCAGCGAGACTTCCGCTTGGAGCCTGTTCTATACTGGTTATTTGGTGATCACTCCGGCCCGGGGCGCCACCGTCTCCAATACGTATCAGAAGCCCACGCCCACCTGCACCCCTACCCCTGTCTCTTATACACATCTGACGCTGCCGACGA
>ENA-OZGX01000346-OZGX01000346.1-human-gut-metagenome-genome-assembly--contig:-NODE-346-length-23348-cov-5.729060_pt1 | contig 23348 bp, 19 predicted proteins | sample MGYA00244040_ERZ653674 | MGnify/ENA primary metagenome ERZ653674 (study PRJEB26926, sample SAMN06165232) | human gut metagenome | biome: ENVO:00009003; feature: ENVO:2100002; material: ENVO:00002003... | reverse complement strand
GTCGTTTACCGGAAATGCCCGGGCCGTGGCCGGGAATACCTCCCCCACCGTCTGCTCCAAAGCCCGGCTTTCCGCCGGGATCTCCCCCAGCCGGGGCAGCCCCACCGTGATGCCCCGCAGGGCCCCCGCATCCTTGCCCGCTTGCCCCAAAACCGCGTCTAGGCCGGATTTTAGCCGGGCGGCCACCTGGGGGATGCCGATTTGGCCGTAATCTATGGTGTCGACGGTTTCCTCCGCCAAAACATGCCCCTGAAGATCGCATAGCTGCACCGCGGTTTTGGATCCGCCGCCGTCAAAGCTCAATAACATCCTGGAGCCTCCTCATCCTTGTTTATGCATAGTATACCCCTGCCCGGCCGCCGGGCAAAGGGCCTGAGATAAAAAGGAACCCGCTGCAACACGCAGCAGCGGGTTTACAAAATTCGGGTATCGGGCCCGGCCTATTCGCCGCAATACCGGCGTATGAACTCCGCCAATTCCCCCACAGCCTGGCGGATCTGGGCCACCTCCACCCGCTCGTTGATCTCGTGGGCGTTTTCCAATAGGCCCGGGCCGTACATAATGGCCGGGGTATCCCCCCACAAGGTCAGGGTCATGGCGTCACAGGCGCTTTCAAAGCCCCGGGTATTGGCCCGCTGGCCCCGCAGCTGCATCAGGCTCTGTTGCATGAGCTGCACCAGGGGGTCCTCCAGGGACACCGCAGTGGGATAAATCGGCCGGAAGTCCGGGGAATGGAACACCGGGGGGTGGTCCTTTAAGTAGGGATGGGCCGCGCACCAGGATCCCATAAACCGTTCAAACTGCTGTTTTACCTGTTCCCGGTTTTCCCCGGGCAGCATCTCCACCATAAACATGAGCTTCGCCTGATCCGGCACGGCGAAAAAGTGTGCTTCCCCCGCCTTTAGATACCAAATATCGTCCACCAGGGCGGGGGTGGGGAAATAGTCCGCGTCGTGGTAAAGGGGATGATGCCGTAGCTGGGCGGTACGCAGGTCCTCAAAGCGTTTCATGCCCTCCTTGAAGTAGATGGCATGGTCAAAGGCGCTGTTTCCCCGCCACCAAAGGCAATTGTGGGTGGCCTTGCCCGGGATCTCCACCTCGTATACGTGGTTGCCCTTAAGGCCGGTGCAAATGTCCAGGTTGGTGGGCTCCAATACCACCGCCCCGTCCGCCTTGTAGCCCTTTAGGCAGCAGGCCAGGGTACCGTTGTATACCCCGGTCTCCTCGCACACCACGCTCTCCAGAATCACGTCCCCCGCCAGCTGCACGCCTGCCTGCCGCAAGGCCTCCATGGCCATGCACATGACCGCGATGCCGCTCTTCATGTCGCAGGCCCCTCGGCCGTATAGGTAGCCGTCCCGCTGGATAGGGTCAAAGGGGTCGTGGGCCCACTGGGCCCGGTCTCCCGCCGGCACCACGTCCATATGCCCGTTTAGGATCAGGTTACGACCGCCTCCCTTTCCCTTGCGCACAGCCACCACGTTGGGCCGGTCCATATAGGTCTGGTTGGGCCACCAGGCTTCGTGTTCCTGGGCCCCGGGCACAGAGTCCGGGGTGAACACGTCGATGGTATCGTATCCTTTATCCTTTAAATAATCCGCCAGGAAATGTTGGGCAGGGCCTTCGTTGCCCCCGCCAGGGACGATCTCGCTGGGATGGGCGATCAGGGCTTCCGCCAGCTTGATGGCTTCGTCCCCCAGGCGCTGAGCCGCTTCCTGTAGGGCGGCTCTATGTTGCAGTTCCGTTGCCATAGGCCGCCTCTCAATCCCGCTTGGCCAGCACGGCCGCCACGATGATGGCGCCTTTGATCATCATCTGGGGATAGGTGGCAACCCCCATCAGGTTCATAATGTTGCCGATAATGCCCAGGATCAGCACGCCCAGCACGGTGTTCATCACCGTACCCCGGCCGCCAGTAAAGGCTGCGCCGCCGATGACCACGGAGGCGATGGCGTCCAGCTCCAAGCCGTCGCCTACCAGGGCGGTGCCCACCCGCAGCCGGGCCGCCATGATAATGCCCGCGATGCCGGCCAAGATGGCGGAGAGCACATAGATGCTGATCAGCATCTTATTCACGGAAACGCCCACCAGCTTGGCTGCCTCCTTGCTGCCGCCAATGGCATAGGTTTTTCTGCCAAAGGTGGTATTTTGCAGCAGGATGTGCATGATAATACCAATAATGACCGCGTAGATGATGGCAATGGGGATAGGGCCCAGGTTGCCGGCAAAGTTGGTCAAAAAGGTTTGGTTATTGATGACTGCCACAGAGCCTACCTGGTAGATGTAGGCGATGCCCCGCACCACCTGCTGCATAGCCAGGGTAGCGATAAAGGGTTCGATCCTGCCAAAGGCGATCAGGCCGCCGGAAATGGCGCCGCCCACCGCCATGACCAGCACTACGAATACAAACACCGCAGCAATGGGCCAATTCTGATTCAGCAGGCCAGCGGTGAGGCACACGGACAGGGCCAGGAAGGAACCTACGGAAAGGTCGATGCCGCCGGTCACGATGACGAACAGCATGCCGTAGGACAGGATGGCGGTGGTGGCGTTCTGGGTCAGGATATTGAGCAGGTTCAGGGGCGTGAAAAACTTAGGGGACAATAAGCAGGATACCACGAACATCAAAAGGAACGTGATCACCAGATAGTACTTTTGAAAAAAGCTCTTTGCGCCGTTTACCCCTTGGAGGGAACGGCTGTTTTGTAAGGCATTCATTCTACTTCCTCCAATACCCTGTGGTATTCAATCATCTTGTTCATCAGTTTGGATTCGTCGGCTTCTTCCCTGGAGAATTCACCAGTCTTATGGCCTTCCGCAAGGACGATGATCCGGTCGGACAGGGCCAGAAGTTCCGGCATTTCCGACGAAATGACAATGGCGGCCCCGCCGGCCTTGGCAAATTGGTCGATCAGCCGGTAGATCTCTTCCTTGGAGCCCACGTCGATGCCCCGGGTGGGCTCGTCAAACAGCAGGATGTCGCAGTTGGCGGCAAGCCACCTGGCCAGCACGATCTTCTGCTGGTTGCCGCCGGACAGGGTGGAAACGATGCTGCGGATGCTGGGAGCCTTCACGTTGACCCGGTCAAACTGCTTTTGGGCAATGTTGTCCTCCTTTTTGCCCTGCATCAGGGAAAAGCGGGAAAACTCCGGGAGATCGGAAATGGAGATGTTTTCCCGGATGGGCAGCTGCATAAACAGGCCCTGAAGCCGCCGGTCCTCGGGCAGGAAGCCCATCTTCAGGCCGATGGCCTCGGAGGGGCTGCGCAGGGGCGCCTGTACGCCGTTTACCAATATAGTGCCGCTGCTTCGTTTTGCTGCCCCGAAAATGCTCTTTACCAGCGTGCTGCGCCCGCTGCCCATAAGCCCGGCTATGCCCAAGATCTCGCCCTTTTTCAGAGAGAAGGAAACATCCTTTACCTTGTTTCCAACTACCAGGTTGTTGACTTGCAGGACAACCTGATCTGTAGCGTGGCCGCCAATGCCATAGGAGCGGATATTCCTGCCGATCATATAGCTGACGATGGTTTCCTTATTAAAGTCTTTTCTATCTAATTCTCCACTCACAACGCCGTCTTTCAAAACGGCGATCCTATCGCAGATGTACATCACGTCCTCCAGCCGGTGGGAGACGTAAATGATGCTGGTTCCCTCGGCCTTGAGCTTCTTGATGATCTCGTGGAGATAATCCGCGTCGTCCTGGCTCAAAGAGGAGGTAGGCTCATCCAAAATCAGCAGCTTGGGCTGCATCAATAAAGCCCGGCCGATCTCCACCATCTGCCTGGAGGCTATGCTCAAATCCTTGACGGGGATAGCGGGGCTGACGTCCAATTCCAGCCTTTTGAGGATCTTTGCCGCTTCCGCTTCCATTTGTCGGAAGTTTACAAAGCCGCTACGCTGGGGCCACGCCCCAAGAAATATGTTCTCCGCCACGCTGAGCTCCGGCACCAGGCTAAGCTCCTGATAAACCGTAATCATGCCTGCTTGGCGGGCGTCCATGGTGTTCCAGGAAACGATCTCTTTCCCATCGAAAACAAAGCTACCGCTATCAAGATTGACCGCGCCGGCCAGAATTTTTATCAGCGTGCTTTTACCGGCGCCGTTTTCCCCCACCAGCCCCAGGATCTCCCCCTTATGGACGACCAGGTTGGTATCTGTCAAAACCCGGGTGCCCGGATAGCTCTTGGACACGTTTTGCACGCGCAATAGTACCTTTTCCTGCATAGTTTACCTCTCTAAACAGGGCCCCTACCTGAAAGGCGTCTTCCGGCAGGAGCCCTCTGGTCAGCGATTAATAAGCAGAGTCGGGATCGTAAAGTTCCGCCGCATTATTGGCGTTAATACCCACAGAGTCAATGTACATGGTGCCGGGCACATTGGCGCCGCTGGCAGCATAGGCGGCCATCAGCACAGCCCATTTGCCTTCCTGACGGGGATCGCAGGTGGCGCTGGCCACGATGGTTCCCTCCTGGATTGCGGCCAACTCTTCCTTACGGCCGCCGGCGCAGCACACCATCACCTGGCCTTCCAGGCCAGCGGACTGGATGGAAGAGGTGGACGCAACGCCCATACTGCCATCCAACACGAAGAGGATGTCCAAATCCGAATTGGCGGCCAGGATGTCGTCGGTCTCCTTTAGGGCGGTATCCGCGCTCCACTCGCCGTAGCGGCATGCCACGATGTTCAGGTTGCACTTGTTGTACTTATCCAGATAGTAAGCGGTAAAGCCGGCGATCATGCCGTTGGATTCCTGGATGGAGTACAGCTCCTTGGGGAAGCCCATGATAACGGCAGCCTTAATTTCTTCCGGGCAACCGTTCTTGGCGTCAAAGGCTTCCGCTAGGGCGGTGCCGGCGGAATAGCCAAAGCTGTAGGTGTCGTGGCCCACAAAGCAAGTGGGGGCAGCAGCAGATTCCATCTGGCTGTTTACGTTGATCAAGGGGATGCCAGCCTGGTGCACCATATCCGTGGCGGCGATGATGCCGGAGGGATCCACCGGATTTACGATGATGGCGTCACAGCCCTGGGCAATCAGGTCTTCGATGTCGGAGATCTGGGTAGCCAGGTCGCCGTTGGCGTCGGTGACGATCAGGTTCACGCCAAGGTGTTCGGCTTCCGCCTGTGCAATCCGAATCAGGTTTTCATACCAGGAGCTACCTGCAACAGACCGCTGGGAGAAACCGACGGTAATGCCTTCAAAAGAGTTGGCGTCGCCGATAACCTCTTCGGGTTCGGTGTAGTAGTAGGCAGAAGGCGCTTCACCAGCCTCGGTATTCGAGGTGGCAGACTCCTGGGTCTGGGACGGGGTGGTTGGCGCGGTGCAAGCGGCCATGCCGATGCACATGAGCGTCACCAGGATCACAGAGATGATACGAGTGGCTTTGTTTTTCATGGTTTCCTCCTGTATTATTTTGGCCCCCGCCATATGGGTTCTAGCATGGGCCCTTTTATAAACGGGTTAATATGCAGAGTTTGGATCGTAGAGCTCCGCGGCATTCTCTGCGCTGATGCCTACGGAATTGATATACATGGTGGTCGGCACGCTGGCGCCGCTGGCGGCATAGGCTGCCATCAGCACAGCCCACTTACCTTCTTGACGGGGGTCGCTGGTGGCGCTGGCGGCAATCGTCCCCTCTATAATGGCGGCGATTTCCTCCTTACGGCCATCGGCGGAACCTACCACCACTTGGCCTTCCAGCCCCGCCGCTTGTATGGCGGAGGTGGCAGCTAATCCCATGCTGCCGTCCAGAACAAACAATACATCCAGATCCGGGCTAGCGGCCAGGATGTCGTCGGTTTCCTTCAGGGCGGTCTCCGCGCTCCACTCGCCGTAGCGGCAAGCGACGATGTTCAGGTTGCACTTGTTGTACTTATCTAAATAGTAGGCGGTGAAGCCGGTGATCATGCCATTGGATTGCAAGATGGAAAACAGCTCCTTGGGGAAGCCCATGATGATGGCGGCTTTGATCTCCTCGGGGCAGCCATATTTTGCATCGAAGGCTTCCGCTAACGTAGAGCCGGCCGCATAACCAAAGTTATAGGTGTCGTGGCCCACAAAGCAGGTGGGGGCGGCGGCGGCTTCCATCTGGCTGTTTACGTTGATGAGGGGGATGCCGGCCTGGTGCACCATATCTGTGGCGGCAATGATGCCGGAGGAATCCACCGGGTTGACGATGATGGCATCGCAGCCCTGGGCGATCAGGTCTTCGATGTCGGAAATCTGGGTGGCCAGGTCGCCATTGGCGTCGGTAACGATCAGGTTCACGCCAAGGTGCTCCGCTTCTGCCTGGGCAATGCGGATCAGGTTCTCATACCAGGAACTGCCTGCCACAGAACGCTGGGAGAAGCCAATAGTAATGCCTGCAAAGGCATCAGCCTCGCCGATGACCTCTTCAGGGTCGGTGTAGTAGTAGGAGGATGGGGCTTCGCCAGCCTCAATATTTGAGGCTTCGGATTCTTGAGTCTGGGACGGGGTGGTTGGCGCGGTGCAAGCGGCCATGCCGATGCACATGAGCGTCACCAGGATCACAGAGATGATACGAGTGGCTTTGTTTTTCATGGTTTCCTCCTGTTGGTTTTGAATTATGAAATGGCTTTATCTTTCGCCTATTTCCTCTTTTATGAGCCGCCGGACAAGGGTTTCGGAATCCGCCACGGGGTATCCCTTCTCGTCCAACAGATTGTTGGCCCGGTCAAACAGGCCCACAAGCCGGGGGGCGCCGGATACCTGGCGGATCACCGCCACGTTGGTGCGCATGGTAAAGGCCTGGGCCCGGAAGCCGAATACAGCGGTTTCGCCGGATACCACATTCTTTTCCGGCATAAACAGGGAGCCATAGTAATCCGTGGCGTTGAGGGTACGGCCGAAGAAGGACCCCACGTCTGCCCGGAGCTTTTTGTCGAAGATGGTGGCGGGGTCGGAACCCACAAAGGCATGGGGGTCCCAGCTGCGGGACAGCCGGTAGGGGTGGTCATCCCCCCGGTTGGCCGGGGTGTCGCAGGCGTAGAAGCCGCCGCCAAAGCAATAGGCCTTGTTTTCAAAGGTATGGGAGATCTCGTTAACATAAACCATGGCGGGGCGCTCAGGCAGATCCGCCAGCAGATGCCAGGGGGTGGTGCCGAAGATGCCGTGGCCGGGTTCCGCATGGGTGCCGCCTGCGGCTTTCACCACCGGCAGCATGGCCGCGGAGGAGGCGCCGGGCAGGTTGATTTGCCGGATGGGGAACCCCATATCCCTTAGGGTGTTGGCCGCCCGCACCGCCGTGCTGGCGTTGATGGTGGCCTGGCCGCCCTTGGTCTCGGACACCAGGGTGCCGGGGAAGGTCACCGTGCCCACGATGCGCACCCCGGGGTAGGTGGAAATGGTCTTTGCCGCTTCCACCAGGTCGGCTTCCCAAATGCCGCCCTCCTCGTTGGGGTATATAATATCCTCTGGAGCCCGAACCCGGAGCAGGATGTCCTGCACCATACCCATGGCCTCCGCTGCGTCGGAAAGCAGCTTGGCGTTTTCCAAGCTATAGATGGTCCATACCTCCGGGTGCATCTCCAATACGTGAGGAATCTCATGCTTGGGGATCTGTACCAAATGGCCCACATGCTTCACCGGGTTGCCATAACGCCACTGGGCTTTGGCGCACTGCACGTCCACCGCTACGATGCCGGGAAACCCCGCCTGTACGATGGCCGCGCTGACGATGGGGTTGCGGTTGAAGTGCTTGCTCATAAAGTAGGTCTGCACGCCGGTCTCCTCGGTGGCGGCGGTGATGGCCCGGGCGTTTTCCATAACGGTATCCAGGTCGATCACATAGGTATTGGCGGGAATAACGCCTTTTTGATGGAGCGTTACGGCGGCCCGGATCAGGTCTGGGTTACGCCTTTGTACTAGGTCCAAAAACATAGCTTTACCTCCTTTTTATGCTTGCATTGCTGGTTCCTTCAGAGAAATATAAGCGTCCAGCCCGGCAGGTATATCCGGGTTGATACCGGTATTCAGCGCCTTTTTTAAGGCGATAAGCTGGGCCAGGTTGATAAAGGCGATGCCGTTGGCCGCATGGTTCTTAACCGGTGGAAGCACAATTTGGTATACGTCGGAATACTGGCTTGGATCTTGGGCGGCCACGCACAGGATGCAACCCCGGGCCTTCAGGTCGCGGACCATTTCTTTTTGGTAGAAGTTTTCCCCGCTGCGAAGCAGGGCCAGCACCAAGGTTTTTTTAGAGCAGAGCACAATGGGGCCGTGGCGAAAATCCAATACATTAAACTGCTTGCCGCTGATCTTGCTAATCTCTGTAAACGCCAAGGCCGCTTCTTCCCCAATGCCGGCCACCGGGCCATCCGCCAACACCACCACGTCGGAAAAATCCAAGCTGGCCAGGATGTCGGTTACCGGGGCGATTCCCTGACGGAAGGCCTGGTTTGCGTCAATGACGCTGCAAAGATCTGCCCAAAGGGAATCCTTTTCAAAGCGGATGGCAGCCAGATACAGAATAGCAGCGTACAGGTTGGTCACGGTGCGGGTCTGGCAGACGGAATAGTCGTAGGCCCAGGGAAGGCAGACCACATAGTCCGCCAGATGGTTGAGGTTGCTCCCTTCCTTAGCGGTGACCGCCAGCACCTTGGTGGCAAAGTGCTTTTTAATATAATCCACAGAGCGGACCATTTCCGTAGTTAGCCCAGAGCGGGACAGGGCGATCACAATGGCGTCGCTGCATAAATCCCTATATTTTTCCGGATCCAACATGAAATCCCCACCGGATACCGCATAGCCCACACTGCCGTTTTGCAGGGAAAAGGCCGCGGCTGCGGATTTGGCCAGCATGTAGCCGGAACCGCTGCCCAATATTACAAACCGTTGAGAGGGATTCGCGGCAAAAAAGGCGGCTAAAGATGAACGGTTTTGGGCAAACCAGGTTTTGGTTTGCAGCAAAGCTATATGTTGTTCATTGATTTCCTGTTCTGTTTTGTACATATTTTTCATTCCTCCGGCGAATATTAAAATTCCTCAAAAAAATGCTATGTCAAATATTGAAAACATTATGATAACATGCTATATTTGTTATATCATATTATCCATAAGATCCTATAAAATGAGGTGCGCCTATGAGTGCCATTAAACCTTCCCCCCTATATATACAGCTCAAAGAAAAAATCGTGGAAAAAATCCATACGGGCCAATGGGTAGCAGGCAGCAAAATTCCTACGGAGCATCAGCTTTGCCAGGAGTATCAGCTCAGCCGCATTACCGTGCGCCAGGCCCTAGAGGCGTTGGCCAATGACGGATACATTGTGCGGCAGCAAGGGCGGGGCACCTTTGTATCCTCCCCCAAGATCGACACCAAGCTTTCCACCTTTTATTCCTTCTCCCAGGAGCTGCAAAAGCACGGTTTCAAGCAGCACGACATCATCCTGAATTTCCGCAAGTTGGAAGCCGACGAAAACATAGCGGCCCACCTGGGGGTATTGTCTTTCTGTCCGGTCTTTGCGGTGGAGCGGCTGCGGCTGATTGACGATATGCCCTACGTATATGAGACCTCCTATATCCCCGTACACCTTTGTCCACGGCTCTGTCCGGAAGATATCCAGGCCATCGGCCTATACAATTCCCTGGAGAAGGCCGGCAACATTGCCCCCACCAGCGCAGAGGAAAGCTTTGAAGCCGTGGTGCTGCCAAACGATGTGCGGCTCCACCTAAAGCTAAACAAAAACTCCCCCGCCCTGAAGATCGAGCGCACCTCCCGGCAGGAGGACGTGGTATTCGAATACTGCATCAGCTACCTGCGGGGCGACCGATATAAATACACAATTTATTTGAAAAAATAAATCCCTGTGTGTTGTTTCCAAGCTGCAATACCTGCCCAAGGGCGTAAAGGGTACCAGCCTATGAAAATCCCCATGGATTTTCATAGGATTTTTCTTTGATGGTACCGTTATAGTATGTCCAGTCGCTTTGAATAATTTTCTCCCAGCAGTCATGGCGCAGCGTGGGAAAAGGAAAACCAAACGAGAGTAAAATACATGGGGCAGGACTCGAATTCCGAACGGAAGGAATTCTTTATAACATTAAATATTTGTTATATCAACTATAATGATTATATGTTATGACATTTATTTTGTCAATGATGTTTTTGGTCGCACATCGGAAGGTTAATTATAATTAAACTTTTTACATTTTCCAGCTGGCATATTTCTCCGTTCCCCTATACACCAACAACTCTTTTGCATCTAAATGCTCATACTAAAAAATAACACAATTAAAATTCTTGTACAAAACGTCTAATTATGATATATTATAATTAAATTGTGCAATATTTATTTTCACCTAGATCACGTTCTCCAGCCCAAAAATATTTCCATTCACGTAAAAAAATCAAACCTGGGCCCTTAACATTATGGCCCTCTATCCAGGTCGTAACGCCGCTGGGATGTGAATCCCTTAGAAAAAATAAACGCCCCAGGATGCTTTTTATGCCATAGAATACCGTTGATGAGGGAACCGCTTCATGGATCAAAAGAAGTACCTTGCCCATATTGCCGATGACGGACGGGAACAAACCATTTGGGAACATCTGAGCGGGGCAGCAGCCCTGGCTAAGGAATTTGCCCGGCCGTTTGGAGGAGAAGGCCAGGCGGAATTGGCCGGCCTAGCCCATGACATTGGCAAGTATTCTCAGGCATTTCAAAAGCGGCTTCTTGGCGCCCCCATACGGGTGGATCATTCTACAGCAGGGGCAGCGGAGTGCTGGCGTAACCGGCAACCGTTTGCCGCCTTTGCCGTAGCGGGACATCATGGTGGGCTGCCGGATGGCGGCGGACAGATGGACAGCGCTGACAAAGGTACCTTCTTTGGCCGGATTAAGCGGGCCGACCAAGGAAAGCTGGAGCCATATGCGCCATGGAAAGAGGAAATCCAACTGACTCAGCCCCGCATACCGGAGCATTTGATGGGGGATGTTGCCGGCGGGACGTTTTTTACCCGGATGCTATATTCCTGCCTGGTGGATGCAGACTATTTGGATACCGAAGCCTTTATGCAGGGCCATCCCAGAAACCAATCGGCCGTCTCCATGGAGGTATTATGGAATAAGTTGCAAAGCTACATCGCCCCTTGGTTTCCGCCCCAAGGGATGTTGAACCAGCAGCGTTGCGCCATCCTGACCCACTGCATCCAGCAAGGCCAGCAACAGCCTCCCGGTTTATTTTCCCTGACCGTTCCCACCGGAGGCGGGAAAACCGTTGCGTCGTTGGCCTTCGCCTTGGCCCAAGCAAAAGCCCGGGGCCTGCGCCGGGTGATCTATGTGATCCCGTATACCTCCATCATCGAACAAACCGCAGCGGTATTTCGGGATATTTTAGGAGCGGAAAACGTGCTGGAACACCACGCCAATGTCCTGTACGATTTAGAGGACGCGGCGGATGCCCGGACCATCCGGCTGGCCCAGGCTACGGAAAATTGGGATATGCCTGTGGTGGTGACCACAGCCGTACAGTTCTTTGAATCCCTCTACGCCGGCCGCCCTTCCCAATGCCGCAAGCTCCACAACATTGCCGGCAGCGTGGTGGTGTTTGACGAAGCGCAAATGCTGCCCATCCCCTATTTGCGACCCTGCGTCCATGCCATCGCCCAGTTGGTGGCCCATTATGGGGTCTCGGCCGTTTTATGCACCGCCACCCAGCCGGCCTTGGCGCCCATCTTCCAAACGTTTTTGCCGCATATGCCTATGCTGGAGCTGTGCCCCCCAGGGACGTTCCAGTGGGCGGCCTTCCGCCGGGTCTCCTTTAACGGAGCAGGCCCGCTCACCTGGGATCAGCTGGCCCAGCGTCTCAACCAATTACCCCAGGTGTTGTGCGTGGTCAACACCCGTAAAAGCGCCCGCACCCTTTTTGAACGTTTGAAAGGCGACGAATGCTTCCACCTATCCACCCTCATGTATCCTGCTCACCGCCGGGCCCAGCTCCAGGAGATCCGCAGGCGGCTAAAAGCAGGCTTGCCCTGCCGGGTGGTGTCCACTTCCCTGATCGAGGCCGGGGTGGACGTGGATTTTCCGGCGGTATATCGGGAGACGGCGGGGCTGGATTCCATATTACAGGCGGCTGGCCGGTGCAACCGGGAGGGAAAACGCCCCGCAGCGGAAAGCAGGGTGTCCGTCTTTAAAAGTGAGGCCGCCACGCCCCCTTTGTTCGCCACGGCCATCGCGGCCGGGAATGACGTAATGGCCCGGTATAAGGATATTGCATCCCCTGAAGCCATCCATGCCTATTTTTCCCAGCTCTTGGAGCTGAAGGGGATGGACGCCCAGGACGTCCAGGGAATCCTTCCTCTGATACAAAAAAACTTTTTCCCCTTCCAAACTGTGGCGCGGCGGTTCCATCTTATCGACAGCCCGACAAAAGCCGTATACATCCCCCTACAAGGGGGCGCCCAGTTGGTGGAACAGCTCCGCACCGGTCAATATAGCCGGGATCTGTTCCGCAGGCTGGGACAGTATAGCGTAGCCGTCTATGAAACCCACTTTGCCGCCCTGGAGCAAGCCGGAGATCTGGAGTCCCTGGGTGATGGCACGGGAATCCTGTGGAATACAGCCCTCTATACCCAGGAGACCGGACTGTCCCTGGATGCCGACCCGGGAAAGGGACTGTTTGTTTAAACGCATATCAAAAGCAATGGGGGCGCCTTTTCTAGCCTCCAATTTGTTCATGGGTTTTTATTTCCTGTTTTAGTTCACGACACCTCTACCGCTTTTTTAGAATTTCACGGCCTGATATCACCATGTAGGCCCTATTTTTTCATTTAGACGAAAAGGTTTCCCATAAATCAATATTTAAATAGGAGAGGAGTGTTGCCTATGTCCATACGCTTGGAGGTTTGGGGCGACTACGCCCTGTTCAGCCGTCCGGAAATGAAGGTGGAGCGTGCCAGCTACGACGTAATGACGCCGTCGGCTGCCCGGGGGCTGATCGAAGCCATATTCTGGCACCCTGGTATGAAATGGATCGTGGACCAGATCCAAGTTTGCGCGCCCATCCGCTTTAGCAACCTGCGGCGCAACGAGGTCAAGGCCACCGCCATGGCTCGGACCGCCCGCACGGTAATGGAGCGGGGCAAAGGCCAGCTGTACCTGAGCGCCCCGGACAACATCCAGCAGCGGGCCGCCCTGCTCCTTCGGGACGTGCGCTATGTTATCCACGCCCACTTCGAGATGACGGAGCGAGCCGCGCCGGGGGACAATCCGGGGAAATTTCAGGACATGATCCAGCGGCGTATTCAGAAGGGGCAAACGTACCATCAACCGTACCTGGGCTGCCGGGAGTTCCCCGCCAAGTTCCGCCTGTGCCAGGGGGCGATTCCCTGCCCGAAGGAGCTGAAAGGGCAGCGGGATCTGGGTTGGATGCTTTACGACATGGATTACACCGACCCTGAGAACATCACCCCCCGCTTTTTCCGAGGGATCTTACAGGATGGGGTGCTGAATGTGCCGCCCTGGGACAGCGAGGAGGTGCGAGGATGATCTTACAGGCGTTGACAGACTACTATCAAATCTTGGCCCAGGGAGGGGAGATCTCCCCTCTTGGTTGGAGCAAGACGAAGGTTTCCTATGCCCTGTACCTGGGGATAGACGGGACGCTGGAGCAGGTGGCCCCGATACAAACGGAGCAGGACAAGGGAGGTAAGCTGGCGGTAGCCCCCCAGCCCATGTCGCTTCCCGCGCCGGTGAAGCGCTCCAGCGGGGTGTCCGCGAATTTCCTTTGGGACAATTCCGGCTATATCCTGGGAGTGGATGACAGGGGGAAACCCCAGCGGACGCTGCAATGCTTTCAGGCCTGTAAGGCGCTGCACGAGCGGCTGTTATCCGGGGTGGATAGCCCTGCTGCCCAGGGGCTATTGGCCTTTTTTCGCAGCTGGCGGCCGGAGGAAGCCCCGGAGCATCCGGCGCTGCGGGAGTACTGGGAAGACATCCTGTCCGGGGGCAATCTGGTCTTTCGTTGCGACGGACGATACCTCCAGGATGATCCCTTGGTCCGCCGGGCCTGGGACGCCCATTACCAACAGGCGGCCGAGGGCCCGGAAATGGTCTGCCTGGTCACAGGGGAGCGGGGGCCGGTGGAAGCCGTCCATCCCGCCATTAAAAACGTCCAGGGCGCCCAGTCCAGCGGCGCGGCTCTGGTATCCTTCAACGCCCCCGCTTTTTGTTCCTACGGCAAAGAACAAAACCTCAATGCCCCCACCAGCAAGTATGCAGCCTTTGCCTATACCACCGCCCTGAACCACCTGCTATCCGACCGGGAGCATACCTACCGCATGGGGGATACCACGGTGGTGTGCTGGGCCAAGGCCGGGGGCAGCGCCTACCAGAATGTGATGGGGTTTGCCTTCTTTGGGCAGGAACCGGTTTACGCCCTCTCGGATATGCAAGCAGCCCTTAAAGGCCTATGTGAGGGCCAGATGGTAACGTTGGCGGAAAACCGCCTGGACCCCAACATGGAGTTTTATATCCTGGGCCTCTCCCCCAACGCGGCCCGGCTTTCTGTGCGGTTCTTTCTGCGCAATACCTTCGGCGCGTTCCTAAAAAATGCCCAAGCCCATCAAACACGGCTAGAGATCGTCAAGCCCGCCTACGATAAATCCGATACCCTTCCCCTGTGGAAATTATTGAGCGAAACGGTGAACCAGAAATCCCGGGATAAAAAGCCTGCGCCCCATTTGGCCGCGGAATTGCTCCTATCTGTGCTGGACGATAAACCGTATCCTGTCACCCTACTTTACGGCGCCGCGCTGCGCATCCGGGCAGAACACCAGATCACCCCGGGCCGTGCCGCCATTTTGAAAGCCTACTATTTAAAAAATCCCAATAAAGACGTGCCAAAGGAGGTTTTAACCGTGCGACTCAATCCCGATAGCTCCAACGAAGCCTACAATTTGGGCCGGCTATTCTCCATCCTGGAGGCCATCCAATCCGCCGCCAATCCCGGGATCAACACCACCATCAAAGACCGGTATTTTAACGCCGCATCCGCTACCCCTAGCCACGCCTTCCCCACCCTGGTCAATTTGGCCCAGAAGCACTTGAAAAAATTGGAAGGCGGGCTGCGCACCTATTATGAAAAGCAGCTGGGAGAGGTATTCTCCAAGCTAGGCGAATGCTACCCTACCCAAATGAGTTTGCCCCAGCAGGGTTCCTTCCAGCTGGGCTACTACCATCAGACCCAGGCCCGATATGAGAAAAAGGAGGAAAAATAACATGTCCGAACCCATCAAAAACCGCTATGAATTCGTGATCCTCTTCGACGTGGAAAACGGGAACCCCAACGGCGACCCGGATGCGGGGAACATGCCGCGGGTAGACCCGGAGACCGGCCTGGGCATCGTGACCGACGTATGCTTGAAGCGGAAGATCCGCAACTATGTCCAGACCGTAAAGGAGGACGCCACCGGTTACCGCATTTATATTAAAGACGGGGTGCCTTTGAACCGCAGCGACGGGGAAGCCTATGCCCAGCTGGAAATCACGGAAAAGAACGTGAAGGAAAAGAAAAAGGCAGATCCCGATCTGGATCGTAAAATTCGGGACTGGATGTGCAAAAACTTCTATGATATCCGTACCTTTGGGGCTGTGATGACCACCTTTGTCAAGGCAGCCCTGAACTGCGGCCAGGTCCGGGGGCCGGTGCAGCTGGGATTTGCCCGCAGCGTAGAGCCGGTGATCCCCCAAGAGGTGACCATTACCCGGATCGCCATCACCACGGAGGCGGACGCGGAGAATAAAGGCACGGAAATGGGCCGCAAGTATATCGTACCCTACGGCCTGTACCGGTGCGAAGGATATGTTTCCGCCAACCTGGCCCGGAAAACCACTGGATTTTCGGAAGAAGACCTGGCTCTGCTGTGGGAAGCCATCCTCAATATGTTTGAAAACGACCGTTCCGCGGCCCGGGGAAAAATGGCTGTGCGGGAGCTGATCGTTTTCAAGCATGACAGCGAGTTGGGCTGCGCCCCGGCGTGGAAGCTCTTCGAGACGGTAAAAATCGCCCGCGCCCAACCCGATGATCCTGGACCTGCCCGCTCCTTCCAGGATTATGTGGTCCATGTGGATATTGCTGGGCTGCCTGCCGGCGTCACCTGTCAGCGCATGGGGTAACCGATCAGGCGGGGAATTATCTCCCCCTTTCCGGCTTACAGCACTTTGCCTTTTGCCGGCGGCAGTGGGCGCTAATCCATATCGAAGGCCAGTGGCAGGATAACCTGCGCACGGTAGAGGGGGGCCTGTTCCACCAACGGGCCCATGACGCCCAGCAGCGGGAGCGCCGGGGGAATGTGTTGATCCTCCGGGGACTTCCGGTGGTATCCTCCAGGCTGGGCATATCGGGAAAATGCGACGTGGTGGAGTTTCATGCCGACCCAAACGGCATCCCTCTCCGGGGAGAAGCCGGGCTGTGGGCTCCATCCCCCGTGGAATATAAGCGGGGCAGTCCCAAAGAACATCAGGTGGACGCGCTTCAGCTTTGCGCCCAGGCCATGTGCCTGGAGGAAATGCTCTGCTGCTCCATTTGGGAAGGCGCCCTTTTCTATGGGGAAACCCGGCGCAGAGAAGGCGTTTGTTTTACCCAGGCCCTTCGCCAGCAGGTACAGGCTATGCTAGCGGAAATGCACGGGCTCTACCGTAGAGGGTATACCCCTAAGGTAAAGCCAAACAAGTCTTGTAATGCCTGTTCCCTTAAGGAATTGTGCCTGCCTACCTTGTTGAAGGGCAAGGATGTGGACGCATATCTTCGTCAGGCGATGGAGGAATCGGAATGAGGCTTTTGCGCAACACCCTATTTGTCACCTCGGAGGATATCTACCTTTCCCTGGATGGAGAAAATGTAGTGGCCAGCCGGGGCAAGGACGCGATAGCGCGATATCCGTTACACACCCTTTGGGGCATCCTCACCTTTTCCTATGCGGGCGCATCTCCAGCGTTAATGGGAGCTTGCGCCCAGCGGGGTATCTCTCTATCCTTTTGCACCCCCTGGGGGAAATTTTTAGCCCGTACTTGCGGAGAAAGCAACGGGAACGTGCTCCTTCGCCGTACCCAATACCGAATCGGGGACGATCCAGCGCAAAGCTGCCGTATCGCCCGGTCTATGGTATTTGGAAAGCTCTACAATGCCCGCTGGTGTTTGGAACGCGCCCGGCGGGATCATGGGCTCCGGCTGGAGGAGACACGGCTTCGGACGGTTTCCTTACAGTTAAAGGAAATGCTTCCTCAGGTTATGGCAGAAACAGAGCTAGAGCAACTGCGTGGGCTGGAAGGGGCGGGGGCGACGGCCTATTTCAGTGTATTCGATCAGCTAATTCTGGGGGAAAAGTCTGTATTTCGCTTTCAGGGCCGCAGCCGCAGGCCGCCGTTGGATCCGGTCAACGCGCTACTGTCCTTTGCCTATAGCCTTCTTTCCCATCATTGCACATCGGCTCTGGAAAGCGTCGGGCTGGATGCCTATGTGGGATTTTTGCATCGAGACAGGCCGGGCCGCACTTCCCTGGCCTTGGATTTGATGGAGGAGTTTCGGCCCTGTATCGCGGACCGTTTTGTTCTTACCTGCATCAATAACCGGATTCTACAGCCAACGGATTTTGAATATCGGGAAAGCGGCGGCGTTTTTTTAACCGATGGCGGGCGGCGAACTTTTTTGCAGCGATGGCAGGCGCGAAAAAAGGAGACCTTAACCCATCCCTTCTTGGGCGAAAAGATCCCATGGGGATTGGTCCCATATATGCAAGCGCTTTTATTGGCCCGGCACCTTCGGGGGGATTTGGATGCATATCCTCCTTTTCTGTGGAAATGAGGAGAACGTATGTTGGTTTTGATCACGTATGACGTCAATACAGAGGATGCGGCAGGACGAAAGCGGCTGCGGCAAATCGCAAAACAGTGCGTCAACTATGGGCAGCGGGTACAATGCTCGGTATTCGAATGCCTGCTGGACCCCGCCCAGTGCAAATTGCTGCAAGCCAAGCTGTTGGATATTATGGATCCGGAAAAGGACAGCCTGCGCTTTTACTACCTAGGAAAAAACTATACAACCAAGATTCAACACTTTGGCAGCAAGGAAACCTATCTTCCTGAGGAGCCTCTACTTATTTGACCGGTGCGAAGATGTAGCGCTCATGGTTTTAGCGGCGGGTTCGCACCAAAATAAAGCTAGTTTATGTTGTATTGAGAAGAAAAATCTTTATCTAGTGTATTTCCTCTTGCGGAAAATCTGCTAAATATGTTGAACGCTAACAAATGTATGGCAGATTCTTTGTGACTATTTGCCGTCGCCCCCCGCGCGGGGGCGTGGATTGAAACTCCAATTTTACGCCCGGCGGCGAATTGCCAGCGGGTCGCCCCCCGCGCGGGGGCGTGGATTGAAACTAGAATGAAGCGCGGAAATTTTGGCGTAGATGAAGTCGCCCCCCGCGCGGGGGCGTGGATTGAAACAAGCCCAACCGCATGGCCAAGCTGATCAAGGTCGTCGCCCCCCGCGCGGGGGCGTGGATTGAAACCAGGGATGACGATTTGACCATCACGGTTATCCAGGTCGCCCCCCGCGCGGGAGCGTGGATTGAAACTGTTCCTCGATTTTGCTGCGATCCAGATCGGTAATATTGCACCCCCATGCGGGGGTGGGTACGAATTGAACTTGCAGCCGCATCGCAACTGACGAATACTACGCCCAGTCGCCTCCGGTGCGGGGGCGTGGATTGGAATGACATCCGGGAAGTCTAAGAGCTAATGGATAAAGAATCATGCAGAGCGGTAGCGGCAAGGAGCCGATGGGGGCAGACGTTGCTCCCACGTAATGCCGGCTATGGGACTCCCAGGGCCACTGAGGCAGTGGCCCAGAGAGTCCCTCCACCTTCTGAATTGCAAGTAAGCGCCGCCCCATATGGGGCGGCGCTTACTTGGTGCCGGTGGTGGGACTCGAACCCACACGGTGTCGCCACCAACGGATTTTGAGTCCGTCACGTCTGCCAATTCCATCACACCGGCAATCTAATTACCATGTGTGATTGTATCATAAATTTCTCCACTTTGCAAACCGTTTTTATGCAGTCCCATCCAATCTTCCCTGTGTATCCCCGCCACCCCGGTAGAACATCCGCAGCCGACAGGCAACCACGCCAATGAATTTGGAATTTCCTGGCGGCGTTTCATAATCCCGGCCTAAAAGCTGGCCCAAAGCCCGCCGGTCCTGATCCTGCCAAAGGGCTGCGATGAGGGTGCGAATGCTTCGTTCCACGCTGGCTGCACTTACACCCCAGCGCTGCGCAATAGCCGGATACACCTGCGTAGTTATATTACGCCCTGCTTCCGGCTTATCCCATACCAGCAGAATACTATCCAGCAGATAGGGATATCCCACATATTCCGGCGTTGCCCCGATCCGTAGCAGCCGATTTTCCACATATTCTGATCTTTCCATTGCGTTCCTCCCATTGTTTTACAGTTTGTCCCGTTGTCTTATGTCTTATTTTGCCATATTCTTTGGTAGAATCAAGCAATACCAGAAAAGTATACGGAGCTCCTCATTTATACACATTTTTCGACAGTGTTTTTTCTATTATCATTTGTTATTATTTATATGTGTTCGTTTAAAAACCCCATCTGCGTTGAAAATATAAAAAGGCCGTCTCGCTTTTCTCCTAATAACACAGCTTAAAGCGAGATGGCCCTATAAGTGTAGTTATACCTGGTAACTTGGGACTTATTCCAGCATGGATTTGCCCCGCAAATCCTCCATGCTCAGCTGCCGCTCAAAGCTCATGGTGAGCATTCGGCGGCTGGGGTTATCGAACAGGTTGCTCATGGGAATCCGGTCGTGGATGTGCCGCACCGCTTCCGCGAACATGGGGGCGGCGGACAGGATCTTGATCTTTTCACTTTGACGGGCAGCCGGACAATCCACCGTATCTGTGGATACCAGCAGTTCGATGGGGCTATCCTCGATCTTTTTGACCGCCTTCTCCTGGAGCACCACATGGGACAGGAAGGCATAAATATTTTTTGCCCCTTTATCCTTTAGGCCATGGGCCACATCTACCAGGGTACCGCCAGAAATGGTGAAGTCGTCCACAATGATGCAGTTCTTCCCCTTTACCTCGCCGATGATCTCCAACACCTTGGCGTTTTCATCGTGGCCGGCCCGCATCTTGTCCCCAATCGCTACCGCACAACCCAGCTCGTTGGCCATGCTCCTGGCCCGTTTGGCGCTGCCCGCGTCCGGAGACACCACCACCAGGTTGTCATCCACAATGTTCAACCGCCGGGCGTAGGCGCAAAGTAGGGATTGGGCATATAAATGGTCTACCGGCTTTTTAAAGAAGCCCTGCACCTGCGCCGCGTGTAGATCCATGGTGACCACCCGGTCAGCCCCCGCCAACTCGATGCACTCGGCACAGACCCGGGCCCGGATGGATACCCGGGGCTCGTCCTTCTTATCGCCCTTAGCATAGCTGAAATACGGGATGATAGCCGTTACCGAATTGGCGCTGGCGCGCTTGAAGGCATCCAAAAAGAACAGCAGCTCCGCAAACTCGTTATTGGGATCCAATCCCAGGGTCTGCACGAAGTATACGTCCTTATCCCGGATACTCTCATTGATACGCACAAAGGTGTTGCCCTCGGAAAAGATGATGGTGCTGCAATCCCCCATCTGCGTACCCAGATAATCGCACATCTTTTGCGCAAACCCCTTGCTGGCCGTGCCTGCGAAGATGCGGATTATCCCGTCTGTTCCGGACATAATGGTTTCCCTCCATGTTGCTTATAATCTTTATGGGACATTTCGCCCCGTATAAAGTATACCAGAACCTAATGCATGCTGCAATGCGAAAACCTACGAAAGATGCAGGAAAGATTGCAGATCCCATAAGCGCCTATTATATTGCTTTTTTGTTATTTTTATAACGCTCCTGATATCCCAGGCAAAATCCGCCTCAATCCGTCCCTTGTTCCTAAAACATGACGGCCTGGGCTGCAAAAACTATTATGGCCCTATGGCTTTTTGCGCGGTATACTGAAAGCAGCGGCTGTGCCCCATTGCCGCGGATAAGGAGGCCAAAGATGGAATATCGCATCCTGATCGTAGAGGACGATGCCGTGATCGCCGATGGAATCGCGGCCTATCTAAAGAGTTGGGGCTTTGCGGCGGAGAAGGTCACGGATTTTCGCCGGGTATTGGAAACCGCCGCCGCCCTGGAACCCCACCTGATCCTTATGGACGTATCCCTGCCCTATTTCAACGGGTTTTACTGGTGCGCCCAATTGCGCAAAACCAGCGCGGTGCCGGTGATCTTCATCTCCTCCCGCACCGAGGATATGGACATCGTCATGGCCATGAACATGGGGGGAGACGACTATATCACCAAGCCCCTATCCATGGAGGTGCTGCTGGCCAAGATCCAGGCCATGCTGCGCCGCAGCTATGATTATGAGGTGCAGCAGCCCCTGCCCCGGCTCCGGGACGCGGTGCTGGACGCGGGCGCCAGCTGCCTGCTGCGGGATGGGGTTCGGATCCCGCTAACGAAAAACGAAGTGGGTATTTTGCAGCTTCTTTTGGAAAAGCCCGGCCAAGTGGTATCCCGGGAAGCCATCATGCTGCGGCTGTGGGACAGCGACGTGTTTGTGGACGACAACACCCTGACCGTCAACATCAACCGGCTGCGGCGCACCCTTCGGGAGGCGGACCTGGGGGAGGACTGCATCGTGACCCATAAGGGACAGGGGTACAGCATCCATGGGTAATATCTTTGCCTATCTTCGCAGCCGCTGGCAGCTTCTGCTGTTTTACGGGATCACCATGGCCATCCTGCTGCTCACTGCCTTTTTGGGGGGCCAGGACATGGCCTTGGCCCTCTATGCCGCCGCTATGATCAGCTTTATGCTGCTGCTTGTGTTGTTGGCGGAAGGCAGCCGGTTTTGCGGACGGCTGCGGCAGCTCCAGCGGCTACTCCAGCGGCTGGGGTCCTTACCAGCCAGCCTGCCCCGTCCGGATGGGCCTATGGAGGCCGCCTACGGGGCCCTGATCGAGGAGCTGGCGCAAGAAGCGGCCGCCCTGCGCCGGGATTTGGACAAGAACCAGGCGGACAGCCTAGCCTATTATACCCTATGGGTCCACCAGATCAAGACCCCCATCGCCGCCATGGAGCTGGTGCTGCGGCAGGATACCAGCCCCCAGGCGGAGGTGCTCAAGCAGGAGCTGTTCAAGGTGCAGCGCTACGCGGAGCTGGCCCTCCAATACAACAAGCTTCAGGACTTGGCCTCCGACCTGGTGATCACCCGATGCAACCTGAACGCCATCCTGCGGGAATGCGTAAAAAAATACGCCCTATTGTTCATCCACCAGGGCCTGTCCGTGGAGATCGCCCCCATGACGGAAACCGTGGTGAGCGACAAAAAATGGCTGGGGTTCCTGTTGGAGCAGATCATCTCCAACGGGGCAAAATATACCCATACTGGCGGAATGCGGATCTATATGGATGGGGAACGGCTGGTGCTGGCGGATACGGGCATCGGCATCCGGCCCGAGGACCTGCCCCGGATCTTTGAGCGAGGATACACAGGCTATAACGGTAGGCTGGATAGCCGAGCCAGCGGCATCGGCTTGTATATGGCCAAGCGGGTGGCGGACGCCCTGGGCATCGCCCTGGCGGTGGAAAGCCAGCTGGATCAGGGCACCCGGGTATTCCTACGGTTCCCGGACGGGGACGCCTTCCGGTTTATGTGACAAAAATGTAAGGCTCCCCCGGCCGGATGTAAGGCCGGGCCATGGCGGCTGCCTTTAGGCCCGGCCTATAATGGCGGTATCCGATACAAGGAGGTCAGCCATGGAGCTTCTAAAGATCCAAAATGTGAAAAAGGTATATACCACCAAGCTGGGGCTAAACCAATGCGTGGCCCTGAAAAACGTCAGCTTCACCGTGGGGGAAGGGGAGTTTATGGCCATCATGGGGGCCAGCGGCAGCGGCAAAACCACCCTGTGCAACCTGATTCCCCGCTTCTACGACGTGAGCGGTGGGCGGCTGCTCATCGACGGCAAGGACATCAAGGATGTGACCCTCAAGAGCCTGCGCAACGCCATCGGCATGGTGCAGCAGGAAGTCTACCTGTTCTCCGGCTCGGTGTATGACAACATTGTCTACGGCAAGCCGGGAGCCAGCCGGGAGGAAGTCATCGAGGCCGCCAAGCTGGCCGGCGCCCACGACTTCATCTCCGCCCTGCCCCAGGGCTACGACACCTTCGTGGGCGAGCGGGGGGTGAAGCTCTCCGGCGGGCAGAAGCAGCGCATTTCCATTGCCCGGGTGTTCCTGAAAAATCCGCCCATCCTGAT
>ENA-OZGX01000332-OZGX01000332.1-human-gut-metagenome-genome-assembly--contig:-NODE-332-length-23914-cov-15.804812_pt1 | contig 23914 bp, 22 predicted proteins | sample MGYA00244040_ERZ653674 | MGnify/ENA primary metagenome ERZ653674 (study PRJEB26926, sample SAMN06165232) | human gut metagenome | biome: ENVO:00009003; feature: ENVO:2100002; material: ENVO:00002003... | reverse complement strand
TGTATAAGAGACAGATATAAAAGTATGGGGTCGAGGGGCATAATGCCCCTCGCGGGGTCAAGGGGCGGAGCCCATTGAACATCCCCTCCGGGGTGCAGGGGCGGCGCCCCTGCTCATTCCTCATCCGAGGAGGACTTGCTTTTTATCTTCTCGGCGGCGCGGGCGGCGATGGCGCGCATCTTATCCTTTTCCATTTTGAACCTTTCGGTCTTAGGCTCCTCTTTTTCCTCCTCGCGATGCGCGTCCTCTTCGACGTTCTGTTCGCCGTCCTTGGTGACCTCGGTGCCGTAGAGCTTGCTCATGACGGCGCTCTTGGTCTTATGCTCCTTGACGACGCCGTTGACGTAGGTCTGCACCTTGACGGTATACTTTTTGCCTATGCGCTTTGCGATGATGCCGAGGACGAAGAGCCAGATCTTGAGGGTGAGCTGGATGGCGGCGACGAGCATGTTCGCGCCCAGGACGATCCACTCGAGGAGCCCGGTGCCTCTCCCATCCACGACGCCGACCATGGAGATGGCGGTGGCGATGAGAAAGACTATGTTGGTGAAGATCTTGAACATCCCGAAGAGCTTCTTGAACGTCTTGATCTTTTTCTTGCCCGCCTTGGCGTCCCCCGCGAAGCTCACCACGAGCACGACGAAGATGACGACATACACGCCGAGCAGCCCCGCCATGATGTAGGAGTACGGCGCAAGGATCCACTTCCCCGAGATGAGCACCGCACCCGAAACGATGGCATAGAGCATACTGATGACGGTCCACGCAAAGCTCGCCTTCGCGAGGCGCGACTGCTTGCGCTCCTGCTTCACCGTCTCCTTCGCCGCGGCGAGTTCCTCCTCGGTGGGAGGGGCTTGCGGCGCGACCGCCGCGGGATCGATGTCATAGCTCTGTTTTTTCATAACTTCCCCTTTATCGCATTGTTTTGGCATGATGAAACGCCGTTATGCGCATTTTATCACTTCGTCGACGTTTTTGAGCAGGACATCGAAGAAGTCGTTCACGATCTTCTCGTCGCGCTCGTTGCCCGTGATGGCGATGGAGAAAGTCACCTCGCCTTCAAAGGTGGTGAGCGCAAGCTGCATATACGGCTTGCCCTTCACGGCGCCGGTGTAGAACCCGTCGTAGGGCGCGGCGTCGCCGAGGGCGTATTCCGCGGGTTTGATGGAGCCGATGTTGGACATCCCGATGAGCGGGTTGTCATAGCCCAGGCGGATGGCTATCTCGCTCACGCAATGCGGGAGCACCGTGTAGGCAAGGTGCAGCAGCGGGAGTGAATAGAGCCCGAGGAACCTGTCCTGCTTGTTCGCCTTCATCGCGTCCGCGACGATGTCCAGCGTCTCGCGCATATCCTTGCCCACGCCGTTCACGGCGACGGTCATGAACCCGGTGTGGTTGGTGAGCCCCGTCTCGGCACCGCTCTCTTTCATGTGACGGCGGAGGTCCACCATACAGGGCACGGTGAGGGTCTCCCCTTCCTTGAACACGCCGATGTCGAAGAGGGAGCGGATGTAGACGGCGAGCACCAGGTCGTTGACGGTGAAGCCGAACTTCTTGCCAGCAGCCCTCGCCTGAGCGAACTTCTCACGGGAGAGCTTGCGTTTGATGATGCGGTTGACGTCCTCCGCGCTCCTCGGCGTGAGGGGGAAGGTGTGCTTGCTCTTCACCTCGCTGATGTTGCGGTAGAGGGACTTCGCGTGCTTTTTGTCCTCTTCGGAGAGCCCGGAATAGACGGCGTCGTAGGCGCGCGTCCCCTCCTTTATGGTGAGGTCGGTCTCGCCGCGCTGCAATTTGGTGTAGTTTTTCGCGAGCTGAGTGACGAAATATTTGAGGTCGCCGCCGTCAAAGCACATATGGTTGACCACGAACGCGAGCGCGCTCTTTTCACCGGAGCGGAAGAGACCGATGCGGATCTGCATATTGCTCTTTATGGGGATGCGCTGCTCGACAAACGCCATCACGGAGCGCTCGAGGTCGTCCGTCTCGGTGACGGAGAAGGCGTCTTCCACCTTCCACTCCCGCTCCACCCAATAGGGCTTGACGAAGTTGTTGTGATAGCGCGAATGCAGCACGGGAACGCGGGAGATCTGGAACTCCGCCGCGCGGCGGATGAGCGCCTCGTCGACGGGCGCGTCGTAATAGAGCACGCAGTGCATCATCCTGTCGTAGTAGTTGCGGAACAGATATTGCATCTTGTCCCACATCTCCGCCTTGAAGACCTTTTTCATGGGATATGTCCTTTCGTGTACTCCCCTTATCCGACGCTTATTATAACGCGCATCTCCCCTTCGCGCAAATAAAAAGAGGGAGCTTGCGCTCCCTCCCGCGACATTTTTTTCAGATCTTGTGCTCCGCGAAGCGTTTCATGAAGTCTGCGGTGAGCTCGTTGTTCTTCCTCGCCGCCTTGCTCTTCCAGTTGAGGGAGAAGCAATGGTTGTCGATGAGCGAGGTGGAATGGAACTCTTCCACGTGCACTCCCTTGTCCGCGAGCAGCTTCATGAGGCCGTCCGCCTGTCCGCCGCAGAAGATGTCCTTCTGCGCATGGGTAATGAAGGAGACGGGGAACTCCTCCGTGACGAAAGGCAGCACGCTGCAAAGGTCCTTCCACTCGTAGGAGTCGATCTCATCCTTCCCGATGCCCGCAAAGTCTTTGAGCAATTTGCCGCCGAGGTCGAAAGGATATTTGTTTTTGAGCGCGGTGGCGACATCGTAGATGCCGCAGTTGAGCACCGCACCGCCGAACTTCAGGTCGGTGTGCACCCCCAGCTTGTCCTGCAAAGACTTGCTGATGCAGATGCACGCGAGCATCGCGCCGTAATAGCCGCCCGCGCTGTCGCCGGAGACGATCATGCGGTCGAGGTCGAGACCGAGTTTCTCCGCGTTCGCGCCCACCCAATTGAGCGCCGCGACGAGCTGCTTGTGAGGCACCGGGCACTGATACTCCGGGCAGAGACCGTAGTTGACGTTCACCACAAAATAGCCCTGCACCGCGGACCAGCGCGAAAGCGCCCTGCGATAGTGCTTGTCGCCCGCCACGAAACCGCCGCCGTGGATGTAGAAAAGCACGGGCAGCTTCTTGCCGCTCTGCCCCTTGACTCGGTAGGTGTCCAGCTTGCACGCCTCGGGCGAGGACGTGTCATAGACGATGTCCGTCTTGATGTCGAACTCGACATCCTTGAACTTGGTCATCTTCCTCTCATTTTGGAAAGGATTGTACAGTTTATCGATGGCAACAAACAGAAAACTTTGCAGACTCATATCTCCCTCCGTATGATCGAACGGCGGCGCATCACCGCCTAAAAGTGATTTTAACACATGTCGATTATATTGTAAAGAGGATAAATCTGCAGGGGAACCACTTTTGTATCCCGTTCCCCCGCGCCCCCGCATATGCGCAGGCGGGCATTCTTCCCGACCTTGAAAGAAACAAAAGGGGGTGTTTAGCTTTCAAGCGGATAAGAAAGATATTCTTCCTTTTGGGCGCAAAAGGAAGCGAAAACGGCAAGGGGCTGTTTTCCGAGTCCGCCCCTTGCAACCCGAAAACTCCTCACACCCCCACAAACGAAAAGCGAGCAAGAGGGGAACAACCGCCCCCTTATCTAAGGGGGCAAAGGGGATTCGTCAACAAGCGGAAAAAAGAGATGAGAACAAGCATACATCAAAAGACAAGGCGGAGATCATAAACAAAGCATGTAGTTTTGCAATTAAGGCGGACGGCAAGGAATGCCGTCCGCTGTTTATGAATTTTAACTTTTCGTCGTTGTCAAGGGCGCGAAAATTTTAGCGGGCTGTGCCCGCGAAATTTTTCGGCGCAATTCCTTGACAAATTGGATGTATGAAAGAGGGATAAAGCAATAGTGTGGGGGTGTGGGGGTATAATACCCCCCACACGAAATTAACTCTTGCGCGGCGGGGGAGAGTGGAGTATAATTAACTTATCAACCAATAAGGGGTGTGTTATGAAAATTGCAATCGGCTGTGATCACGGCGGCATCGTGTTGAAACCCGCCGTCAAAGAGATCCTCGAGGCGTTCGGCGCAGAGGTCGTCGACTTCGGCACTTTCACCGAGGAGTCGGTGGACTATCCCGTCTACGGGCTCAAGGTCGCGGAGGCAGTGGCTTCCGGCGAGTGCGACGCGGGCGTGCTCATGTGCGGCACCGGCATCGGCATCTCCATCTCGGCGAACAAGGTCAAAGGCATCCGCGCCGCAGTCACCACCAACACTTTCATGGCGGAGATGACCAAGCGTCACAACAACGCGAACATCATCGCGCTCGGCGGCAGGGTGGTCACTCCCGACGAGGCGAAAGACATCGTGAAAGCGTGGTTCGAGGCGGAATATGAGGGCGGCAGACACCAGCGCCGTCTGGACATGATCGCCGACATCGAAGCCAAATATTTCAAATGACCGCTACGCGGCAATAAAACGGAGCCCCGGGAAGGGCTCCTTTTTTGTTGGTGAAACAAATCGACTTTGTCTGGGAGAGCGGGGGTGCCTGTCGCCGTCATTCATGCGGGGTTCCCGCGCGGGATAATTCCTAAGGGCGTCGAGCATGCCGCGCGATCATTCCGCCTCGGGGCGAGGGAAACCGCAGCCGCAATAGTGTTGGCGGTAGAGCTCCCACTCGCGGCAGAGGCGCACCGAGGTGAGCCAACCGTCATGTTTTTTGAAGTCCGAGGTGAGATAACGCACGCCGAAGCGCTCCGCCGCGCGTACTCCGACGGCGTTGATGAGGGGAGCGTTCTTTTGCGGGCTCACGGTGAGAGTGGTGGCAAAGGCGTCGTATTCCCCGCTGTGCGACGACAGGAACTCCGCCGTTTTCCCGAGCCGCAACGAGAAGCACTCCGTGCACCTTCCTCCCCCTTCGGGCAGATCTTCTTTGCCTGCCGCGACGGCAAGGAACTCCGCCGCATCCTGCTCGGGCACGATGAATTTGACATCGGGAAAGTGCAAAAGAAGGCGTTTAAGCGTGTCAAAGCGCTTGATGAACTCCTCTTTCGGCAAAATATTGGGGTTGTAATAAAAGAGTGCGACATCGAAATGCGGCGCGACGCGGGGGAGCACTCCCGCCGCGCACGGACCGCAGCAGACGTGCAGGAGCAGGCGGAGTTTTCCGCCGCACTCTTCCTGCCGCGCGATCTCGCGGTCGATGTCGCACCCGAAATGTCTCTCTTTCATGCCTCTATCATACCACTTTGCCGCTCGTTTGCAAACCGCTTTTGCCCGCTCACAGATCGCTATGCCGCCCGTTTGTCTGTCGTTCGGCATAGGGGACGCCGCAGGCGGTTTTCTCCTCCTTTCGTGCGGGACGCCTTTGCCTGTTCCGTGCGGGACGCCTTTGCGAGTTTCTTTTATCAAAAGGGGCGCGGCAAAGTTTGGGTTGAGTTACGCGCGCGCGTATGGTATCATATTCGTATATGGTATGTACTATATACCACAACTGCCGCCGCGGTCCGCGCGGTCGGGCATGACAGGGCACAGAGGTGAAAATGGGCGACTGTATTCTCGAAGCCAAAGGCATAAGAAAATCCTACACCGTGGGCGACATCACAGCCGAGGTGTTGAAGGGCATTGACCTCTTTGTGGACGAAGGGGAGTTTGTCGCCGTGGTCGGCGAGTCCGGCAGCGGCAAGTCCACTTTGCTCTACATCCTCGCGGGCATCGACAAGCCCACCGAGGGCAGCGTCACCCTCGTGGGACGGGATCTTTCTTCCGTCTCGGACGAGGAGCTCGCCGCCATGCGCAGGAGAGAGATCTCTTTCGTCTATCAGTTCGACAACCTCGTCCCCCATCTCACCGCATACGAGAACATCGTGCTCCCCCTACGCCTGGACGGCAAGAAGGAGCGCGATTATGCCGAGTCCGTTGCCGAGGCGTGCAGGTTCCTCGGCATAGAGGAGAGACTGCGCAACCTGCCTTCGCAGCTTTCGGGCGGCGAGCAGCAGCGCGTAGCCCTCGCCCGCGCCCTCGCCACCGACCCCAAACTCATCTTCCTCGACGAGCCCACGGGCAGCCTGGACAGAGAGAGAGGGCGCCAGGTGATGGAACTGCTCGGGCGCATCAACAGCGAAAAGGGGGTCGCCCTCGTGATGGTCACTCACTCCGCCGCCCACGCCGCATATGCGTCGCGGCAGGTGGAGATCGTTGACGGGATGATCGTAAGATGACACTTTCTCTCGCGCTCAAAAGTCTGAAAGCGAAACCGCTGCGCACCGTGGCGTCCGTGCTTGCGGTCGCCGTTGCCGTGGCGATGTTTTTCTGCATGTTTTCGTTTGAAAGCGCGGTTTATCGTTACGTTTTTGAGGTTGAAACTGCCGATTTCGGCGACAGCGACATCATGATCACCGCCAAGAGCGGCGGGGACAGGATCGCGCTCGTGCAGCCGCTTTACGATGTCGAGGGGGTGGAGAGCGTCACCCCCACCGTCTCCGTCTATGCGCTTACGGCGTTCGGGGATGAGGAGGACATGGAGTATCTCCGCCTGAGAGGTTTCGACGAGGGCGGCATAGCGGGGCTCGAGGGGCTGGAGATCATAGCGGGTGACCTCGAATTGCGTTCCGACGACGTCGTCATCTCAAAGGCGACTGCGGAGAGATTCTCTCTGCGCGTCGGCGATCTGCTCCCCGTGCGGGGCATGACTTCGGGCGGAAAGCAGGTCAATTTCTATGTCGGCGCCATTGCCGAAAACAGGGGACCTTTCTCCGCCGATTCGCCATATACCGTGCTCGGGAGCGCGTCGAGGGTGTCCTCGCTCATCATCACGGGTACCGTCTATAACGAGATATATGTCACGGCGGAGGAGGGTGCAGACCTTTCCGAGCTCAGAGAGCGCATCGCCGCCATGCCGGAATATGCCTCCCTCACCGTCTCGGAGTGCCTGGACGAGGAGTATATCGCGACGCGCGCGCGCAATATCGCCTCTCCCGTGACCATCGCGGGGGCGGCGGTGGCGCTGCTTGCCGTGGTCGCGGTGGCGCTGGTGTTCACGGCGGGGGTGCGGGACAGGCGCGCCTATGCCGCAAAACTCGCCCTCGTCGGCGCGACAAAGAAGAGGATCGCGGCGCTGTTCGCGACGGAGAGCGCGGTCACGGCTCTGCTCGGCGCGGTGCTCGGATCGCTGCTCGCGGTGGGGGTGTTCGCCCTCATGATCGCGGTGGTGCTCTCCTCGGTGACTGCGTTTGCCGTGGACGCTCTGCTGCTCTTTGCCGCAGCCGTGACGGGCGCCGTCACGGCGTTTGCCGCGTCGCTCTATCCGCTTGTGAAGGTGTTCCGCTCCACCGCGAGGGAGAACCTCGTGGGCAGCGTCGGACGCCGTAGAGCGGGCGTCGTCACCGCTTCGGCGCTCGCAGCCGTCACCCTTGTGCTTCTGCTTGTCGAGAACCTCGTGCCGGGCGCCAAAGGGGCGCTTTCCGCGGTGGATCTCGTGCTCGTCATCGCATGTGCGGCTGCCGCCGCTCCCGTCCTCGTAAGAGCCCTCGGCAGGTCGCTTTCCCGCACTAACAGCCCTTCGCTCATGGTCGCGGGGATGTCTGCGGCGAGGGAGAGAAAGGCTTCGAGCGCGTCCCAGATCCTTGCCGTCGGCATGACGGTCTCGATGTTGCTGTTCACGGCGTGGTCGCTGACCACTTCCGTATTCTCGGGCTTCACGGCGGAGTTCGAGAGGATGATCCTCGTCACCAATGTCTCGGCGGAGACGGACACTTCCGCTTTCACTTCCGTGGACGGCGTGAACTCCGCGCATCTCATGGTATGGCGGCAGGCGACGCTCTCCGCGGATGGCATCGACGCCCGCTCCGTCAACGTGCTCGGGAGCGCGGACGCCCTCGGGCTCGTCGATTTTGAATATCTCACTTCCCGCGCGGACGCGGAACGCGCGCTCGCAGAAGGTAAAGTCGTGCTCGACCGCTCCATGTCCGAGCTCTACGGCGTCAAGGCGGGCGACACCGTTCGCCTTGATGTGGACGGCACGGTGCGGGAGTTCGAGGTGGGGGCGCTCGTCAGGCACAACCTCTTCAACGGCGGGTATGTCATCGTGTCGGCGGAGGCGCTGAAAGAGGCGTACGACCTGAGCCCCGACACCGTGGTGCTCACCGCGGACGGGGATGTCGAGACCGTCGCGGAAGAGGTGCGGTCGCGCTTTGCGGACAGGAACTATTACGCCGTGCCCGCGCTCGCCGCGTATGAATGGGACACCAAGTCGCTGGAAAACATCTTCGACCTCATCGCGGCGCTCGCGTTCATGCTCACGGCATTGGCGTTCGCCGTTGCGCTCGCGGGCGCGGCGGCGGGCAGATCGTATGCGGGCAGGACGCGCAGCACCCTGCTTTGCGCGGGACTTTCAAAGCGCGGACTGCTCGGTGCGGAGACTGTGGAACAGACTCTGTCCGCGGTGTGCGCGTTCGTCTTCGCGCTGCCCGCGAGCGCGCTCGCGGCGCTGTGCCTCGTCAATGCGCTCAGCCTCTTCGGGCTGTATTTCGGGTTTATGTACAATGTCGGAGCCGCGCTCGCGGCGGGGCTCGCCGTGCTTGCGGCATACGCGCTCGTGCCCGTTGTGTTCGGGTTCAAACGCGGCTATGGGATGAGGAGAGAATAATGAGGGCTTCTTTCGCGAAAAAGAGATTTGCGTTTCGCGCCGCAGTCGCGGCGGCACTCGTTCTGCTGATCGTCGCCATGTCGGCGGTGTGTCTTTCCGCCTGCAACGACGATGACGGACCCGATCCTGCCGCGGAAAGGGCGGAAGCGGTCAACGCTCTCAAAGTCAACACGCTTGCGGCGCTGGACGCGAAATGGGCTCCGGGGCTCACGGATGCCGAGATCATCGCTCTTGCGAGCCCCGGCAGCTATATCGAAGCCACGCTTTGGACGGAGATGCTCGCGGAGGTGGTCTCCGCCTCCCGCTTGCAGACGGGCAAGATCCGCACCGCGGCGGAGTTCATAGCGTCGGATGAGGGCAAAAAACTTTTTACGGACGCGGCGGGCAACCTCGACTCCGCGATGGAACTCGTGGACGCGCTCGGTCTCACCTCCGAGGACGTGAGCGAGCTCGGCTTCGATCTGCTTTGCGCGGTGGTCTCCGAGACCCGCGCCATGTACACGGAAGTTGCAAACAGGCTGAACGTCATCAAAGATAAGGTGCTCGGCGCCGGCAACGAGAATATCGCCGCCGCGGCGGAACGCGCGGAGAGGATCGTCGCTTCCTTCGGCAAGGACGAGACGTCGGCTGCCGAAAGCGTGGCGCAGACTCTCAAAGCGCTCGGCGAGGCGGAGGAGGGCGTCAAGACGGTGCTCGCCTTTGCCTATGACACCGAGAGGATCTTCGGCACGGGGGAGAGCGGCGAGGGACTCGCGGGTCTCATCGGGAGCGCGGCGGAGGGCGAAGGAGCTCTTGCAAACGTCTCCGAGAGGGAGATGTTCGCGTGGCTGGACGGCGTGCTCGCGGGGTTTGAAGAGTTCGGCAAGAGCATGACCGCAGAGAAGATCGCGAGCGTCAAAGCGGCGCTTGCGAGCGTGCGCGAGTGTTTCCAAGGTTTCGCGCAGCCCGTCGAGGTGGTCAGAGACGTCATGGAGTGGCTGAGGGGCACGGAGGAGCTTTTGGGCGAGGTGCCCTTCCTCACGGGCGCGATCGCCGCAGCGACTAACGTCATCTACGAGCGCGGAGAAGACGAGGGATATACCTACGACTTCGTGCGCAGGCTCAAGCTGCTCGCGGAGGAGGAGGACGGGACGCTTGCGGACATCAATTCCTACATCCTGGCGGGGGAGATGATCCTCTCCTTTGCCGAGGACTACGACGCGCAGGCGGTCAAGGACGAGCTGAAACAGCTCGCGGAAAACGGCGGCGAGATGACCACGCTCGTCATCTATGCGATGGCGCTGATGTTCGAGGCGTCGGAGCAGGAGGGCGAGGACATCGAGTTTACGGACGACATCGCGGCGCTCGCGGTCGCGCTCCTCACCGAGGTGATGGGCAGCGCCACCGAAACGGCGTGGAACAACTATGTCTCCGACCCCGAGAAATATCAAAACAGCCTGAGGATATTCTCCGGGCTGGTGCTGGGCTTTGCGGAGGTGCTCAACGAGAACATCGCCGCGCACGGCGGCACCCGCGTGGATATCAACGTCACGTCGGACGGTCCTTACACCGCGGAGTGGTACGCCGAGGTGGTCAGGATCCGCCGCGAGACCATTGAACGCGCGGGCGCGTTCACGGAAGAGGACGCTCTCTCCTCCGTCGCGGTCGGCATCATCGGGGAGTATGTGGACAAGTGCTATGCCTCCCTCCCCGACATCGAAAGAGCGGTGAGCGCGGGATGGGTGGAGGACGCGGAGTCCGAGGAGGCGAAACTCGTCACCGAGATGGCGGCAAACAACCCGATCTTCATGCTCCTTGCCATGTTCATGTGATGTGCCTCGGGCAAGACGCGATAAGACGCTTTCTGTTTCCGTGTGGCGGACTCCGCCCGTTCAAAGCATCGCGGAGGAGCGATGACGCCATGCGAGGGGGGCAAAACGGTTGACAAATCCGTTAAGGATGATATGATAAAGACGTCCCAAACGATGAGCTTTCGGAGTGCAAGACGGCAATAACGACTTCAGCGCGCACCACGCGCGTGTTTGCCGACGCTCTCCGGGCGTCGGTTTTTTCGTCCCGCAAACTGCGGAGACGGCGGCGGGACACGGAGCAAACGGCGCCCCCTGTGATGCGATGACACGTCGCGGGTCAAAACCGGGGTCCCCGGACGAAAATCTCTGATTTTCGGCTGGGGCTAAACTCGGGGTCCCCGTCGCAAAATCTTCGATTTTGGGATGGGGCTAAACTCGGGGTCCCCGTCGCAAAATCTTTGATTTTGGGATGGGGCTAAAAAGGAGAAGATATGAAAAGGATAGGTGTTGTGGGCATAGTGCTCAAAGGCGACCGTGAGACAGTGATGGAGATGCAGAACGTGCTGTCGGATTTCGCCGACGTTATCGTGGGCAGGATGGGCGTGCCGAGGAAGGAAGCCAACGCCATCGCCCTCATCGTTGAAGGCTCATCGGAGCGCATTTCCGCGCTCACGGGCAGGCTCGGGAAGTTCCCGGAGCTTGCGGTCAAGTCTGCGATGACGGCATTCGAGGTCGCGGAATAAACGAGGTAATATCACCGAAAAAAGGTGTTTATATTGCGAAAATAAAACTTAAAGAGGTATATTATGAAAAAAGTGCTCAAAACAACGCTGGCAGTCCTGCTGGTCGCCGCACTCATCGCGGCGTTCGCGGTGGGGCTCGCCGCCTGCAACGATAAGGGTGAGCAAGGCAGCGATTTCGACTCTGTGTTTTATGACGCCTCCGCGGCTTCCGAAAAGGGCGGCGGCAGCGGCACACTCGAGCTCTATGTCCCCGACGGCGCGCCCGCACTCGCGGTGGCAAAATTCATTGCGGAAAGGGATACCCTCACCGTCGCGGGATATAAGATCGAGGTCAACATCGTGCCCGCGAATCAGATCGGCGCGCATATGGCGAAGGGGGACGGAGACATCGTCATCATGCCCGCCAACGCCGGCGTCAACCTCATCATGAAGGGTGCGGAATATAAGTTCGTGTGTTCCAACACCCGCGGCATCCTTTATATGATCTCGCGGACGGAAGGCGCGGTGAAGCCCGCCGACCTTGCCGGCAAGAAAGTCGGGTGCATAGGGCAGGGCGCTGTGCCGGAATACGCGCTCATGACCGTTCTTGAGGCGAACGGGCTTGCGGACTCCGTCGAAGTGCAGTTCTTCGCGGACGGCGCCGGAGTGCAGTCCGCACTCACCGCCGGGACGATAGACTTCGGCATCGTGGGCGAGCCCGCGGCGACCGCAGGCGCGTCAAAGGGGTTCTTCACCGTCATGGACATCCAGGCGGAGTTCAACGCCGCGACGGACAGTGAGAGCGGCTTCCCGATGTCCTCCACCTTTGTGACGAACGAGCTCGCTTCCGACAAGACTTTCATGGACGCGCTCTTCGCGGTGCTGGAGGAGAATGTGGAGTTTATTTCCGATGCGGAGAACGCAAAGAATATGACCGCGCTCATGAAGGGCGCGGGCAGCACTTCCGCCTATCCTCCCGCCAGCATCCCCCGTTGCAACGTCGGGGTGTACACGGGCGACGACGTGAAGTCGGCTGTCAAGGATATGACGGAGTTCTTCGCGCAGGCGTAAAGTGAAGACGGCGGTAAAAAAGAAAAAAATACCCGCCGCGGTCGGCAACGTGCTTTATCCCGTCGCCGCCCTCGGCGTCGTGCTTGCGGTGTGGACTGTCGTCTCCGCCGCAAAGGACCTGCCCTTGCTCGTCCCCGGGCTCGATGAGATCTTCACCGAGCTCGGACGGGTGCTTTCCCGCGGGGAAACATGGCGGGCGATAGGTCTCACGGCGGGCAGAGTGGCGGGGAGTTTCGCCCTCTCCTTCCTCTTTGCCGCAGTGCTTGCCGCGCTCGGCACGGTGTTCAAGCCGTTGCACCGCTTTCTTTCGCCGATCGTCACCGTGCTGCAAGCCGCGCCCACCATGGCGGTCATCCTCGTTGTTGCGGTGTGGCTGGAAAGAGGCGAAGTGCCGTTGCTCATCGGCTTTCTCATCTGCTTCCCCCTCTTATACAACGCCATGCACACCGCCATCGCGGGTGTGGATGCGGAACTTTTGCAAATGGCGGAAGTCTATCGCATCCGCCCTTCGGACAGACTGACGGGGATATATCTCCCTTCCGTGCTGCCCGCGGTCTTTGACGGCGGGAGGAGCGCGGTGTCCCTTTGCGTAAAAGTCGTCATCGCCGCCGAGGTGCTTGCGCAGACGGCGGGGAGCATAGGCATAGAGATGCAGCGTGCGAGCGTGGTCTACGAAATGGCTCGGCTGATGGCGTGGACGGTGATCGCCATCGTGATGAGTTTCGCATTCGAGGGCGTAGTCGTCGCCCTCAAAAAACTTTGGGAAAGGAGGAGAGAGCAGTGTCGGCTGACAAAGAGAACGCAGTCAAAGGACGCGGCGTGACCGTGAAAGGGCTCGCCGTAGCTTACGGCGAAAAGCGGGTGTTCGACGGCTTTGACATCGCCTTTCCCGCAGGGGAGATCAGCGTCGTCATGGGCGGTTCCGGAGTGGGGAAAAGCACCCTGCTCAATGCGGTCGCGGGGCTGGTGCCTTGCGAAGGGGACATCGAAAGACCGGAGGGCGGGATCTCCTACATTTTTCAAAAAGACAGGTTGATACCCTCGATCAGTGTGCATAAAAACCTTGATCTGGTGCTTCGCGGGGTCATCCGCGACAAGGCGGAGCGCGGGGAGAGGATAGACGAAATGCTGAAAAGGCTGGAGATAAGCGACAAGGCGGAGAAGTATCCGTCCGAGCTTTCCGGAGGCGAGAGCCTGCGCGTCGCGATGGCGAGAGCGTTCCTCTTCCCCTCCGATGTCCTTTTGATGGACGAGCCGTTCAGAGCTCTCGACATCGGGCTGAAATTCCGTTTGCTGAACGCCCTCAAAGGGCTGCTCGCCTCATCCCCGCGCATGGTGATCTACGTCACGCACGATGTGGACGAATGCGTGCTCGCCGCAGACTCGTGGACGGTGCTCGCGGGTTCTCCCGCGCGCGTCGCCGCGGAGGGCAGGGTGAAAGTGCCGAGAGGGGAGAGGACGCTCGACGTCCCCGACATCGCCGCAACACGGGCGGAGATCTTCGCCCTGCTGGCTGCGGAATAGAGGGCAGGCTTATTCCCGTCCGTGCGGCGAATTTGCTTGACAGCGGCTTTCGGTGCGGATATAATAAAGAAACTTTATGTCATATGCGCGTAGCTCCTGCCCTCGAGGTGGAGCCTCAGAGGGAAACATTGGCGCGTGTGGGCGTAAAAATACGAAAACAGGAGTGAACAATGAAAGAAGGCATCCATCCGGAATATCACACCGCGACCGTGCAATGCGCTTGCGGCAATACGTTCCTGACCGGCACCACCAAGAAGACGGACGTCATCAAGGTCGAGATCTGCTCCAAGTGCCATCCCTACTTCACCGGCAAGCAGAAACTCGTTGACACCGGCGGCCGCGTCGACAAGTTCAAGAAGAGATACAATCTCGACTGACAAGACGGAGATGCAGGCTCACGCGGTCTGCATTTTCATTATTGCGCGCGTGAGCGCGCGGAGAGCGGGCGCGCACGCCCATATGCGGCGCGCCGCGCGAGCCGCTCGGGAGACCCGACGGCGAGGGAGAAACTTTGTCACGTTCCGACGGCGCGAAGAGCGCGAGACAGCATAAAGAGAAGCCCGGCAAGATCGTCAGGCGCACCTACATCGGCGGACAGGCGGTGCTCGAGGGCGTCATGATGAAGGGGCGCACATCCATGGCGACTGCCGTGCGCACCGAGTCCGGCGAGATCACCGTGGAGGCGAAGCGCATCAAGGACGCTTCGAAGCGCGGCGTCTTTTTCAGGCTGCCCTTCGTGAGAGGGGTGGTCAATCTCGTCACGCAGCTCTTCATGGGCGTGGGAGTGCTCATGCGCTCCGCCGAGGTCTTCGGAGATTATGCCGAGCCCACCAAGTTCGACAAGTGGGTGGGGGAGAAGTTCAAGGTGAACCCCATGCACATCCTCACCGCGGTCTCGCTCGTCCTGGGGCTCGCGCTTGCGGTGGGACTTTTCGTGTTTCTGCCCAACTTCCTCACCGGTCTCATTTTCGAGATCCCCGGCACCAACGACCATCCCGCGCTCCTGAGCCTTTGCGAGGCGGCGATCATGCTGGTCATCTTCATCGGATATATCCTTTCCATCACGCTGATGAAGGACATCCGCAGGGTGTTCATGTACCACGGCGCGGAGCACAAGGTGATAAGCTGCTACGAGCACGGTCTCGACCTCACGGTGGAGAACGCGAGAAAGATGCGCACGGAACACAGCCGTTGCGGGACGACGTTCATCTTTTTCGTGGTGGCGGTGAGCATAATCGTGTTCGCCCTCGTCAACTGGCTGCTGGACGCTCTGGGCTGGACGGGCTTTTCGAGCGTGGTCAACGCGCTTGTACGCCTTGCGGTCAAACTGCTTTTCCTGCCCGTCGTGGCGGGGATATCCTATGAGATCCTGAAATTTCTCGCGAGGTCGGACTGCCTGCTGTTCAGGGTGCTGCGCGCCCCCGGTATGCTCATGCAGAAGCTCACCACCAAGCAGCCGACGGACGATATGCTCGAGGTCAGCCTCACCGCATTCAAGAAGGTGCTGGAAATGGACGCGGACGAGACCGTCCCGGAGAGCGCGTTCGAGTTCACCGTGTCCGTGAAGACGGTGCGTGAGAGACTGAAAGAGATCGCGCCTTCCGCGGATGAGAGCGACATCGACTGGATCCTTGTCGAAGTGACGGAGAAGCAGCGCAGCGAGCTCGCCATGCTGAAGTCCGTCACCAAGGAACAGTTCGAGGCGGCGCGCGCCATAGCGGAAAAGATGAGGGACGGCGCGCCCTTGCAGTACGCTCTCGGCAGCACGGAGTTTTTCGGCATCCGTCTCGGCGTGGCTCCCGCGGTGCTCATCCCCCGCCCGGAGACGGAGGAACTTACGGAAAAAGTCATCGAAGAAGTGCGCTCCCGCGGCGGCGGGAGGGTGCTGGACCTTTGCACGGGGAGCGGCGCGATCGCGATCGCCGTCGCCAAAAATTCTCCTGCGGAAGTGACCGCAACGGACGTCTCCGAAGCGGCGTGCACCGTCGCCCGCGCGAATGCGGCGGGCGCGGGCGCGAGCGTCAAAGTGCTCGCGGGAGACATGTTCGCCCCCGTCGCGGAGGAAAAATTCGACGTCATCGTGTCCAATCCGCCATACATCCCCCACGGGGACATCGCGGGTCTTCAGGACAGAGTGAAAAAGTTCGAGCCCCTTTCCGCTCTCGACGGCGGTGAGGACGGGCTGGACTTTTACCGTACGATCGCGCGTGAGGGAGCGGAGCGCCTGACGGAGGGCGGCGTCATTTTCCTGGAATTCGGAGAAGGGCAGGCGGACGCGGTAAAAGAGCTGTTCGCCGCATTCGACACCGAAGTGTACCGTGACATGCAAGGCAAAGAGCGGATGCTCCGCGCCACGAAGAAGGAGAGCGCGGTATGAAGATGAGCGACAAGCTGCTGGAGCGGCTGGAAAAACTCAAAGCGCGCTATCTCGAACTCGGCGAAATGCTCGCGCGTCCCGAGGTGGTGTCCGACCAAAGCGCGTTCAAAGCGCTTTCCAAAGAGCACTCGGACATCCGACCCGCCGCGGAGAAATATGAGGAATATCTCGCGCACGCAAGGGAACTTGCGGAGTGCGAGGAGATGCTCTCCGCCGAGACCGACCGCGACATGCGCGAGATGCTGAAAGAGGAGACGGAGGCTCTCCGCGGGACGCTCGATGCGGACGCGGACGAGCTCAGGATCGCGCTGCTCCCCAAAGACCCGGACGAGGACAACAACGTCATCATGGAGATCCGCGCGGGCGCGGGCGGAGACGAAGCGGCGCTCTTCGGCACCGAACTCATGAAGATGTACCGCCACTACGCCGACGGCAAGCGCTGGAAGGTGGAGGAGATCAACATGAACTACACCGAGCTCGGCGGCGCGAAGGAGCTCACCTTCATGATCACGGGCAAAGGCGCGTGGGGCGATCTCAAATTCGAAAGCGGCGTCCATCGCGTGCAGCGCGTGCCGGAGACGGAGTCGCAGGGGAGGATCCACACCTCCACGGTGACCGTCGCGGTGCTGCCCGAGGCGAGGGACGTCGAGGTGAACATCAACGAGAACGACCTCAAGATCGACACCTACCGCAGCGGCGGCGCGGGAGGACAGCACGTCAACAAGACGGAGTCCGCCATCCGCATCACGCACATCCCCACGGGCATCGTGGTGGAGTGCCAGGACGAGCGCAGCCAGATCAAGAACCGCGAAAAGGCGATGAAGGTGTTGAAAAGCAGGCTGTATGAGCACTATCGCTCGCAGGCGGAGAAGGAGTACAGCGCGGCGCGCAGGGCGCAGATCGGCACCGGCGACCGCAGCGAACGCATCCGCACCTACAACTTTCCGCAGGGCAGGGTGACCGACCACCGCATAGGGCTGACGCTCTACACGCTGGATCGTTTCATGCTCGGCGAAATGGACGAAATGATCGCGGCGCTCAAACTCGCGCTGCAGAACAAATTGCTCGAGAACATCGAGTGAGGGGAGAGGATATGATCATCCGTTACAACAAGAACCATCACGTCATCGAGGAACACGCCTACAAACCCAATCTGCAGGACGTGCCGCACCCCAATCTCCACCGCAAGATCTTCACTTACGGCGAGATCCCGAAGATCGCGTTCAACATGCGTCACGTCCCGATGGAGTGCCCCAAGGACATCTACATCACGGACACCACCTTCCGCGACGGACAGCAGGCGACCAAACCCTTCGCAGTCAAGGACATCGTGGCGCTTTACAAGATGCTGCACCGTCTGGGCGGACCCAACGGCATCATCAGGCAGAGCGAGTTTTTCCTTTACAGCGAGAAGGACCGCGAGGCGGTGGAGAAGTGTCTGGAGCTCGGCTACGACTTTCCGCAGGTGACGTCGTGGATCCGCGCCAACGAGAAGGACTTCGAGCTGGTCAAGCAGTTCGGCATCAAGGAGACGGGCATCCTCGTGAGCTGCTCGGACTATCACATCTTCAAGAAGATGAACCTCACCCGCGGGCAGGCGATGGAGAAATATCTCACCATCGTGAAAAAGGCGTTGGAGCGCGGCATAGTGCCCAGGTGCCACTTCGAGGACATCACCCGTGCGGACTATTTCGGCTTTGTCGTGCCCTTTGCCATCGAGCTCATGAAGCTCTCGGCGGAGAGCGGCATCCCCATCAAGATCCGCGCCTGCGACACCATGGGCTACGGCGTGACCTATCCGGGCACGTCTCTTCCGCGCAGCGTGCAGGGCATCATCTACGGCTTCCGTTATTATGCGGAGATCCCCTCCGAACAGCTGGAATGGCACGGCCACAACGACTTTTACAAGGCGGTCACCAATTCCGCGACGGCGTGGCTTTACGGCTGTTCCGCAGTCAACACCACCTTGCTCGGCATAGGCGAGCGCACGGGCAACACCCCGCTTGAAGCGATGGCGATAGAGTACGCATCCCTGCGCGGCGGCACGGGCGGGATGGATCTTTCCGTCATCACGGAGATCGCGGACTACTTCGAGCACGAGATGGGCTTCGACATCCCGGAGCGCACCCCCTTCGTGGGCAAGAACTTCAACGTCACCAAGGCAGGCATCCACGCGGACGGCATGCTGAAAGACCAGGAGATCTACAACATCTTCGACACCGAGAAGATCCTGCACCGTCCCGCGCGCGTCGTCGTGGATTCTTTCAGCGGCGTGGCGGGCATCGCGTTCTGGATCAATTCTTACTATTCCGTCCCCGCGGAGATGCACATCGACAAGCGCGACGACCTCATCATCAAAATGAAGGAGAGGGTGGACGCGCAGTACGCCGAGGGCAGGACCACCGTGATAAGCGACGGAGAGCTGGACGCCATGTTCCGCGAGCTCGACCCCGCGCGTCATGCGGAGTTTGCGAAATTCGCGTGAACATGAAAGGGAAATTAAATGTCCGCGAGGGGAAATCCCCTCTTGTAATTGCGCGGGTTTTCCTGTAAAATGGAAGCGGAGGTGAATATGATAAAACTCATCACCGGGTCCAAAGGGACCGGCAAGACCAAGATCATCATCAACATGGCGAACGACAACGTCGAGACCGCCAAAGGGGACATCGTCTTCCTCACCGATACGGACAGATATATGTACTCTCTGCGCTATCAGGTGCGCGTCATCAACACCGAGCAGTTGAAGCGTGAAGGGCAGTCCGCCGTGGACGAGAGAGAGCTCATCGGTTTCATCCGCGGCATCCTCGCGGGCAACCATGACATCGAGAGCTTCTACATCGACGGGGCGCACCGTATGCTCGCCCGTTCCGTCGCCGAGATGGAGGACTTCTTCACCGACATCTATCAGATCGCAAAGAACACCGACACGAGGTTCATCCTCACCGTCAGCGAAAACGAAGAGAACTTCCCGGAGTTCCTCAAAAAATATCAGGCAGAAGAATGAAATACGTCAGCACACGCGACCGCATCAGGACCTACACCGGTGCGGAAGCCATCGTAAAAGGCATTTCGGATGACGGCGGACTTATCGTTCCGTCGTCTTTCCCCGTTTTGAACGAGGCAAAATTCGACGCGCTGCTCGGGATGGACTATCCGGAGCGCGCGGCGAGCGTCCTCCACGAGTATCTCGACGAGTTCTCCTTCGAGGAGCTTTTGGACTACGCAAACAAGGCGTACTCCCGCTTCGAGGGCGACGACCCGTGCCCCCTCGTCAAGGTGGACGACGGGCTTTACATGCTCGAGCTGTGGCACGGCCCCACCTATGCGTTCAAGGACATGGCGCTCACCCTCCTCCCGCACCTAATGGTGGCGTCCAAGCGTAAGCTCGGCGACGCGAGCCGCACTCTCATCCTCGTCGCGACCAGCGGCGACACGGGCAAGGCGGCGCTCGAAGGCTTCCGCGACGTGGAAGGCACCGAGATCATCGTCTTCTATCCCGCCGACGGCGTCAGCGCGATGCAGAAGAGACAGATGGTCACCCAGCAGGGCGAGAATGTGCATGTCGCGGGCATCAAGGGCAACTTCGACGACGCGCAGACCGCGGTGAAAGCGGTGTTCACCGACCCGGAGGTCATCGCAAAGCTCAAAGAGCACGGCATCGAGATGTCCTCGGCAAACTCCATCAACTGGGGCAGGCTCGCGCCGCAGATCGCCTACTATATCTCCGCCTATTGCGACCTCGTCAATTCCGAGGAGATAAAGCGCGGCGACAAGGTCAACTTCGTGGTGCCGACGGGCAACTTCGGCAACATCCTCGCGGGCTATTACGCCTACCGCATGGGGCTCCCCGTGCACAAGCTCATCGTGGCGAGCAACGCCAACAACATCCTCACGGACTTCTTCAACACGGGAGAGTATGACGTCAGGCGCAAGTTCTTCAAGACCATGTCCCCCTCCATGGACATCCTTGTCTCCTCCAACCTCGAGCGCCTCATCTTCGAGGTGACGGGCAGGGACAGCGCCAAGGTGCGCAAGATATACGACGACCTGAAAGCGAACGGCAGGTTCGAGCTCGACCTCGAGGAGATGGACCTTTCCGTCTTCGAGGCGGGCTGGGCGGACGAGGACGAGACCCGGGAGACCATCGCCACCTTCTTCGACCTCGAAGAGGGCTATGTGCTCGACCCGCACACCGCGGTCGCTGTCAGCGTCTACAACGAATATTCAGCCGAGACAGAGGACATGACGCCCGCCGTCATAGTGTCCACGGCGAGCCCGTATAAGTTCGCCTGCGACGTCTACAACGCCGTTGCCGGCGCGCATGAGAAGGACCCCGACAAGGCGGTGATGAAGCTGCACACTTTCACGGCGGCGGAGTGCCCGGACGGCATCCTCGCGCTCAACTCCCTCCCCGTGCGGCACGCTTCCGTCATCCCTCGCGACGGGGTGAAACAGGCAGTCTACGACTTCGTCCTGGGGGAGCGGAAATGAACGGTGCGCGGCAGAACGTGACCGCGCAAATCGACCGAGACAGGTGTTTATATGTCAGAAATGAACGATAAAGTGCAGAACGAACGCAAAAAAGTGGTGCTCTCCGGCATTCAGCCCACGGGCACGATCACGCTCGGCAACTATGTCGGCGCGGTGTCCAACTGGGGCAAGATGCAGGATGATTACGACTCCGTCTTTTTCATCGCGGATCTGCACGCTCTCACCGTGAGGAGGGAACCCGCGGAGCTCAGGCAGATGTGCATGAGCTTTTTCGCGCAGCTCCTCGCCTGCGGCATAGACCCCGAAAAGTCCGTGCTTTATTTCCAGTCCCACGTCCCCGCGCACGCGGAGCTGGCGTGGATCCTCAACTGCAACACCTATGTGGGCGAGGCGTCCAGGATGACGCAGTTCAAGGATAAGAGCGCGAAACACGCGGACAATATCAACATGGGGCTGATGGATTATCCCGTGCTCATGGCTGCGGACATCCTGCTTTTCCGCTCCGATCTCGTCCCCGTAGGGATAGACCAGAAGCAGCATCTCGAGCTTGCGCGCGACATCGCCATCCGCTTCAACAACCGTTACGGCGACACTTTCGTTGTCCCCGACGGCTACATCCCCAAGATGGGGGCGAAGGTGTGCTCCTTGCAGGATCCCACAGCGAAGATGTCCAAGTCCGACCCCGACCCCAACGGCTGGGTGTCCGTCATCGAGGACGAGAGCTCCATCATGAAGAAGTTCAAGCGCGCGGTCACGGACAGCGGCAACGAGATCGTCGCCCGCGAGGACAAGCCCGGCATCACCAATCTGCTCACCATCTATTCCGTCATGACGGACAAGACCGTCGAGGAGGCGGAGAGGGAGTTCGCGGGGTGCGGCTACGGCACCTTCAAGACTGCGGTCGGCGAGGCGGTGGCGGCAAAGTTCAAGCCCATCAGAGAGGAGTACGCGCGCTATCTCGCGGACAAGGCGTACATCGCCGAGGTCGCGAAGGCGGGCGCGGAGAAGGCGGCGAGGATCGCTTACCGCACTCTTTCCAAAGTCAAACGCAAGGTGGGGCTGGTCTCCTTCGACAAGTGAGGTTTTAATGCCCGTTTCGACTTGCGCGGGCAGTATGAGGTGAGAAGGGACGTATGTTCGGCTATGTCATCCCCGACAAGAACAATATGTACATCAAGGACTTCAATGTCTTTCAGGCGTACTATTGCGGTCTTTGCAAGGCGCTTTCGCGTTCGGGCAGCCAGCTCTCGCGGCTGTGCACCAACTACGACACCACCTTCTACAACGCGCTCCTGCACTCCCTCACGGACACCGAGGTGAAGATAGAGCGCAAGCTCTGCCTCATCAACGGCAAGAAGAAACCGGTCATCGTCACGGACGACCTCACCCGCAAGGTGGCGGATCTTTCCGTGCTCTTGGTCTACTACAACGCCCTCGACGACGTTCACGACGGCAAAAAGTCGCGTGCGGCGGTGGTCGGGGTGCTGGCGGCAAGAAAGCGCGCCGCGGCGAGGAGGCTAAAGGAGGCGGACGCCCTCATGAAGGAGAGCTTCCGAAAGCTGGACATCCTCGAGAAGAGGAACTCGGCTCAGCTCGACCTCGTGGCGGACTGTTTTGCCTCTCTCATGCGGGACGTGACCCGCACGCTCATCCCCACGGACGAGCACATCGACGCCTTCATGTACAACCTGGGCAGGCTGGTCTATTTCTTCGACGCGGCGGACGACGTGGAGAAGGACGCGAAGAAGGGGAGATACAATCCTCTCATCGCCGCCTACGGGAAGTGCGACACCAAGGCGGAATTTTTGGAGAAAAACGCGCAGGAACTCGACTTTTTGCTGCGCTCGACTTATAATAAACTCGTCGGAGCATACAATCATATGCATATAGTCGTGAGCGAGGGGATGCTGTCCAACACCGTCTACCTCGGGCTGAATATGCAGATGGAGAGGCTCCTCAAAGGAGACGACAAATGCCAAGTGACCCGTTTGTGATCCTCGGTGTGGCGAGGGGCGCCTCGCAGAGCGAGATCCTCGACGCGTACAAACAGAAGCGCGCCTACTATCAGCAGCACGTCTTTGACGAAGGCGAGGCGGGCGCGGACGCCGCGCGTATGCTCGAGGTGCTGGACAACGCCTATCAGGACGCTATGAGTCAGACCCACGAGGCGGCGACCGTCGGCGGGGATCCCGACAGCGAACAGAGCCGCTATCAGGACGTCAAAGCCGCCGTTTCCGCGCGCGATTTCGAGCGGGCGCAGACCCTCCTCGACGACATGTACTACCGCGGCGGGGAGTGGCACTATTATCAAGCCATCATCTTCTATGAGAAAAACTGGCTGAACGAGAGCAAGAAGCAGCTCGAACTCGCCGTCGACCTCGAGCCCGAGAACGATAAATACAAGCGCGCGCTCGAGAACATGAAAAAGAAGATCGACGGCACCGGCGCGTTCAAACAGGATGCCCGCCAACAGCAGGCACAGCAGGGCGGGCAGTATTACACCACCGACGACGGCACCGGTTACGCCACGCAGCGCAGCTATCAGCAACAGGCTCAGCCTTCGGCGGCGGACGGATGCTGCACGGCGTGCCAGTGCGCCATCTGCGCGGACTGTTGCTGCGAGTGCATGGGCGGAGACCTCATCCGCTGCTGCTGATGAAGCGCCGCATCTCGGCAAGAAAGACTGCATATGCGCTTGCGCTGGCGGGCATCTCCGCCGCGCTGGCGCTTTTGTTTGTCTGGCTCGGCGTGGTGGTGCGCTATGTCACCGTCGCGATGTTCGCGGCGGCGGGAGTCGCCGTCATGGTCCCCGTCACCAAACATTACTATGCATCCGCAGTCCTCGCCTACATCGTGTCGGCAGGGCTCGGTTTCCTCGTCGGCGACGTCACAGCCGTCGTCGGCTACGCCGTCTATTTCGGACCCATGGCGCTTATCTCCGCCGTCATGTGGGAGAAAAACGTCAGGTGGTTCATCTCCTATCCCGTCAAGATAGTCTTCATCAACGCCGCTCTCGCCGCGCTCTACTACGGCTTGCAGGGGCTCGAGATCCTCGCGCCCGACCTCGTCGCCGTGTTCGACTATTGGGCGATCGCCATCCTCGGCACCGTCGCCCTCCTTCTCATCGACCTTTTGATGAATTACGTCTACCGCACCCTCCGTCGCGTGATGAGCAAAGTCCTCCGCGACAAGCACACCTCCGAGGTGACTGCGGAGGAGATCGCGAGGGAGGATGAGAGGGATAGCAATCCCTTCGACGAATACTGACGGCGCTATTTCGCGAATTGCTTTGTCAGAGCCACTGTCATGGTGCTCACGTACGTCCGTGTACGCTCCGCTCCCTG
>ENA-OZGX01000309-OZGX01000309.1-human-gut-metagenome-genome-assembly--contig:-NODE-309-length-25044-cov-15.615751_pt1 | contig 25044 bp, 17 predicted proteins | sample MGYA00244040_ERZ653674 | MGnify/ENA primary metagenome ERZ653674 (study PRJEB26926, sample SAMN06165232) | human gut metagenome | biome: ENVO:00009003; feature: ENVO:2100002; material: ENVO:00002003... | reverse complement strand
GTTCAGGCGGAAATCGGCGGCGCTGAACCTGGTTCGTATTATTCCTGTCTGGCATTCCTTTCAGCGAAGAAAACCTTCCGCCCACGCCCTGAGCGCGGATCCGTCCTGCCTGCCGTTCAGCATCCTGCCCTCCGCGACCACAGCCGAAGGACACACCTTGCGCATCGCCGCGGCAGTCCTCCCCAGCCCGCTCCCGCCGGATGTCGCGAACGGCACCACCGTCTTGGAGGAAAAATCGTAACTTTCGAGGAAAGTCTCCACGATCCTCGGCGCGGTGTACCACCATACGGGGAAACCAAGGAAGATCACGTCGCTCTCCTCCACGTCCGCGCATCTGCCTGCAATGGCGGGGCGGCAGCTCTCGTCCTTCATCTCCAGCGTGCTGCGGCTCTTTTTGTCCGTCCAGTCAAGGTCCGCCGCCGTGTACGGCTCCGCAGGCTCTATCTTATAAACCTTCGCGCCTACAGCCTCCGCAAGCGCTTTCGCCGCGCGCTCCGTCGTCCCCGTGCACGAAAAAAACGCCACCAACGCTTTCTTTGCCATAACGCTCTCCTTCCCGCCCGCACCGCAGCAATACGCCCCGCAACGCAGCGCTCCCGCCGCACAAAACGCGGGCAGTCCGATCGTTAAAATTATACTGACACCGTGTCAGCACATCTAATATACCACTCTTCCGCCGCGCGGTCAAGATGCTTTCGGCATTTTTTTATCCCGCTCGCACCGCAAGGCGGATGGCACGGCTCGAAGGAAAATCGACGGCGTCGCACCCGGTCCGCATCCCTCCCGTCCGCCGCCCCGCGCCCCGCGCCCCTACGCCGGCGGAAGGCGCAACATTTGTCGAGACGCTGGACATTTCCGCCGTTTTGCACTACAATGATTTTCGCGCGCGAGGACATCCCGCCCCCACGCACTCACGCACCCGTAGCTCAGCTGGATAGAGTGTCAGATTCCGATTCTGAAGGTCACAGGTTCAAATCCTGCCGGGTGTACCACACTTGAATAATGCGAACTCCCGTCACATGGAGTCCGCATTATTTTTTATCCGCGATTGCTTCGGCATAAAGTTTTCTCTCCGCTAATCTCCGAATTTGTCAGCCGTTTCGGGCGTCGAGTGTGGCACGGAGAGGCGGCTGTCAACGCCGTAAAATCATCACCGAAAACTCCGACCTAATAAAACTTTCCATGTCCGTTCTGCCTGTGGCATTACGGGCTTTTTTTGTATTTGTTTGTCCGCCTTCAACGCAATGCTTTTCCTTTCCCGTTGGACAACCTGAATCCGACATTCCCAGTGTAGCGATTTCAATCTCTCCGTGCCGTGTCGGCTCTGCCGAAATCGGCAAACAAATTCGGAGGTGATTATATGAAATCCAACAACCTTTCAGCAGAAAAACGCAAAGCCAGCGTAATGAACGGAGTGATATCTCCCGACAACATAAAGCGTATCGGCGAGCTTGTAACGCTCTACTCCCTGCGTACCGTGTGCCATTACGAGAAGAGGACATTCTCATCGCTCTACAAGAGTCTGTTGCGGGATATGTTCCGCTCCGCAGACCCCGAAAATCTCTATCCGACGCATACGACATCGTGCAGACGGTTATATGTTTTCTCTGCGAACATATCGGCGAAAGCATGCACGACGTCTACAAAACGGATACGAACGGCAAGCCGGTAACCCTGCAAAACGAAGCTTTCCGCGTGGCGTGGAGGTGCTTCGGTGACATTCGCAAACAGCTTTCCCACACCGTACAACTTGACAAATGTCAGCCGAAAGACGTAGCCGAAGAGATGGAAGCCTTCGCCGAAGATCGCGACTTTGCAAAGGCGGACAAAATCATCCGCAAAATGCGCCTGACCGAAGGCGAAAAAGCCGTCCTCGACTGTTATCTCTGCGGAATGGGACACAGTGAAATCGCCCGCTATCTCAACGTAAACCGCACCACGGTCTGGAACCGCCGCAACAAACTCCGCGAAAAGTACCTCGCTGCAACGGTAATTTGATAGTTTTGACTACCAATTACACTACCTTGGCATCTCTGTGATCTTAATGGAAACAAAACAGCACTTGTGTCAAAGTGCTGTTTTATTATGTCTATGCCAATTGGTGCATTTTATCCAACAAGTCCGCATAGCTTGTCACATATTCGTATCGCACTCTGCTCGTGGACATTTTATTGAACAGCTTCTTCGCACATTCTATTTTTGCGGCTTCAACACCACGCAGTTGCAGGGAATCGAGGTTACCCTTTGTCTCCGCGACAAAATAGATGTGCTTGACACTTCCCTCTCGGAAAGCAATCGCCCAGTCGGGACTATAATTGCCGACGGGAGTAGGAATATAGAATGACTTGGGCAATTTTGCATAGACGCACACTTCATCGGCGTTGTCAAGATCCTCGGCAAATCGTCTTTCGACGGAATGCTCTTTGCTGATACCGTCGACAAAGACATAATCCCGAATATGCTTTTCGGCTTTGAACGCATTTTTGAACTCGCCCGTCGCCTTGGATTCCGCAAAAATCGAAGAGTCAAAAGTTCCGTCAATCTGATTGTAACTTACACGCTCGACGATTATGGAGGCTTTCTGTTCGTTTATGAGTTTTGCGACCTTATTGATAAACTCTTCCGGATTATTTTTGTAGCACGCGAATTTATCGGCGCGTATGGATTTCAAAATTTCCGCCACGGTTCTCCGTGTCAACGAAGTAGCGGCGGCAACCTTACCCAGTAAATCGTACTTTATTGTATCGCTCGCCGCGGTTCTGATGACTTCCGTACGGGTCTTGGCAGTCTTGAACGCAACGCCGTTTTTGATTTCATCACTGTCAATCTGCTCTTTCTGCTCACCCGTGGAAACGGTGTACGTAAGTGCGGTGACATAGAGATTGTCGTCTATTGCTTTGACCGCATTGGCAATCAGTTCGGAGGAATCGAATTGCACGGTATAGGCGTATTTGTGATTGATGAGCTTCCAAAGGTTCTGGAATTCTTTTTTGTTGAAGTTCTCGTTCAACCTGTTGTCCTGCACTTTGGACTGATGCGCGTCCTCAATCATATCGGCGAGAGCGTCCGCGTCGTAGACGGAACGTATCAACCTGTGCACGATTTCCGTCATAGGCTCCAAGTCAATCGGCAGCGGAGCAAGCTTACCCTCCGCGGCATCGTTCTTGTAAGCATCCGTAGGTTTGTCGGAGTCGTCGATATAATCGTTTTTGAGCAAATATCTGTAAATCGCCGTGGCCTGCTGGGAGGTGATGACGGTTTCTTCGCCGTTGACAACGATTTTCTTGCCTGCGAAAAATTCTTTCGATGCGCGGGACGGTCTTTCGTAGAGATTTTCTCGAATTTCCGTCTGCAAACCTTTGACGAAATCCTCGTAAGAATCGTTTGCGACGACAGTCAACACGTTCATTTCGTGGACGTCGAAATCGGGAATTGTGGCGTCCATTCTGTCGCCTGCCGAATTGACGCAAAGGCGAAGACCGCGTCCGACTTCCTGTCTGCGCTGAACATTGGAACTGCTGTGTTTCAAAGTGCAAATCTGGAACACGTTCGGGTTATCCCACCCTTCGCGGAGCGCGGAATGTGAGAAAATAAACCGCGTCGGCTCCTCAAAAGACAACAACCTCTCTTTGTCTTTCAGTATAAGGTCGTATGCGGACACATCGTCGGATATGTCGGTGCCGCGCGCAAGCGACGAGTCGACTTTTCTGCCCTTCTTGTCCACCGAAAAATATCCGTTGTGCACGCGTGCCGCCGAAGCGGATTTAAGATAGCGGACATACGGAGTGTCGAACAGAGTCACATAATCGTCTAGTACCTTATTGTATTCCTGTTCGAACATGTCGGCATACACGCCGTTGACTTCCTCTCCGTTCTCGGCATAGCGGCGATACTTTGCGACTTCGTCTATGAAAAACAGTGACAACACTTTGATACCGCGCTCAAAAAGTTCCTCTTCCTTCTCGAAATGCGAACGGATTGTCTCTCTTATCTGAATGCGGCGCATGTCCATCTCGGACACTTCACCAGCCGCCTTGCCGAGTTCCAGCACATCGCCGTTGATGAAAGATACGGTATTGTTGAACGGATTGATTTCGCTGATGACAAAACCGTCCCTGTACTGCTCCATACTGTTGGAAGTCTGATACAGGTTGTCGCCCACTTTCAGAAGCCTTGTCTCACGGTTTACCTTGCCGCTCTTGTACTGGATTTCGAGTTCAATCCTCGCCACGGGCGGCTTGGACGGCGAAAGCACGATATCCTGCAAATAGAGATACCCGTTCGTCCCGCGCAAATTCTTGACGGTGAACCCCTTTACCTGAATCTTTTTGACGAGTTTCTTGTTGAAAGCGTCGAGCGCGTCAAGGACATAAACAAGATTATGCTGTGTCCTGTGCGTAGCGGAAAAGTTCATAGAGAACAGCGGATTAAACCTTTGCAAAGACTCCTGCGTCGCCGCACCGCCCATCTTCTGCGGCTCGTCGAGAATGATAATCGGTCTGTTTTTCGCAATGACGTCAATCGGTCTGCGGCTTTGGAAATCGTCAAGTTCCTCGTATATCCTTCTTGCGTCGGCACCGCGGGCGTTGAACGCCTGAATGTTGATTATCATCACGTTTATGGAGTTGGAGGAAGAAAACTGCTCTATCTCGTTCAGTCGCTTGGAATTGTAGATGAAGAACCTCGCCTTCTTGCCGTAGGTGTCCATAAAATGTTCCTGCGTCATCTCGAACGACTTCTTCACGCCCTCGCGTATGGCGATGCTCGGCACGACGACGATAAATTTCGAGAACCCGTACCGTTTGTTCAGTTCGAACATCGACTTTATGTAAACATAAGTTTTGCCCGTGCCCGTCTCCATCTCCACATCAAGATCCACCGCCCCGAAATTGTGCGACAGCGTCTGCGACTCGCGGATATTGGCAAGCGCCTGAATGTTCCTTATGTTGGCAAGCAACTGACTGGCAGACAACTCGATTCGCGGATTGGCAAACCCGACGTCGTAATCCTCGTCCGCAAGCATCCCGTTGTCAAACAACGACATCTGCGCACGCTGTTCCACCACACCCATATCCATGGTGTATTTAACATGCTCGCGGTAAGGCTGCCCCTCAAACACATCGGCAATCGCCTTCACCGCATCCGTCTGATATTGCTGTATCTTAAACTTGAATTTCATGTTTTATGCTCTCTGCGTATATTTTTTGTAGACCCAACCCTCTATATCTGTCCCTAATATCCTTACCTTCAGTTTCTCGCCATACTGATTATCTATAACTTCAACAACCTCATATTGGTCTAAAACAGTTTCAATGTTTTTCATTTTTTTCCCAGTATAAAGAGGTGTACTATGTATTATCATTCTCAACTCGCATGTAGGATTTTCCTTTTGTAAAACTGCAAACTCATGTTGCGCTATGTAAGGTGTAATTTCTTTTTCTAAAACTGATAAGGCAGGCACCAATAAGATAGGTACAATAATGCTCCACAATACTTTGCCGAAAAATTTATATAACTGTCGGCTAATATTGCTGAGCCACCTTTTTTTAGTTGAAATATTAATATCTTTGTTTGTCGTAATGCTTGTAGCAACCGTCCGAGTCGCTTCAATTACTTTTTCTCCCTCAGTTATATAACCGAGGTCATCTATAATTTCAGCGTAGTCGCTCAAGAAAAAATATTTTTTAGTATCATTTACAAAACCCGCCAGCCAATCGACATACGCCGATGAATACAGCGAACTTGTTGAATTAATTATGTTAGCTACTTTATCGGACACCTCTTGAACAACACTTGCTAATTCCATTGTCTTTTGGACTCCGAAATCCAAATTCCTTACCAGCGATAAGCATGATGAAGTCATTAATTGGATATCCTTAATTAAAGGGGTTGTATTTTTATTGTATGAGCAAATTTGATCCAAAAGCTTCATAAGACTTTTAATTTCATCATCACACATAACTAAATCACCTTGACAACTGTGCTGGGGGAATAGGTTTTGAAGAGTTGCTCGTTGTTGATTCCGACGCTGTCGGTGGCAAAGGACTTGTCTTTGAAGACGGCGTAAAGCGGCTTTTGCTTGGCGATTGCCGTGATGACTTCGTTGCCGAGGTCGTCGTCAAAGCACGCAATGAGGTCGTTGCCGTCCACGGCGTAATACTTCTTGCCGTCGACTTCTCTCTCCTCTATCCTGGCAGACAGCGGCTTGCCAAGCTCCAACATCACTTGGAACAGCAAATCAAGCGGAGTACGATCGGGCTTGACATTGTCCACGGTGGAATCAAGCAGACTCTGCGTCATAGCGCTCGGGTTGTAGAACACATCCTGCATATTGCTGGAATCCAACTTCAACACGCGGAAACCCGTGTCGAGAGCCTGTGTGGTAAGCGGGCTTTCTTCCTTAATCTTTTTGCCCGCTCTGCGGATACGCTCCTTGCCGATTTCGCAAATGTTCTTGTAGCCCGCCTTGTAAGCCTCGCTCTTCTCGTCGCACTTTTCGGGCAACTGCACCATGATGAACTTGCGCTTTCCGCCGTCCTCGGCATTGAGTTGCATAACGGCGTGCGCCGTCGTCGCCGACCCGCTGAAGAAGTCAAGAATAACAGAATCTTTATTAGAGTTACAATTCATAATCAAAAAAGATTTAATTAACTCTACTGGCTTGGCAAAGTCAAAAATAGCTATACTAGTTCCAAACAAATTTTTTAATTCTTCCGAACCTTTAGAATTTGTATATTGGTTAATAAATAAATTTGTAAACTGCTTTTGTCTTGCGCTATCATTTCTAATTTTTTCATAAATGATATATGTTCCGTTTTGTCTTTTTTCATATAGAACATCATTGTTGTTTATCAATTTCAACATGTTTTCGCGTGATAAACGCCACCTTCCTTCGCTCCCATCATTTCTAATTGGAAAAACCTCCTCTCCATTTGGTCCTGGAACAGAGAACCACATACCTGGAGAATCTTCTCTTCTAGCACCCACACCCCATTTATTCAGTTCTCTCCCTTTGGCATATTTCCCTTTTTCATCTTCAAACTTTAATTCTAGTCCTTCCACCTCAATACCTTCAAATACTAATTCGTTTATGTTCTTCGCATAAACTAAAACATAATCATTAACATTTCTGATGTATTTTGAAACAGAACCTCCTTTTATCGCCTCTCGGGTTATATCTGTAACAAAATTTCTTTCTCCAAATATTTCATCGCAAATTTTCTTCAAATTTGCTTGCTCGTTGTCGTCAATGGAGATAAAAATCACGCCGTCGTCGGTGAGTAAATCACGCGCTACTTTAAGGCGCGGATAAATCATGTTCAGCCAATCGGTATGAAAACGCCCGTTAGACTCGTTGTTGACTTTAATGTCAACAACCCTGTTGCCATTTTCATCATAATACCCGCCTGCTTTTAAGAACTCCTCCTCATCCATGGAATAACAGTCGTTGTACACAAAACTGTCATTATTTGTGTTGTACGGCGGGTCTATGTATATCATCTTGACTTTGCCGAGGTAGGTTTCGCGGAGCAGTTTCAGCACATCTAGGTTATCGCCCTCGATGTAGAGGTTCTCGGTTGTGTCGAAGTCGACGGACTCTTCCTTGCAGGGACGGAGCGTGGCGAAGATGGCGGAATTTGCAAGAGCAACCGCTTTCCTCTTGTCGGGCCAAGTCATCTGATAGCGTTCCTGCCCTGCCTCGATAACCGTGTCCGAAAGTTCCTGTTTCAGCACGTCGAAATCCACGGCAAGTTCAACCTTTCCGTCCTTCTTGACTTCCGTCACCGCATTCGGAAACAACGCCCTTATCTTCTCTATATTCTCCTGCGACACACTCGCCGTCTTCATCTCAAGTTTCTCCACCATTATTAGTTCTCCTTGTTGCCTATTTTGCATATCAACTCATCTACCTTTGCATTTCTGTCTTGATTATCCATCAGTAAATATGCAAGCAATATCATTTGGTACAATTCATCATACCAATTTTCAAGCGTTGAATTTTTCATTTTTGCCACTGATTCGTTATATCCTTTGTGTCCTTTTTCCACATTGTTGTGCCTAATGTTTAGATTATTAAGCATAAAGAAAATCTTGTCAGCAAATGTTTTGTTAATGCTGTTGAGTTCTTTCCGTTTGGCTTCGAATGCAGCACCCAATGCAACCAAAATATCCTTTTTGCGATCAATTTCCCCTTTCAACATATAATGATTGTATTCTATCACCAATTTTGCAAGGTCTGCTGGTAAAACTTCTGCAACTGCTGTCGCTTGCGCAGACTGCCTTACCACAAGGGCCTTTTCATCATTTGCCAAGTACTCCACTTTATAACCGTACCACCCCAACAAAACGCATATATTGTGGAGTGCTGCATCCACCTCGTCACCGAGCAAATCATATGGTCTTGCCTTGCTTTTCACCAAGTACAATATATTCGCTGCATATTCGCAATAATTAAGAATCCATTCATAGTTTATAACACTCGGCATTTGGTCTATACCAACCATTTGCGCAACATCACGACAGCAAATACACGTAGCACGATTCTTCCATTTCATAAACAGATAACCATCAACATAGTCAATTATTGATTTATATATTCCAACTTCAATATCGATTTCGTATTCGTTTCTTACTAATACGCCACTTTTCGAACGCAATAAACGTTCAATTTTATCAATTTCATAGGCAATATTCTGCACTTTATTCATTTTATCAAAAATATTTTCTCTACTCATATTGATTTAGTAAATTTTTCCTTTCTTCTTTGTATTTTCGCAGTCTTTCGTTATACTCAAATTTGCGTTTGGACTGGCTTTCTCTCGCTATCGCCGCTTCGGTGGCACTCACCTGAAAGTCAAGTTTTGCAAGACGGTTGTTTCTTTTCACATACTCCCCTGCCGTTTCGCTCTCAAACGGCGGATATTTCAGGAACTTCGACAATATGAATTTGTAAAGTTCCGCGACATTGCCCGCCGGCGGCACGGAGAAATCGTCGTTACATTCCCAGTTGGTGGCAAAATATTTGCCTTTGGCGGGACCCGTTTTGTAAGAAATCATCGAGAACTCGTAGTCGTCATTGCGCACGTTGAACAGCGTGTGCAGTCTTATGCTGTTGTCGAGTTCCTTTATGAAAACTTCCGGCACACGGCGTGACGACACGGTGATTTCAAACACATAGACTTCTTTTATCTCCTTGTCGGGGGCGCAGTTGAGCGTCGTGGGAGAAAGGACGTTCTTCAACACCACTTTTTCGACATCGGCGGCGTCTTTGCGCGCATCCTTGCTCGCGTTCATCTGTCTGAACAAGTCCGTGAGCTTGAACTGCCTGTTGACTTCCGTGCGTGAACTGAACCTGAACATATATCCTCACTTTATCACGATGAATGTGACGAGTTCAAAGTCGTCCAAGCCTTTCAGCGCGGAACCGAACAACACGGCAGACCCCGTATTGAACAGCGTGTTCAAATCATTCGCTTCTTTGACATCTATTATAGACTCAATGGTCTTGTCTAGCAAGCGATTGTATTTGTCCATTTTGTATCCGTCTTTCGTTTCACGGTTATAGGCACGGCACAGTTCCGCAATAGGTTCGGAGTGGTGCTTGCAGGTGGTGCGGATGACGTCGAGGATGTCTTTCACCTGCATATGGTTGCGCACGACGTTGCCGTCTTCGTCGAGATAGACAAGATAATAAGGATGCAGTCTGTTGCGCTCACCTATGTTGACGGACGGGTTGCGGTTCTTCAACACAAACACAACGCCTTTCGGAATGTTCAGTTCGTCATTATGCCGCACGACGCAGTAAAGCCCGTGTGCCACATTATTCGGCTCGCCGTTTGCCTTGATGTACGCCACCATATCCATTCTGAACTCGTTGAGTCCAAGGTCGGTTATGGTGATGCTTCCGTCAACGTCTTCGAGGTCCTGCAAATTGCCTTCCTGCAACTTTTTGAGCTGTTCCTTGCGGTAGTCGAGGTCGGCTTGCTCGCTCGCTATTATATTGTCGTCGCCTGTTGCCGTCGCATCGACAAGCGTCATTCTGTTCTCCACGCGGGCGTTAAGGTTGATATATTCGTCCAAAGATACGTTCGGCCAAAAATTGACAAGCTGGATATATTCATTTTTGCTTCCTATTCGGTCTATTCTGCCGAACCGCTGCACTATCCTGACAGGGTTCCAATGGATGTCGTAATTGATACAAATGTCGCAGTCTTGCAGGTTCTGTCCTTCGCTTACGCAATCCGTCGCAATCAATATGTCAATGTCAACGTCTTTGTCCGCAGGGTATGCGACGTCTCTCTCTTTCGACACGGGAGAAAACAGCGTAAGCAGTCTGTCTGTTTCTTTATCCCCGCGAATGTTGGTCGCGTTGCCGCTGTGCGCACCTTGTATTCGTGCGCTGTGCAAACCGTATTTTTCCAGCAACATCGGCGCGAGATTATCATAAAGATAGTTCGTTGTGTCGGCAAATGCGGAGAATATCAGCACTTTCCTGTTGCCTTCGTTGAACGGGTGCGTGACTTTTCCCTCTATAACCTCAATGAGTTTTTGCAGTTTAAGGTCTTTGTCAGGGGTGACATAACACATCAGATCGTACAACGCTTCCAAAGTGTCTATGTCTTGTTTCAAATCCGCCTTCCACAGCCGCAAGTCCATATCCGAAAAGTCTATCCTGACTTTGCCGAAGGTGCTTTCATTCGTGATGTCAAAGTCCTCATCGTCAAGTATTTCTTCGTCTATCTGCGAAAGTTCGGCTATGCCTGTCTGCATCCGGCCTCTTTCAAACTCCAAAATTGACTCGTAAGTCCTTCTGTTGACATCACACACATTGCGAACCGTCACTCGGAAAGAATCTACACACGATTCCAGCCGCTTCAACATATTGATTGTCATGAGCCGTTGCAGAGCAAGTTCGCGGTTGACCTGTTTGAGAGTCGATTTCCCTACCCTTGTGTCGTACATCGCCTCATATTTCGAAATGCAGCTTGGCAAAATGTAGTTCATAGGTGCATACACACCCATCGTTAAGCCCATGAGCGTGTTGAAAATGTCATTGTATTCAAGAGTATCCTCTTTCCTTGCTATGTCGCAATAATAGGACACGGGCTTACGACGCGTCGGGAACGTGCCTATTTCCGAAATGTCATAATACTTCGTGATATGCTTCCTGCTCCGTGCTATTGTCACATTGTCGAGCAAAATCGAAAAATCGATGTCAAGCCGCGACATCAAATCCGCCGCCTTGCGTTCCTCTTTGGGAAGTTTGGTCCACTCGTTGAATGCCCTCTGTGCGTTCGAAAGAATTGTATCTACGCTCTTTGAAGTGTCCAGCTTCTCGTTGAACTCGGCATAATCATCGCCGTAAGCAAGCGCAAGCTGATTTTTCAGGTCTGTAAACCTGTTGTTTACGGGCGTTGCCGAAAGCATCAGGACTTTGGTTTTTACTCCGCTTTTCAACACCTTGTTTATCAAAAAATCGTAGCGCGTCTCCCGTTCGCGAAAACTGTTTGCGTTGCGGAAATTGTGTGATTCGTCTATGACTACCAGATCGTAATTATCCCAGTTGAATTTTGACAGGTCATGCCCGTTGGAAAATCCGTGCTTACGCCCGAGATCGGTATGATACAGCACATCAAAATGAATTCTGTCCCTGTAAAACAAATTCGTTTTGACATTGTCACGGTATTGATTCCAGTTGTTTGCAAGTTTTTTCGGTGCCAATACGAGAATGTTCTTGTTACGTGACGAATAATATTTCATAACCGCAAGCGCGGTGAACGTCTTGCCCAACCCCACGGAATCCGCAAGAATACACCCGTTATATTTCTCGAGTTTTTGAATGACCCCGATCGCACCGTCTCGCTGGAAACTGTACAGTTTCTGCCATACCAATGAGTTTTGAAATCCCGTCCCCTCGTTCGGCATAAAATCTTCCGACATTATGTCATCCAAAAACTCGCTGAAAATATTGTACAGTGTCACAAAGTATATGAATTCCGGCGCATTGTCCGCATAAGCGGTTGACATACAATCCACTACAGATTCCGTGACATCCTGAAGTTTCGTATCATCGTCCCATATGTATCTGAATTGATTGAAAAAGTATTTGGCATAGGTCTCCTCGTCGTTTTTCATTATGCCCTGATAAAACATGTTGTTTTGCTCATATCCGAGGTCAACCGACGTAAAACCGTTTATCGGCGTATAGACCGTCTTTTTCTCTCCATTTTCAACATAAATGAAATTCTGCAACTGCCTATCGGTAATGTTAGATTTGAACCGAACCTTCGCTCTCACCCATTCAGCACACTCTTTGGCAATGACTTTTTGAGTGAGTTGATTGCGCAGTCTGATTTCAAACTCTGTCCCATATAAAGAATTTTCACGAAGCGGCTTTGGTATGTAATATTCGCGCGTCTCCTTTTTTACCTTATCTTTAACGCTCTGCTGAACAAATGCCGGCGATGGAAAAATAAACTGCAACTCTGCAATATCGGAAAGTTCCTCTTTCAGAACCTCGTATGCATAAATAGAGAAATATGACGCGACGATTTTTATCTTCGCACCCTTGCTAATTTCTCTCTTAAGGTCATCCCCCAGAAGTTTAGCTTTATTGTCTATAAGTTCCATAATCGCCAAGAATCGAAAACGATTCTTCCCCCTTGTAGTTCAAGTGATTTGCACTAATTTCCGTATTTCCGATTAAAACTTATTATTCTCTCCGATCACACGATAAACGACGATTTGTTTTATCTAATATAATCCTTAGCATATAACTCGATAAAGCATAATCGACCATCTACATATTACAACATAATATAGCATATAATAGCATTTTTTTCAATATCGTTTTACTAATCCACATAAAAACAATAAGCACAACCGCGGATCAATAACCACAAAACATTGAGTGGCTGTTAGGCGTGTGCTTGTCATAGACAAGTGGCGGCGCGCTGACGCGCTCCGCCAAACAAGCACACGCCTTTTCTTTAATTTGAATTGTAATAAATCAGGTGCGAAAATTGCGCTCAAACCGAGATAGCCTTGCCTTGACAAACGCCGACCGACGGGTGGGAAACAGCAGGGGACGGAAGCGCCGTTGCCCGCTGAACCGCTCGGGCAATCGGGCGCTTTATCCGTTTCCCCGTTGTTGTTTCCGTCACCGTATGTCCGCACGCTCCGTCAATGGCGTTTCCTCTTTTCCCGTCAGTTACTCACAACTTACCCGTAACCTACTCAAAGTAGACCAAATACCTACCGTTACTTACTCGCAGACTTCTCGCGGAGGAGATGTCCTTTGTCCTATACTGCAAGCAATCCTGAACGGGAGACCGTTCGGGAAATAAAACGCAGGAGGCAGCAATGAAACAAAAGAACATCACCGTTGTAAACATCGGTGTTCCGGACGTCGGCAAGCTTACGCAGGAGGAACAAAAGCGGTTCTATGCGGCAATGCTTGCGCGGATACTGGAACAGCGAATGCGGCAACTGTCCGAGGGAGGACCGCCCGAAGACAAATTACGAGGGAGGGACTATGCCGTTCAAGGACGCGAAGATTTACAGTGACGGCAGTCACTACATAGCAATCCCCAAAGCAAGCAATCCGTACAGACGGAAGAAAGACACCCCGCAAGAGGTCTGCGCGGGACGGGAAAAGCAGACCACGGACAAGACCGAGAACAAGCAATCGGCAACAGCCGCAGAAAAGAAAACTGAGTTCGAACGGCTGTACAAAGAATATGCGGACTCACCTGAAACGGAAAGAAACCGAAACATTGCCGAGGCTATGGCGGAATACTTTGAGGACGACCGATCGGCACAGGATTTCGTAAGAGATAATACAGAGCGCAAAAAGAGAAACGAGATAGTGAGACGGACGAGGCTTGCAAGGAAAATCCACTTGCAGGAATGGAACTGGTTCTGCACTTTCACCTACGACGACGGCAAACACACGGAACAGTCTTTCAGGACAAAGTTGAGCACTTGCCTGAGACACTTTTCCAGCCGCAAGGAATGGAGATATGTGGGCGCGTGGGAGCGGTCTCCCAAGAAACAACGGTTGCACTTCCACGGGATATTCTTTATCCCCGAAACGGCTATGCCGGGAAGGATGGAAGAACGTAGCGGATACAGTTTCAATTCGCATAAACGGCAGATTATAATGCAAAACACCTATTTCAACGAGCGTTTCGGGCGAAACGACTTTTCTCCCATCGACACCGAACGGGACGTCGGGAGCGCGGTGGCGTACCTTGTGAAGTACATCGGCAAGAGCGGCGAAATGCTTGTGTATTCCCGCGGACTGCCCACCTATTTCGTCTCCGACATTATGGAGAAAGACGTGATTTGCACGATAGGACAAGAGGACAGAAAACTGCTTCTTTCCGACGACTTCGAGTGTTGGGACGAGGGGTGCTTCGTGGGCAAAGTAAGCCCCGAAACAATACGCCTGCTCCGAAAGAGCAATTAGCGTAACTAGTCTTTCTCACGGGGAGAATAAACGGAAATGCTTTGCCGTCAAGGGCAAGGTGAATTGCCCGCAACCCTTGACGGCAAGTGCCGTTACAACAAGGTGTCATATTCCCAACATTTCCGTTTCCGTTTCTCCCGTCGAAAGACAAATCACTAAAATCAAAGGAGAACGAATTATGAAAACAGCAGTTATTTACGCAAGATATTCTTGCGACAATCAGACCGAGCAATCTATCGAAGGACAGTTGCGTATCTGCAAAAAATACGCACAGGATAAAGGCATAATCGTACTTGATACTTATATCAACCGCGCGGTGACGGGAACAAACGATAACCGTCTTGCCTTTCAGAAGATGATAGCAGACAGCGCCAAGCGGTGTTGGAATTATGTCATTGTCTACAAACTGGACAGATTCAGCCGCAACAAGTACGAATCCGTGGTGCATAAAAAGACCTTGAAAGACAACGGAGTGAAACTGTTATCGGCAATGGAACAGATCCCCGATACACCGGAAGGCAATCTTATGGAAGCCTTGCTCGAAGGGTTCAATCAATATTTTTCCGAAGAACTCGCACAAAAGGTATCGCGCGGAATCAGGGAAAGTTGGATAAAAGGCAACAGCACAGGGCAACCGCTTTATGGATACGACATTGTAAACAAGAAATACGTGATCAACGAACACGAAGCGGTTTTCGTAAAAGATATTTTCACGATGTATGCCCAAGGCTACACCGCCCCTGCCATTCTGGAAGATATATCCGCTCGTGGAGCGACAAAGAGAAGCGGAAAGCCTATGGATGTGACTTACATCTACAACATTCTGCATAATGTGCGTTACACGGGAAGAGTCCAACACGACGGTGTATGGTACGACAACATTTTTCCCGCGTTAGTGTCGCAGGATATCTGGGACAAAATCGCGGTTATAAAAGATGAAAACAAACTTGCTCCGAGCAGGAAGAAAGACGGCTACGGATATATCCTGTCCGGAAAACTGATTTGCGGCAAATGTAAACGCAGAATGATGGGAATGAGCGGTACGAGTCAATCTGGAGCGGCCTATTACTACTATATCTGCAGAGAGAAGCGCCGCAAAAAAGGCAACTGCACCGGCATTGTGCCGAAACAACAAATCGAGGACCTTGTAATGGAAACAACCATAGACCTGCTCTCTTCCGAGGAAAACATCAAAGCCGTGGCAGAAGGAGTAGCCTCCACACATAACGAACGGGCAGAAACTCATTCGGCGTTAAAGTATCTGACAAAGAAAAGAGACGCGGCAATCAAAGCGAGCAACAATCTCATTAAGGCAATCGAGCAAGGCGTTTTTAACGAAATGACGACGGCAAGGCTCAACGAGCTTGAAACAGAAATCACCCAATTGGAATTCGAGATAAACCGCGAACAGCAAAAGGCTGCCGTCGTTTTATCGGAGAGCGATATCAAAAAATATCTTCTGTCTATGTTCAGAGAGAACACGGAAGACCTTGCCGTTCGCAAACTCATCGTGAACACCTTTATCCGCGAAATAATCCTTTACGAGGACAGCCTAGTCATCACTTATAACTTCACGGAAAAACACGATCCGTTCACGGTGGATTCGGAACATATCAAAGAATTGGAAAAACAAATCAAAACGGCTTCGAAAACCGCCCTGCCTTCTGTCCAAAGTTCGCGTATTACCAAATCCTTCGTACCACACCGGAATAATACGAACCCGAAGCAGAATTCGCGGTTCGTATTATTCTTTGCAAAGGACTTTTTCGGCGTTGTTTCGATAGTTTTTGTGCAGGCTATTATTCAAATCATCCAAATGGGGATGATCAGATCATCACGGTCAAATGCCGAAAATTCCTGCGCCAAGCAAAGCACTGCTCCGGTACCTCTTTCGAGCGGAGATCTGTTGACCACGGCAAACGTATTCGTAATGCGTCTGTCGGGAGCGGCAGTTTTTTTGATCTCCAACGGATATAACTTACCATTCTCTTCCAAAACGACGTCTATTTCCTTTGCATCGCGGTCGCGGTAAAAATACAAGTATGGTGACCGCCCGGCATTCTGATAGCTTTTCGCTATTTCGGATATGGTAAAGTTCTCCAACAATGCGCCGCTCATTGCGCCTTTTTCTGCGACTTCCGCCGATGACCAGCGGGTCAAATAACACACAAGCCCCGTGTCGTAGAAATATAATTTCGGTGTGCGGATGGTACGTTTCAGCACATTGTTGGAATAAGGATGCAGCAAAAAGACTATCCCGAGCGTTTCAAGTATATTCAGCCACGACTTTGCCGTCTGGATGTCGATATCCGCATCTTCGGCAAGCGCCGTATAATTTATCAACTGCGAACAGCGGGCCGCAACCGCCGTTACGAACCGATTAAACTTGAGCGCGTCGATCGTTCCGGAGAGTTCGCGGACATCCCTTTCGATATAAGTTGAGATGTATGACGAATAAAAAATATCCCGTTCTGATCGTTGCCCGCTTATAAGTCCCGGCATACAGCCATTCCAGATCCGCTCAAACATGTCGGGGATGCTTACCGGCGCGACAGCCTTGCTTTCCGAAAGCAACGCCTCAAAATCGACGGAAAACACCCGAGGCAACGCACCCGTGATCTCCCTTTGAGATAAAGGAGAAAGATGCAATAAAGCGACTCTGCCTGCAAGCGATTCCTGTACGCCACGCATCAGACGATAGATTTGTGAGCCTGTCAGCCAGAACGCGCCCGGCGTATGGTGCTTGTCCACATGGATCTTAATGTAAGTGAAAAGTTCCGGTGCGTACTGCACTTCGTCGATGATAACGGGAGGTCGATGAAGCTGCAAAAACAACTGCGGATCATTCTTTGCCATATCCCGCATATTGAGATCATCCAGCGAAACGTAACCGCGACCGATACCTTCACGCTCCGCAAGCATTTTAAGCATCGTCGTTTTGCCTGCTTGCCGCGGTCCCGTGATGAGCAAAGCCGAAAAAGCCTTGCTGCAATCCAGTATAACTTTTTCCATGTGCCTTGTGATATACGCCATGATCCCTTTCTCCTTCGGCTGATTTTAGGTGCACACAAATTATAGCCGAAACAACGAATGTTTGTCAATAATGTTTCGGCAGATCTTTGATAGAAACAAAAATCAGCCGAGATTCGCGTCATGCCGGACCGGAATAATACGAACCGACCTTAAATTCATCTTACTACCTTTTCCATAGTTATGCAATCCCCTCAAAATTCGCTGACGGCGTCATTTGGATGCAGAACGCGAAAGCGCCGGAAGGTCTGACGGCGATATTTTAGCGTCAGACAAGGAAGAGCCCTTATTCGCTGACGGCGATATTTCGATGAAGTGCAAGGAAGCCCCTATTCGCTGACGGCGGCATTTGGATGCAGAACGCGAAAGCGCCCCTTCTTTCGGCGAGGCGCGTACTAAAGCGTACGTAACGAGCCGAAAAAGGGGCGCTGACAAAGTTGTGCGCCAAATGACGCCGTCAGAGGGAGGGGGTGGAGACAATGGAGACACAAGCACCCGCACCACCGGCACCACCCCCCACAGCATTATCCCCCACCCGCGCGAGCTCAAGGACGACGATCTCGTTGGGGCGGTCGGTGTGAAGGAGGGCGCCGGGGAGATAGAGGGCGCGCTGGGGGCCGACGTTCCAGAAACGCCCGAGGTTGAAACCGTTGACCCAGATGTAGCCTTTGGTGAAGCCGTCGAAACGGACGAAGCACTCGGCTTTACGGCGGGCGGTGAATGTGCCGCGGAAGAACTTGGGGAACTTCGCGGCGCCGCGCGACCAATCCAGCTTCTCGAGGTTGTCGAGGGGGAAGGACGTGACGTCAAAGTCCATGAGGATCTGATTGTTGAACATGACGGCTGAGATACCCTTGCGGTCGCATTGTTTCTCGCCGTAATTGACCCTGCCCATGGCGTCCACGAGGACGGCGATCTCGTCCCCCTTTTTCATGCCCTGCGCGAGGAAGGCGTGCTTGCCCGTGAGCTTGAAAATGAGCCCGCCCTCGTCGATGCGGCGGAAGGTCCGCCTGCGCTCGCCGTTGACATAGACGTGGGCGAGATCCCTCACATCACGCACGGAGACGAACCCCGTGCCGTAGTCGCCGGGAAGGACGGTGCGGTAAAGGATGAGCCCGAAATTCTGCCCGTACTTTTCCATGGAAAGCGGCAGGGCGGAACGGTGCTTCACGCCCACGGTATCCTCGTTCTCCATGAGCCCCGTGCACTCGGTGAGGCTGACCTTGCCGATGTCCTGCGTCTCGGGCTCAGGCGGCAGAACAGGCGGTTTAACCCCTTGTTTTGACCACATCAGGTCGCGGACTGCGTGATAGGCAGGGGTGTAGCCGCCGTACTCGTTGAGGAGGGCGCAATAGTCGTAGCTGGTGACGGTGGGCTGATAACGCTTGGCGTAGTTCGCCCCCGCCGTGAACCCGAAATTGGTGCCGCCGTGGAACATATAAAAGTTGAAACTCGCGCCGCGGTCGAGGAAGGCTTCCACCTCTTTCAGCACACTCTTATATCCCCTGGTGTGGTGCTTCTCACCGAAGTGATCGAACCACCCGCACCAGAACTCCGTGCACATCTCGGGAGCGTCCTTCTGCACCTCTTTGAGCGCGGCGAAACTCCCCGCGACATTGCTGCCGAAGTTGACGGTGACGAGCGCGCCCGGGGTGCTTCCGCCCGCGAGCATATAGGGACAGGTGCCGTCCGACGTGAAGAGGAGCACCTTTGCACCGCACTCCTCCATGATACCTTTGAGGGCGGCGAGATAGGTCTTGTCGTTGCCGTAGCTGCCGTACTCGTTCTCCACCTGCATGGCGATGATAGGTCCGCCCTCGGTGCATTGAAGGTCGCCCACCTCCTCCATCACCCGCGCGATGTAGTCGCGCACATGGGAGAGATAGACCGCGTCGTTGCATCTCAGGCGCAGATTTTCGTCCGCGAGCAGCCATGCGGGGAACCCGCCCGCGTCCCACTCCGCGCAGATGTAAGGACCGGGACGCAGGATGACGTAGAGACCCAGCTTCCGCGCAGTCTCGATGTAGCGGCGGATGTCCAGCCGCCCGGAGAAATCGAACTGCCCTTTCTTCGGCTCGTGGAGATTCCAGCACATATAGGTCTCCACGGTGTTGAAGCCGCAGGCTTTGAGCTTTGAGAGCCTGTCATGCCAATACTCGGGCAGGACGCGGAAATAGTGCATCGCACCCGAATATATCACGGTCTTTTTGCCGTCCGCGTAGAACGCGCCGTCTCTTGCTTCGAATCTCATTTTCACCTCCCCCGCGCGCCGCGCGGTGTGACGCGGATGCAGCCCTCGCTCATCCGCTCTCTAAAATGCGCGCCGCCCGCAGGCGGCGCGTTTCGAGATGATCTTATTCTTCTTTGTCTTCCGGCAAAGCTGCAGTCCCGCCGCCGCTTTTGTCCTCACTTTCGGACGCTCTCTCGACGTCGGGCGCGCTTGCGGAGGTATCCGCCCCGCTGTCCGCATCGGGTGCACCGTCGGAACCGTCTTCGCTGTCGACGACCTCGACCGCGTCGCTCTCGCCGCGCATCTCTGCCATAAAGTTGAGGGCGCCCTCTCCCATCTCATCCGCATTGACGGACGCGCCGCGGAGCGCCGCCGTCACTTCCTCCACCTTCTTCTTGGAAAGCGGATAGAACATGAGGATGACGATCATGCCGAGGATGCTCGCCGCAGAGAGCAGGAATGCCGCAGTGAACCACTCGGTGGCGATGTCCTGCAAATATTGCGGCACCACTTCGATGTCGGTGTAGTTGGAGGGCTCGAAGCCGATCTCCTGCTGCCACACCCAGCCGCAGAGCATGAAGACGAAGGACATCAGCACGGGGATGACCATGATGAAGTTCTGGATGTGCCCCTCGAGTCGTCTGCCCGTCTTATATTGCTGATAGTCCGCGAGGTCGCCGAGCATGACGGGGATGAGAAGGTAGGTCGGATTGACGCGTGCAAGGAAGAAGAGGAGGGTGAGTACCACCGCCGACGTCGTGCCCTGCGGGATGTTCTCGAAGCCGACAAAGCCGAGGATCGCGGTGGACAGCAGCGAGAGGCAGCTGAAGACGATGATGATCCAATTCTTGTTGAGCTTGCGGGTGCAGAACGGGAGCAGGAGCATGGACACCGTCACGCCGAAGCCGATGACCGTGTTGGGTATGCCGGAGATGTTGAGTGCCTCCGTGGTCGTCGCCGCGAAACGGAGCTGGATCGCGAGGGGCTGGAACTGCATCCAGAACTCGCGAAGGGAACCTATGACGAGCGCCGCAAAGAGGATCCAAAGAGGCTTGTTTTTGAAGAGCAGCTTCATGCTCTCGGCAAAGGAGAGCTTCTCGGCATCCCCACGCGCGGTCTCCGCCTCCGCCGCCTTCACCTCGGCGGGAGAGGTCTCCGACTCCGCGATTTCGCCCGCTACACCGCCCTCGCCGCTTTCGGCACGGGCGGCGGCTTCCTGCGCCTCGATGAGCTCGCGGTTGTTGTCCTCAAGCTCGTAGACGCGCTCTTTGACTTTCAGGATGAACATCACGCAAAGGCTGCCGATGACGACGGCAATGGCGCCGATGATGCGCATCGCAATGTACTCCTGCCCCATGAACGCGCTGCGGATGGGACCCACGATGATGTTCATGATGGTGGGCGCAAAACCGACGATAAGCCCGATGGGCGTCATGATGTCCGCCCTCTCCTGGGTGTTGGGCGTGATGACGTTGGGCATGGTCTGATACATATTGTTGGCGAACGTCGAAATGGCGATGACGGGCACGCAGGAACAATATGCATAGATGACGCGGTCGATCTTAGAAGAATACTGCGGCGCCCACATTGACATCATGGTGAAGAGCGCGAGCAGGGGAAGACTGAACAGGATGTACGGCTTGTATCTGCCCCACTTGGTACGCTTTTTCTCCATCGCCTGCCCGATGAGGGGGACGAGGAACATGTTGATGAGCGAACCGCCTATATAGATGATGTAGCCGTGGATGGCGTCGATGCCGTAGAAATAGGGGATGTAGGTGATGGTGATGACCAGCATGATCGTGTTGTAGATCCAGCTGTTGCCCAGCGAATACATCCCGAAGGACAGGATCTCTTTGAGGTTGAGGAACCTGCCCTCCAACGGCTTGTCCCACATGGCTTTCACCGTGGAGAACAACTTGGTGACTTTCTCTTTCATATATCTCTCCCTTTCAAGGTTTGATCCGACATTTCGGCGGGATAAACCCGCTTTTCGGGCAAAATGCTCACTTTTTCAGGATCAGCTTGCCCGCGCGCTGCGTGAGGTAATTCCCGTCCTTCACCGCGGCAACGCCGTTGACGTAGACGTGCTTGATCCCCTGCGGAGTGAAATCGGGAACGGCGGGATCCACCTTGACTCCCGCGTAGTCGAACACCGTGATGTCCGCGTAATTGCCCGCCGCGAGCGTACCGCGCTCTTTCACCGAGAAGCGTTCCGCCGTCTTGCCCGTCATCTTGTGTATGACGCGCTCGAGGGGGATGTTGTGTTCCCTCGCGCGCACGAGGAAGTAGGGGAAGCCCTGGTACGCCGCGCCGTTCTGAGTGCCTGCCGCCTCCACCCATGCGTCCGTCATGAACACCGAGAGGCTGTCCGTCATGAGGCGGTTTATAATCTCGTCGTTGTAGTATTTGCCGAGGTACAGTCTCCCCTGCCCGCGGCTCAGATCGACGAGCTTGATGTACATGTCAAAGTCGGAGAGCCCCTCCTCCTTCGCGCACTCCGACACCGTCTTGCCCTCATACTTCTTGTGGGCGGGGTCGTCGGAGATGTATGCCACCGTGAAGTCGCAGAAGTCCAGCCCCAGCGCGAGCTTGGTGATGTTGGTCATCAGCTTGAGCTTGAACATGTTGAAGGGCTTCTTGCGGTCCGCCTCCGGGAGCGCCATGTACCACGGCGGCAGCACCACCGTGATGACGGACGCGCCGTAGGTGAAGGAATAGTTGTCGTATGCGATGCGGCAGCCCTCGTCGTTCAGGCGGTGGAACTTGGCGAGCATGGGATCCAGACTCTTCCACGAGGTCTTGCCCACGAAGATGAGGTGGGAGTATTCCGTCCGCACCCCGCTCTCCTTCATGATGTCCACCACTTCGTCGAGAGCGAGCTCGATGTGCGGCTTGGAGAGCAGCGGATAGCCGAGCGCCACCTTGCTGCACGCGCGCGGATGCACGGTGAGGATGCCGTCGTACTTGGCGATGCGCTTTGCGAACGCAACGAGTTCGTCGTGTTTGGAGTAGATGCCCGGCTCATACATAAAGCCGAAGGAGCCGCCGAACGCGCCGCCCTCCATCGCCTCGTCCACCAGCTCCATCTCCTCCGCGATCTGCGCCTCGGTGAGGGGCGTGGGGTCGTAGCCCGAGATGCTTATCCTCGTCGTGCCGTGCCCGACGAGCGGGATCATGTTGACAAAGAGCCTCCCCGCGGCGCGCTCCGCAAACTCACGGAAAGAGCCGGGCTTCACGGCGTGAAAGAGACCTCCGCCCACTTTGTCCTTGAACTTGCTCCCCGCCGCCACTCCGAAGGGGGAGAAACCGCAGTTGCCCGTCACCTGAGTGGTGATGCCCTGCCTCAAGAATGGCGCGTAATACTTCTCCGCGTCCTCATAGTCATAGAAAAAGTCATTGTGCGAGTGCGCGTCGATGAACCCGGGCGCAACGGTGAGACCCGTGCAGTCCACCACCTCGTCCGCCTGCGCGGAGATGTCCGCTCCGACCGCCGCTATGCGCTCGCCGTCCACCAGGACGTCGCCCTTGAATACGGGCGCCCCCGTGCCGTCGATGACATTGCCTCCTTTGAACAGGATCTTCATACTTCCCCCTTTCCCGCGTGCGCGGTGGGCGCGCAAACGAATGCCGATATTAAAATAATATTAACATCACACGCGCGCAAAATCAACAGAAGTTTTGCTCTGTCGCGAAACATTAACACTCCGCCTCCCCGTTAAACAATTGGGGACGGGGCAAAATTGTTTAAAATTTTGACATTTTTGCCCCGTCCCCAATTGTTTAATTTTGTCTCGCCGGGCGCTTTAGCTCATTCAAATCGTTCGTTGACGGCGGCAATATCCCCCCCCTATCGAGCCCGAGGGCGATATTCGGATGCAGAACAAGGAAAAGCCCTCCCGCACAAGAGGCGCGTACTTAGTCGTACATAACTCGCAGGGCGGGAGGGCTTTGACGCAGTTATTCGCCAAATAGTGCCCTCGGCAACTTAAAGAAAGAGGCTATCCTCATTTCTTTGCGTAGATGAGAGCGGCAGGAAAATCGTTCAACGCTTGACAGTTTTCGACCGACAGGATAAAATGTTTTCAAATCCATACAAAACGGAGGATGTGTCAATGTTCGACATAATCATCAATCCTAAGGGCGGCAAGGGGAAGAGCCTGAAGGCACTCAAAACCGTGGAAAAGCTCCTCAAAGAGCACGGCGAAGAATATAAAGTGCACAACACCGAGTACGCGGGTCACGCCACCGTGCTCGCGCGCGAACTCTCCGCAAAGCCCGACACCAAGCTCATCGTCATGGGCGGAGACGGCTCCTTCAACGAGGTGCTGAACGGCATCGTGAACTTTGACAACGTCACCCTCGGCATAGTCGCCTGCGGCACGGGCAACGACTTCATCCGCGCGTCCAAGCACCCCAAGAAGGTCAAGGACGCGGTGGAACTCATCCTGAAAGGCAACGTCGGATATATCGACTACATCGACGTGGGCACCCGCAGATGCCTCAACGTCGCGGGCGCGGGCATGGATGTGGACGTCCTCATCCGCTATGCCAACATGAAGGCATTCCACGGCAAGGTGAAATATTACGCCTCCCTCTTCGACACCCTCGCGCACGTCAAATGGCACAAACTTCGCCTCACCATCGACGGCAAGACCATGGACAAGAGCGTGTTCATGATCGGCGTGGGCAACGGCACCTGCATCGGCGGCGGGATGCCCATCTGCCCCGACGCCAAGGTGGATGACGGGCTCCTCTCCGTCGTCATCGTCAACGAGATGAAAAAGAGCCGCATCCCCATCGAGCTGCCCGGCTTCCTCACCGGCAAACACGTCAATAAGGATTACACCGAGGTCTACTCCGCCAAGGAAGTCACGGTGGAAGTGCTGGACGACGGCAAGATCGAACTGGACGGCGAAGTCATCGACGACAAGGTGCTCCCCTGCAAAGTGGTGCATAACGTGCTCAAAGTGTATCGCTAAACCCCGTTTTCCGTCAAAAACCGAGAAAACATTCGACACCGCGGCAGCACAAAAGCACGCGAAAAACCGCACAATAACATCACACGGATCCACCCCAAAAAGCGCGCCCGACGGCGCGCTTTTTGTAATAGAAGATCCCGCCTCAAAAAGAAAAATTAAGCAAGACATCTCCTGTGTTTGGGTAAGGGTTTAGTCGTATTCAAGCACACCTCGAATAAGCTGTTCGTCGTATTCAAATACGCTTCAAATAGACTGTTCGTCTCGCGGGGAGTTAGAATTCCCCCTCCAACCCGGGGACCCCACAAAATGCATGCATTTTGCGGGGAGCCCCA
>ENA-OZGX01000293-OZGX01000293.1-human-gut-metagenome-genome-assembly--contig:-NODE-293-length-25887-cov-5.861954_pt1 | contig 25887 bp, 22 predicted proteins | sample MGYA00244040_ERZ653674 | MGnify/ENA primary metagenome ERZ653674 (study PRJEB26926, sample SAMN06165232) | human gut metagenome | biome: ENVO:00009003; feature: ENVO:2100002; material: ENVO:00002003... | reverse complement strand
TTAGGGTCTCGTGGGCTCGGAGATGTGTATAAGAGACAGGTTCCCTTCTCCTTGGCGGAGGCGGAGCCGGATGCATACTTTACCGCCTATCATTACGATAGGGACACGGCCCAATACGCCGTCTTTACCGGCAAGCTGGATGGGAACACCTTCCAGTTCAGGCGGCGCGACCAGGGCTTTTGGGTGCGGGAAAGCGGGGCGGAGACCGATGGGGAGCGGGAGGATTTTGCCGCCTGCGACCCTGCCATGGATCCGCAGGCCGCCCTTTCCATTGCCACGGAGGCCATGGAGGCTTTGGGCGCGGACCCTCAAATGCAGCTGGCCCTGCAGGAAAAGGCCTTGTTTTATGAGAATGGCGCTGCGGCTGCCGGGGGCTGGATCTTCTTTTTCACCCGGAACTGTTATGGCTTGCAGGCTTCCTATCGGGATTCGTGGCGGCTCTTTCGGGATAGCAAGCCCAGCCATGCCGCCCCATGGGAGAACGAGTATATGGTTATCGTCGTAGACGATACCGGCGCCATCGCCCAATATGATTCCCGGGGCGCGGGCGAGCAGGACGAGATCCTGCGCCAGGACGCGACGCTGCTTCCCTTTGACGAGATCCTTGGGCGGATCCAACAGCAGTTGATCTATCACCACGCCTATCAATCGGACGCGGTGGCAGAATGCTCGGTGTATGTTTACCAGATCCGGCTGGCCAGCGCCTTGATCAATGTGCGGGATCGCCAAGACGTGGGGCATATGGTGCCCGCCTGGGAGATCCTGTATGAATTAAGAGAACGGCTCAAAGGCGAATCCACACCCGTCAGCTTTGATTGCTGCCTGTACTTAAACGCCTTGGACGGCAGCTACATTGAGCCCAAAGCCTATATCAACCGCATTGCGCCGTAGACATCAATCGGCAGACGGCTATGGCTCCCAAAGAAAGTACGCTCACCGATATTGGAATGATGATGCATGTTGGAGAACAAAGGGGGAATATGAAATGGCAAGGAAATAGAACGCACCTTGGACTTTTATGTGCTGAAAAAGGTGATTAAACTGGCGGCTATCCATTTTTTAAGGTTAAGTCTGCTGCAGGCAAGAAAAAATTATCATATAAACCAGAAAGGAATTAATGCAATGAAGCGTATAATATCTATTATTTTAATATTTGTATTTAGCTTTATGTTTTCAGCTACAGCATTCGCAGAAACGGGCATATCAGGAACCTGTACATATGTAGATTTTTATGATTCTTCTTCCCACGGAGCAAATAATGGCAATGTAGGCGTAAGTTATTCGGCTTATACAATCCCTGCATACCATAATTGTACACTTATAATCAAAATAATAGAAAATAAAGCTTATGGACCTTCAGCATACAAAGTATTTGAAACTGGATATAGTAATACCTTTTCTGGATATCACCGTTTCACCGGACTTCCTATCAATACTAGAATGAAGACTAGATTCACAAAATCAAATGTTGCTCATCCCAACCAAATGCGAGTAAGTTTTGAAATAAATCCAGAAACTGCTAAATAAGCATATGGAATTTGACTGTTGAAAAAATAATATGTTTTTTAGAGACGTGTCCCTGGCACACTTTATACAGCTAGCGATCATACAAAAAAGCCTTGCTCGGCAAGGCTTTTACCGATTCAGCACACCATACACAGGCTCCGTAAGGGTTATTTGTTTTGCCTTTCTAACCAGAAAATGAGGAAAAAGCAAAAGAAAATATTGAAAGCTACGATAAAAATAAGTCGTATGTTTAGTAATCAAGAGCATATAAATACGATTTGGGGGTCGACAAAGTACAATTAAACCAAACTACGTTGTAGGGATTAACTTGATAGGCAAGAAGAACTTACATATTTCACTAGATGCTATGTTATGGTTCGGAGGCGGTTCTATTATGAAGCGATTATACATTTTAAATTTATTTCTGGTTGTTTCGCTATGTTTATTCGGCTGCGCAAAAGAGGCGGCGCCTTCTGTAGCGCCAAGCCCCGTTGCGGATTGGCCGGCGCGATGGGAGGAGCACATGTCCTTCAACAATGTAACCTGCCGCATCGATGCCGAGATAACCGTAAAACCAGACTATGCGCCAGAGATCTATACATGTGAGCGAGCCCCCTTTGACGCAGCCCAGGTGGACGCAGTGGTGGATTATTTCGCGGCGGACGCCATCGGGATGGCGGAGTTGTTGCGCACAAAACGGGATGTTTTAGAGGATATGAAGGGCCTTGAGATCCTAATGCAACGGGGCGAAATAGATCCCGCCGAAGGCCAGGTATATATGGATGAGCTTAGAGAAGAGCTGGCGGCGGCCCCGGAGGAAACATTTTCTGCCCCGCACGACATTTCATCGCTTCCTTGCACCTATGTGTTTCAGACCCGGGATGACCGGCGGATCTACCTTGGCGCGAATTCCAGCGGGTTTCAGTTGAATATCGGGCACAACCACATCCTGGCCAACGGAGATGCCTTCGATGTGCCGCAGCCTTCCATCAGCGAACAGGAGGCCTTGGAGCAGGCGACTTGCGTGCTAAAGGACTTACAGATCCATTTAACGTATGCCAATGGGGAGCCGGCGGCGATAAAAAACAGTTTGAACGAGGCCATAACCACAGGCTGGTACCTTACCTTTTCCATGGCCACGCAAAATAGCCTCCCTTTTGATCTGTATGGCTGCGGTAGCCTGGCCAACAACCGGGAAGCGGATTATAGCGCCCCATGGTTTGCAGAGACTGCGTTTTTGTTTATCGATGAAAGCGGCGTGCGCCAATTCGCCTGGTACGATAAAATGCGGGTCACCGCCCAATCACAGGCGGACAACCTTCTGCCATTGGCGCAAACACAGCAGGCATTCAAGCAATATATAGCAGATTGCCTGCGATGGACGGAAGAAGCCCCGATCCAGGACCTGTCCTATGACTTTTACCAGCTCCGGCTGACGAATGTTTTGGTGCCTGTAAAAAATGAGCCGCAGCTTGCGGCATTCACGCCGGCCTGGGTGCTCTATGGGAATGAAACAGCAGACGGCCGCACATCCGGGCCATTTATCCTATGCTTAGATGCCGCAACCGGAAAACGCCTAAATCCCTTTACAAGGTGACGCTGCCCCAGCAGATGGGCAAAGGAGCGTTAGCGTGACTTCCGCCTTGAAGCCGGTTCGCTGTGAGCCCTGTGACAAAGGGGAGAGGGGAGGGAAACCGCATGTCCTTCAAGAACAAACGAATCTTCGCCATGGCCATGGCCCTAGCGCTGCTTCTGAGCGCCTGCCAGCCCACGCCGGAAAAGCAGATCGTTGTAAACAAAGCAGATACGGCCTACCAGCAAGGCCCTACGGAGCAGACAGCGCCGCAAAGCGAAGCGATCCAGCCATATGAAGCCCCAGCTCTATGGCAAGAAGAATATGCCCTGCCCGGTTTCACGTTCCATTTTAATGCGCAAGTGCATATCCCACAAATGACGAAGTTCACCGTACTTAGCGTAACAGCCAAAACGCTTACGCCCCAAGACGTCCAGGCCATCGTCGCAGATATTGTAGAACATGCGATTTCCTTTTCTCCCAACCTTAAGACAAAATCCGATCTTACGATGGAACTGATGTATGTGAAGCGCGGGATCCTGAATCCGGATGCCATGGAATATGAATCCTATCCAGGACAAGCGCAGGAAATCGCGGCTCTGGAGCAAAGAATCGCAGAGGCGCCTGAAGCGCTTCCGGTATACGGCATAGAGTCTTTTGAGGTGACGGAGCTTCCGGTCAGTCTGCTTTTTTATACAAAAGACGGAGCAACGGTTGAAGCGACCATTTTTGAGCAGGAAGCCCTGTTGAATTGGCAGCCGAAAACCATTCTTCAACCTGAAAGCTGGGTGGTTAACGGAAATGAACTCACTGGCGAGCCAGCGGGTACCTTGCTGGAGGATATTTCCATTTCCCAGAATGCGGCGATTGAATTTGGCGAACGTGCGATCGCTTCGAATATATTCAAAAATTTAGGTCTGATCAGCATAGAAAAAGCCCGTTTATATAACTCGGCCCAAAAACAAGCAGCCAGTCAGGGCTGGTTATTGACCTATGGCCGCAATGACTATGGCTATTTGCCGATGGATATGAGCTGTTGCAGCGATCCGCTGGCTGTATCCAATGGATACTATTCCCCGCTAAAGACAGAGCAGTTGCAAATTTATGTAGATGAAGGCGGCGTGAAACGGATCCAATGGCCCTATCCATGGGAGGTAGAAGCGGAGCACCTTTCGGAACAGGTAGAGCTGTTATCCTTCCCCGATGTCCAGGAGCGGATTCGCCAGCAGCTGGCCTATGAGTGGAGCTGGATAGAAGACGACGCTCCTTTGTTTGACCTGGATCAAACGGTATATGATCTGACGTTGACCTATTGTTTGACCCCCATGCAGGATGACCCTGCTCAGGCTGTGCTGGTTCCTGCATGGATCGGCAGATACAAACTGGAGGTGGAAGCGGATAACCCATCCCTTACATATAGCATAATCGCCATCAACGCCATAGACGGCTCCCGGGTCACCCCAGAGATCAGCCTGCCCTCCACACCGCAATAACTCCAAAGCCTGGCTCCCGCTGCATCGATGCAAAGCAATATGCCTACTGCCCCTTTGAAAAGGGGGATAAGGCTGGGGTGCTCTATCGAGCAAAGAATGTGGCCGTATCCTTTTGTGCGAGTTGTAAGCATATATGTGTGGCATTGCGCTACAGGTATAGAAAGTCGGATCTCTTAAAAAACCTGAAGTCTTGCCTCGCGCAATGCCATTGTGGTTGTTGTATTATCGTAGGCCTCTCCGTTTTATATAGTATGTAAACGTACACCTTTCGAGACGAAACGATGCAAGCAAAAATAGGGGCATTTTTCTATCTCTAAAGGTGGATTCCAAATTTATGGATATGTCCATAAACGCCAGGACCTTTACAAACGCTTTTGAATAAAGGAGAGGTAGCATGAACAAGACCTATGGATATGCCAGAGTATCCACCAGAGAACAGAACTTGGATCGCCAGATTGATGCATTGCGCGAATACGGCGTTGCTGAGCGGGATATCGTCTCGGACAAAGCAAGCGGCAAAGATCTTGAACGAAGCGGATATTTATTCTTAAAAGAGAGGATGTTACGGGAAGGGGATACTCTAGTTATAAAGTCCCTCGATCGGCTTAGTCGAAATAAGCAGGAAATGTTGATGGAACTGCGTTATTACAAGGAGCAGCACATCCATGTAAAGGTGCTGGACCTCCCTACTACGCTCATGGACGTACCGGAAGGTCAAGGATGGATATTCGAGATGGTCAATAACATCATCATGGAAGTGCTCGCAAGCATTGCAGAGCAGGAACAAAATGCCATCCATCAGCGGCAAGAAGAGGGAATCGCCTCAGCTAAGGCAAAAGGGAAGCATTTGGGCAGGTCCAAGGCTGTGTATCCGGTCAACTGGGAACGTCATGGCCTCCTTGTCATGCCAATTATTTTTCAAAAATATTTGCTTAAACAAGAAGGGGTTGCCGGTTATGCAACCCCTTTTTTTAAATTCTCCGTTGACTTTCCCCTTTTTTCTTCGCTTGTTTTTCCATACCTATGGATTATTGGGAATTCCGTTTAACTTTACTTCCTGTCTCCATTTTTGTTTTCACATCCCGGCTTCTCTGTTGATATGCCTCGATGTGCTTTAACACGCGTTCGTATACCAGGGAGGCGTCCCTTGCTTCGATGGCATCAAGAATATCTAGATGCTCTTTTGTAATGGAAATGATCTCCTCTTCATAGGCGGCGTCGGCATTTTCATTTATATAACGATATCGCAAATTGTTTGTCTTTATCATATTTAATATGTCGGATAACAATTTGCTCCCCAAATAAATATGAAATAGCTCGTGCAACTCCATATCGGAATGAATATACGCCACCTTATCCTTGGGCGACTCCAAAACCTTTTCCAGCTGCTTGCGCATTCTATCTATACGCTCTTGCGGTATTTTATTGGTGGACTGTTCTGCTGCATAGGGTTCAATCATCATCCGCAAATGGCCAGTCATTTCATAATCGGCTTCGTTCCAAGGGGCGACAATTGCCTGTTTATGGGGGGGAAGCTCCACCAATCCTTCTGAGCATAAAATATTGAGCGCCTCACGAACCGGGGAATAACTAATATTCATTTTGCTGGCAAGTTCGCTGATACTTAACCGATCCCCCGGCTTAAAATTACCTAAAAGTATTTCTTGTTTTAAAGCTTCATATGCGCGTTTTTTTAATAATACTGTCTCGCCAAAATGATTGATGGACTCCACTTTACCAGACCCCGTTATATATTTTAATAATTAATATTATTATACACAACTCCCATCAATAGATGCAACAACGAAATGGTCTGCCGGTAATAGAACAACACACGTGCCCGCTAGAAGTCCCGCCGACTCGCCCCAACTCCATGGTAGTAATTTCGTCCTCGCCATCGTGTCCAACAATGGTCACTTTATCCCCAATCTTTACATTTGGAATATCTGTAACATCTGCAAACGTTTGGTCCATGTTTAAATCCAATAGACGCGCTCGTTTGCCATTTATCAGCACGTCTGCATTATGCTCTATATCGCTGGTTACTAAATTATGTACATAGCCGTCACCCATTCCAAATCCCAAAATTGCCACAAGGGTTTTTCTTTTGGGTATAATAAATGGGCTATAGCTTATTTTTTCGCCTGCCTCCACCCACCGAAGGCTCAATACTGTGGTGGTCCAAGTCATGGCTGGCTCCAACTGGAGCCGATTGAAGGGAGGATCTGGCGTAATATCATAACCGAAAATCATTGCGGCGAGCCGCACCATATTATAATGGGAACTAGGCGTATGCAAGCAGCCGCCTGTTGCCGCAGCCGAAATTAGCCGCGGTTGGATTCCCGCCTGTTTCAATTGCGCAATCGCTTCGTCAAATCGTTTCAGTTGAAGGGCCGTAAAGGGTTGCTCAGCCGTATAGTCTTCCGCCAAATGGGTAAATACGCCATCTACATGAATGTTTGGCAAAGACTTAATGGTATCAATTAGATTTTGTAGTTCCTTGCCTGGCCGGACACCCAATCGATTTAATCCCGTTTCAATTTTAATTTGTACTTTTATTTTTTTCCCCATGCGCAGGCCTTCATCAGAAAGCAATTTAGGAATATTATTTTCATATATCGTGGGAACCAAATCGTATTCTACTACTGCAGGAATAGCGGAACGGTTAATTCCACCAATTATTAATAGGTAGTCCTTTAATCCTGCGTCCCGCAAATCGATGGCTTCGCTTACCATTCCCGTAGCAAAATAATGAATGTTACAAACATCCCGCATAAAAAACGTAGGTTCAAATAAACCATGGCCATACCCATTGCTTTTCGCCACATACATGATTTGAACATTGGGGCCAATGTGATTGCGGATCCGTTGAATATTCCGCTTTACTTTTTGAAGGTCCACCCTAATAACAGAGTTTGCGGTTTCTATGGATTGTGGCATTTTAATTCTCCTAATTATCATCGGCTATTTTTAGTGAAATTATTAGTTTTCAGCTAACATAAAGTGCGAAAGGGTTCTCCCACTTCCGCCATCTTCCATAAAAATTGTTTCTCCCGTTCGTGCCTGTCCTTATTTACTCGGCCCGGATTTTTAATAACTCTTCCGGCGTGTATGTTACAGCGCCTATTGGAATACTGACTTGCGCATCGCGGATAATTTGATTTAGGTCCTGGCTGTTAAACGCGCCGCACAGCTCCACATACAGGCATTCCCCTTTCTCTGACTGTTCAGCATCCAATGCTTTTATAATTGAAACTGCCTGCTGGTTTGTTGACACGCCATAAATATATAACGCTTTACCAGGATGTTGTAATTTTGTTCTGTGTATAGCAGGATCGCTGCCCTTTGACTTAAAAATAAATGCCCATCGTTTGTCCATTTTCATTCCCCTTCGGTTTTACTAAAATTCCCCGCCGCTACGTCTTCGATTGCTTCAATAACCTGTTGATAGCCCGTACACCGGCAAATATTTCCTTCTATCGCAGTTTTTATTTGTTCACGCGTAGGGTTTGGATTCTCATCCAACAATGCTTTTGCGCTCATTACAATTCCGGGGGTGCAAAAACCGCACTGAAGTGCATGGTGCGCAAGAATTGCCTTTTGGATTGGCGCCAATTCCCCATCCTGCGCAATTCCTTCTATTGTTAATACATGCTTCCCGTCTACGCTGGCTGCCAGCGTCAAGCAGGAATTTACAGCCTTGCCGTCTACAATAACCGTGCAGGCGCCGCATTCACCTATCCCACATCCCTCTTTGGTTCCTGTGAGCAGAAGATCCTCGCGAAGCATATCCAGCAGCCGGGTTCCGGGCTTTATCTCGCAAACGGTATCCTTGCCGTTTAAATTGAACTTGATTTCCATAATAACACCCTATTCCTCCTTGCCCTTTTTCTCAAGGGCCTCCGTCAGCGCCCGCTTTACCAGCGCTTCCAACACAGGTTGTTTATATTCTGTAGACCAACGTATGCCTGTTTGTTCAATCATCTCCAGGGCCGCTGCTTTCCCAGCCTCTTGAAAAAGCTGCTCGCTGGGTGCTTGGTGAAGCAAGATCGCCTCCGCCTTAGCGGAACGATCCGGTGTGCGGAATACGCACCCTGGAGCAATCCGTACGTCCTGCATATAGCCGTCTTCAAGTTGGAATGCCACCGCAACATTGATCCTGGATATGGCTAGGGCTTTCCGCCGGCCAAGCTTGATAAACGCGCTTTTATACCTTTCCAGGGACTTAAAAACAATTTTTATTGCAAGCTCATCTTCGGCCAGTGCGTTACAATTATTTTTAACATAGATTGATTTCACAGGGATGGCCCGCTCCCCCCGTGTGCTCTTAACAATTAAGCTTGCTTCCGCTGCAATAAGCGGGGATAAGCTATCGGCTGCCAAAGAAGCGTTGCATATATTCCCGCCAATGGTGCCGCTATTTCGGATCTGGGTAGACCCAACCGTCCCGGCTGCCTCTGGTAAAAATGGAATGTGCCGCTGCAAAAGCTTGGATTTGCATACTTCGGTATGGGTCACAGCGGCACCAATACAAAGCCTTCCGTCGCCTTCTGAATCTTTATATATGCCTTGCAGTTCCCCCAATTGGCTTACATCCATTAGCGCGCTCAGCTCTTGTAGATTTTTCCGGTTCTCTCGCAGCTGAACCATAATGTCTGTTCCACCAGCATAAGGCTTTACCTTTCCGCCGTATTGTTGCAGAATCTCCAAGGCCTCCTGCAAGGTGGATGGACGTAAATAATCTATATTTTCTCTCATAGTACTCTCTTTCTCTCCCACCAATTAGCGCAATGCCTTGTCTAGCCGCACCCGCTCCAACGAGGCGGGGAGCTGACGAATGCGCCGTCCAATCGCGTTTCCAACCGCTAGCGCAACGGCCGCTCCTACCATTTCTGTTGCAGGCTCCCCAATGCTTTTTGCCCCATAGGTTCCTGCTGGGTCTTCGCATTGGTATAAGTATATGTCCATTTCGGGCATATCCTTGGCGGTTGGGACGATATACGTATCCAGATTTTCTGTTTTGGGAATGCCGTTTTTATAAATCATTTCCTCACAAGTGGCAAATCCCATGCCCATCACAATTCCGCCATATACCTGGCCGGCAGTGGTGGCCGGATTGACAACGGTTCCGGCATCATGGGCCGAGCTAACTTTGTCGACTTCCACAAACCCCGTTGCCATGTCCACCGTTACTTCCGCGATGCATACGCCATATGCATAAGTGGGATATGGTTCTCCCAGACCGGTTTTATGGGATACTATCAGTTGTTTCGGGGTATACCATTCATAAGCTGCCAAGGGCAAGCCCTTATAATATCGGTATCTGCAAATATCCGCAACCGGAATCCATCGCTCGGGCCGCTCCACAATGTAGCAGCGGCTTTGCTGGATATCGACAGTTTCCTCTTCCGTTGCCTCCAACAGCAACCGTCCGCTCTCCAATAGAAGCTTGCGCATGGCCATGCCCGCCCGGCGCGTAGATTGGGCCCCCATTACGGTTCCCCGGGATGCAACTGTCGTCTTGCTGTCAGGGATTGCGTTGGTATCTGCTTTTACGAAAAAGATATCCTCGGTTTTAATTCCCATTGCTTCCGAGGCGATTTGCGTAAAAGCTGTATGCAGTCCCTGCCCGTTCTCTGCTAAGCCTGTATTAAGCGTAAAAGAACCGTCCAGTGCCGCAGTAATCATCGCGCCGCCAGCATCTACGCTCTCTGCTCCAAGGCCAGCGCCACGATAACAGGTAATTAAGCCGATACCTTTTCGGTATTCGCCTGTTTGCAGTTTATAGGCTTGGGATTTTTCCAAGTAATTTGTCTTGGTTATCATGTCTTCCATCATATCGTTGAGTAAGACAGGACAATCTAACAGCTGATCCGTTGCGGTTCGGTCTCCTGTTTTAAGAAGATTCCGGCGCTTTAGCTCCACTACGCTTATGCCCAAAGCCTCCGCAAGGTCTTCTATGACGCTTTCCTGGGCAAAGATAACCTGCGGGGAACTGTACCCGCGGAACGCCCCAGATGGCGTATGATTGGTAAATACCGCGTACGTGTCCGTCTTTACGTTGGGGATATTATAGGGGCCAGCCGAATGTACCATTGCCCGGAAGTTTAAATATTCCGCATGCTCGCAATACGCGCCAGCATTACAAACCTGTGTAGCCTCAAAAGCTGTGATGCGGCCATCCTTTGTTGCGCCGACGCGGTAATGGAAATGAAAAGGATGCCTTTTTGCGCTTTCCAAGATATCCTGTTCTCTGGTCAAGGCCATTTTAACAGGCCTATTCGTTTTCCGGCAAAGCAATGCTGCCCGTGCGGCCAACATACCCACAGGTTCTAGCTTTCCACCAAAGGAGCCGCCAACGGTATTTTGCACATGCCGAACCCGGTTAAAGGGAACGCCCAGGGCATCCGATACAAACTCCCGTATAGAATGGCTGTGCTGGCAGCAGGTATAAACTGTGATCTCCCCATCCGCCGGGTCCTGATAAACCACCGCCGCTTCGTTTTCTATATATGCGTGCTCCACATAATGGGTTTCGTAGTCTTTTTCAATAATTACATCCGCCTGTGCGAAGCCCGCGTCTATATCCCCTTTCCTGAGAGGATAATAGCTAGGCAAATATATGTTCCCCTTAGTCCCCTTCGTGGGGATCCCATCCACCAGCCCTACGCCTATATCGCGAATAATCGTAGGATTTTCTGCCAGCGCCTCCTGGATGGTAAATACGCAAGGAAGCTCTTCATATTCATATGTAACAGCTGCAATGCCTTGGTCCAAGGCTTCCTGGGTTTCCGCTGCCACAATGGCGATGGCGTCCCCCTTATATTTGGGGGTATCCGTAAGATAAAAGCAGTCCGCTATACTCTGCTGTTTTGGAATATCGGATGCGGTTAGCACAGCTTTCACGCCGGGAACCTGTAGGGCTCCATCCGTATTGATTTTTGTTATTTTACAATGGGGAACCGGCGCATATACGCTGCCGGCCAGTAGCATGCCGGGCAGCTTCATATCCGCCGTATATATGGCGCGTCCCGTTACCTTTTCAACGCCGTCTACACGGGGTATCGCTTGTCCTACCGTATGAAAGGTCTCTTTTTTATCATGTAAAACGCTGTACATTTCTTGTTTGCTCCCTTCTTTTTCATTTCGCTATTTAACATACAGCATTATAGATACCCTATAATATAATTATATAAATTATCAAACATGATCTTTTTAACATCCTGTTGTCCAAGCCCAGCCGCCTGTAATGCCTCCGCAATTCGCTGCATACCTGCGCTGGTTTCCAGCCCAACGGGACATACGTCAATGCCGTCAAAATCAGAGCCGATGGCGCAGCATTGGCTTCCGCCAAGCTCATAGATGTGCAGCATATGCCGCACAACGTCTTCCACATCCGGCCTAGGCTTCTCGCTTAGGTGTAAATTACAGAAATTGACCCCGATTACGCCGCCCCGTTTTGCAATCTCTCGAATGTGCGCGTCCTGAAGCGCGCGCGGGGTATTCATACAAGCCCTTGCATTGGAGTGAGAGGCAAACACCGGCTTAGCGGAAACTGTCAGCAGATCATCAATGCCCTGATCGCTCAAATGGGATACGTCAATGGCAATGTCTAGTTCATTTAGGATCGCCACAACCTCCCGTCCATATGGGGTGAGGCCTTTATTCCCTTCATCCATGGAGCTTCCGGCGAGAATATTATTATAATTCCACGTTAAGGTAACGGCCCGTAATCCTTTGCTTCGCAGCGGCTGTAACAGATCCGCACACCCATCACCCAACGCGCCCAAATCTTCCAAGGTCAATACCGCAGCAATTTTCCCGGTATTAAAGTCAAAATCCTTGGTCAGTTCCCCCATAGCTGCGCTATGTCGCTCCAACATATCCAAATACGCCTGGGTCATCACGTTGAGCTGCTGTGCCAACGGCATGGCAAAGTCATGGTTGAGCCAGGCTGCGAAAAATTGCAAGGCAACCCCGCCGCTACGCATAGCATCCAAAATAATGGTCTGGGTCCCCTTAGGGTTCACCAGGTCATACCCGCGCTCCATTACCTTATTTAGGTAATCGCAATGGGCGTCCGCAACCTTAAACATTTTTAAATAGTCCTTCCTCTTGTATACGCAGCTTAACCCGTTCGGGCGTAATGGGCAATTGATTAAACCATATCCCCGTCGCGCTGTGGATCGCGTCTGCGATAGCCGGCGCCACAGGTGAAACGGGGCTTTCCGCCACACCCTTTGCGCCAAAGGGACCGGTGGGCTCATCCGTTTCAACAAAATCCGCGCATATCTCTCCCAGGTCGTCGGCAACGGGTATCATATATTTATGGAAGCTTTCGTTTATCTGCTTTCCATCCCGGCCGTAGGCAATTTGCTCCTGCAATGCATAGCCGATGCCAATGCAGATCCCGCCTTCAATCTGCGCCTTTAATAGGTCCGGATTAATAACTTTGCCGGCATCATGTATGGCTACATATCGATTTACAAATACATGCCCGGTTTCCATATCCACGGTAACATCCGCATAATGCGCATTCCACGAAAGGGCGTTATCGTTGATATTTTGCCCTACAGCAATAAATTGTCGATTATCCCGATCCGCTTCCGTAGCCAGCTGGCGGAACGTATAAACAGGGTTTCCTTCCTGATCGCAAACGGATGTATTCTTCAGTTGAAACGATCCCGGCGCTACCTGTTTTTTCTTTTCCGCGTATTCCAGCATTTGGCGTTTCAGGTTTGCGGCAGCTTTTTTTACCGCCATGCCGGTGGTAAAGGTTCCCCTGCTTGCTTGGGCTCCAAAGTCTGCCAGGGGAATCTCCGTATCGCCAATGGATAGGGAAAACGTATCTACGCTGGCCCCCAACTCTTCCGCCGCAATCTGGATCAAGGTGGTTTTTAGTCCCGTCCCCATCTCCATGATGCCTACTGCAAACTGAATCGACCCATCGCAATGCATCCCCATAACCACATTGCTGTGTTCAATGGAAAATGGTGCGCCGCTGCTTATATGGTTGCCGCAGGCCATGCCGATGCCTCGGCGGTAACGGCCATGGTTCTCCTTCTTTTCTTTATAAAACGCATCCCATCCGATTCGTTCTGCACCCAGGGCAATACATTCCTTGGCCGCCGTGGTCCGCAAAGCGTAAGGGTTGACCCACGGTTCCCCCGGCTGCATCAGGTTCTTTTCCCGAAGAGCCCTAGGATCCATATTCAATTTCTCCGCCAGCTTGCTTATGGATAGCTCCAAAGCAAAGGTGGGCTGGGGGGCGGCATATCCCCGCATGGCGCCAGCCGGCGTATAGTTGGTATATATTGTTGCAGCCCAATAATCCATATTGGGGATGTGATATTCGGTAAGTATGTGGGAGCTGGCGCATGCGGGCATTCCCTGGCTAGATAGGGCGTATGCTCCGGTGTTCATCATTCCCTTTGCCTGTAGGGCCAAAATATTGCCTTCTGCATCCGCGCCAATTTTTACGTGAAATTCTCCGCTGTGGCGAGTTTCTGAGGCGATGCAGTCCTCTTTTCTGTCATAGACGAATTTTACAGGCCGGCCTGTCCGCTTGGCAAATTCCACCGCCATTAGTTCCGCCTTGGAAGACAGCCCGATGCGTACGCCAAACGCGCCTCCCACATAGCCGGGATTGCGGACGCGAATTTTACTCATGGGGATCCCACAGATATTGCTGATAAGCCGTTGAGCCAAAGCCGGGGACTGAGTGGGCGACCACACGGTCAATTTTCCATCGCCGGAAAAGACCGCCAATGCATTTTGGGTCTCCAGCTGCATTTGTTTTACAACTGGCAGCGTATATGTCTCTTCAACGATGACGCTGCAAGCCGAAAAGCCCTTCTCCACATCCCCCACAATCTTATGAACGCAGCCCAATTGATTGGACTTTGGATTGACCTCAGGATGCAACAAGGGCGCCCCCGGTTCCATTGCCGCGTGAACGTCCATAACTGCCGGAAGGACCTCGTATTCCACATCAATGAGCCCCAAAGCTTCTAGGGCGATCTTCTCAGAAATTGCCGCAACGGCAGCCACTTCATCCCCTACATACCGGACTTCCTGGTCAAAGAGACACATATCCAGAGCCACCTCTTCCGGCGTAGTAGAACAAACCGTGGCGTCGCTCCAATTAAATTTGGTCTGGGGGCAATTAAAGCATGTCATAATTGCCTCTACTCCATATAGCGCCTGGGCTTGCTCAACATGGATGGACTTAATCTTGGCATGGGGGTAGGGACTGCGCAGAACCTTTACATAGAGCGTCCCAGGTTCCGTATAGTCGATTGTATATCGAGCGGCGCCAATTACCTTTTCATATGCATCAAGCCGCCGAATAGATTGGCCAACAACTTTATTTTCCGCCATTTATTGTCCCTCCCGCAGCATAGCCGCAGCCAACTTAACTGCCTCTACGATTCTTACATAGCCCGTACAGCGGCATATGTTCCCGCTAAGGCCTCTTCGGATCTCCGCCTCTGTCGGGTTGGGATTCTTGTCCAATAGCGCTTTGGTGGAAAGAATCATTCCCGGCGTGCAGTATCCGCATTGTACCGCGCCAGTTTGGCAAAACGCTTCTTGAATGGGATGAAGCGTACCCGCCTGTGCCAATCCTTCTATTGTCAGGACGTGCTTTCCCTGTACTTTGCCAATGGGATAGATGCAGGAAGTCACTGCATCGCCATCAACAAGCACCGTACAAGCGCCGCATTCTCCTTTTCCGCAGGCCTCTTTTGTCCCTAACAGACCCAATCTATCCCGCAGCACGTGAAGCAATGTGGCATCCGGCTCAACATCCATATGCACCGCTTTTCCGTTTACAAAAAAATCAACTTTCATTGCGTTTATGCCTCCATCCACCATGCGTCATATAGTTCCATCATGGCTTCTCCTAAAAGCGCGTGGGCCAACTCATGCTTATAGGCGGCTGAGCAGCGCACCGGGCTGTCCCGGAAGGGAGCCGCTGCAGCTGCATCCGCCGCCACGCTTAACAGCAGCGATTTATCTATTTTTGCCCCCTGCAAACGCGCTTCCGCCTCCTTCGCCACCCAGGGCATAATGCCGGCCGGGGATAAGACCAACCGCGCCTGCACAATTATATGGTTTTCAACCTTCAGCGCAGCTGCGGCCGCCACCACAGGTAACGCAAGGCTTTTCCGCAAGGCAAACCTTTTGTAAACGCTTTTTCCTACTTCATTTAATGGGATAATGATGCCGGTGACGATTTCCTTCTCCGGATCTATCGCCGATTTGCCGATCCCCTTGTAGCAGCTCTCAATCGGCATCGACCGGGCGCCGTTAGGCCCTGCGACTTGTACGTGGGCAGACAAGGCAAATAGCGCGGTAGCTCCATCCGCGGCGGGCATAGCGTTTACAATGTTTCCGCCCAGCGTTGCTACATTGCGGGTTTGGGGTGATCCCACCTGGGATGCTGCCTGGGACAGGGCCGGTATAAGTTGGCGAATTTGCGCATTGGTTTCAATTTCCTGAAAGGTTGCGCAGGGCCCGATGATTAGCGTATCGCCAGCACGATGTATTTCGCGCAATTGGGGGATGGTGGTAACGTCTACAATCGTATTGTAGTCCTTCTCCCCTTCTTCCAACGCTATCATTAAGTCCGTTCCACCAGCAATAATCCGTGCGCCGCCATTTTGCAGCACCGCCATCGCTTCATCTACGCTTTTTGCTGATATATAGTTCCGATACACTTGTCTGCCTCACTTAAGTCGTTTTCAAAGGTAATCGTTTGTTCCTTATTTGGTCCGCTTGTAGGGCTTACAAAGGTGCGCAGGACCCTGAATGCGGCCGGATGCAGCTATAACAATAATTGTAAACAAATACGGAAGCATCTGTACAAATTCAGACGGAATACCAAATCCCTGAACCCGGATCTGCATTGCGTCTGTAAAGCCAAATAGAATACCCGCTATCACCGCCCCAATGGGATGATACCGGCCGGCTGTGCAAAGCGCTAGCGCCACATAGCCGCGCCCCGCCATCATGTTTCGGCCAAACATTTTCGCCATGCCCAGAGAAACCGAGCATCCGGCTAAGGCAAAGCAAATTCCCGCGATGATTTGGCTAAGATACTGTAGTCTGTATACGCTGCCGCCCGTGCTTTCCACCGCGTCGGGAAGTTCGCCTGAAATGCGCAGTTGAAGCCCAGTTGGCGTCTTATAGATAAACACCCATAGAATAACCATGAGGACCATCAGGATCACAAAAAGGGAATTTTGCGTGCCGAAAATCACAGCCAAGGGTCCTTCCCCTTTTGCCTCCATGGCGGTCATAAAGTTGCTAAAGCCGTCTACCGTTTCTGAGTTTCCCTTAAGTCCCCATACAACCGTAATCAACAGGGCGGTAAACCCACGTCCAAAGTAGTTGAATCCCACGCCTGTTATAACATGGTCTCCATATTGGCTAATTGCGAAGAATCCATAAAGCAGGCCAGAGACCAGGCCGGCTAAAATTGAGAAAGCCAACGCTATATATGGATCTTCAAAAATATAGTCGCATATTACACCAACGCAGCCACAAATCAGCATTTGGCCTTCTTGGCCCATATTTAAAATACCGGCCCGCGCGGAAACGACGGTGCCAAGTGCGGCAAAGGCAACGCTGGTTCCCATGCGCAGCGTAGCTGCAATGACTTCCGGACTGAATAGCAATGACAAGATCTCCATCGATTATACCTCACTCTTAGGGGTGGATTTGACTTTCTTTACTTCCCGAATTTTGGGTATCTTTCCCTCCGGCTCTTCTTTGAACATAAAGTGCCGCATCATTTCAGGCATTGCGATGAATAGGATCATAACGCCCTCGATAACATAGATAAAGTCGGAGTTTACATCCGTCATTCTGCTAAGGTATAAGCTGCCTGCTCTTAACGCGCCATATACCAAAGAGCCCGCGATATTGCCAAAGGGCTCGCCTGCGCCAAGGAGGGCCGCTGCAATGCCGTCCCAACCATAGCCTGTGGTCATCCCGTGGATATAGTAGTAGTGCACGCCCAAGACCTGGACGCCACCGCCAATGCCGCCGATCATGCCGGCAACAACATAGGTCCACATTTGGATCCGCCCAATCCGCAATCCCTTATACATTGCCGCGCTGGTATTGGCGCCAACGGCACGGATTTTGTACCCGGGGATCGTCTTATACAAAACGAACCACATGATAACCGTAAAGGCAATTGCAATAAGGAAGCCTGTGGTTAGCTGGGTACCGGGAACAAGCTGGGACAAATGGGTGGCTTCCTGTACAGGGCTGGTAACCGGAATAATGTTATCCGGGTTCATAAACACGTAGTTTACTAGGTATTGGCATAGATATGTTAATGCATAGTTTATCATTAGGGAAACCAGCATTTCATTGCTGCCAAACATACGCTTTAATATAGCCGGAAGGAACGCGATTAGGCCGCCCCAAAAAGCTGCCGCTAAAAGCGGAATTACCGGACCCAGCCACAGCATGCTCTTAGGCACATAGATGCCCATAACCGCCGCGGCAAAGGCGCCAGCAAGATACTGGCCCTCCATACCCATGTTGGAAAGGCCGCACATTCTGGCAAGCAAATAGGAAAGACCGCAGAACAGCACAGGGGTCATCTGTCCTAGCGTTGTTACGATATTGTCCCAGTTGCCAAATGCACCAATAAAAATAGATTTATATATTTCTACAGGATTATAGCCAAGCAGCATAACAATCAGCGCACTGACCAGCAAGGCTAAAATCAGGGAGCTGATAGGTGTACGCAGAACAAAATTCCATGCTCTGCGAAACGCTCTTAGTATATCCCGCCTTTCAGGTTGTTTGCTGCTATTCTCGTTCATCCTTTACCTCCGGTCATATACAAGCCCAACTCTTGCGGGGTGCACTCACCCGGCTTCATCATCGCTATAAATCTTCCGTTATACAGCACTGCCAGGCGATCCGAAACCGATAACAGTTCATCCAAGTCTGCGGTTATTAAAATAACGCTTATGCCTTGGTTCCTCATGCTAATCAGGCTCTTTTGCACAAATTCTGTGGATGCAATATCAAGGCCCCGGCTGGGATGTTCTGCGATTACCAGCTTAATTCCTGGTTTCGTAAATTCACGGGCAATTAGCAGCTTTTGCTGGTTGCCGCCGGAAAGCGAGCCAGCCGGTACTTTTAAAGATGCCAGCCGCACATCAAATTCCTTTATGGCAGAAGTGGTCACGTCATTCAGATGCTTTTCATCAATTAGAATGCCAGCCTTATGAAAGGTTTTTTCCCTTTCTCTGCCCAGCAGCATATTTTCCACTGCGGAAAATTGGCTAATCATACCTTGCGCATGCCGGTCCTCCGATATATGGGCAATATATTGGAGCCTTGTACCTGTTCGCAATCCGTCCATGGATTTTCCATCCAAGGAAAGCCGCCCCTTCGTTATTGGCTTAAGCCCAAGCAACAAATCCACAAACGCCCGTTGGCCGTTACCTTCAACACCTGCAATTCCCAAAATCTCTCCACTATTTATTGTTAAAGTGGCCTCTTGAATATCCTCTTTCGAGTTGCCTGTACTGACATTTTCCAATTGCAACATAGGCGTGCTCTGAATAGCAGCTCGTTCTGGAAGATCAAATAAAACAGGGCGCCCGATCATAGAGGTGGCCAACCCAGCGGCCGTCGTGTCCACAATTTCTCGCGTTTCAATCAACTTCCCGTGACGCAAAACGGTTATCCGGTCGCACACGTTCATTGCTTCGCGCAACTTATGTGTAATCAGAATAATTGTCTTCCCGTCTTCACGTAGACGTTTCAGCAATGCTAATAGTTCATCAGCTTCGTTTTCCGACAATACTGCGGTAGGTTCATCCAAAATAATAATATCGCACTTGTGATATAGGGCGCGAACAATCTCCAGTTTTTGGCGCATGGCAATTGGCATATCCCGAACTGTATCGTTGGGATTAATTTTAAATCCGCATCGCTCTGCTGCCTGAATCATTTTCTGAAAAGCGGCTTTTTTATCAATAAAAATCCCGTTTTTCCGGGGTTCATTTCCCAAAACAACATTTTCCCATGCCTTATAAGGTAGCGCCAGCATAAAGTGCTGATGCACCATCTGTATGCCCAGTTCCATGGCGTCATGAGGTCCCCGCAATTTGCGGGGAACCCCATTGATAACGATTTGTCCGGAATCCGGTTGCAGCAAGCCATAGAGAATATTCATCAAGGTTGACTTGCCAGCACCGTTTTCACCGAGCAAGCCATGGATTTCTCCCTTGCGCACACAGAAACTTATATCGTCGTTGGCGGTAAAATTGCCAAACTTCTTGGTGATATGCCGCATTTCAACCGCGTTGGTTTCTATGTCTCGATACGTGGCGTAATCCATTTGGTTGCTTTGCTCCTTTTTACATCTTTAAGGCTGCGTGCTGATTATTGATTGGCCGCGCGGAAAGCTGCGACTTCCTCCTCAGATACGGGAACCACAATTTCCCCACTGATGATCTTTTCTTTGATTTCTTCCACGCGATCCAGGATCTCCTGGGGAACGGTTACGCTGCTGCCGCTAAAGTCTACCGTGACCGTACCTTCTGCATAGCCCAGCCGTACGCTGCCGGCGGTGAGGGTTCCGTCAAGATATCCCTTAATGGTAGAGTAAATAGCCGTATCCATGCGCTCGATGCGGGAGCAGATAACAGTCTCGCACAGGTCATTCTGGTTAGAGCCGGAACCGACGCAATAGCCGCCATATTCCTTAGCCGCGTCAAAAATTCCCAAACCGGTGGAACCAGCCACATGCATAACCACGCCGCAGCCGCGCTCATAAAGGGCCAGGGCGATTTCTTTGCCCTTCGCCTGGTCAGTCCAGGAACCAGCGTCCATGTTCACCAGTTCAAACTCGGGATCAATATAGGCGCCGCCCGCCTCAAGGCCGTAGATCTGCTTTTTGTTCTCAGTTGCGGCGATACCGTTGATAACGCCCATCATGTGGGTTCCTTCAGGAACGCCAGGCAGCAGGTTCTCCTGATACAGCATGGCTACCATTGCGCCGATCAGGAAGGCAGGCTGCTCAGTAGCGTTGTTGGCGCACAATACATTGGGAAGATCAAATACGGCCTCATAAATAGCGAAGGTCTGATCCGGATAAGCGATAGCCGCTTTTTCAATGCCTGAAGCGTTATCAGAGCCAACGCCCAGAATAAGATCATATTCGCCGCTGGCAGCCACTGCCATAATCTGTGCCTCAATTTCCGCCACAGAGGTAGGCTCATAAACCTGCAGATCGATTCCCAGCTCTTCTTTTGCCTGCATGGCGCCATTATATGCGTTGTCATTATAGCCCAAATCTCCCAGGCCGCCTAAGCCAATGCTAAGGAATACCTTGGCCGTAGCCTCGCCAGCTGCTTCTTCGGACTGGGCCTCTTCACTTGCAGCAGCCTCTTCCTGGGCGGGATTTTCTTCCGCCGGTTCCACTGCAGCCGCTTCTTCTGTTGCTGGGGTGGATGCGCAACCCGTAAATAGGGACGCGACAACCATAGCTAGAACCATAATCCAGATAACCGTTCGCTTCATTGTGTATCCTCCTTTTTTTGCCGCTTTGCGCAGCATTATTTTTCTGTTGTGTTGCCTAATCCAGTTCGCCAGCTGCGAACATTGCCTTCTTTTCGGCCCATAAGGGGTTTTCTTCGTTCAGATTTATGCCCGCCTGTTCTAGAATGGCCTTTCCGTTCTTTAGTTCTAGCGCAGCAATTGCAACCCTTCTGCCCAATCCGCGAACTCTGCCCATTCCGATTTCATCTTCCATGGCCCCTTTTGACCCTTTATCCTGTGACCAAACACACGCACCAGTATAGTTGCCATCTGGGCCGCCAGTCACAAGAATGCCTTCACTGGTAAAGAAATTATGCACCACCATATTGGCTACCTCATGGCCTCCGTTACGCGTGCCGCCAGTGGTAATAACCCCGCCCACACGATTCACAAGAATATCTCCATACACGTTGCCAGTTTGCCGAATACGGCTGAAAAAGGCCATTAAATTGGGGGTTATTCCAGCTTGATAGATAGGAGAACCGATAATATAGCCATCCGCTTCAATAAACTTCTTGTATATTTCGCCATGGTCGTCATGAATGCAACATAGCGCATTGTTTTTTACGCAATAATTGCAATGGCTACACTGGGCGATTTTCTTTCCCCGCAAGGAAACAAGCTCTACAGATACGTTTGGCAACTTTGCCGCCTCTTTTAATGCCTCGTCCACACTGTATAGGGTCGCGGAATCCGCCCGCACGCTAGAAGAGATCCCTAAAATCTTTACTGGCAACATATGGTTTTCCTCCAGATTGTCTAAACTGTTTTGTTTCTGCTTATTAGCTGGCATCTTAATGGATTGGCCTTGCCAAGTATTTTCCATCTCCAGGCTTAATGCAGGTTCTACCATTTTCATACACGACTTGTCCTCTAAGGATGGTTTTTCGCACGACGCCAGTGAATTCCATTCCATCATACAAGCTATGATCCTCTGCTCCTGCAATGTCTTTAGTGGAAAATTTCCACTGGCAAGTTGGATCTAGCAGCGTTAAATCTCCATCGCTGCCCGGCGCGATACATCCTTTTTTTGGCCAAAGGCCATAATACTTTGCGGCATTCGCGCTTGTAAGATCTACAAAAGCGCGAAGGGAAAGGCCGCGTTTCATCACTCCCTCCGAAAAAAGATATGTCATGCGCTGTTGAATGCCGCCTACCCCGTTTGGAGCAAGACGCCAATCCCGACAGGTACGCTTGCGTTCTTGCGGGAACGCGCAGTGATCCGTAGAAATCATATTAACCGATCCGCCGAGTAACCCTCGCCACATAGCTTCCCGATCCTGGGCTACCCGCAAAGGAGGCGTCATCGTATATAAACAGCCGTTTTTTCCCTTCATATTTTCAGCGGTAAATGCTAAATAATGCGGGCAAGTTTCGATCGCCAAGGCTCCGCCCGCCTCCTCCAGCGCCTTCCCTGTACTGGTATGCGCTATACATGCCTTCGCGCCAGTATACTTGGCCAATTCGCGAACATCTTGAACGCTCATCCATTCTGCCAGCGCCGGTCTAGCTATGGCATGGTTGTAAAAATCCATTGGATCCGCTTGTTGTAATCTTTCAGCGCACTTATTGCAGATATCATTTGCCTCTGCATGGATAAGAATTGGGCCAATGTGGCAAATTGCCTCCATAATATCCAATAAATCGCCACGATTTAACGTTGTATTCTCATAACAGGTAAATGCCTTAAATGAAGTTATCCCTTCTTGCACGATTGCATCTAGGGCAGACAGCTCCATGCGATAGTTTTCGGTAAAAGCAAAATGAAACCCATAGTCTACTGCCGCCCTATGCGCCTTTTCCTTCCGATCCGCTATACAGGATAACGCACTTTCGCCTTTATCGGGTTCGCAAAAATCAATGACAGTTGTCGTACCACCCGCTAAAGCGGCCAGGGAGCCGGTATAGAAATCGTCTGCTTTATTTGCCTTTCGAGAAATATGAACATGCGGGTCAATGCCACCAGGCACAATAAACAACCCGCGGGCATCGATTATATCCGCGTTTGGGGGGAGGGGATTACACCCGTCAGAATAGATTTTGCTTATGATTCCATGCTCAAGCACAATATCCACACATGCTATGCCGGTGGGTAAAACGGCCTTTCCGCCCTGAATGACCAGCGTTTCTGCCATGTCTTTTCCCTCCCTGCTTCTTAAAAAATTCTTCCGCCTTGTTTCCCTTGCGACGATGAATGGGTCCTATAAAACAATCTTGCTAAATGTGTAATATCCGTTTGGAATAGGATAAATATTTTCTTTTTCTATAGCAAATGCTCAAGGTATTTATGGTGTCTATACGGCCGTACGTGACTCCACTTCTAATGGATTCATTCGTTTACTAAAAGTGGAGTCACGGGCCAATCATCATGAATGTTAAAAACAGCGCTAAAATCTATTCTTTTATTCTTTCTTCCATGGATAGGGCATATTATCTTCGCAAAAGATGCAATAATTTTTCTTTAGGGTTTGCGTTTATTAAATATACAGTGCTCCCTTTGGACATGCGCTGAAGCAAAGCCCGCAAGCGCGGCAGCGCGTTGCATCTACAATGTTTTCCTTACCAACAATGGTTCGAGCGTTATAGCAGCAAACGGTTTGGCACAGGCCGCAATAGCTACACTTTTCTGCATCAAACTTAAACTTCTCCGGACGATATTCTTCCGGCTGCGGAACGGCGCCTAAGCTCTTTCTGGCGACAGCGCCAATGGACGCATAGCCCAGATCATCCATCAGCTTGGATAGTTCCTTGTTTAATTTGGTAAAAATTTGTAGGCCGCGCAAAATGGGAGCCGTGCAGATTCCGCATGCAGACGCGCCTGCCATAAGCATCTCCATTGCATCGGTAGCGCGAGTAATTCCGCCTAATCCCAATATATCTCGGTCCGTATGCTTTGCAATGTCATGCACAATTCGCATGGCAAACGGTAATATTGCTTCTCCAGTAATCCACCCGTAGCCATTCTCGCCCCCAAGATACGATTGCCCTGTATGAATGTTAATGCGCAATGCCGGGCCAATTGAATCGATGGCCGTTATGCCGCTGGCACCAGCTTCAATGCACTGAAGGGCTATCTCCGGCGTATTGTTCCAGTTTGCATTGACCTTTACCAAAAGGGGGATGGTAACTTCCTGCCGTATGGCCTGCACCCTAGTATAGAAGTCTCCAGGGTCCAAATATCCGCAGCCTACTTCCAGAATATCTGCTCCCGCAGCTTCTGCGCGTTTTGCTAATATGGCTGCTTCCTCAGTCGGGCCGCCTACATTTGCAATCAGCACCTTAACGCCGCCTTGCTTGGCTTTGGGGATTTCTTCTTGAATCCATCGCTCTGCATCATAATCTGCCCACAACTCAGAATTAATCAGCGTATTTGTCCCAGCTTTCCACATATGCGGTACAGGGTTTATTGCAGCGTCCTTTTGTATTGTTTTCGTTACCACCGCACCCGCACCCGCTTTGGCGGCTTCAATGAGGCCTTCAGCCGAATACGACAATGGGCCAGATCCTAAAATAAACGGACTTTCCAGCTTTACGCCACACAGGTTTGTTGTTAAATCAGCCATTTATAGTCCTCCAATATTCATCCGTCGCCTCTCGCATATCCGCCTTGATGCGCTCTTCATCCAAGGTAAGCAATTTTTTGTTTTCCATCAATGTTTCGCCCGCTACTACTACTCTGGAAATGTCGGAGGAATTACGATACATAATCAGTTGGCTAATGGAATTCCCTTCGTTAAAAGGCGTAGGGGCATCCATCGAAATTGCCAAATAGTCCGCCTGCATTCCCGCCTTCAAAGCGCCCACATCCTGTATGCCAACCGCTTTGGCGCCCATAAAGGTTGCCATCCTGAATATTTCGGGCATGGTTATTACATCCACAGAAGTCATGCGCCTTGCTTTATGGATATAGTAGGTTGTGCGCATGATCTCCATCATGCTACCCACTTCTCCGTCTGTCCCCAGGCCTACATTTATGCCGTGATCCAGCATTTCCCGAACAGGCGCAATGCCATTTCCGCTATTTGCATTAGAAATTGGTTGATGGCTTACCCGAATATTCTCTCTGCCCATCATATCCAATTCGCTGGGATCCATCACGACGCACTGCGAGGCCAGCAGCCTTTCGCTTAATATACCTAGCTCATTATATACTTCAGCAGCAAATTTTCCGTATTTCTCTAGGCAATACCGGCCTTCATCCACGCTCTCGCATAAATGAATTTGCAAAGAGTCGTCTAATTCTACAGCCATTTTATATGCTGTGCGCAAAAAGTCCGTATCACATGTAAATGTGGTATGTGCGCACATAATGCCTCTTACAAGCTTTGCTCCTCTTTCACGTTGCCTGATTATAAAGTCCCGATTCTCCTGAAGGCCCGCCAACCCGTTTTGTATGCTAATTCTCTGGGTTGCTTCAAAGCCAAGCACACCCCGCAGCCCACACGCCTCCACGATGTCGGCTTCTTGGGCCAATGCCCCCGGTATGGCAAACGGCGCTTCCAGCGTATCATCAAAGCAAGTTATCCCATTGCGTATCATGTCTACGCAGGCATAACGCGTTGTCAGTTTTACCAAATCCGGCGTTATGCGGTCCTCAACCTGCGGCCACCAATACTGCTCAAGTCTAGGCTTTAACGTGCGCGCATTACAATGTAGCGGCGTCCCATGTGAAATAACGCCATACATATGATCTGTCTCTTATACACATCTCCGAGCCCACGAGACCCTAAGACATCT
>ENA-OZGX01000281-OZGX01000281.1-human-gut-metagenome-genome-assembly--contig:-NODE-281-length-26708-cov-5.680261_pt1 | contig 26708 bp, 21 predicted proteins | sample MGYA00244040_ERZ653674 | MGnify/ENA primary metagenome ERZ653674 (study PRJEB26926, sample SAMN06165232) | human gut metagenome | biome: ENVO:00009003; feature: ENVO:2100002; material: ENVO:00002003... | reverse complement strand
GGGTCTCGTGGGCTCGGAGATGTGTATAAGAGACAGATGAAGGAGGAGAGCATGGAATTTCGCCACGAATACAAGTTTCAGATCAGCCCGCTGGATCGGCAGATCCTTTTGTCCCGGCTTCGACCCCTAGGGCTGGAGGACCCTCACGCCCAAGGCGGGGAATATCAGGTATGTAGCCTGTATTTCGACGATCTACAGGACACGGCCCTGCGGCAGAAGCTGGACGGGGTGGAGGATCGGGATAAATTCCGCTTGCGGTATTACAATGGGGATCTCTCCTTTATCCGGCTGGAAAAGAAAAGCAAGCGGGGCGGCCTTTGCCAAAAGCGCAGCGCCCGGCTGACCCAAGGCCAGGCGGAGGCCATCCTGGCGGGCAGGGCGGCGGCCCTCCAGCAAAGCAAAGACCCGTTGCTTACGGAGTTCTATACCCGGCTTTGCGCGGGCTTGCGGCCGGCGGCCCTTACGGCCTACCGGCGGGAACCCTTTGTTTACGCCCCCGGCAACGTCCGCATCACCATCGACCGGGATATCCGCACCGGCGTCTATGCCCGCTGCCTGGATGCCGCCCAGGCGGCCCTGGTGCCTGCGGCGGCCCCGGACGATATGGACGCCCTGGTGCTGGAGGTAAAATACGACGCATTTTTACCAGACCTGATCCGGCAGGCGATCCATTTGGATGGGCGGCCCTGGACTGCCTTTTCCAAATACGCCCAGTGCCGCAGGTTCGGATAAGGTGAATCAATAGGAGGAGCGAATTATGACCTTTCAGGATGTATTCAAAAGCAGCTTTTTGGAAAACGTAACCGCCGTGTCCCTGTTGGACATGGCCATTGCCCTGGCCTTGGCCTTTGCGGTGGGGGTGTTTATTTTTCTCGTATATAAAAAGACCTACAAAGGGGTGATGTACTCCTCCACCTTTGGGGTGACCCTCATCGCCCTGACCATGATCGCCACCCTGGTGATCCTGGCGGTCACCAGCAACGTGGTGCTGAGCCTGGGCATGGTGGGCGCCCTGTCCATCGTCCGGTTCCGGTCCGCCATCAAGGACCCCTTGGACATCGCCTTCCTGTTCTGGTCCATCGGCGCGGGCATCGTGCTGGCGGCGGGGCTTATCCCCCTGGGGGTGATCGGCAGCCTGCTGATCGGGGCGGTGCTGCTGGTGTTCGTGAACCATAAGAGCAACGACCAGCCCTATGTGGCGGTGATCGGCCTATCCGCCCAGGCGGAAGCAACGGTAATGGATGTCCTTTCCAAGGGGACGAAAAAACAGGCGGTCAAAACCAAGACCGTCACCCCGGACGGCATGGAGCTCACCGTGGAAGTGCGGCTGCGGGAGAACAGCACCGCATTTGTGAACAGCCTGGCAGCCATACCCGGCGTGACCCGGACGGCGCTGGTGAGCTATAACGGAGACTATATGGGCTAAGGGCCGCGCAAGGAGGTGACCCCTTTGATACGGAGCAAGTTTACAGACAGGGTTTGCGTATGGATCGTGGCGGCGGCCCTGGCGTTCACCATCCTGTTTTGCTACACGGACGCGTTGGGGGTCCAGGCGGCGGAAATGGAACTTGGATATGAAACCCGGTTATTTGACGATACCCGGGTGCATACCCTGGATATCCAGGTGGATGCGGAAGATTGGGAGCAAATGCTGTCCGACGCCGCCAGCAAGACCTATATCCCCTGCACCCTGGTGATCGACGGGGAAACCATCGGCAACGCGGCCATCCGGCCCAAGGGGAACACCTCCCTTTCCAGCGTATCCACCATGGATAGCCAACGCTACAGCTTTAAGGTGGAGTTTGACCACTATGCATCCGGCCAGACCTATCACGGACTGGATAAGCTATCCCTGAACAACCTGATCTACGATACCACGTACCTGAAGGATTACCTGGTATACGACATGATGAACTACATCGGTGCGGACGCGCCCCTCTCCAGCTTCGTCAACATCACGGTGAACGGGGAGGCCTGGGGCCTGTACCTGGCGGTGGAGGGGGTTGAGGAGGCCTTCCTCCAGCGGAACTATGGCAGCGATTATGGGGAGCTATATAAGCCGGATTCCATGCAGCTCAGGAACGATATGCAGGATATGCGCCGGCAATTTGAGGAAGAGGACGGGGCGCAGGCAGCGGCGGAGGAAGGTGCACAGCCCTCTGCCGCCCCGGATGCAACGCCGGAGGCGGGCATGGCGCCTGGGGATTTCCAGCCACCGGAGAATTTTGACCCGGAAGACATGGACTTCGGGGATTTTGAGCCACCGGCCGACTTTGACCCGGAGTCCATGGGTACCCCCCCAGAGGGCATGGAGCCTGACGGCGGCTTCAGGGAAGGCGGCTTTGGCGGCCGGGGCGGTTCCAGCGGCGGGCCGGGGCGCTCGGGCAGCAGCGATGTGGCCCTCCAGTATATCGACGACGACCCGGAGAGCTACTCCAACATCTTCGATTCCGCCAAAACCGATATCACTCCGGCGGACCAAGCCCGGCTCATCGCCTCCCTCAAGCAGCTCTCCACCGGGGAAAACCTGGAGGAGGTGGTGAACGTCGACGAGGTGCTCCGCTACTTTGTGGCCCACAATTTCGTGGTGAGCTTCGATAGCTATACCGGCACCATGACCCATAACTATTACCTTTACGAGGAAGATGGCCGGCTATCCATGATCGCCTGGGACTATAACCTGGCCTTTGGCACCTTCAGCGGCGGAGGCAGCGGGGATAGCGCCGCCACGGCGGTGAATTATCCCATCGATACCCCGGTTTCCGGCACCACCCTGGAAGACCGGCCCCTCTTGGGCCAGCTGCTAGCCAACGAGACCTACCTGGACCAGTACCACGCCATCTTTGATGAATTCATCAGCGGGTACTTTGAAAGCGGCCACTTCGAGCAGGTGCTGGAGCAGGCGGTAAGCCTCATTAGCCCCTATGTGGAGCAGGACCCCAGCGCATTCTATACCTATGAAGAATTCCAGGCGGGCGTAGAGGCCCTGCGCATCTTCTGCCAGCTGCGGGCCCAAAGCGTCCGGGGCCAGCTGGATGGCACCATCCCCGCCACGGAGGAGGGCCAGCAAGCTGATTCCTCCGCCCTTATCGATACGGGAAGCCTCAGCCTCAGCGACCTGGGCTCCATGAACATGGGCGGCCGGGGCGGCGGCTTTGGCGGCGACCGGGGCGGCGATTGGGGCGACCGGATGCCCGGGGATAGGACGGAGCGCAGCCAGGCCCCGGACGGGGCGTCGGAGGACGCCGGCAATGCGCTGGCGGAACAGGCCCCGCCGGAGGGCCAGATATCCGGCGACCCCGCCGAAGGGGCGGCGAACGGGCCGCCTGCAGCAGCGCCCCAGGAACCGGCGTAACGGCAAGCCCTGGTCCACAGTTCGGACCAGGGCGTTTTCTTTTAGTATTTTTGGAAAAATGCGTTGACAAGAATATAGCATGGTGATATTATAATGATATCAAATCAATCGGAGGCTACGGCTATGAATGAAATGATCCTCACCAATAAAAACCATGGTATGCGGGCGCTGGTCCTGTGGATCCTGGCCTTTGTGGCAAGCATTTTTCTCTGCGTGATCGGTTCCAGCCTGGTGGATACCTATGGCGGCTCCAACGTGGAAGGGGCCCTGGGGGTATTCCTTCTGGTGCTGGGGATCCTGTGGATCAGCTTAGGCTGGCTTTTTCTCTGCGGCCTAAAGGTGCTCAAGCCCCAGGAGGCCCTGGTGCTGACCCTGTTCGGCAAATATGTGGGCACCCTTAAGGGGGAGGGCTTTTACTACGTGAATCCCTTCTGCGTGGCGGTAAACCCGGCGGCCAAGACCCGGCTCAACCAGAGCGGGGATGTGGACGGGGGCCAAAACCGTCTGACCTTGTCGGTGCATAGCGGGGGGAACGGCGCTGCGGTGACGGGGGATGCGGCGGGCAAGAAGATCTCCCTGAAGATCATGACCCTCAACAACAACCGCCAGAAGATCAACGATTGCCTGGGCAACCCGGTGGAGATCGGCATTGCGGTGATGTGGCGGGTGGTGGATACGGCCAAGGCGGTATTCACGGTGGATAATTATAAGGAATACCTTTCCCTGCAATGCGACAGCGCCCTGCGGAACATCGTGCGGATCTATCCCTATGACATCGCCCCCAACGTGGATACCACCGGGGACGGCATCGCGGACGAAGGGAGCCTGCGGGGTTCCAGCGAGGTGGTAGCGGCCCGCATTCGGGATGAGATCCAAAGCAAGGTGCAGGAAGCGGGCCTGGAGATCCTGGAAGCCCGGATCACCTACCTGGCCTACGCGCCGGAGATCGCAGCGGTGATGCTGCAACGGCAGCAGGCTTCCGCCATCATCGACGCCAGGAAGATGATCGTGGACGGGGCCGTGGGCATGGTGGAGATGGCCCTGGAACGGCTGAATGAAACCCAAGTGGTGGAGTTGGACGAGGAGCGCAAGGCCGCCATGGTCTCCAACCTGCTGGTGGTGCTGTGCGGCAACCACGACGCCCAGCCGGTGGTCAACTCCGGGAGCCTGTACTAACATGGCGGGCAACCAGAAAAAACAGATCCCCCTGCGGCTGTCCACCAAGCTATACGACGCCATCGCGGCCTGGGCGGAGGATGATTTCCGCTCGGTGAACGGGCAGATCGAATACCTGCTCTCCGAGTGTGTGCGCCAGCGCAAGAAGAATGGCAAATACGTCTCGGATACCCTGGACGAACCGCCGGAGCTGGATATAGAATAGGCAGCCTGCCTGGCAGGGGCACATGGAAGAAGGCGGACGCGATTCCTCTAAGGGGGAGTACGGGTCTGCCTTTGGCGCGCCTTTTATGCTGATCCCTGGGTTCCTTGAGGGGTAGGAGCTTTCCCAACACGCCGATACGCCAAGCGAGACACTGTTTTATTCGGACGGGGCTTTGCTGGGCAAGGGGATATGGCTGGGCTCGGCTGGGCGTGACGGCGGGTTCAATTATTATTTGAGACATGAGCAGCGGATCAAGCAACGCTTTCATGGGGGGCGGCGTGGGCGCGGAGCGCCCGCAAAGCAGGAGCCTATGGCCCCTGCTTTGGTTTGGGAGCCGGGAACAAAGCCCCCTGGCCCCCAAACGCCGCCGCTCCCGGTGAACCCAACGGCGCTTGCATCTATTTCATCCCGTCAAACAAGCCAGCATTTTGTGCCGGGGATACCATAGGGGGTAGCTCACCCATAGCCATGGCAAACCCTGGGCAAACGAAAAAGGCCTCGAAATCGAGGCCTTTGTTGCTTTTTCTAATGCACCGAATTAATCCGCAGTGCGGCATAAATAGGGGATTAGGAAGCCTTTGCTCATAGAGCGTCGAGAGGGTTAACGGTGATTCTGGAAGCAAGCGCTGCAGTAGATGGGCCGATCGTTCTTGGGAACAAACGGGATCTTGGTGGGCGCACCGCAATCGGCGCAAATGGCATCGTACATTTCACGCTCGCCATTGCGCTGGGATTTCCGGGCGTTCCTGCATGCCTTGCAGCGGATGGGCTCGTTTTGGAAACCCTTTTCAGCGTAGAACTCCTGCTCGCCGGCAGAGAAAACGAACTCCGCGCCGCAATCCTTGCATACCAAAGTCTTGTCTTGGAACATTGTGAACAAATCCCCTTGTAAAAAATTTTTCCGATCGTCCGTTTTTTCGGCTGACCTGGTCTTTGACCCCACACCCGCCGTCTGGAAGGTTCGCTACTAGGCCATACGCCGCCCACTACTACTCCTCTCGCAGCCCCAAGGGGGATACGGACGGACTTACATCTAAGCCGCACCATGCTCACGGGCGCTTTGGCCCGCTTACGTGGATCGTTTCGCCTGCGGCTGGCATCGACTTGCAACCACAGCCCGAAAAATCCGAACAACCTACAGGCTATTATAATCTATGTGGCGAAAAAACACAACAAATATTTTACCGGACTAGCCTAAAAACATTTATTTTTTCTGCCTAATGGTGGGGGATGGGGTCATATTGCGCCCTGGGGCCCCCAACATATTTAGGCCGGGTCCACGCCATTACCAGGTTGGCTTGCCCGATCCGGCGGGTTTTGGCGTGCACGGGAACAGCCACGGGCTTCAGGTGCATCCCGATCAAGGTGCCGCCGATATCTAATCCGGCAGCGGCTTTAGCCTTAAGATCCTCTACCATAACCGGATCCTGAAAACGGGCCATGGCTTCCATGGCCATGGCGCCGCCAGCATGGAGCTGGGGCCGAACCCAGACCTGCTGCAGATCATAGGCTTCCAAGCAGGCCCGCTCCGCCACCAGACAGCGGTTGAGATGCTCGCAGCACTGGATGCACAGGTAAAGGCCCCGCTCCTTGGCCGCCGGCAGCAGCGCGTCCATGACTGCTTGGGCAGTCTCCTGTGAGGAGCCGGTACCGATCATCTGGCCGCATATCTCGCTAGTAGAGCAGCCTACCACCACCATATCGCCGGCCTTAAGGGTAACCGCAGCCGCCAATAGCTCTTCCATGGCCTCTTGGGCTTGGATATAAATGTTGTTCATTGTTTCCACTCCTAGCATGGCGTACAGGAAAGGGCAACCTCCTATCCTCTTGACGCAAAATATCGGGCCCCCTTGAGGCGCAGGCCGGGACAACATAAAAGTGCACTGCTACCGTCTGAGGGTCCATGCCATTATACCTTTTTTCCAGCAGGGAAGCAATGGAGGCAGGCATACTCTTGACAAGGCCCCGAAAGGAAATCTATACTTATCCTGAATCGTTATAGATGAAAGGGATATATAAATGGATGAGACAATAACGCGCAGGACGCTGGGGGCTTTAAATCCCGGTGAAAGCGGATATGTATATAGCGTAAACGCGGCGGATCCCCGGATGCGCCGGCGAATCGTGGATATGGGCATCACCCCGGGCACCCGGATTACCATTATAAAGACGGCACCCATGGGAGACCCCATCGAGATCACCCTGCGGGGCTATTCCCTATCCCTGCGGCGGGAGGACGCTTTGCAGATCACCCTGATGGACGAGGGAGAAGCACAAACCCTCAAACACAAGCAGTTGGAAGCTCTCAAAGCCCATGAGCAGCAGTCCCGCAGTCAGCTGGGCCACGCCTCCGATACGGATCAGGCCAGCCACGAACGGGCGGCGCGGCTGACGGTATCTTTTAGCAGCGGCGACTGCGCTGGATGCGCTGACACTTGGGGCAAGGCTGGAGATTGCCCGGCACAGAATATAGCCCCGGAGGATGACACAGACGGGCAGCCGGTGAAGTTGGCCCTGGTGGGTAACCCCAACTGCGGCAAGACCACCTTGTTCAACGCCATGACCGGCGGGCGGGAATATGTGGGCAATTGGCCGGGGGTCACGGTAGAAAAAAAGGAAGGCCGGATCAAACAGCCAAACCTGGGCCAAGTGGGGCAGGACGCTATCTGCACCCACGGCCATGACATTACCCTGGTAGATCTACCGGGGATCTATTCCCTATCTCCCCATTCCATGGAAGAATTGGTGGCCCGGCGTTTCATCGTGGAAGAAAAGCCCGATGCCATCATCAATATTGTAGACGGTACCAATCTGGAGCGGAACCTGTACCTGACCGTACAGCTTATGGAGCTGGAGCGGCCCATGATCATCGCCCTAAACATGATGGATGAGGTGGAAAAACAGGGGGATAAAATCGACGTAGAACGGTTGTCTCTGGAGTTAGGAGTTCCAGTGATCCCCATTTCTGCCCGAACGGGGCTGGGGATTGAGGACCTGCTGGCCCAGGCCCAGCGGCTGATCCATGCCATTCATACCCAGCTCCACGAGGGCTTCAACATTGAGCCGGACGACCTGTACGATGATTTGACCCATATGGCCCATCACCGGATCGGCCAGTTGGTAGAGCCCTATGTGCAGAAAGCCGGCCTACCCCTTCACTGGGCCCAGATTAAGATCCTGGAAGGGGATAGCCTGCTGCGCCAAAGCCTGCATCTACCCGAGGACGTATCCAAACAGGTGGACGCGGTGGTGGCGGAATATGCCGCGGCCAGCCCCCTGGGGGACAATGAAACCATGGTGGCGGACAGCCGCTACCGGTATGTGGAGCGGGTATGCGCCGCCGCCCTCAAGCGGGCCAGGCGGCCGGAGGACCCTTCCCCTGCCAGCCGGATCGACGCCATCCTTACCCACAAAATATGGGCTATGCCCATATTCCTGGGGATCATGTTGCTGATCTTCACTTTGACTTTCTCAACCGTGGGGGCCTGGCTCTCAGACTTGGTCAGCGAGTCCATCGGTTCCTTGCTGATCCCCTTTGTGCGCCAGGCTTTGGAAGCCTCAGGCGCCTTTTCCTGGCTCACTGGCCTGGTGTGCGACGGCATTCTGACTGGCGTGGGGGGCGTGCTTACCTTCCTGCCTCAGATCGCCATCCTGTTCTTCTGCCTGTCCTTGCTGGAGGACAGCGGTTATATGAGCCGGATTGCCTTTATCATGGATAAGCCCATGCGACGCTTTGGCCTCTCCGGCAAGAGCTTCATCCCCCTTCTGATGGGCTTTGGCTGCACCGTGCCCGCCGCCATGGGGGCCCGCACCATGGACAACGAAAAGGACAAGCGCATGACCATCCTGCTATTGCCCTTTATGAGCTGTTCCGCCAAGCTGCCGGTTTACGGGCTGATTGCCGGTGCATTTTTCGCAAAGGGAAGGGGTCTGGTGATCTTCTCCCTATATGGTCTGGGGATCCTGTTGGGGATCCTGTCCGGCTTGCTTTTCAAGAAAAAGCTGTTTCAGGGTCAGGACGCCCCCTTTGTAATTGAGTTGCCCCCTTATCGAATTCCCACCGCCCGGAATACCTTTACGCACGTATGGGAGCGGGTATCTCATTTTTTGCAAAAAGCCGGCACCATTATCTTTGCCATGAGTGTTGCCCTGTGGTTTTTGCAAAACTACAGCTTCCAGTTCACCATGACAGCGGATACCTCAAAAAGCATTTTAGGTACCCTGGGAAGTATTTTGGCTCCTTTGTTTAAGCCTCAGGGCTTTGGTACCTGGCAGGCGGCTGTGGCCCTTCTCACGGGCCTTGTGGCTAAGGAGGCGGTGGTGTCCAGCTTGGCCATGTTCTACGGCTTCTCCCTGTCCGCCCAGGATACCGCCATTGCGGCCGCCCTATCCAATACCTTCACCCCCCGGGCCGCCTATGCTTTCCTGGTGTTCGTGCTGCTATATACCCCCTGCGTGGCCGCTGTATCCACCATGCGGCGGGAGTTGAACAGCCGGGGCTGGACTGCCTTCGCCGTGGTTTGGCAGATCGCCGTGGCCTATGTGGCCAGCTTCCTGGCCTATTCCCTGCTGGGGCTGTTTATGGCCTAGCAGGGACACAAAGCTTAATCCCAAAGATTGCCCGCAACATTTCACAGAAAAGCCTGTTTTATCCATTCCCCTTTATGTTATACTAAGGTTATAGAAGAAAGTGCGCCGTCCGTCCGGGACATGACCCCGGCGCCGGCGCGGGAAAGGGGAATGAAAATATGCGTATTACCATCACGGGCAAGAACATTGAGGTATCGGAATACCTCTCGGATCTCGTAACCAAAAAGGTATCCAAGCTTGACAAGTATTTCCCCGAGGACACCGAAGCACATGTTACCCTGGCGGTAGAGCGCAACCGCCACATCGTTGAGGTTACGATCCCCTATGCGAGCGGCATCATTCGCGGAGAAGTGGCTTCCGGCGATATGTATGCATCTGTGGACAGCGTGCTGGCTAAGTTGGAGCACCAGATTGTGAAACACCGCACCAAGCTGGAGAAGAATCTTCGGCAGGGCGCATTTCGGGCGGAGCCTGTATATGCGCCGCTGGATGATGCGGAGGAAGAAGAACGAAAGGTTGTTCGGGTGAAGCGTTTTGCCATCAAACCCATGAGCGTAGAGGAAGCTATTTTGCAGATGGAGCTGCTGGGCCATTCCTTCTATGTGTTTGAAAATGCAGAGGAGGGCAATGTAAATGTTCTATATCTGCGCAAAGATGGCAACTATGGCTTGATCGAGCCGGAATCTTGATCCATAGATTGTTTCTTACCATAGCGGCCTTGTTATTGGTCGCATGAACCTTTGTATAGCCAAAGACGGCATGGCTGCGGCCATGCCGTCTTTTTATCCATGGCCGATTGGGATCCAAAACCCCAGGGTGCCATTTTTGCAATATGTGGCGCCGGCCTTGGGGAAGATGCCATGGGCTTTTTTGAAAAAATGTCGAAATATGGGAATAGGCGCGTTTAGGGTTGCATGGAAGCTACTAAATATGTATACTAGATAGGCAAACATATACAATATATTGTGCCACATGGGAAAAAACCAGGGGCGCGGGAATCGACAAAGGAGTAGGAACATGATCGACAGCATAAAAAAACGGGACGGCCGGATCGTGTCTTTTGATTTGGAAAAGATCACAGCCGCCATTGAAAAGGCCTTTACAGCTACCGGCGTACATAGGGAAAATCCGGCGGCGCTGGCCATGCAGGTGGCTACCCGATTGGAGGAGGCGGGGCTGACCCAGCCGGAGGTGGAGCAGATTCAGGACTGCGTGGAGCAGGTGCTTATAGATAACGGCCATGTGCGCACTGCCAAGGCCTATATCCTCTATCGGGCAGAGCGCACCCGGATCCGCCAGGCCAACACCCGGCTGATGAAGATCTACGAGGACATCACCTATACCGATGCCAGCGACAGCGATATCAAGCGGGAAAACGCCAACATCGACGGCAACACCGCCATGGGCTCCATGCTCAAATACGGCAGCGAGGGCGCCAAGCAGTTTTATGAGATGTTTGTCCTGCACCCGGAGCATGCACAAGCCCATCGGGAAGGAGACATCCACATCCACGACCTGGATTTTTATACCCTCACCACCACCTGCTGCCAGATCGACCTATTGCAGCTGTTTGCAGGCGGGTTTTCCACCGGCCATGGGGTTTTGCGGGAGCCCAAGCACATTTCCAGCTACGCGGCCTTGGCCTGCATTGCTATCCAGTCCAACCAGAACGACCAGCATGGGGGCCAGAGCATTGTGAATTTCGATTATGGCCTGGCGCCCGGCGTGGCCAAGACCTATCGGCAAAACTATGCTCGGCACCTTTCCAGGAGCCTGGAGCTGCTTGGGGCGGACAAAGCGGAGGTGGAGGCAGGCCGTAAGGCGGTGGAAGCCACAGGCCTTATCCCCTGCCTGGATGATGGCAACGGCTATTTGGAAGCGGAAGCCAAGGCATATTTAGAGGCCGGATTGGGAGCGGAAACCTTCCAGAAGGCTCAGACCTTTGCTCGGGAGAAGGCCCTGGAGGATACCGACCGGGAGACCTACAAGGCCATGGTGGCCCTGATCCACAATCTGAACACCATGCATTCCCGGGCGGGGGCCCAGACCCCTTTTTCCAGCATCAATTACGGCATGGACGTGAGCGCGGAAGGCCGCATGGTGATGAAAAACGTGCTCCTTGCCACCGAGGCGGGCCTGGGCCATGGGGAGACGCCTATCTTCCCCATCCAGATCTTCCGGGTAAAGGAGGGGGTCAACTACAACCCGGGCGATCCTAATTACGACTTGTTTCGCCTGGCCTGCCGGTGCAGCGCCAAGCGGCTCTTCCCCAATTTTTCCTTCCTGGACGCCCCCTTTAACCTGGCCTATTACAAGCCCGGCCACTATGAGACCGAAGTGGGCTATATGGGCTGTCGCACCCGGGTCATGGGGAACGTATACGACCCGGAGAACCAGATCGCGCCCCGGCGGGGCAACCTGAGCTTTACCACCATCAACCTGCCCCGGATCGCCATATTGGCCAACGGCAACATCGAATGGTTCTTCGACGAGCTGGACCGGAAGATCGATCTGTGCGTGGAGCAGCTTTTGGAGCGCTTTGCCATCCAGTGTAAGAAGAAGGTGTGCAATTATCCCTTCCTCATGGGGGAAGGCTGCTGGTTAGGCAGTGAGAACCTGGGCTGGAACGACGAGGTGGGTGAGGTGCTCAAGCACGGTACCCTATCCGTAGGGTTTATCGGCCTGGCGGAGTGCCTTAAGGCCCTTATCGGCCAGCACCATGGGGAAAGCGAACGGGCCCAGAACCTGGGCCTGGAGATCATTTCCCATATGCGCAAGAGAATGGACGACATTTCCCAAACCCGCAAGCTGAATTTTACCCTGCTGGCCACGCCGGCGGAGGGGTTGTCCGGCCGGTTTGTAAAGCTGGACCGCAAGCGGTTTGGGTCGCTGCCCGGCATTACCGACCGGGAATACTATACCAACAGCTTTCATGTGCCGGTGTATTTCCCCATCGGCGCCTTCGACAAGATCCGGCTGGAGGCCCCCTACCACGCCCTGACCAACGCGGGGCACATCAGCTACGTGGAGCTGGATGGGGATACGGCCCAGAACCTGGAAGCCTTTGAGAGCATCGTGCGGTGCATGAAGGAGGCGGGCATCGGTTATGGTTCCATCAACCACCCGGTGGACCGGGATGGGGTATGCGGCTATAATGGCATCATCGGGGATACTTGTCCCCGGTGCGGCAGGACAGAGCATGACGGCCCTCATTTCCAGCGGATCCGGCGGATCACCGGGTATCTGGTGGGCACCATGGATAAATGGAACGACGCCAAGCGGGCGGAAGAAGCCCAGCGGGTGAAGCATACCCTATAGGAGGCGCCCCATGCGGATACGGGTATTCGGTTTGGTGCAGGATTCCATTGTGGATGGGCCGGGGCTGCGGACGGCGGTGTTTGTCCAGGGCTGCTCCCACCATTGCCCGGGCTGCCACAATCCAGGCTCCCACGACCCCAACGCCGGCCAGGAAATGGATACGGAGGACATCCTGGCCAAGATGCGTCACAATCCCCTATGCGGGGGCTTGACCCTTTCCGGGGGGGAACCCTTTGAGCAGGCGGCTGCCTGTTTGGATCTGGCCAAAGGGGCCCACGCCCAGGGGAAGCAGGTATGGACCTATACGGGCTATATCCTAGAGGAACTGCGGGCCATGGAGGACCCGGCTATACAGGGGCTGCTCCAGGAGACGGATGTGCTGGTGGACGGCCCATATTTGGAGGCCCAGCGCTCCTTGGAGCTGAAGTTCCGGGGCAGTAAGAACCAGCGGCTCATCGACATGGGAAAGACCGGCGACGGCCCTGTGATCCTGTGGCAGGACCCCTGGGACAACCTATAAGTGGGCCTGTTGTAAAATCCAACCTTCAGGCGAAAACGGAAAAAAGTGACGGAAGATCGCAATTTCGATGATTTTCCATCACTTTTTTGTTTTATGGAGCAAGGTGCATTTTGCAACGCCCCTAGCCCCGCTTACGCCGCTGCATGGACTGGGGCGCCGGGCTATCAGCAATTTAAGGGTGCGGGGTAGAGGGCAGGGATCTTCCGCAGGCCCTTGCTCGTGGAGAAGGTGCGCGCCAAAGGGAACAGGATCCGTTCCAAAGGCAAATACAACAGGCGGCCGAAGCCGCCTTTTTTGTAGCATCTTTTTTTACGCGTACACCACTGTACCGGTTTTTCCCTGCAGGGCGTCCACGGCCTTTTCCAGGGAGGTGATCAGGGTCTCCCGGCCGGGCTTGCTGGCGGCGAAGAGCACCGCCGCTTCCACCTTGGGCAGCATGGAGCCGGGGGCAAACTGGCCTTCCGCCATATATTGGCGGGCCTGGGCCACGCTGAGCCGGTCCAGCCCCTTTTGATCCGGCTTGTTGTAGTTGACGCATACCTGGTCAACGCCGGTAAGGATCAGCAGCTGGTCCGCGTCCACGGCTTCCGCCAGCTTTTCCGAGGCGAAGTCCTTGGCGATCACAGCGGCGGTGCCCCGAATCCGGCCGTTTTCCCGGATCACAGGGATGCCGCCTCCACCGGCGGCGATGGTGACAAAGCCTTGGGCCACCAGGCATTTGATGGCGTCCAGCTCCACGATCTCCACCGGCAGGGGAGAGGGTACCACCCGGCGCCAGCCCCGGCCTGCGTCCTCCTTGAAGGTCTGATCCGGGTTTTCCCGTTGAATGGCTTCCGCCTCCGCCTGGGTGTAAAAGCGGCCGATGGGCTTGCTAGGGTTCTGGAAGCGGGGGTCCTGCTGGTCCACCACCACCTGGGTGAGCAGCGTCACCGCCTGCTTGTCCAGGCCCCGAGCCTGCATGGCGTCCATAAGGCACTGCTGGATGTGGTAGCCGATCATGCCCTGGCTCATGGCCCCACACACGTCAAAGGGCATGGCTGGGGTAATGGCGTCGGCATATTCGTTCTGCTGCACGATGCGGCCCACCTGGGGGCCATTGCCGTGGGTGAGGATCACCTCATAGCCCATGGCGATGAGGTCCGCGATATAGTCCGCCGTCTGCCGCACCACCGCCAGCTGGGCTTGGGCGGTGGCGGGCTTGCCGGCTTCCTGGAGGGCGTTGCCTCCCAGGGCGATGAGAATTCGTTTACCCATATATGCGATGGTTCTCCTTATCGATCAAAAATACAGATGGCTTTGGCGTCCCGCTGGACGAACTTGCCCGTGCCGGGGGCTGCCAGGCAGGTCCCATCCTGGATGATGGGCTTGCCGGCAAGGTATACGGCCTGGGCAAAGCCGCTGAGGGTCTGGCCGTCGAAGGGATTCCAATCCACCGGACTGTGGAGCACGGCAGGGGAGATGACCTTTTCCTCCGACGGGTCGAAGATCACCAGGTCCCCGTCGCTGCCGGGAGCCAGGGCGCCCTTGCGGGGATACATGCCGAAGGCCCGGGCCGGGTTGGCGCTGAGCAGCTCCACCATCTTGGACAGGGAGATTCGGCCGGCCTTGACCCCGTAGGTGTATAGGGCAGGCAGGCGGGTCTCCATGCCAGGCAGGCCGTTGGGGGTGGCGGTAAAGTCGTTGCCGCCGGTGGCCTTGTTGGCCAGGGTGAAGCCGCAGTGATCCGAACTGACCACCCCGATGCGGCCCTCCTGGATGCCCTGCCACAGGGCTTCCACGTCCGCCTTGCTGCGCAGCGGCGGGCTGCAAATGAAGTTGGCCCCGTCCGGCCGGTCGTACTGGGACATATCCATGGTCAGGTAGTGGATGCAGGTCTCCGCGTAAACGTGAACCCCTTCGTCCTGGGCCTTGCGGAGGATATCCAGGCTCTCCTTGCAGGAAAGGTGGAAGATATACAGGTTGCCGCCGGTGACCTTGGCCAGGTAGATGGCCCGGTTCACCGCCTCGGACTCCACCAGGTTGTGCTTGCACAGGGGGAAGTAGTGGGGGCTGGTCTTGCCCGCCGCCTTAAAGGCGTCGGAGAAATAGTAACACATGGCGTCGTTTTCCGCGTGGACCCCCACGATGCCCCCGTGCTGGGCAGTAATCCGCAGGGCCTCGTACAGGGCCGCATCATCGGACATACGCCCCTGGCGGGAATAGGTCATGTACAGCTTGGCGGAGGGGATGCCCCCCTGGATCAGGCCAGGCAGCTCCCCGATGGTTTCCGCGTCCGAGCGGGTCAGGCAGGCATGGAAGGCGTAATCCGTAATGGACTGGCCCTCAAACTGGGACTTGCGCAGGGCGCAGGTATCGGTCAGGGACTTGGTCTTGTCCCACTGGATGGCGAAATCGCATACCGTGGTCACGCCCCCAAAGGCGGCAGAGCGGGTGGCGGAGGTAAAATCGTCCCCGGCAAAGCTGCCCTTGAAGGGATGATGGATATGCACATGGGGGTCGATGAGCCCAGGCAGCACCAGCTTGCCTGCGGCATCCACGGTTTCCTTGGCTTCGCCCAGGCTGCCGTGGGGGCCGATGGCAGCCACTTTACCGTCCTTTATGGCTACGTCGTAGGGATAGCTTCCCTCCGCCGTAACCACCGTACCATTCCGAACCAACAGATCGAACATGGCAGTTCCCTCCTTAATGGGCTGCTTTAGCCTGGATGCAGCGCTCCACCGCAGACAGCACGGTGGGGATCATCTCAGGCAATAGATCCCGGTGGCAGATCATCCGCACATAGGCGGGGCCTACGGGCTTGGCCTTTACGCCGAAGTTCTCCAGGCTGCCGCAGAACTCCAGGGCGGTCATGCCCACGGTGGACACGTCCAGCCGCACCACGTTGGTCTGTACCTGGGCCATATCGATGCCGATGCCCAGCTTTTGCAGGCCCCGGGCCAGGGTTTGGGCCTTTTCATGATCTAGCTGCAGGTCCTTGTAATGGTTCAGACCCACGATGCCCGCCGCGGCCACGATGCCGCCCTGGCGCCAGCCGCCGCCCAGCATCTGCCGCATGACCCGGGCCCGTTCGATCACGGCCTTGGGGCCCATCATGATGGAGCCGATGGGGCAGGAGAGGCCCTTGCTCAGGCAAAGGGATACCACGTCCACCTTTTCGCACAGCACGGCGGGATCCATCTTCAGGCTCACCGCCGCGTTCAGCACCCGGGCGCCGTCCAGATAGACCGGAAGCCCGTGCCGGTGGGCAATGTCGCACACCGCGTCCATGTGCGCCTTATCCACCACCAGGCCCTGGTTCAGGTCGAAGGTGTTCTCCAGGCAGACCAGGGTGGTGGGGGCGTTCTGGATGGCGGGGGAGATGATGTTGGCTTCCAGCTGTTCCAGGTCATAGTGGCCGCCGGGTGCGGGCAAGGGGCGAGCCTGTACGCCGCAGATCTGGGCCAGAGCCGCCACTTCTAGGTTATACATATGGGACTTATCGTGGAGGATGATCTGCTCGCACTTGTTGGTGAGGGACAAGACGGCCGCCTGGTTGCTCATGGTGCCGGAGGTGGTGATCAGGCAGGCCTCCTTGCCAAACAGGGCGGCGCCCATTTCCTGCAATTTTAATACCGTAGGGTCATCGCCGATTACGTCGTCGCCCACCTCGGCTTCATACATAGCTTTGCGCATTTCCTCGGTGGGATGGGTCACGGTATCGCTTCGTACATCGATGTATTTCATTTTTCCGTATTCTCCTCTTTTGCTTGATCGGCCTTTTCCTCCAGATCCATGAGGATGATGGCCATACGTAAATTAAACGCATCCTGGAATCGCTGGGGCGACAGACCGGACCATTCCCGGATCTTGTTGAGCCGCATATTCAGGGTGTTTCGGTGGATAAAAAGTTCTTCCGCGGTCTTCTGGGCATTCATGTCGTTTTGGAAATAGGTGCGCAGGGTTTGAAGTAGCAGCTCCCGCTGCCTGGGCTTGCCGGTGCGCAGCTTCCCCAGTACTGTGCTGGAAAAACGCTGGCGCTCCTGGGAGGGAATGTGCAAAAGCGTATATTCCGTCAGATAATCGTCGGAGCAGATTACTCCATCCTTCTGGTTATACCGGCAGGCGATCTCCAGCGTACCCTTTGCTTGGGCAAAGGCGGCGGGAATGTCCATCCAGCTTTCGCATATGCCGTCTATAGCGATCAGCACCTGGTTGCCGGTGGCCTGCCGCAGGCAGTCGTACAGCTCTCTGGCCCCTGCGGCCAGGTACTCTGGAGAACAGGGCTTGTTCTGAACTGGCGCCAATAGGGCAAGATGGGACTGGATAAAACAGCCGGTTAAGGGCGTGCCGCAAATCCGACAGCCGGAGAGTACGTCAGTGAGATGGTCCTTAATTTGCTGGCAGAGGATCATGTCCGTCTGATACTCCAGGGCCTCCAGACGTACGGCAATAACCCGGTGGGGTCTATCCAGGCGATAGTTCAGGCCAGCCAGCCTTTGCAGGAAAAAGTCCGCATCCTTTAGGCAGCGGCCAGTAAACAGATCCAGCAGGATGCTTTCTCGAACCCGCTGTTCCTGAAAGACCCTTTGCTTCATATCCTCCTGCTCGATAAACAGCAGGGCATACAGGGCGCCCAATTCCACAAATTTGTCCACATATTCTGGCGCGCCGGTCATGCCTAGCGCGCCGATGACTTCTCCTTTGTAAACGATGGGATAGGTTGCGCCTGGCTCCACGTTGTCCATGGTAGCCGCCTCCTGGGCGGACACGGCCTTTTTTTTCCCGGTGGCGATCACCTCCGCTGCGGCGCAGTGGAAGGTCCCGATCCTGGATTTATCCCCGGCGGCGATTACCATTCCGTTCACATCCATGATGTTAACATTTACATGTAAAACCGACATGGTGATGTCCACGATGGACTGGGCGATGGACGAATTGAGCATGGGCGTCCCTCCTTAAAGAAGCGAACAGGCAGGCGTATCCACCTGCCTGTCCAAGGGTCGATACAATTACATACCGTATTCTACCGGTATTTTGTCCAGCAGCATGGTCATAAGGGCAGCCCGAATGAGCACGCCGTTGTAGGTCTGCTTGAAGTATGCGCAGCCGGGATAATCGTCTACGCTGGTATCCAGCTCCGCAACCCGGGGCAGGTGATGAAGAACCGCGGCGACCTTGGGGGATTTTTCCAGCATATCCCGGGTGAGGCAGTATTTGCCGTTGATGAGCTCAAACTCATCCGCCGGGAACCGCTCCTTCTGAATGCGGCACATATACACCACGTCCGCGCCCATGAGGGCGGCTTGCAGGTCCTCGGTCTGGGTATAGGTGCAGCCCCGCTCCTTGACCAGATCCAGAATCCACTGGCTGGTCTCAAAGCCCTTGGGCTGTACAAAGGTGAACTCCACCCCGTAGTTGGACAGGCCCAGGGTTAGGGAATTGGTGGAACGGGTATGCTTCAGGTCGCCGCACATGACCACCTTGAGACCCTCCAGGGTACCGCACTCCCGACGGATGGTGAGCATATCCAGCAAGGTCTGGGTGGGATGCTCGTTGGGGCCATCGCCCGCGTTGATCACCGGCACCTTGGAGATGCTGGCCGCACGCTCGGCAGCGCCGGCTTCAAAGTGGCGCAGCGCGATCACATCGCAGTAGTTCTCGATGGTGCGGATGGTATCTTCCAGGGTTTCGCCCTTCCAAACAGAGGAGGTCTTCTGGGCATCCGCCATGGAGATGCAGCTGCCGCCCAGCCGGTTCATGGCAGACTCGAAGGAAAGCCGGGTACGGGTAGAAGGCTCATAGAAGAAGGTGCACAGGACCTTATCCTTCAGGGGCCGCATATCGGACTTGCCCTGGACGATGGGCTCCAGCTTTTCAGCCAGATCCAGGATAAAGTCGATGTCGGACCGGGACAGGTTCTTGATACCGGTGATAGAGGAGTAGTTGGGTCTCATGGATAATCAATCTCCCTTCAAAACATTTTACAATTATTTTTTGAAGTTGACCAGAATGCTTTCCTGGTTATACTTCTTTGCACCATAGAAACGCATCATCAGATAGTAGGACAGGCCGCCGAAGAACATGGCTACCAGGAAGCCCCAATCCGGGATCATCAGGCCAGCAATGGTGCCGATCACATAGGCTACGAAGGCCAGGGGATTCCAGTTCTTGGCATAGGTGTATTCGCCGCCCTCCACATAGAGGTCCTTGATGTTGAGCTTACGCTTGCGGAGGAAGTAGTAGTCCGCAACCATCATACCGGCCACGCCGCCCAGCATGATACCAACCACCAGGTTGGCGGTAACCACCTTGTCCATCAGGCTCCAGGGCTGCATGAGGAAAGCCAGAACGCCGGCAATGATACAACCTTTGGCGAAGGTGATTTTGGGAGCGAACACGGTGGAGTAGATGTTAGCAGGGGGCAGGATGTTGGAAGCGATGTTGGTGCTCCACTGGGCAAACACGGAGAGGAGCAGGATCAGGACCAACAGCCAAACGGGAGCGTCCAGGCTGGCGATGTAAGCGATGGGATCCCACTGGCCGGAGGTCAGCATGGCCGCGGCGCCGATGAAGGCGAACAAAGTCATCATAGGGATGATGCCAAGGAGCTGGGGCCAAATGGAGCACCAGTTCCGCTTGAGCCAATTGGGCTCGTCCGCGTTGGACTTCAGGTACCGGGTCAGGTCGGGGATATTCAGGGCCATAGTTGCCCAGAAGCCGGTCATAGCGGTTACCGCGTAAGCGAAGGTGTAACGGGTGCCGGTCACTTCACCAGCCGGGGTGGCTAGGATCTCGCCAGCGGTCATGCCGCTCTTAGCGAGGACAAAGTACAGCAGGTACATGACCACCAGGAACATAAGAGGGGTCACAATGTTTTCAAACTTTTTGATGGCGTCGATACCCTTTGCGGTGGTGAAGCACTGAACAAAGAGGAACACCACGATGATGGCCATCACATAGCCGTCCGTTCCAGGATAGGAAGGGATCAACTTCACCAGGATCATGTTGATGGCCTCAGCGCCCAGGTAGGTTTGGAAACCAAACCAGAAACAGGCGGGCAGGGAACGCACCAAAGAGGGGATATAGTTGCCGGTATAGCCGAAGATGGCCCGAAGATATACCGGGAAGGAAATGCCGTGGGTGATGCCGATGTCGCCGGTGAGAGCTAGGGTGACCACGGTGATGAAGTTGCCCAGCATAACCGCGAAGAGGATGGATTTAATGCTCAGGCTGGGGAACATATTGGCGGCGTTGGTAAACACGGCCAATAGAATGGACATGCCGATCCACATCAGCATGAACTCGAAGGGGGAGATATGCCGATCCTTTTTCTCGGTGGGGAGAAGCTCGCCGCTCACAAGCCGAGACTTGGGTAGGTTCTTAAGATCCTGCATCAATTTCTCGCTGATCATATTGTTTGCCTAGTTCCTTTCTTCGTTATCTAGGGATTACGGATTTTCCAAACTAGCTTTAAGATGAGACCGAAAAACGCGTTAGCTGCAAGCGCCGCAGACCAGGGTAATATCCTGCTCATAGTCCACGGAAGCCTTGGCTACCACTTCGACCGCCCGCTTCATGTTCTCAAAGGACATGGTCGAAAGCTGCTCCGCCTTTTTTGCCACCATTTCAGGGGTATAGGGTACATGGACAAAGCCTGCACGGGCGTTCAGCTTATGCTTGGCAATGTAATTGAGCGCGCTGTACATCACCATGTTGCAGCAGAAATTACCAGCCGTATTGGACACCTGGGCAGGAAGTCCAGCTTCACGCAGCTCGCTGACACAAGCCCGAATGGGAAGGGTGCTCAGATAGGCTACGGGTCCACCTGGATCCAGGGTTTCGTTCAGGGCCAGATAGCCCTCGTTGTCCCGAATGGGGAAATCCGCTACGTTTACAGCAACCCGCTCCACGCATACGCCGGGCCGGTTATCCGCCAGGCCCACGCCGATGACGATGGAAGGGTTCCATTTTTCAATGGCTGCCTCCACAGCGGGGATGCATTGCCGCCTGCTCACAGGAAAACTGGCGCTACGGAACACGTAATCCTTATAAACGGTTCCGTTCAGCAGCTTCGCAAGTTCGTAGGTCGGGTTTGTAGGATCTCCGCCAAATGGTGCAGAGCCGATTAGCAGTATGACTTTTTTGTTTTCTTCCACCTTATGCCCTCCTTAAATTTGCGCATTGAAAGGCTTGCTTTGGTTTTGTGGCCACAGGGTTCATGAGATATGCATATCCTTTTTCTGTATTATAGTTAAAACCATTTCGCAAAACAATTGTTCACTTGCACATCAAACATTTATGCCGTCGGGCTTTATTGCCTGAGCACACAATAGGATCCAAAGAGCTTACACATAGGATTTGCAGGCAAACGGTTAATCAAACATACGGAAATGATCGGAAATGTAGGATATTTTGGTTTTTGCCGGGAAGCCATCTCAAGGCCCAGGCAAAGAATAAAGACGCGGGTCAAACATATGGTAGGATGTGCATACGCACAATTGAATAGAAAAAAATCACAGTGAAAATAAAAAATCATTTCAGCTGCAGTGGGGGGAGAGGGACGGAGATGCGGGTTGCCCGAGGAAGTGAAATCGATAGCAAAACAGACTGTACGCCAGGGGCTAAAAAAATAGGAAGAGGCGAGTTCCCAGCTGACGCAGCCAACGGAACACGCCTCTTTTCCATGGGGTCAGTGAAGTGCCCCCTGGGGAGAGATAGTAGGAAGGTCAATCCCCATACATGATGCGGCGAATTCGATTGCCGCCGGGAATATAGGCCAGCTCCTCCCGCGTGAAGAAACGAAAATATATGGCCATGACCCCATAAGCAAACACCCCAACGGCCACGGCGGCCAGGGTGGACAGAACCCTATGCCCCATATCCTGCATAAAGCTGTAGATCATGAACACCACAAAGCCCATAACGCCGCTGGAAAGCAGGGGCTTAAGCAAGACGTCCACCAGGCCCAGATGGAGCTTCGCCCTACGGATCACATAAATGGTGTCCGCGATGCCGGCGAAAGCATAGCAGACCACCGTGGACACGGCGGCGCCCTGGATGTTCACCTGTGGGATATTCATCAGGGCCAAGAGGGAGGCTACCTTCAGCACAAAGCCAATAAATAGGTTGAATACAGGGACATTAGGCTTGCCCATTCCCTGGATCACGCCGGTCATGGACTGCACGAGGGAAAGGAAGATCACACCGATGGAGGAGGTGTGCATCAGCTCTGTGGCCAGGGTCAGCTCCCCTTCTGTCAGGTTGGGATAAAGCATGGAAAGGATAGGGGAAGCCAGCACGAATAAGCCCACCGCGCAGGGGAGGCCGATGATCAGGGCCAGCTTCAGGCCCAGGCGGGCCGTATCCTGAATGCCAGCATGGTCCCGCTTGGCGCTAAAGGCGGATATGGCGGGCACCAGGCTCATGGCCAGAGCCATGGTGAGCACGCCGGGCATATTGGTCAGGGTAGCTACATTGGTACGCATGAGGGAGAAGGCGGTTTGGGCGGTCTCCTTGGCGTAGCCCAGCTTCAGCAGGATGCGGATGATCAGGGCGCTGTCCACCACGCTGGCCAGGGGGCTGATGGAAGCGCCGATGGTGATGGGCAGGGCGATGGCCAGAAGCCGGCTTGCTACCGGTTCCACCTCCCGTCGCACACTACGCTCCAGCCTGGCCCGGATCCGGGGCCATCTGCGCCGATAGGAAAGCATCACGTAAACCAGGGCCAGCAGCTCGCTGACGGTGACGCCGATTAGGGCGCCCATGGCCGCGTATTCCGGCCCCTGATCCAACAGCATGAAGGCCAGGGATAAGCCAACCACAAGTTTCCCAACCTGTTCTACCACCTGGGAGATGGCGGTGGGAACCATCTGCTGCATGCCCTGCATATAGCCCCGGTAGGCGCACATAAGGGCCACAAAAAACAGGGCCGGGGCCAGGGCCTTGAAGCAATAGGCGGCTTCGGGTAGCATGTGGAGCCGGGCGATGTAGTCCGAGCCGAAGAACATGAGGATGGAGGTCAAAAGCCCGATGCAGCAAAGGATCTGCATGGCGGTGGTAAACACCCGGTGGGCGCCTCGATAATCCCCTAGGGTGACCCGCTCGGAGACCATCTTGGAAATGGCCGTAGGTAATCCGCTGGTGGAGATCACCAGCAGCCAGGAATAGTAAGGATAGGCCGTATCATAATAGCTGGTGCCGATCAGGCCAATGGTGTTGGCCAGGGGGATGCGAAACGCAGCCCCGATGACCTTGACCACCAGCCCGGCGATCCCCAGGATCGCTGCGCCCTGCACAAAAGAACCCTTCTTTTTTTCCATTTCGTCTCCTGTTTCTGGCGAAAGGCGCAGCCGCGCCTTTACGCAGGCATGATCTCCCGGACGGCTATCCCTTGGCCCCGCTGGGCGAAAGGGTCGGTCTTACCGTCTAGGCTAACCTACATTATAACAGATTTATTCCAAAATGGGGGAATTGATTCATATACTGCTTTTGCGTCTTCGCCAGCCGGTGTATTAAATGCAGCAGGCTATTCAAAAAATACAGGGTTCATGGTATAATATACATAATAGGAGAATTATAGACAAAATTCCCAGGGAGGTATCAAGCGATGGCAACAAAGGTTTGGGCCCATAGAGGCGCCAGTGCTTATGCGCCCGAGAATACCATCCCCGCCTTTCGGCTGGCGATGGAACAGGGAGCGGACGGCATCGAGTTGGATGTGCAGCTTTCAAAGGATGGCAAGCTGGTGGTGATCCACGATGAGTGGGTGGATCGGACCAGCAACGGCAAGGGCCGGGTGGTGGATATGACCTGCCAGGAGCTAAAAAAGCTGGACTTTTCCTGTGGCATGGAAGCGTATGCCTTTGCCCGAATCCCTACCCTGCGGGAGGTCTACGGTATGCTGCGCAACAGCACCATGACCGTAAACGTGGAGATCAAATACGGGGAAGTGCAATATCCCGGCATTTGGGATAAGCTGATTCAACTGGAACGGGAAATGGATATGCAGGGCCGGGTAATGTATTCATCCTTCAACCACTATGTCCTGCGCAAGATTCGGGAGCTGGATCCGGATGCGGAGATCGGCCTACTGTACGGTAACGCTATGGTGGATCCTTGGGTATACGCAGCCTATATGAAAGCCGATGCCATCCACCCGGATTACCGGGTAGCCCTGGGCTGCCCCGGACTGATCCAGGGCTGCCGGGAGGCAGGCATCGCCATCAACGCCTGGACGGTGAACGAGCCGGATGCAGCTCAGCTGCTGGCTCAGGCCAACGTAAACGCCATCATCACCAACCGGCCGGACGAAATATTGCGCGCCATCGGCCGTTAAGGAGAAACGGGATACATGGAGGAAAAGAAACGGGAAGAGCTGAGCTTGCCCAGCTACATGCAGCGAAAAAGCAACCGCAAGCCCTTGACGCCTTCCTATGTGCAAAGTCAATCGCAGGCCCATAAGCCTGGAACCGGGCAGCGGTCCCAGGCTGCTAAGCGTGCGCCGCAAAAACCTGTCGTACCCCCGTCTAGCCAAGCGGGCAGACGCCCTGCCCAGGGAGGGGGACCCGCCGCCCCCAAGGTCAAATCCCCAACGGTCAAAGAGGCCCAGCCACAAAAGGCAAAAGCCCCAACGGGCAAGGCAACCCGGCCGCAAAAGGCCGTGCAGGGCGCTTATAAGAATGCCCTGCCTCCTAAGACAATAGGCAGCAGTAGGAGCGCATCCTCTGCAAAGGCGAAAGAATCTCGCTCAGATAACCGCCGGCGCAAGATTCAGCCTGGGAATGAAAAAAATTTGGATATAACGGCGTTACGGGTGGCCAATGCTTCCCGCAACACCGCCCAGCCCACCAGAAAAAAGCAGATTACAGGCATTAAACCCGGTAGGTTGGCCCTGGCGCTGCTGCTGCTGATCGCAGCCGTTGGCGGGATCTGGCACCTCCTGCTCCAGGGAGGAGCCGCCGCCGACGGGCCGGTGGATGCTATCGGCGCCACGGAGCGGATCCCGGAAGGGGTGTCTGTTCTGGGAATTGACGTTGGGGGGCATACCCGATCCAGCGCCCGGGAGCTCATCGTAAAGACGGCGGACTCCTTGCTGGCTGGTGCTGCCATCACGCTGCAGATGGACGGAGAGAACTACGAAATCAAAGGGACGGATCTAGGCCTTTCCTATGATATAGAGGCCGTGCTGGACGCGGCGGTGCAATATACGGAGCCCAAGGAGGAGCCCGACGTGGTGGTGGATGTGACCAATACGGCCCCCATTAGCCAGCCAGGCGCGTTCGATCATATTTTCACATGCGACACCTCTATCTTGCGCAGAGCAGTGGAGGAGATCGCCGCGCAGTTTGACATTGCCCCCGTAGATGCTATCGGCGAGCCTGTGCTCCACGAGGATCATACGGTCACTTTCACCCATCAGGAGGGGAAGACTGGGCGGGCTGTGGACGTGGACGCCACCCTGGAAAAAATCACGGAGACCTTCCGGCGGGGCATCTATACCGCTCAGATGGATGGGGAATGGAGTACGGTGCAGCCTACGGTCACAGCCGCTATGCTCTCCCAACAGATTGCCCTGCGGGGCAGCTATACCACCCGCTATGCCACCATCGGCCAAACCAGCGAGGAGACCCCCACCATAGAAAACCGGGTATTCAACATCCACAAGGCAGCGGGGATTATCAACGGCTGCATGATTGCTCCGGGCGAAAGCTGGAGCTTCAACGATTTTGTGGGAGAACGTTCCCTCAAGAACGGATGGAAGGAGGCCAATGGCATCGCCAACGGCAAGGAATACGTCTTGCAGGCAGGAGGCGGTATCTGCCAGGTGTCCACCACTTTGTATAACGCCCTGCTTCAGGCGGACGTTACCGTCACCAACCGCCGGGCACACAGCATCCCCTCCGACTATGTGGAACATGGCTTGGACGCCACGGTGGACTATGCCATGGATTTGGATCTGGAGTTCGTTAACGACACCGGCGCGCCGATCTACTTGTTCGCCTATTGCGAAGGGGTGGAGGGAAGGCATAGGGAGGATATCACCTTCCTGGTGTACGGCAAACCCTTGGAAAACGGCGTCTCCTATAAGACCCGCAGCGAGACCATAGAGACCATCCCCCGCAGCAACGTACATTATACCGACGACTATACCATTCCCCGGGGGTATAAGGTGGTTACCATTGAGGCACGGCCGGGCTATGTGGCGGAGGTGTATCTGGATAAGTATGTGGGCGACGGCCTGGTGAGCAGCGAATATTTGTATACTGACCGCTACGAAGGCAACGATGAAGAAGCCTTGCGGGGGGCGGCCAGCCCCAAGTATTACGACCCTCCCGCCAACGCGGTGCCCATAGATGACTGATCCCGCTCGCTTGCTTATAAAAATAGGAACATTTATGGCATAACCCATCCCGCCTCAGCCTCAAGGCTTGGCGGGATACTTCGTTTTATCCGGCGGGGGCAAAGGGGCCGGGAAAAAGGCAGGCCGCGCCTTTTGGCGCGGCCTGCCCACGGCTGTCGAAAAACCTCTGGGGGTTCGGGGGCCGCAGCGCAGTTTGCAATGGTCG
>ENA-OZGX01000273-OZGX01000273.1-human-gut-metagenome-genome-assembly--contig:-NODE-273-length-27441-cov-9.232308_pt1 | contig 27441 bp, 28 predicted proteins | sample MGYA00244040_ERZ653674 | MGnify/ENA primary metagenome ERZ653674 (study PRJEB26926, sample SAMN06165232) | human gut metagenome | biome: ENVO:00009003; feature: ENVO:2100002; material: ENVO:00002003... | reverse complement strand
GGGCTCGGAGATGTGTATAAGAGACAGAGTATAAACTTTAAAATTGAAGAATTATGGAAGTACTAAAGCAATTAAGAAAGAGATTTGAGAACGTAAACAACAGTGTAAGCAGGTGGGCAGTAGGTCTTATGTTTCTGTTCATGGTGGCAGCTCCGATTGAATTAGAAGCACAGAGCGGCCTTAAGATAAGCAGTCTTTCGGAAGTAACGGACACAGCCAAGGAAGGTGCTGACACAATCCTTGATGTCGCAAAATACATTCTCGCAGCCGTTTTGGGTATCGCACTGGTGTTCGTGATTTATTCTCTTGCAACAAATAATCCACATGCCAAAGAATACCTGTTAGGATGGATCATTGCAGTTGTAGTGATTATGGTTGCCTTCCTGATTATCTGAGCCATGAGAACCATGAGGAAAATAAACAAGCCTATCAAGTTTTTCGGCTTGTCATCCGGGCAATTCGGAATATTCATGCTTATAGTAGCCATCACGATTATCGTCTGCATATTCAAGCAGCTGCATCCGCTGGTCATAACGCTTCTACTCAGCGGAATAGTATTTCTGTCAGGGCTACTGTTCAATACCTTGAAAAAGGAACATAAGGCTGGAAATCCGGATTTTCTCACAGGTTTGAGTGTACGGAGCGCAACACCAAGAAAAATAGTAGATAAAAAAAAAATTTTCAATTTCATTCTAAACTGAACAGCCAATGGTCACACTTATCATCCTAACAGCCGTTGTCATTTGTTTGTTGGCTCTTCTCATTGCAATATTGTATATGCGCAATGAAGAAGTGCAAGTAACAGACAAGGCCACAGATCTGGCAGACATATTGCCTATACAGACCATCACCCAGGATGCAATCATCAATGGGAACGGTGACATCACAGTAGGGTACAGAATGCTTCTTCCTGAAGTGTTCACACTTTCGGAAAAAGAAGCAGAATATATCCATGAGAGACTTGAAGCTCTCTTGAAGATGCTTCCGGCCGGAACTGTCATACATCAGCAGATTTTTTATTATACCGGAGAGTATAACAATCAGGAATATTCAAACAATGCTCTGATAGCAGAGAACAACCGGCATTTTGACGGCAAGGAGATTCTGAACAGTTATACTAATCTGTATCTTACATTTACCAATGGGAAAAAGAACGGCAAGATAAGAAAAAGTGCGACCAACACATCACTGTTAAGAAGATTACATTACCCGTTTAAGCAGCCATATAGGGATTATGAGAGACGAATGACAGAGATGGAAGCATCGCTTCTTAATTTTGAGAATGGTCTGGCATCTATCCAGCAATTCGAAATCAGGAAGATGAACAGCAAAGAGTTGAACAATGCTGTTTATGATTACATCAATCTATCATATGATACACCTGTAGAAGATGCAACGGAAAAGGTTGTGAATCCGATGGCCATCACACAGAACGGTGAAATGAAAATCGGCCAGCAGTATGTATCGATGTTATCACTGACAATCGAGGGGGAGCATCTGCATGAACTCTCCGTTCCTCACACCGGTAAAGCACGTTCATACGGTGGAAACATTGAAATACCGGACAGTATCAAGAGCAAGTGCTCGATGTTATACCCCGTAGGTCTCGGATTGCCTTTTAATCATATTGTCAATGTGGTCATCGAGATTACAGATCCTGATGCGACAGTAACAGCAATAGGAGCAGAGAAGGATGCCTTGAACTACATCACCAACTTTTATCCTCCTGCAGCAGAGAAGCAGAAGGAGCAAAGATTGTTCTGTGAAGAGATTACGAAATTTGACTATCAGACCGCTTACACTTCGTTCAATGTCATTCTTAATGATACGGACAAGACTTCACTGATGCGTAAGATAGCCCTTGTACAGCAAGGATTCTCCTTCATGAACCAAAGCAGCTGTTATGTTGAAAACGCAGAGTTGTGTAATCTGTTTTTTACGAACATACCCGGTAACGCCAGGGCAAATTACAGAGGTTTCATCAATACAACCAAACAGGCAATCTGCTATCTGCAAAAAGAAGGTATGTATGTTTCAGATACGAAAGGGCACATATACAATGACCGTTTCGGAACACCGGTCAAGATAAATCTTTGGGATTATCCGACATTGAATAACAAGAACAGGATAGTTATCGGGCCGTCAGGTTCCGGAAAATCTTTCTGGCTTAACAATTACATTCTGCAAAGCTATGAGCTGGGTAGAGACATCATGATCATCGACATCGGTGGTTCATACCGTTCTATGATAGCATTGAATGGAGGGAAATATTTTGATTCTACAGAACAGAAGAAATTTGCCTTCAATCCATTTCTGTGTGACCGTGACAAGAACGGTAAGTATCTCTATATCGACACAACGGACGCAGAATCAGCGGATGACCAGATAAAGACTATCGTAGCCATAATAAGCTATATCTGGAAAGCAAGGGAACAGATGATGCCGGCTGAGACGGCGATTCTTAGAAAATCCATCATCGGCTTTTATGACTATGTAAACAATTCATCAGTAGGTCAGAATAATGAAAGAATCTTTCCTGATATGAAAGCATATAGAAAATATCTTCAGGAAGTTTTCAAAAACAGAATGAGTGATTTTGAAAAGCAGAAATTCGAGATTGAAGAGCTTATCCTTCTGCTGGAACCATATACAGACGGTGAACTCAGTTTCCTGCTCAACGCAAAGGAAAACGTGGATATTGTTCATGACAAGCTTATAGCATTTGACATGGAAGATGCGTCAAAAAAGGAATACTTTCCGCTTGTGGCCATCATTACCCTTCAGATGATTGTCGATAAGATTAAGAAACGACAGGGTATGATGAAGGAACTGATTATCGATGAAGCCCTGGATTTCCTTCAGGATGAAAAGTTCGGAGACTTCATAGCCTATCTGTACCGTACATTCAGAAAGAAAGAGGGAAGCATCACTCTGGCAGCACAGAATATCCTTTTCCTGAAGAACATGCCTTCAGGAATAAAGGATTCAATTATCATCAACTGTGCTACAAAGATAATCCTGGATCACTCGGAGCACCGCCAGAACCTGCCGGAAATCCAGTCTGTCTTGTCCATCAATGACGAAGAAATCTATATGATAGAGTCATTGCAAAGGACAGACCGCTGGAGGGAGTTCTTCATCAAGATGTCCAATGATGCATTCATTTTCAGAAATGAGGTATCAGATTTTGCAGCGGTAGCATTTGACTCAAAACAATCAACCGTAGTCAGGATTAAGCAATTATTCAAAGAAACAGGCTCGACCTATACGGCCATAAACTTATATCTGGAAGAAAGGAGAAAGCAATATGGATGATGCAACAGCAGGATTAACGGAGTTGTTAAACTACAGCACTGACATGAACACGAGCATGAACAGTGTAGCACCCAGTATAGCAGCAGCATTATTAGGCATAGCCCTCATCTTTGTGGTTTGGGCTTTGGCCACAAAAAAGCAAAATGCACGTACATACCTGATAGCTTGGGTAGTATGCGTAATATTTACTATCACATTTATCATTTAAGCTTATGAAGAAATTATTTGGAATAATCATAATCACGACAGCCATGCTGTTTATAGGTGCAGGGAAGGCAGATGCCCAGTGGGTTGTGCATGATCCGGGACATACCTTCCTTAATTCAACAGAGTGGTACACCAACGTAAAGAAATGGATAGAGCAGATAAAGGAGATGGAAGCAGCCCAGAAATTAAGGGAGGGTTTACAGAACATAGACAGAATGAAGGAACTGAAATCTCTGAAAGAGCTTGCTGATCTGTTGGATGACGTTGCCTGTCTTAGTCAGGACTACAGCTTTTATATGAATGTAGGTTCCAACTACCACTGTTTGAAGTTTCTTAATTTTCAAAGAGTAACAGTCAATCTCAGCGTCAGCACCGACCTTCTGATGAAGGTAGCAACGGTAACAAGTTATTTCTCGATGAACTCAGAAGGAAGAATCTCCTTTATCGAACAAGTAAAGGAGTCTGTTGAAAAGGCAGCAGATGAAATGAGAGAGTTTAACGAAACAGTCAGAAGTACAGTTATTTATAAATCGATGAAAGGACACAACCGGAAGACCTATTATCAAGGTCGCCTTTCAGCCTATACAAGATATACCAACTAAGCCTATGAACCAGGACAATTTTTTGTGGGGACTCCAAATAACAGACGGCCTCACTATGGAATTAGTTTCAAAGATGACAGTTATAGCATTTGGAGTTGCAGTCATCTGTTTTATATGCAATCTGGCCTATAATTATCTGTATCACGGAGCCAGTCAGTTGTTGACATCAAATGAAGACAAGTTTCCGGACATGATGGAAATCGGCCGCTGTCTGGTACTGTTTTTCTGTCTGACAATGTATAAGCCAATCGCACAGACCATTGTAGGAACAATGGAAGTCATAAACGAAGCTACATCGCTATCTTCAGAAAGAGCCAATGAATTTGCCCAATTTATGGCCAAGGCAAGCAACGAGCAGGGTGAAATGATAGCAGAATATGAGACCAATTCACTTGAAGCGGAAGTGGCAGCCGGAGAGGACACAACAGGAGCCATGCAGCATGAGCTTGATAAAAAAGCGGAAGAGGATGAGACAACAGGATTAAGAGCCAGTATAGAGAAACTTGTCAATATCCTTAATCCGGCAAACCTTGTAGCACTTGTATTACACGCTGCGGCAGCCTTGGTTGTAGGTATCATACAAATCATCATCCTGGGTTTAGGTGTAGTTATTGTAAAGATACTGGTTATACTCGGCCCGTTTGTCTTCGCGTTCAGTATGCTTCCGGTATTTCAGAAACAGCTATCCATCTGGTTCGGTACTCTCTGTTCATCCTGTATGGTGTTCACTGTGATAAACATACTCAATCAGATTATGTGGCAGACATTAAAAGCACTATGCGAATCACCGGCTGACATGGTTGATATGGCAACACAACAGTTGCAATATCTGGGCATGGATCTGGCTCTAATCGGCGCATATTGCAGCTGTTTCTGGCTGTCGTCAAAGATTGTCGGACACAGTGATGCCGGCAAGGTTATCTCAAAGGTTATGTCGATAGCAACGACAGCAGCCACCATAGCCCTGCTTGGTGGAGCTGGAGCAGCAGCCAAAGCAACAAATGTAGGAGCTGCGGCATCAATTGGAGAAAGTATAATCGATGATAAAAAATAGCAGATATGGACTTGATGAAATTTAAAGGTGTAGACAATGCCGTAAAGATGACTATAAGACTTTCGATAGGCTACTGTGCCGTTCTTACGATAGCTTTTATTACATGCATCATCTATCAGACGATGAAGCTGGAAAAAGCTTACAGCCAGGCATTGGTCATAGACAAGAATGGGGAAGTATATGAGGCAAGTGGTATGCCGGCATCAAATATGAGAAGGTTCGAATACATCAATCATGTCAAGACCTTTGTCGGAAAATGGTATGCCTTTGACGAAAATACCTATGAGAAAAATATCACAAGTGCCCTGAATCTCATTGGGAACAAGGGGAAAGAGCTGTTGAACGAATACAATGATGTGAATATGCTCAATTCACTGGTACAGAAGAACATCAGATACGGAGTATCAATTGACGAAATAGTCATTGATATGGGAACTATCCCTGTAACAGGGAAAATACTTTTCACACAGACGGGATATAGGGCCAGAGGAAAGATTTCAAGAAAGGTAGAAGCAGAGTTCTCCATCTATGATGTATCAAGAAGTGAGGAAAATGCACACGGAGCCAAGATAGAGGACTGGATCGTGCATTATTCGGCACCAATTGAGGACAACCAGGAAGAATATAATAATACCCAACCAGAAAAATCTGACGAACATGAAAACTAATAATTTTTTAAAAGACAAAAACAAGCTTCTGATGATTATACCCATCATATTAGGTGGTCTATTTCTCTATGTGTTTTTTGTTCACGACACATCATCAAAGGAAGTTGCGGAAAATGAAAAAGAAAGGCAAAGTGTATTGCTGGAACCGGATTCGGAAGCAAAGGACAAAGCTCTCAATAAGATTGAAGCCTATAAACAGGATGAAAGAGAAGAGAAGGAGAAACAAAGAATCATGGATGAATCACAGGTTAGAGGTTCGGATTTCTACTTCGACCTTCAGAACAGAAATGAAAAATATGACCAGGCAACACTGGAGAAAATACGGAAAATGAGAAGAGATCCATACTCTGATGTAATGGGTGAATATGGCAGCAGCGACAGCCACCTCTCGGAACAGCTGGAAAAGCAGCTTGCGAGCATAGAGGATGAAGAAGAGTTGAAGGAGATTATAAGGGAAGCAAGGAAAAATGCTGAAATCCGAAAGGAACTGGAGCAGAACAATATCTATAGACAAAAGATATATAAAAGGATTATAGGTTATGATCAGGAAAAGAAAAAAGCCGAAAATCCCACTAAGCCCAAACCAGGCAGTGCAATGGACAGCCTTGTAAGCAACCAGCCTATATACATAGCCGAGAATGGCAAAAGGACAAGGAGGCAACAGGCAAGTATGCCAAGCAGCAACACCTTATTCAAGGCCTGCATACATGGAGACCAGACAGTCGTTACCGGCAGTACAGTAAGAATGCGTATGCTGGAAGATGCCGTTGTCTGTGGCATGAAGATACCGGCTAACACACTCTTTTACGGTGTGGCGACATTAGGAGCAAACCGGCTGGAGGTAGTGGTAAACAACCTGAAGGTCGGAAATACGATCAGTCCTGTTTCCTTTGTCATCTTCGACAATGACGCTATGGAAGGGCTGAACCTACCAAACAACATGAAGGCTCAGGCAGCCAAACGTATGCAGCAGGGACTTGTCCAGAATATAGATATGCCTCTTGCCTCTATCGGGACAATGACAAGTGAGATAACCAGTGCTGTAAATGCTACGACTCAGATAGCAAAACAGATATTGAATATGAAACTTTCGCAAGTCAAGGTACATCTGAAGAGCAATTATCAGATGTATATACAGGAAGAGACAAAAGAATCAAAGCTGAAACGGAAAGCTGTTCAGGAAGAATTGCAGAGACTATATGCTGAGCTTGAAGAGAACAAAAATAATCAGCCACATCCTTTGGAAACATTAATTGACAAGTTATGATTTTGAATATCTTGAATTATCTAATTGTTATAGCAACCCTGTTTTTCGGGTACAGAATCTATATATCAAGAAAGCAGGGTAAGAAGTTTACAGAAATCAAACCGCTTTTGGTTTCATTTTTCGCCTGTATTGTCTTGTTATGGGCGATAACAGTATTCACCGCATTTTATAATTGAAAGTTATGAAAAGAATCTATATTTTAATTGTTCTATGTGTGGCCGCATTCGGCTTAAAAGCACAGAGTCCCGAACAGGAGAGTATCAAAGCCAAGAACATTTACGTATCATTTGACTTTGTGAAGCATCTGGTATTCCCGGTACAAGTGTCCGATATTGAAGTAGGAGAGAAAGAGCTTATTTCGGCAGAAAGGGTTGAAGAAGCACCCCACGTTGTCAGACTGTGCGCACAGAGTGAAGACTTTGAGAAAGAGACAAATGTAACCGTCGTTTGTATCGACGGCACTGTCTATACTTACCATGTGAAATATATAGCAAACGGTCTTGTCGATCCTTCCCCTAATATCTATGAAGATAACGGTAAATGGGAACACAACGATTATCAGGCGGATGTCAGTGACATGCACATGGCCGAGTTTTTCTTCCCCTCAGACATTATATACGGCACACAAGGTAACGAAATGTCCTTTGCTTTACAGAGCTACAACAATCAGCTGAAGGTTTCAACAGCTAAGGATGCCGTTGAAAATTCGAATCTTTTTGTCATCGACAAGAACATGAATACATACAGCATTGTCATCCGCAGAAACGAGACTTCGGTCTTCACCTACAACTATGATGACAAGCGTGAATATACTGCCCACATCGATGTGAACAGTGAGGTGATGGACAAATGCCTTCAGGAGCTGAGAACAAAGAAAAGGAACATTTACAGTGTTGGCGAGGTAAAAAACAAGTTTGAGCTGTCAATGTCCAACCTGTATGTACATGAAGACTTTATGTTTTTCATCTTTGATTTGAAAAACAAGTCATATATAGACTATGACATTGAATTTGTCAAATGCTTTCAAAGAGACATCAAGAAAAGCAAGAATGCCATACAGCAGGAAACAACCATCGATCCCATTTACACCAAGGACTTTGAGACTAAGATAAAAGGCAAAAGCGGAAACAGGCTTGTGCTGGGGTTCAACAAATTCACAATCCCGGACAATAAAATCTTTGAGATAGAGCTATATGAAAAAGGTGGTGGCCGACACATGAAGCTGGCTGTAGAGAACAAGTATATTATCAGGGCAGAACCTTTATTCGAAAAATGATATGAAACTGAAAGAAGCTTATGAGAACTATTCCTATAATAACATAGGGCAGTTCAGAGCCTTGTCGGAAACTCTTGGCTATAAAACAGAATATCATGACGGAAGCTATCTTTTCCACAAGGGGGATGACAGTATCCAATTATCTTTGGATGAAATCAGATCTAAAGCTAAAGAAAACCGGAATGAACAGCGAGCCGAGGAATCAAAAGAAAAGGTTTGTTCGTTCTTTGACAAGAACAAGGCAAATGAGCCTTCATACATCGAAGAACTTAGAAAAAAAGGAATCAGTGTGATTCGGTGGAATGACATAAAGGGCGAGAACAAAGACGGTTTCACCATCATAGACCATAACCGTAAAGTATGCTATACAGGCCAGGAGCTATACGAATATGCACACAACACCGGCAATCTGCTTGACGGTAAAGGAACAAAACTGGAAAAGGGTATAATGTCAGACCTGATGGATATAGGTGAGAAGAAAGGGAAGCTGCGTATGAGTGAGAACGGCATTTCCGTCTTTTACCGCAAGGAAACCCTAACCATTCCGGACAGGATGCTCGGTCACAAGCTTAACAAAACGGAAAAAGAGCGTCTTCTACACGGTGATATTGTTCCTTTAGATACCAAAAGAGGTACAATCATGCTTCAGGTTGACAAGGACTTGAATTCGGTAATCGTGAGATCAAGCAAAGAAATTAAGATACCTAATGTGATAGGCAAGACCGAAGAATATGACGGATATAAGTTAACCAAAGCAGACAAATATCTGCTTGCCAACGGTCATACGTTAGAGAGTAAGCTCATGCACAGCAAGGACGGATATATCCTTGCCGACATATCTCTCACAGATGACAAAAAAGGCATTCAGTTCTCAAACATACAGAGTATTACAGAAGGAAAGGCTCATGAACTGATAAAGGAGATGAGACCTAAACTGGAAGCTGTAAACCCCGTCATAGAAAATAAGGTATCGGCAGATAAAGGGCGAGACATGGACAGCGAGTTTAAGGAAGCGGTCGGTAAAAGGGACTTTGAAACGATTGACAAACTCAGGGAGGACGGTTATAAGCCAAGTGAAGATTACATCAGAGGTGTAGGAAAACAGCTGAATCTGAGTGATAATGAAATGAAGGAAGTTCAGAAGATTTTTCAGGTTAAGCCGGATGAACTGAGCGAACATCAGAAACAGGCTGCCAAGCTTTTAGATGCAGCCTCGGTAGGAAATTTCAGAGTCATTCAGGACATCCAAAAAACCGGATATCAGATAACACAGAATGATATAAAAGCCATGCGAGAAAATGGCGTACAGGAAAACACCATCATCGCCGTTCAGAAGATATTCGGTCTTGAAAACAAAGGCAAGACTTTGGGTGATGTGAAGTTGGCAAGCAGTCCGAAGCCGGACAATACAAAAGAAATGGCCAGACCAATTGCCAATACCGTAAACAAGATGTTCAACGACTTATAAAAATGCAATTATGGACTACAATGAACTGGTACAGAAAAGACAGGAAGGCATCATCGATGACCTGGAGTTTCTGCTCGCTCAGAAAGATTTGGCAGAAATATATCTTGAAGACATGAAGTCAAGAGGAGAGAGACCCAATAATGAGAATGCCGTCAAGTGGCTATGTGAATATGAGAATAACCATTTATACAAACAGTTATGAAAGAAGATTCAGCAGGTGACAAAGCACTGAAACAGTTTGCAGACCTCATGATTCAAAAAATCAAGGAGGTTGAGCATGACTGGAAAAAGCCCTGGTTCTCTCCGGAAGGTGGAGGGGGCTTACCCCAGAACATCGAAGGCAGAGTATATAATGGGATAAACCTCTTCATGCTGTACTTACTTTCGGAAGAAAAGGGTTACAGCACACCATTGTATATGACATTCATGCAAGCTAAGGAAGCCGGAGCCTCAATTATAAAAGGAGAGAAATCGTTCCCCGTAATATACTGGAACTTTTCAGTAAAGGACAAGAACGGGAACAAGATAAGCATAGAAGACTATCGGAATCTATCAGAGGACGAAAAGAGGGAATATAAAGTGACACCTTATATGAAAACCTATAATGTGTTCAATGTCTCTCAAACCAACTATCCGGAAGTCCAACCTGAGAAATGGGAAAAGCTGAAGTCACAGTTTGTTCCACCGGCTCTGAAGGATGAACAAGGCATGTACACCATGCCGTTGCTCGATGCACTTATCAGAGAAAGGCAATGGATATGTCCGATATATCCGAGAGAAAGCGACAGTGCTTATTACAGGCGTGGAGAAGGATGCCATATAATTGTCCCGCTGAAGGGACAGTTTGATACAGGTGAATCCTTTTATTCAACACTGCTGCATGAAATGGCACATTCAACCGGTGAAGTCGGTCATCTGGAAAGAGAAAAAGGAGAGGTTTTCGGAGATTCCAAATACGCCAAGGAAGAACTTATCGCAGAGCTAACTTCTGCTTCATGCGGTAAAACCATGGGTATATCAACCTGTATCAGGGAGGAGAATGCGATGTATCTGAAGAGCTGGCTGTCGGCATTGAGTCAAGATCCGAAATTCATATACACCATTCTTTCCGATGTGGCCAAGGCAAGTGCCATGATACAAGAGAAGGTTTACGGAATGGAACCTAAACTGAGCAATGATGAAAAATTCTTACTGGCGGCAAGCCAGGGCGATGAAGATAAGTTGAAAGAGTTGAAAGAAGCCGGCTATAACCCTTCGTTGCTTATGATAGACAGGCTAAATGTCAATGTAAGCAACAATGAAGGGAAAGAGGCAGTAAGCAAGGTGTTTGGAATAGATTTCGATACTAACAAAACAGCAGAAATGAGCAAGGAAATGGTCAAGCCTGCTGAAATAACAATGAATATTTAACCCCTAAATCGAAGAATTATGTTTACAGGACAATTAATCGGTTATGTAGGTGCAGACGCACGTTCAAACAAGAGTGGTAAAGGATTTTATTTCCCTGTTTCATCAAAGTTTAAAGGAGTTGGAGACACAGAAGACAAGACTCTTTGGATAACTTGCTTTGTAAACTTTGACACAAAAATCATGGAATATATCAAAAAGGGTACTCAGGTATATGTGACTGGAGATATATTTATTGATGTATTCAAGAAAGAGGACGGAAACTGCATACCGTCTGTCACTATGAATGTAAGCCGTGTAGAACTGCTCGGCAAGAGTGAGAAGAAAGAAGAGACTAACGCATAAAGATTGAACTATGGAAAAAGAAAAGAAAGACCTGTCATTCATCCTTATACTGCTATCTACTCTGATAGGTATAGCTGTATTATTCCAGTGGGCTATAGTAAACGGTTTGTATGTTCCGGTCAGGAATCAGGCCATGTGGGAAAAACTGCTGGTAAAGGGAATCATGTTCCGTTTCCTGTATGTGATACTCATCGCCGGATTAGCTTTTCTTTTTCCATATAAGAAACCTGATGATGAAAGTAAAAAATGGTTTTACACAAGTCTGACCTTAATGACGGCCACTATACTTGTGGTTGGTTTCAGTGAGTTGTCAAACTGGTATAATCTATTCGTTTTCCCGGTGATATTTATAGCCTACACATTGTTAATCATCAAGACAATGCCTTACTTCTTCAGGAGACATGTCAAGTCAGATGAAAGTATATTCGGCCTGAGTAATGTGGAATCATCCTTTTATTTCAGATTTGAGACAGCAAATGGGCCACTTACCATCCACAAGCCACAGCAGAATATATATATTGACGGAGGTCCGGGTTCAGGTAAATCAGAAAGCTGGATAAAGGGAATGATTTATCAGTGCGCGGAAAGGAATTATGCCGGGTTCATCTATGACTGGGAGGGTGATCCGACAAAAGATAACTCACCAATACTTTCAAGAATAGCTTACGGAAGTATCGAATACTTCAGGAAGCAGGGCAGAGAGGTACCTAATTTTGCCTACATAAACTTTATAGACATGTCAAGAACCGTCAGGGTTAATGTATTGTCGCCCAAATATATGTCAAAAGGTAATGAGTCATTATTCATCAGGAACATTATTATGACACTGATGAAAAACCTGGAAGCAAGCTGGAAAGAAAAAACAGACTTTTGGGCGAACAATGCAATAAATTATGTATATTCGATAGCTTATAAATGTTTCAAGGAAAAAGGCCTTGGCATCTGTACCCTACCGCATGTGATAGCCTTTGCTTTATCAGATAGTAATCTCGTATTTGAATGGCTATCGGAAGATCCGGAAATTGCACTTAACATGTCTTCCATGCTGACAGCATGGAAATTAGGCGCACAGCAGCAGACAGCCGGAGCTGTTTCTTCAGCGCAAACGCCACTTGTGTTACTGAACAACAAGTATATATTTTGGGTGCTGTCTCCGCTGCCCGAAGAAGAGTTCTCACTGGATATAACAAACAAGGAACATCCAACACTTCTATGTGTAGGTAATGCCCCGACAATCAAGGAAGCCGTATCACCGGCCATCAGCTGCATAGGCAGTGTGCTGATGTCTCAAATGAACAATCCGAGAAAAGCAACAAGCGTATTCATGGTTGACGAGTTTCCTACAATCCTTCTGCAAGGTATAGACACATTTATAGGTACAGCACGAAAACACAATGTTTCCACCATACTGGCAGTACAGGACTTCAATCAGGCAGTCAGGGACTATGGAGAAAAGAGTGCCAATATTCTCAAAGCCTCCTGCGGAACACAGGCTTACGGAATGACCGGAAATGAGAAGACAGCCAAAGATATTGAAAGTCTGTTCGGCGAAAAGAAGGAAGCCCAGGAAAGTTACTCTCACCAGGAAAGTGGCGGAGGAAGCCGAACAGAAAGCCTCCAGAAAGAGAAAGTCCTGAAAGCCCGTGAAGTGGCCGGACAGTCAGCAGGACACTTTATCGGAAAGATAGCTGGCGGACAGCCTCCTTTCTTCAATGCACAAATGAACATGTGCCGTTTTGAGGAAAAAGAAATACCACCTTTCTCTCTTCCGGTAAGACTTGATGAAGGTAACGAAAAACTCGAACTGGACATTCTTGAAGAAATCGTGCAACAGAATTATATTAAGATAATAAATGATGTAAACGAGGTCTTGAAAGGCGTTGAAGAAAAAATCAAAAAACGCAACAATCCTGATACTACACACAATCAGAGACAAGAAAGAAATTTTAATTAACTAATAAATTGAATTATCATGAAAAAGTATTTTGCAACATTATTAGTAGCAGTGAGTTTATTGACAGTATCATGCAGTAAGGATGATGATCCGACAACAGGAGGCAGTGATGCAGGAGTGTATAGAATAACAATTGAGGTCAGTGGAACTGATGCAAAAGGATTTGCACATATAACAAATCTTGACAAGGTTAATATAAGGAACGAGAAAACTGGAGATTCTTCTCTGTCAATAGATGATGAATTTACGGCAAGTGCAAGTTATATAACAGAAGGAAAGGTTAAGGAAATTGCCGCACAGGGCATGGTACATTCAAACGAAAAAGCAAGTGTAAGAATGAAGGTAACCAAAGATGGGAAAACTGTTTTTGATGAAAGCAAAAGCATAGATCCGGAAACTGGTACCGGTAAAATAGGCGAACTCAGGTTTACAACAATTTCGCAATAAGTCGTAATTTTGTATGATTATTATAGAACTATAAAGTTGTAAAACTGGATATTTTTTAGTATCTTTGTAATACATAAAACACTGATATTCAATAATGAAAGTTGATTTTAACAGACTAAAAACAGAAATTTCCCTCCCTGATTTTCTCTTAAATCTGGGTTGGAAATTTGTGGCCGGTTCTTCTAACAGCTGCCCTAAAATGAGTAATGGTACACATACCATTGTCATCAAGCGGAATGCACAAAACCAATATACCTATTGGGATGTGCACAGCGACAATGTAAGAGGCAGAACTATTCTCGACATGATGCAGGAACATCTGTTTGAGACAACCGGGAAGCAACCGACATTAAGAGAAGTCGGTGAAATCTTACAAAACTACATAAATACGAACCAGATAATTACTCCGGAAAACAGCAGATACGATGTTGGTAACACGAGCATGAGTACAGACGAACTGACAATGTACCTTAAACAGCTTTTACCTTATAAGGGTAATTATCTACAGAAACGCGGTATCTCAGAAGAAAGTATAGATAGTCCGGTTTTTAAAGATGTCTTTCTAATTAGGGAAGTTAAGAACAAAAACACCACATACAGAAACATCTGTGTAAAGATGTACAATGACAAGGGTGTCCAAGCAATTTCCCAGAGAAATGAAACATTCAAGGGAATCATCGGTGGAAAGTTTGATTGTCTGGCAACAAGTAACCATGACAAAAGCAGGCCAATTGATATTTTATACGTAGGAGAATCTATCATAGACTGTATATCTCACTACCAACTATGTCACAAAGACACAAGCTTGAATCTTGTTTATGTATCTACAGAAGGTACACTTACCGAAGGACAAATGCAGCTACTTCGTATCATTATCAGTAAGAATGAAGTGAAGTCACTACGGACTATATTCGATAATGACAAGCAGGGTTATAAGTACACGCTATGGCTTGATAATAACCTTAGAGGTATGCAGCATGATGTAGAGCAAATGGATAGTGAGGTATTAAAAAATACAGCTTACCGGGTTCAGAATACTGAGTTTCCACAAAAGAAAGATTGGAATGATGACCTGAAAGCAGCAACTATAGAAAAGGCCGCCGATTAAAGGCGGTCTTTTTTTACATGACAAATTAAGCATTAATTATAGTCAATCAATAAGGATAGTATCTCTGTTGCATAATTTCTCCGACAGGAAATTGTCTCTCAGGCATACTTTCGGAAAAGAAGATAGCTTAATCCACGATTTTGTTAAAGGGTTGAATTTTTTTACCACAAGTTTATCTGATGGTGATATTCGTATTACTTGGAAACCGACTTCGCTCAGGTTTATGAGATCAGACACCTTAATCCGTTCACTCGCATTAAAAATATACTTGGATGAATGGCGCATAATGGATATACTGAATTCAATATCTGAGAATTTAGATGATTTTTCAATAATGCACCAACTTGGTATTTGACAAGCGCACATTTGTTTTAGTATACCTTAATTCCGCAACACATATTGTTAGAAATAAATTTAAAATACTGAGTAATAATATATTACCCAGTATTTTGCCATGTCAGAAGATTCACTTAACTTAGTGTTGCAATAAAAATCAAACAAATCTTCATCAGGCATGGCAAAAGTACAAATAAAATCTGAACAAATCACTCCTTTTGGTGGAATATTTTGTGTAATGGAAGAATTCGATGCTCTTTTGTCTAACATAATTGATTCCACTTTGGGACCACGTACCAAGACATTCGGTTATCAATACAGTGAAATCTTCCGTTCTCTCATGTGCGTGTATTTCTGTGGCGGCTCCTGTGTTGAAGACATATCCACCCATCTCATGTCTCATCTTTCCTTTCATCCTGTGCTAAGGAGCTGCAGCGCAGATACGATTCTCCGTGCCATCAAGGAACTGACCGTCCCCAACATAACCTATACGTCTTCCGTCTCGGGAAAATCCTATGATTTCAATGTGGCAGACCGCATGAACGAACTGCTTGTCAAGGCACTCATATCTACCGGAGAATTAAACGAGGGACAGAAATATGATTTCGATTTCGACCATCAGTTTATCGAGACAGGCAAGTATGACGCCAAGCCCACCTACAAGAAGTTTACCGGATACAGCCCCGGAGTAGCTGTCATCGGCGACCATATCGTAGGCATAGAAAACCGCGACGGCAATACCAATGTCCGTTTCCGCCAACAGGATACGCTTGAAAGGATCTTTACAAGGCTTGAAGACAACGGTATCCATATAGACAGGGTACGTATGGACTGCGGGTCATGTTCCGAAGAGATTGTGGATGTGGTAAAAGATCATTGTAACCATTTCTACATCCGCGCCAACAGATGCTCGGCGTTTTACGATGACATGTTCATTCTCCGAGGATGGAGGACTGAGGAAATCAACGGAATAGAATTCGAACTGAACTCCATTATCGTGGAAAAGTGGAAGGGAAAGCCTTATCGCCTAGTTGTTCAGAGACAGAGAAGGACTGACAAAACTCAGGAACTATGGGAAGGTGAATATACCTACAGGTGCATTCTCACCAATGATTTCGAATCCGATGTCAGAGATATCGTAGAATTCTACAACCTGCGTGGAGGAAAGGAAAGAATCTTTGACGAAATGAACAACGGATTCGGATGGAAGCGTCTGCCCAAATCCTTCCTGGCTGAAAATACGGTCTATCTGCTGATGACCGCACTGATAAGGAACTTCTACAAAACCATTATCCGCAGAATGAATGTAAAGGCATTCGGACTCAACAGGACAAGCCGCATCAAAGCTTTCGTATTCAAGTATGTTTCTGTGGCTGCTAAATGGATAAAGACTTCCAGAATGCACATGCTGAATATCTACACCGGAAACAGGGCTTATGAGAATGTCTTTAAGGGCGGGGCGGATTAGCCCTTATGCTTTGTGGGATTTATGGCATATTGCCTCAAGTTGCCTTGTGGGGTAAGGGGAAGTTATGCCTGAAAGGTACGACCCAAGCTCTCATGACACACAGAAGTCTTCAGACTTTTCATGAAAATCGCAAAAAAACTGTCGTGTCATGAGAGGATAAAAGAGTTGCGGAAATGAGGAGAATATAGAAAGCTACAATGTCTTTAGTGATTATCTATTTAAGGATGATAACGGAAACTATTCGTCAAATGGATTGAATAGAAGTGTTATAGTGTATATCGGTTACACAAACAATGAAAGGAAGAAAGGAATTACAGTGGTGCATTTCCATCCTTGGGGGCAAAATGGGGAAAATATGTCCTTAATGAGCAACATATCCATTTATAATAAAGAAGAAGGGAATGAAGAATCTATAAGCAGATGCCTCCTGGTTTTTGACCTTCATGAACAGGATGGATTGCTGAAAAGAATAAATGAAGATAGAACTACAGCCAGAAAGAAGATAGAAAAGAATAAGAATCTGGACTTTTATGAGGCATTATCCTTGAACTTGATAAATAATGCAAGAAGCTACGAAGAAAAAGGCAATGAGCATTATGAAAACGGTAGATGGAAAGATGCCATTGAATATCTTACATTAACGTATAAATATCTATCGAAGCAGATAATGCGTGAATATAATGATAACTTAGGGGAACATTTCTTTAAAGTATGCAATACATTAGGTCAATGTTATTATAACAGAGGACAGTATAAGATGGCTTCGTATTATTGGGAGCAATCAGTTTTCATGGTAGAAGATGATTCAAAAGAAGAAATACAGAATAAACTGGAAACTGCATATGTAAAGCTGAATGATATACGAAAGCCAGAGGGGCAGAATGATTTATCTGACAAGGAAGAGAGTCTGTTTGGAACTATACTGAAAAATACTTACAATATCATTGCTGATGAACTTTCGTTCATGCTATGGATAGATAATGAAAACAAAGAATATGAACTGATAAATGACATAAATAAAATATGGAATCTTGATTTATGTGATATGATGTCAAATCATAATGAAGTATCGATATATCTATCACATAACAGGATGCGCTATAGGACATTTGACAGGGAAGATAAACTGACAGATATTATAGATAAGTCATTTCTTGATCTGAACTGTTCAGTGATAGTAAATATGGCAAGAAAATCAGATAAGGTTTCAATGACCTTATTGGTACCACCACCGATGTTATCCGATAATAACAAGGATAATTTTCTAAAAACAGTGGAACTCGATTTCAGTGTCAAGCCTGAATATGACGAAGAGAAGCTGAAACAGTTAAGACAAAAGGCTGAGAGAAGCATAGAAAAAGATAATTCATGTGAATATATGGAGTATTTCACATTGGGAAATAACAAGGAACTTAATCTTTTGTTTGTAAATGGTACACATGCCTATCAGAACAAGACATGGGGTGATGCTCTCTTCTATCTGGAACGTGCTTTGAATATACTGCAAAGAGATTGGGAAACAGAAAATATTGACCAATATGAATATAGAATGTTTGGTGAGATATGCTATATGTTAGGCTTTTTGTACATGGAGTTTGAAATGTATCCACAGGCAATATATTATCTAGGCATTCTGCATGGCAGTGAAGAAGTTAAGTATGAAATTGAGTTTATCAATTCTTTGTCAAATTCGAAGGACATTAGGACATTAGGGGTAGTGAATAGCGAAAGGCAGAGAGTAGAATCCAACAATAACATGGATGATGAAGAAAAAATCATGTATTTGAGCTTCCTCAAAAGAAGATATGGTTATATTCTTATAGAAATGGAAAAGATAAAAGAAGCTACCCAATACTTCATGAGCTTATTAACAGATGAAAACTGTAAAGAGTTCGCCAAAGACGAATTAGAGTATTTAAGACATAAATATAAGAATTGATAAAACAAAGGTACTTATGGAAATAAATAAGATATACGGAAACCAGTGTGGAAGCGACAATGCTTTCACAAGGAAAGCAAGGCTGCTCCAGTCCATGTACAGGGTGGAGATAGGCGAGGAGGAAGGAACAGGGCCTACAAGAGCCTCCAAGCGGAAATACGGGAACATGATAAGTGGGGGAGAGGCGTCCGGAAAGAACTTCCTGATGAAGGAGACTTTCGAGTATGCCAAGGAAAGGGTGGCCAACAAAAGGGGAAATGAGACGATAGACGGGTTCAGACTATTCAACAACCTGCTTTCGAGCCAGCCGATGGCATTCAACCTATTCCATCCCCTGATGTTACTGTTGAAGCAGGATCCGGCAAAGGTTACACTTGCCGTGAGGTCGGTCTTCAGGAACATCCCGGTATTTGAGGTAACGGAAATCGGTCTGGAGTTTATACCTACACCTATAGAGAAATATACGAACGACAAGTCTGCCATGGATGCATATATCCGATTCGTAGATAACAAGGGCGGCAAGCATATCATCGCCATAGAGACGAAATATACGGATGTGCTTGGAGTGAACGAGGCAAACAGTTGTGAGGAGCAGAAACAGATGCTCATTGATACCGGTCTGTTCAGCGCAGACTTTGAGGACCTGCTGATGGGAGGTAAAGTAAAACTTACGCAGATTTACAGAAACCTTTTGCTAACAGAGCGGTACAGGATGGTCGAAGGACTGAAGGATTCGTATTCAGTAGTGCTTTCACCAAAGGAGCATCCGTCAACCGAAGAGGAAATCAAGTCTGTTACGGAGTACCTGAAGGCTGAATATGCCTATAAACTGAATGCTGTTACACTGGAGGACTTTGTAGATGCGATGATACAGTATCTGCCGGAGTATTATGCTCAGGTTTATGAGAGGTTCAGGGGGAGATATTTGGAGTTTGAGAAGGTGAATTTGAATTTGTGACAGTAACAAAATATTTTCGTATACTAGTTAAATTAGCAGATAGAATAAGAAGAATGAAAAATATGCAATAAAATATTGAGGTTCCAAAAAGAGAAGATAAAACACCAAAGAATATAACAAATGGTGTTTTATCTTTCATATTAAGTAATATATAGTTGATTATTGTACCAGCATGGTGAATCATATGATCAATGTGGGCCAAGGAATTTATTACCATTAAGATGAATCATGTGTTCCGGCATATCAGCAATCCAAACCTCAGTTTCCCAGGCTAATTGATCAGAGAATTTTTTGAATGTAGCAAAATCCAGGAAAGCTGTGACATATACACGCCCAGCTGTTATGTTTTTTGTCATAGTCTCTATCTCTAGGATTCTTTTAGGATCCATCGGGCCTACAGATGTGACAGACTCTATAAAATATATCCAATTTTTATCTTCTCTATATAAAACGACATCTGGCATTTTATCATGAAGAGTAATTTCAAAACCTAGAGAAGAGAGCTTTTCAATGTTCTTAATCATATCTTTCTTTATGGTATCACCCACATAAAGACATTCAGAATGTGGAGCAAAACGAGGAGCAAATTCCTCTAGTATAGCCTTCTGTAGTTGGTTGTGCTTGCCAGGACTAAAGGTATAGTCTTCATTGTTAATTCTAACAGGCATTTTCTGCATTTTCTTTTTCGAGGCATATATATCAGACAGAGAACGATGCTTACCTATAAATTGCATTAGGGTATCATTATTATCATGTGCAAAGTCAAAATTATCAGTTATGGAACAAATTACCTTAAGAAATTCAGTAGTTATGCGATAGCGATAATTAGGACTGTTGGTTGCTTTGCCATTGTCCTCAATTAGAGCTGCCGTCCTGAATGGATGCATAGCTTGCTTTCGGAAGGTTTCTCTTGAATTTTCAGCATATATTACACCATAATTGTCTGCAATAAAAGAAATTATATCATGAATTCTTATCCATTCATTTGTAGCTTCACGCCAAGACGTTTCCTTTCTAAGATTAGCCATAGCAAGAAGAGTAAGACAACAGAGTGTACTTTGTTGTTTAGAAGGCATATTGATTCTGCCTAATAGTTCTTTTACAGATTCTAATTTATCCATTTAGTAAAAATTTCGTTACAATTTGCGACAGATAATTCTTTATGAATCAAATCGCGACCCATATTTTCTATTAAAGCTCTATCCGGAACAGGCATTTGATTTATTTCTGTAGAATTTACCTGTGTTGAACCATTTAATATACGATAATATTTATCATAAAAGCTAGAATTAAGCAATACAAATAAGCCATAGGCAATGCAGGTAGAATCACATTTTATGAAGTTTATTTTATTCTGTGTGCTAATATACTGAAACTGAGGAAATCTTTGTTTCAGATATATGCCACATTGCAATCTTCTCTCTTCCTCTTTAGAGGTAAAACGCTTAACCATGAGAAAATCACTGTTTTCCTGAAGAAAAGACCTGCGGTCTGTTTTTATAACCTCACCTTCTTTACCAAGCGGCCATACAACACGACCATTCTTAATATGTTGCGAATATAGGAGAGGGTATGAATCCTCTTCAAGTTGATTACGAAGAACTTCTCTTGTCCTAAAATCTACAATTAATCCTGTTTGCATACGTAAATTAATGTCCAAAAGAGTTTTGTCGAATCGATTAATCATAGAAAGGATAGCAGCATCATTCTCATTGGTCACCAAATAAACGAACTGATTACGTGATACAACAGTATCATAAGATGCTTTAAAACTCTTTAAATCAGAAAATAATGAAGTTGAAGAAGAAGTTATATTAATAAACTCCGGCTTAACTGTAGTTTTCTTGACCTTTATAATTACTGTTTCCTGAAGAACCGATTCACCATCAAAAACCTTATCCCGGCTATCAAACAAATGAATATCAGTGATAACACAATATTTGAAGATATATTCCCTAAACTTCTTAAAATAGGCACCAGAAGTCCAGGAACGAGGAACAATATATACCAATTCCTGACCATCTCTTAAGTTAAAAATGCCCATAGCCCAAAATAGGAAATATAAATTTGGTGCTCCATAACATACACTCGGCATAGCTTTAGCTTCTATTGCATCTTTCTGTATCTTAAGATATGGTGGATTACCTATTATGTAATCGTAAACTATATTTTGGGTAGAAAATACAGAACTATCTTCAAAGTTTTGAGAAGTTATATAATTGTCTTGGATTACACAATATTCTACGCCATATTCTGTATGGAGCAAATCAAGATTGTTATATAAAAGTGACAGGACATGTTCATCAGTTTCATAACATGTCAAGTGAATTTTTCCTTTATAACCTAATTCTTTCAATCTATCAATAACAGCGGCTGATAAAATACCTGTACCTGCACCTGCATCCAATAAGTAAATATCAGATTTTGATAGGTTAAAGTTGAAAAGAGAGGCCATAAAAGAAGCCGTAGTCATGTTTGTAAAAAACTGACCATATTTCTTTCGCTGAGTCTTTGGAACTGAAGCGATAAAATCATCTGTATTTTTAATAACTGTTTCTAACATCATTCTTATCTTCAATGGTATCTACTATTAGTTCTTTCATATCAACTGAAAGAATTTGAGCAATTTTATAAAGTGTTTCCAAATTGGGCTGCTGTCTATTACAGCAATAAGCATTAGTGGTGCTAAAACTTTTACCTATTTGAGAAGACAACCACCGTTGAGACAAGTCTTTCTCAACCAATATAGTTTTTATTCGATTAAGTTTCATTGTGAATAGAAATAATGTAGCAAAAATACATAATAATCCTCTAATTATAGCATATAATGAGATTCTTTAAAGGAAAAATAGCTACGTACATGCTTTGAATGTGTAACATAATCAGAAACGGAAGTATTTCTTTATGTGGCGGAGGAATGGGGTGGGTTCCTTGTCGATAGAGTAGGGGTTTCCCCATTTTGATATTCCGGACACTGATTCTGCGTATGTGATGTGAAGGCGTATCTTTGCCCTGGTCATGGCCACATAGAACAGCCTTGCGGACTCTCTGATTTCCTCCGGAGTCTTCTTGTCAAAGAACGGATAGACACCATCGGTTGCTTCGAAGATGATCACGTTCTCAAACTCCAGACCTTTTGCCTTGTGAACTGTAGAGACGAACACCTTTTCTGTTATACATGAGCTGTCACACAGGTCGGCTTCACGGTAGGTAGTTATATCGAGAAGGTGGGCTGAAAGCTGCTCCTTCAGGCTCGGTGTCTTCTCCGGAGAGATTACATCATTACGGAGGAAGCTGAAGATGTACTGCATCTTCGGGTTCGCTGTTATCCACTCCTTCTGTATGAATGTGCCGTAAAGATGCTCCAGCTCGTCAACAAGCAGAGGAGTTTCAAACGACCTCTTGTAGAGACGGCTGAGTGTACCATGATAGATGTCGGCATAGGCTCTGCGGAACAGCTCGGCCACGGCAGAGTTGTTCTGAAGGCAGTCGATGTGGTGCTGCATGTTGGCAGCAAAGATACCCAGGAAATGGTCAAGCACGGACAAGGTAGCGATGACGTCATCATCAGCCAGATGGGAGTTCTCACCTTCAAGACCGAAGACCTCCAGCAGGGATTTGAGCTTGTAGGACTTCAGGCGTGGAGCCATGATACGTGCCACCCTAAGGGTATCAAAATACAGAGGATGAACGGTAAAGAAAGAGAAATCACCGCAATCCCTACGGAGATTGTAGTCAAGGATATTGCAGTCATATTCCACGTTCTGGCCGATAAGGGTACAGTCACCCACAAAGTCCATAAACGCACACAGACCGGTCTTACGGTCAACCTTTTCCGCACGCTCATATTCCTGAAGAAGAGGATTAACGATGCCTCCGAGCATGGCCGGTATCGGCTTGTCTGTGTGAAGGATGATGTTGAAGCGGGCGGTAATCTTCCCGGCATTTACCTTGATGGCCGCAATCTGTACGATGTCATCCTCAAAGACATTCAAGCCTGTGGTTTCCGTATCAAAGATGACGTATTCGCCTTGGCAGCACCTGTACAGCTCCAGCATGTATGAGCTGCGCGTGTAGTTGAGAAAATCAGACGGCAGCAGGTAGTTATCACGGAGATACTTGACGAAGCGGCGAGCCTCTGAGTCTTCATTGAAGATACCTGTCCCGGTCAGGATCTTTGACCAAGCCATCATGTTGGAGTCCAAGTACACCACCTGCAGATGGGCAAAAAGCAGCTGCGCCTGACGGGTAGTGAAAAGGTCTGTTCCAGAAATCTTGAAGTGGGGGATATTGCGGTCGGAGAGTTCACTGGATATCTGGTCAGCATCCTTATTCCAGGGCACAAGAACAGCCACCCTTTCATCTGGATAAGAGGTACAGAATCTGCCAACACTTTCAGCCACCAACCTTACTTCAGCGTCCTTATCGGGAGCGGACATAATGCAGAGAGAATCCTGTCCGGCTTCAGTAAGATTGTTCGTCTTAGGCAGGAAATGAGGGTCAACATCAAGCTCCATGTTGGCGTATGTATTGAAGACATCCAAGAGATATTTCGGGGAACGGTAGTTGAAATACAAGCGGTGCATGTTCTCTCCACAGCGTTCACGCAACCATTCAAGCGTTGCGAGCTTTGCGCCTATGAATGAGAAGATTGCCTGCTGCTCGTCTCCGAGATAAAGAGTCACGTTTTCCTTAGAATGGTCAGTAAACAGGTCGATGATTCCGAACTGGAAAGGGGAGAGGTCCTGAACCTCGTCAATCTGAATCCAGGAATATTTCTTCAGCTTATCCCGGTTCTGAGAAGCGTGGATATACGTCAGGATAAGCAGGTCATCGAAGTCAACCAGATTCCTTTCTTCCTTGTACTGTTGGTATTTTCTTGCAAACTTGAACTGCTGGAGGCAGTCATCCAAGTACTTTGACGGCTGACCAGAGGTATCTACTTTCGGAAAAACAGTACCGTTGTAGAGTCCGGCAAAGTTTTCCATCGTGTAGTCGAGGGACACCAACTTGAACAGCGTCTTATAATCAAACGTGCGGAACAGGTCGGTGTGCATCAGGAACTCTTTAGGGCATCCGCTGGCAATCATATAACCAAGATGCTGCATCTTGATGGCATTGGTAAGAACACGATTGTAGCCATTGCCGGCATAGGAACCTTCTTTCCAGCCGAAAATGGAAGCCATGATGGACAAAGATTCCTGCTCGTCTATGACGGTCGTGTCACGTGCCACCACATTGTTGTCAAAGAGATAATGCGAACAGAAGCGGTGTACGTTTCCGACAAACAGACTCATATCTCCTGAGGTTTGCAGTCTTTCGAGTATTCGGGAACGCATACCTCTGGCCGCCCTGTTAGTGAAAGTCAGGCAGAGCATGTCATCCAGCGACACACCGCATGAGAGGGCACGAACCACCCTTTCGGCAAGGATATCCGTCTTGCCGCATCCCGGAGGAGCCAGAACCAGGTGATAACCGCTGTCGAGGGTGATTACCTTTTTCTGGAACTCGTCATTCTCATATTTCCTGTCGAAGGTATATGCCGGGTATTCGTAGAGAGGGTAGCTGCCTGGAGTAGGGAGGATACCATCTGGGGTATGGGTTGTGTCGGTGGGTTTCATAAAATATTATTTTACAGTTTATCAGTTATAAGACCGGGTTCTATTTCCAACTTCGAGAAAGCAAACAATTTCTTGCCAAGATCCTTCAATGAAGCTCCTATATGGTAAACATCTTTATCGTCAACTATCAGGAAACGGTCATGACTGTTCCGGTAGGTTCTGATATTGATGGGTGGGTACTGGTCATTATACTTGTCAAGGTCAAGCTGAAGCTGCGGTGTAATCTTCTGTGTATAGACTGTGGCCGTCACACCCGGATTGCGTTTGCTCAGCATAAGCAATACGGAATCATCGACATAGTTGTCTATCAGAAGAAGGGATTTTCTCGCAGATCTGATAAGGTCTGAAGCAAACTTGTAGGCATCGAATATCTGTCCGTCATAGAAGATACCTTCCACCGGTGGCAGTGAGGTACGGACAAAGAAGTCAATCTTTTCCGAATGTAAGGCAACTGTTTTCTCCAACTCTGAAAGACGTTGGTTTATTGAGTATCCTTTTAACAGATATTCTTTTAGCACACTACTCGCCCATCTCCTGAAAAGCGTTGCGTTTCTACTGTTTACGCGATATCCTACAGAGAGAATCGCATCAAGATTGTAATACTTGGTAGTGTACTTTTGTTTTCCATCATTACCCATATGTTCCAAAATGGAACATGTGCTATCTACATCAAGTTCACCACTGTTGTAGATGTTATTAAGATGCTTGGTAATGGCAGGTCTTTTTGTTCCGAATAAGTTGGCTATCTGTTCTTGTGTTAACCAAACTGTTTCATTTTCCATGCGCACTTCAAGCCTGATAGCTTCATCCGGTTGATATAGTATTATTTCTCCTTGTTCCATTTTATCTAAGATTTGTTCAGCATATTATTCAATAAAGAAATCACAGTCATAAACATCTGTACCGGAAGGAAACTCCACCCTCACGCAGTAATTGCCACAAACTATATATTTTTCAGATACGATAGTTCCGGTTTCTCTAGTGTTCGGATCTGTAACCTTGTAGCCAGGTACCATTTTGGCAAGTTCGGCTTTCATCTTGTCTGAGGTGAAAACAGTTATATTGCATCCACAATGTTCATAATAGACAAGTCCCATATCCATAGACCGTGTAGCCTGTTCAACTATATCCATGATTTCCTGTTTGCTGAGAATAGTTTCAGTCTCAAACTGCTGAACCTTTATATCAGGAAATTTCTTTATAAAATATTCTTTTCTCATATTGGTAATGCGAATATATTTGAATTTATTGTTTTAATAATTTTTGATTGTGTAACATAATCAAATTACTTTCTATTTGGTTGAATATCCTCTTCGGCCAGATAGTTATAAATTGTCTGTTTAGCCTTGATTCCGGTTATCTCCATTATCTGCTGTACGGCTGTACCAGCTTTGTAGAGTTGGATGACAGCTTCCTTCTTCGGTTTTTTCATCTTAGTCCCTTCATGTCTGCCGAACTTTACACCCCGCTTCTTGGCTGCATCGATTCCGGCTTTGCAACCTTCAAGAATAAGATTGCGGTTATACTCGGCCAGTGATGCGAGTATCTGCATGGTAAACCTGCCAACAGCGGTAGAAGTATCAAGTTTGTCCTGAAGAGAAACAAGCTTGATTTGCCGTTGCTCCAGCTTGGCACAAAGGTCGAGCATTTCCTTTACGGATCTGCCTAATCGGTCAAGTCGGTAAATGACAAGAGTGTCATCGGCACGAAGGTAATCTAAGCAAGCAGTCAGACCTTCACGCTTGAACTCCTTTCCGGAGATTTTATCCGTGAAGATTCGGATGCACCCGGCATTGTCCAATGCATCTATCTGAGAAGAGAGGTTCTGCTCCCTTGTACTTACTCTGGCATATCCAATTATTTCTCCCATAGTCTAAATTAATTTTGATTTTTCAAAGTTATTGGATTTAGACTTAAAAAGCAAGAAAAAAGCCCTATATATATAATGCTGTCTCTTATACACATCTCCGAGCCCACGAGACCCTCAGACATCTCGTATGC